>ENA-UENT01000284-UENT01000284.1-marine-metagenome-genome-assembly--contig:-NODE-284-length-35569-cov-3.461476_pt1 | contig 35569 bp, 20 predicted proteins | sample MGYA00237879_ERZ529330 | MGnify/ENA primary metagenome ERZ529330 (study PRJEB26372, sample SAMN05368345) | marine metagenome | biome: cultured habitat; feature: ocean water; material: water; isolation... | reverse complement strand
GCGTGGATTTGAGCTCTGCAGCTGTAAATACATCATAGGTTAACACCACAGTATCACCAGCGGCCATATCCCCGACTTCAAAAGTAATTTGATTCCCATTAAGGTCTACATTATCCGATCCTGTAGCAGAACCAGCAAGGTAAGTAGTTCCATCTGGCAATATATCATTCACCACCACACCGGAAATCGCTTCCGGTTTATGATTGTATACTTCAATGGTGTAATTGATCTCGTCTCCTGGATTGATTAATGGCGTAGCAGCTTTGGCAATCTTCAAAGTAGGAATACAGGTAGGATTGATCTCATAGCTTTCCGTCAGGTCATTACGATCATTCACAGATCCTTGATCAGCTCCAAAGCCCATTCCACGCCTGGCAAATACCTCCCAAATCAAACATTGGTTGGCTCCGCCATAAGTCATTTCATCTGCCATGAGAATGGCATCACGCCCATCTAGGAAACCCGGACTACAGGCCTGCAGTTTCATGCCATCCATTACTAACTGGATAGCCATATTATTACCTCCTGTGCCATTGATCATATCCTCATCAAAATCATGCACTTCAACCATGGACCAATACAGATCCCACAATGTTGCCGCCCAGATCTCTCCCAGCGGATGCGGAGCTCCTCTTTGCCCCGGCTGACCAGGTGCCGGATTAAACACTCTTCCACCGGTGCCAATGATATCTGCAAAAGTCTGACTATTAACATCCATATCGGAAGAATAGGGTAACCTTCTTACCCCCGTCCCACTTGCCGTTCGTGTCCAAACATAGGACCCCACATGCTTAGGCTCGGTGCCATCTTCGCCAGGCTTAACAGTAGTTACCAGCGAAAAGAAGTCACTCCACCCCTCTCCCATCTGTTCATCGTTGTCTAAGCAATTGCTATTGGCACCTCCGGTTAGTCGATTAGAAATTCCGTGGCCATACTCATGAATACTCACCTCATTATCAAAATCAGCATCTACGAAGGTGGGGCCAGAAACATCCGGTTGCTGCAACTTCACATCTACTCCCTGAGCTATGAAGCTTCTGATCGTCTGACAATCGGTATTCTTCAACATCAAAGTAGGGATTACCGGCTCATCAATCGAGGTAGGTCCTCCCATGTCGATTATTACATCTTCAAAATTACAGATGATTACGGCGATGGCGCCTGCTTGTTGAGCATTGATCGTTTTCTCCTTAAAAAAACACTCGCCCCGATCAATCATGGCAATTTTTCCATTCACCTCCTCGGCATTACTCACCGCGTTACACAACAAACTTGGGCTATTGGAATTATCTACGGCATTAACTATGCGTCCTTCTAGCGGGGTATCTGTGATACTTGGCCCGAAGGTCGCTATTCCTGTTTCAAAAGCACCTCTGATCGGTTCTGGCTCCAATACCGTGAAGAGATCGTTCCCTTGGCGATCAAATAGATACATTTGCATCACCGGAGTAAAACCATCAATTGGCGTAAAGAAATTAGCATTATTTACTTCATCATCACTCGGATCAGCGGGTTCACGATAAGGATCATCTCCGAAATCTTGAGCATGAGAACGTAAAGCGTCATTATCTGCCCCTCCGTTACCATAGTTGTTCTCCTGAAAATTACCCGCTGCCTCATCAAACCCATAAGCGTAGGTAAAATCGTGCATGAAATTACTGATGTAAAAAAGCTGTGTAACAGCAGCCTCGGTATAACTTTCAGGCTCCATACTGAGATCTAAAGGAAAATCAAATTGCAAAGAACTTCCGCCATCTGGTTCATCGCCGGCAGAAACATTATTACCATCTCGATCGTGAAAGGCATGAACATTGTTTCCTCTCGTAATGGTGTGTTCTGCCCCAGCTTGGCCATCGGTATCATGCCACCCAAAGGGCGAAGCAGTCGGATCAGCTGGTGATGTAACCAATTGTCTTGCTCCTTGTAAAGGATTAGCTAAAGGAACAGGAAAGACGTTATAGGTTTCGCCAGCAAATGGGGGAAAATTCCCATCCCCCTTCAGGGCCTCCGTTAAGCCTTGAAAAGCAGGAGACTCTTTATGGGAACAAGCTGCTGTATGTTGATGAGCCTTATGCTTAGAAAAAGTACAACGCAACACTCGATCTCTCTTGTATAGCACCTTACCATCTTGTGCATCGACCAGTACATCCCACGCTTTGAGCGATCTACTTGCTTCCTGCAAATGCACTCTCCAAACCAATTCTACCACCTCACTTCCAGGCTTTGGCCAAAATAGAAGTTGAACTCTCAAGTCTGTAGCTGCTGTCTTACCCGGAGAAAAGACATAAGAGTACTCATTTACCTTCTCTTTGAATTGTATCGAATTATCTGCTGTCAATTCCAAATGTTCTAGCGCATGTGTGACGGCACTAGCAGCATCAATATTGGCAGTAGTATACTTCACCTTTTCACTTAGTTCAGGCACAAATCGATTGGTAGCATATCCTACTTTCCCGTCAGGCTTAATATGCACTCCGATGATGGCACCTTCTACTTCAATATTCTGATAATGTTGAAGAAGGTAATAGTGCGTGACCAAATTGTGCTTGCTTTGGAATTGATGGCTAACTTTCACTTCTTCTATATCAGCGGGAAGCAAGCCCCATGAAGTGGACTGCTGTTCTACGTGTCGAAGTGCTACATCTAAAGGAGTTTGTTTTTGTGCATTACTCAAAAAGGGTGAAAAAAGCATGGCGATTATTGCCAGCCATGGGAGGACTCTTCTACACATCTTGCTGCAATTTTAATCTTGGTTAGAAAAGAAAGAGGCATGCTATCTCCGGGTTAAAAAACTGCTCTTTCTATGGTTTGTTCAGTGAATTTGGCTCAAATTTATGTATTTTCTCTGGCGTTCAGCTAGCCACTGTCCACTCATTGTACCTCCTACCCGACAATTGCGGGCATGCCTTATAGCATTTTGTACAATGAACGTCTTTTTTTGAGTGATCCCGTTTTCCTTCTTTTATACTACTTTTGTGCCAAATGCATAAAAAAGAAAAAGATATTATCTACGGTCGTCATCCAGTGGTAGATGCCATTGAGGCCGGCGTATCCTTGGACAAGGTTATTTTTCAGCAGGGCGTGAGAGGGCCCTTGGAAAAGGAGATTCGTCAATTGACTAAGGCAGCCAACATTCCATTACAAATAGCACCGAAGGAAAGGATGAACCGATTGGTAAGAGCCAATCATCAAGGCATCATTGCTTTGATTGCCCCAATACCCTTCTACAGGATTATGGATGTACTACCTACGATCTATGAACGGTCAGAAACACCCCTAGTGGTGATGCTGGATGGAGTTACCGATGTCCGCAATCTTGGTGCCATCGCCCGGACCGCAGAAGTATGTGGTGCCCATGCACTAATTGTCCCACTAAAGGGGACGGCCCAGATCAACGCTGATGCTATGAAGACCTCCGCTGGTGCATTGGCGAAGATTCCTGTTTGTCGGGAGCCAAGCTTGGTTAAGGCCGTAGACTTTCTCCAGCAATCCGGCCTTTCGGTGATGGCGAGCAGTCTCAAAGCCGATAAATCTATCCACCAACTGGACTGGACGCTCCCCCTTGGTCTAATCGTAGGTTCCGAGGGAGAAGGGATTAGCACAGCCATGGAAAAGGCAGCTGATGAATTATTCATTATCCCCCAACAAGGTACTACCGATTCCCTCAATGTATCTGTGGCAACAGGTATGATTTTGTATGAATGTATGCGACAAAGACACCTCCTATAGTGGACACGATTGATGATAAAAGCCTGATTTAGCAGCAGTACCGATTTTTTTACTATAATTGTGTATGTTAACAGCTTAATCATTAACAAACGCTATCATATATGAGGTTTCTGGCCTTTCTGGTATTCCTTACGTTTCTGGCTTTTGCCATCTGGGCACGTTGGTACTTCGTATGTGAAGTACGACAGCAATGCGAAAAAGAACCCACCGATATTCGGCTCAAAACCCTAAGCCTCACCGACGGCGACAAGATCATTTTGCAAGGCTATGACCAATTCGCCTTCGATTCGGCCTCCGTCGACGCCCGCCTAAACGATGATAATCGAGCCTTTTTGGATACTGTAGCAGCCATCCTGAAAGCAGATACAACTAGAGATCTTACTATAACCGCCTTTTATCGTACCACAGAAACTGGCATTGATCCGCCGGGCTGGTATGAAGATCTGGGCACGGCTCGTGCGGCTTACGTGAGGGGTCTACTCGAACGTAGAGGGGTAGATCCGTCCAGAATCAAGCTAGATCATGGCGTGAGTGAGGATATTACCTTAGGTGTGCCCTTACTATTTGAATTGTTTGATCCGAATGCGATCCCGGACGATTTTGATAATCGTGGACTGGCCTTCGAGTTCAACGATATGACCTTCTCAGATGCCAATTTCCGCTTCAATTCGGCAGAATTTATACCCGGAGAATCCTTCATCGATTATGCGGATTCGGTAAAAACCTATCTCTCCCTGCATCCGGAGGAAAAGATCATCATTACGGGACACACGGATAGTAAAGGTACCTCAAAATATAACTACAACTTAGGCATAAAACGTGCAAAAAGTGCGTTAGAATACTTCCGAGAGCTTGGCGTTAGCGCCACAATAGAAACACGTTCTGACGGAGAAACCCAGCCGGTAGCTCCAAACAAAAGGAATGGGAAAGATTTCCCAGAAGGACGTCAGAAAAATCGCAGAGTTAATTTCACCATTGAGTAAGAACACTCAAAACACTATACTTTATGGAAGGTCTTCAAGATTTGTTCGCCAATTTCGACTCACAGGATAGCTACACGATACTAGCTATCATGTTCATTGCCTTGCTATTTGGTATGCTAATCGGCTTCCTGCTTAGATCAGGTGCAGTAAGAAAGCTGCGAAAGGAACTAAAAGCAGAGAAAAAAAAACTGAGCGAGCTTCAACTTGAGAATGAAACGCTACTCGGAAAACAGGCAGAGTACGAAAAACAGCTGAAGCAGGCGGAATATAACCTCGTCTCTTATACTGATCGTATTGATGAGTTGGAGAAAGAGAAGGCCAAACTCCTAAAGGATGTCTATCATGTTAATCAACAGTTGGAAGAGATCCAAACGACCGATAGAGAATACAACACCATCATTGCTGGTTTAAAGGATGAGATCACACAGCTAAAGACGGAAAATACCCAGCTGAACAAGGTGGTAGAGGATGAGGACGAACAAGTGGATAATATGGCTCAGATGCAAAGCCTCTACAATGCTACACGCCAACAATTAGCTACCTTCGAATCTAGGTTGAGCCATCTTGATGAAGAAAATGAAACCCTGAAGGCTGAACTGGCCGAGTTGAAAGTACTGCAGGCTCAAGCACCGACACAAGCAGATGCACCTAAATCAGCTGATCCCATCCTATCTTTTGTAGAAGAGGGGGAAACCTCCGAGCCGGATCCTGAAAGTTTGGCAAAAGCTGATAAAAAGGTGCTCAATGAAAAGATCATCATCGAAGATCACGAAAAGGATGATCTTACTTTGATCAACGGCATTGGTCCCTTCATTGAAAAGAAACTCAATGATATCGGCATCTATACCTATCAACAAATAGCCGATTTTGATGGCCCAAAGATCGAACAGGTAACACGCGATGTTGCGTACTTCCCAGGCAGAATTGAAAAGGATGATTGGGTAGGTCAAGCCAAAAAGTTGTTGGCCATGAAAACCAATAATCCAGCCGCTCTTAAGAAAAAAGCAAGCCATCCTACGGACCCTAAAAACCTTAAGATTGTAGAAGGTATTGGTCCCAAGATCGAGCAACTCCTGAAAGATGGTGGCATCGATAACTGGCAAGATTTGGCAGAAGCTACACTGGAGCGCTTGCAAGAGATTCTGACGGCAGCTGGCGAACGCTACCGCATCCATGACCCTAATACCTGGTCCAATCAAGCGACACTTGCAGCCGCCGGAAAATGGGCAGAGTTGGAAAAGTACCAGGATGAATTGAAAGGAGGGCGAGTAGTGGATTAGATTCTGAATTTGTCCACAACCATTGTTCTCGACCAGCTGTTTTCAATAAGATAAGGTCGCTAAGCTCGTCTGCCGAAAAGGTAGACTTGCATCTCTTAAGTATGCTCATTCCATGACAACAGAGGATTTCAAGAAGATTGCGGATACTATTCCACATGAGCCGGGTGTTTATCGATTCCTTGATGAATCGGGCATTATCCTATATGTTGGAAAAGCCAAAAGTCTGCGCAATCGAGTGGCTTCTTATTTTGGTGAACGAAAAGGACGAGCCCATAAGACTCGAGTGCTGGTAAAAAATGCAGATCATCTGGAGTTCACCTTAGTAGAAACAGAAGCGGACGCCTTACTATTGGAGAACTCTCTGATCAAAAAGTATCAGCCACGATACAATGTGATGCTCAAGGACGGGAAGTCTTATTCATATCTCTGTATCAAGAAGGAACGGTTTCCCAGAGTTTTCATTACTCGTCGTGTTATCCGAGACGGATCAACTTACTTCGGCCCTTACACCTCCAAATATCGACTTAAGATAATCCTGGATCTCATCAAGCAATTGTTCCCGCTCCGCACTTGTACCTTGAATTTATCTCAGTCGAATATTGATGGCGGCAAATTCAAAGTTTGCCTAGAGTATCATATCAAGAATTGCATTGGACCATGCGTTGGCTTTGAATCCGAGGAAGAATATAATGAGCGGGTTGCTCAGATCAGGAATATCCTAAAAGGGAACTTCAGTGCCGTCATCCAGCATTTCAAAAAAGAAATGCAAAAAATGGCCGAAAACTTAGAGTTTGAGAAGGCCCAGCAAATGAAGGAGAAACTGGACGCCTTCAATGACTATCAAGCCAAGTCCACCGTAGTTAGTACCAAAATCCGAGATGTAGATGTCTTCACCATTGCATCCTCGGAGAAGGAAGCTTATATCAACTATCTGAAGATCGTCAATGGTGCGATCATCCACACGCATACCCAAGAATTGGTGATCAACCTGGACGATGAGGAGGAGGATCTACTACAGTACACCATTCCAGTGCTACGGGAACGATTTAATAGCATTGCGCAGGAGTTGATACTCCCTTACCCTATCACTTTGACGGAGGAAGATCTTACGATCACTGTACCCAAGATCGGTGATAAGAAAAAACTATTGGAGCTGTCTGAAAAGAACGTGAAGTTCTACTTAATGCAAAAACAGAAAGAGGCGGTCAGCCGCACCAATAAGCAAACTCCCGCAGAACGTATATTGCGTACCATGCAGAAGGATTTGCAAATGGATGTCTTGCCCATTCACCTAGAATGCTTTGATAACTCCAATATTCAAGGAGCCCATCCGGTATCCTCCTGTGTGGTGTTCAAGAATGCTAAACCCTCTAAAAAAGATTATCGCCATTTCAATATCAAAACCGTTGAAGGCCCGAATGATTTTGCTTCGATGGAGGAAGTAGTTCGGCGACGTTATTCCAGATTGGTGAGAGAAAACAGTCCCTTACCACAATTGATCATCATTGATGGAGGGAAAGGGCAGCTGAGCGCAGCTACCAAGATTATACGGGAACTAGGCATAGAAGACAAGGTCACCATCATTGGGATCGCCAAGCGTTTGGAAGAAATCTTTTTCCCAGATGATCCTATCCCCTTGTATATCGATAAAAAGTCGGAAACGTTAAAGGTAATCCAGCAGGCGAGGAATGAGGCACACCGTTTTGCGATCACTTTCCACCGAGATCAGCGTTCTCGTGCCTTTCTTGGCACTGAACTTACGGATATTCCAGGCATCGGCGACAAAACCGCAGAGAAATTGCTAACGCATTTTGGCTCCGTAAAGAAACTGCGCCAAGCCACGGCTGCACAGATTGCAGAGGCAAGTAATCTAAATGTAGCGAAAAAGGTAATGGATTACTTCAAGGAGGGAGAAGGTCCTAAGGAAGCTTAGGCTCCCTAGCCTCGTCTTCCGAAGTCCAAGGTTTAGTCATCCGAAGTTTCCCTTAGGCAGGACCTAGTTAAACTTCGGATGACTTACTTGCAGTCGCCAACTTCGGATGACTAAAGCTCGCCCCCTAACCGTCAGAAAACAACTTGCGCAACACCTCCGGATCGCCCAGATAGTCACCAACATCTTCCAACTCAAAAGTATAGGAATCCTTATCCCTTAAAGGTATTTTGGAAAGTGCAGAGCGAGAGGCATACCAAAGTCTACCATCTTTCGTGTAAACTAGCATCGTGTTCGGCGAAGAAAGATCCAGGTGTATCCGTGAATCATTATTATATGCCAAAAGGCCATTCAATTCATGGTTAATAATCTCAATTCTCTCCGCCTGCAATGCATTCCCATACTGATCTTGAAACTCGGCCAACAATTCATGCTTCTCTTCAAAACGTTTCAGTACATCACAGTTAAAAATGCCGAGCCCTCCAATCTGCAGTCTAGGTGTAGCTTGGTCAAAGGCCTTTTGCACCGTAAGGAATTTCTCTTCCGTCACAGCAACCTGTTCTCGATAATCTTCAATCAATTGCCTCCAATTGGGTCGCTGGTCGGCCATTAGTTCTTCTTCAAAATCACGGCCAAATCTCGCTAGAAAGCTAAAGCCGCGAGCTCCATTATACCTCCAGAAGAATCGATGGCCATAATCCGTTCTTTTGAACTCAGAAGGCCATCTGTTGTTTTTGAAACGATCATCCAGGAGTGCGCGCCGCAGGCCTAATGCCCTCAGAGAATCATTTGTAACAGATTTCGGAAGCAGAAGCTTTACACAGGGCCAAACCAACTCCACTGCTTTTGCCTTTTCGACCAAGGGTTGATCAAAGGCTAACTGGCGAGCCAGTAACTTCCCTTTATAAACCAGGAATAGAGAATCAGCCCTTCTAGGGTCGATTTTCCCTTCCTTTCTCGTACCCAGGCTGGCATTGAGTTTATGTACGATGCCATCATATTTAATTTCCAATGTAAAGCGATTCTCTCCTCTATTTTTCTGCTTAATTCTCAGGTCGCAGAATCGCAAACCGCGTGTCTGTAATCGGGCTTTTTTACTATCTCGTTTCCTTATCTTCCACATGAAGCCTTCAAAAGCGGTCAACTCCGTGTTTTCCCCCGTTCGATCTTCCATCCGAAAGAAACCTTTTCCCTTATAGCTCCAGGTTGACCTCAAGCGTAGGTTGTAGTACTTGGGCTTGCGATAGATATTTCGAATATCCAGGTGTCCCACAAAATGCGTTCCTGCGTATCTATTCCTCTCTTCAATTCCATCGTGGAACCGTTCATCAAAGGTTCTCAAGTCTATCGGTTCTCCATCCTCTATATCGTCATTTTCATAGACCCCCAGTAATTCAGGGATCAAATCATAGGCCAATTGTAATTGTTCGAAAGTGTCCGGATACTTATCCCAATAGGTATTGCTGGGCCAATCCAAAGGTAGGTCGCCAATCGAATCCGTGACACTGCCCAAAGAAATTTGTCGCGTGCCTTCGGCTTCGTAGGAAATCACATCCTCTCCCGTCTTCCAACTTTTGTTCTCCTCATCATATTGCCAAAACTGCGTACCTTCCGCCAACTGTGTTTGCACAAAATCCAAGGTCAATTCCTTGTTTTCCTGTAACTTCAAGCTTTTCCCTGCTTGATCATAGGCACGAACCTCAAACATACCTGTAGAATTGAAGTAGCCAGGGGCTCCATCATACTCCAACTGCATTGGAATTCTACTAACAATGAAATCTGCCGGATCACGGAATTCTCGGTATTGAACAAGCACTTCTCCTTCCACGGGCGTACCATCTTTGTAGGTAAAAGCATTAGCGGGAATCTTGATCTTGGTTCCAGATCGTTCATAAGTCAATTCACTTGGCTGCCCACTAGGCACCAAGATGTAGGTACTTTCCACATTCCAGTCCGCTTTTTCTACGATTACTTCCACGCGTCGATTGCGAGCCATAGCCGCTTCGCTAGTATCTTGGCTAAGTGGATCAAGGTAGGCAAGTCCTTCTACCGTAATATCTTGCTCATCAAAGCCGTATGCCTTGATAGCCTCTTTAACACTCAGGGCTCTCCGATCAGATAATTCTTGGTTATAGCCTAAATTGCCACGCCGATCAGTATGTCCAATGAGACTAACCCGGTAACGCTGGGATAGGTCCAATTTGGCTACTTCTGCATCAATAGTGGCGCTGGCTTTTTCGGTCAAGCCATGCTTAGCATAGTCAAAATATACACGATAAAAACTCACAGGTTGAGCCAGCATTTGAGTAGCTGACATAAGAAGTAGGGCAAGTATGCTTGCCCGAAAGAGGGGGGTAATAGTAAGGCGCATTTGGATTAATTTAATGTACTTCCAATTAAAGTAGAATATAAGCTTATCCCTTTAGACGATCAAGAAAGCAAACAATTAAATTAAACCAAACATTAATATTACGCTCTTTAACCTAGTCATCCGAAGCCCAAGGCTTAGTCATCCGAAGTCTTTCCTAGGCAGGACCTAGTTAGACTTCGGATGACTTGCAGCCACCAACTTCGGATGACTCAGCCCAGGCTTTAGTTTCGCAAGGCCTCTTCTACCGAGATACGCACGCCATCCTTATACGACACCACCCAGGCATCCTTTAGTCCCATCTCTTGTAATTGCGTTTGTAGCTGTTTGGCGTCTTCGTATACGCGAAAACGGCCAAGGGCAATCTTTTGTAGTTCATTTCGGGTTTCCAGAGAAAGCTGGTCTGTTGTTTCCAGGCTATTGTCGATGCGGCGTTGTTCATAGGCACCGATCTGCACACGGAACCAAACCCCATAGTTATCAGAAGAGGCTTGCATTTCTTTGGTAACTGTGGCAAGTTGACTCCTCAGGTTATTCATTTCGCTGCGCAAAGACTGGTTTTCCGCTTGAGTTTGAGTTAACTCATCACCAGAGCCTCCGAGCATATTTTTAGCTTGCGTCAATTCTCTTTGTAGCGTAGCTACTTGGTCTTCACATTGCTTCAAGGAAGATTTAGCAGATTCTACTTCTGCAGTCAACTCTTTAGAGGCGCTGCAGGAAGTCAAAGTCATAGCCAAGGCTATAGCAATTAGGGGGAAGAGGTTCTTCATGTTGGAGTAGTTTTGGTTATATAAAAGTAATCTTAGTTAATCGCTTCCGTTAAGCCTTCTCCATCGGAGACTAGGCCTGCAGTTAATGGGATGGATCGGTTTTGTAGGAAAGTTTAGAATTGCGAGAGAAAGTCCATGAATTAGGCTTTCGGTAAGTGTTGTTCACTTATAGCAATACGAACTGACCGTCAGATAGATGCTTAAAAGGTCTATTAATTCCCCTGTTCTATCCAACTCAAGATGAATGCGAGTAAAACACGCATTCTACACAACCAATACACCAAAATACTAATCTCTCTAAAATATCTCCCTTAGCTGACCCATCCTAGGGATGATTTGGTATTTTAGGCACCACAACAAAGTGGAAGGGATTCGGACTTGGCTGGCCTCTTGCATTTCTATGCAAATAATAGGCGGACTGAAAACTGCTTAATCATAGATCGTCTAAACTTCAGTGTCACCTTTACCCAAGGAATCTACACTATTCTAGTATTTCCTTGAGTATTAAACCACAAATAAATCCATACAATTCAACAAAATGAAAATGAAACTATTTTCCTTCTCCTTCGCCCTCTTACTTAGTGTATCCCTGTTTGGGCAGCAAAAAAATACTGAGATCATTTGGGATGAATGGGGCATTCCACACATTTATGCCCAAAACCTCGAAGAACTAGGCTTTGCCTTTGGTTGGGCCCAGATGCATAGCCACGGCAATCTCATCCTAGAACTTTACGCTAAATCCAGAGGACGTGCCTCAGAGTATTGGGGAGAAGAATACTTCCAAAATGACCAGATGGTACATACGCTTGGCTTTCCAGAATTAGCCAGTGTTTGGTGGGAAAATCAAAAGCCGGAGATCAAGCCCTACGCTACGGCCTTTGTTGACGGCATGAATGCCTATGCTGAAGCCTTCCCAGATCGGATCGATGAAGCCAAAAAGGTAGCGCTACCGATTGAACACGAAGATGTCATGCGCCACTATCTGTTTGTGATTTACAGCCGTTTTGTCGGAGGTGGAGACATCGGACGTTCTCAGTACTGGGCCCGACGAGGGTCTAATACTTACGCTGTTAGTGCTGAACGCTCGGCCTCCGGCAACGCCATGCTGGTTCAGAATCCGCATCTTCCTTGGTTTGACGAATGGCTATTTTACGAAGGTCATCTCAATGCACCGGGTATCAACACTTATGGTGCCACCCTCGTTGGCTTCCCTACCCTAGGTATCGCCTTCAATGAACAATTGGGCTGGAGTCACACCAATAATACCATCGACAATGCAGACCTATATGAGCTGACGCTAAAGGATCAAGGTTATGTCTTGGATGGCTCGGTTAAGCCTTTTAAGGTAATGAAGAAAGCCATCAAGGTCAAGCAAAAGGACGGTACCGTTGCTGAAAAAGCCCTGGACATCTACGAATCCGAGCACGGAAGAGTCGTTAGTCAAAAGGGTGACAAAGCCTTAGCCATACGCATGCCAGGTTATGATCGCTATCATGCCGCTTTGCAATGGTGGAAAATGGGGACAGCCAAGAATTTTGGGGAATTCGAAGCAGCCCTGAAGGAAGTACAAATCCCATTCTTCAACATTATGTATGCTGATCAAAAGGGAGATATCTTTTACATGTTTAATGGCCAGGTGCCCAAGCGCAGTAGTGGGGATTGGGGCTTTTGGAGCAATATCGTACCTGGTGATAATTCTAAACACATCTGGACAGATGTCCACTCCTACGCGGAGCTACCAAAAATCAAAAACCCTCCTGCGGGTTGGCTACAGAATGCCAATGACCCACCCTGGACTAGCACCTTCCCGATGCAACTCAATCCTAAGGACTTTCCTCCCTATATGTCCCCCATTCGCATGACTTATCGCCCGCAACGCTCTGCTCGCATGCTAGCAGAAGATGAGTCCATCACTTTTGACGAGCTGGTGGAATACAAACTATCTACCCGCTGGGAGATGGCGGACCGACTCTTGGATGATCTCTTTGCTGCCATCGATGAACATGGCTCTGACCTTGCTAAGGAAGCTAAGACGGTACTAGAGAACTGGGATCGAGAATCCAATGCAGATAGTAAAGGGGCAGCCCTATTCTATCTCTGGTCCAATAAATTCAACCCTTGGAACCCTCAAAACTACAAGGAGCAATGGTCCTTAAAGGCAGCAAGGACAACCCCCGATGGTCTAGCCGACCCAAAGAAAGCTGTCGCACTCTTAGAAGAAGCAGCGACTGAACTCAAGGGAGGTTATGGAAGCCTCGATATTCCATGGGGAGACATTTATCGGATCACCTACAATGGCCTTGACCTTCCCGGCAACGGTGCAGATGGTAGCGTCGGTGTATTCCGAGTCGCTTGGTCCAATGGTTTGGAAGATGATGGTAAGATGCACATCAGTGGAGGCGATTCTTGGGTTTCCGTGATCGAATTTGGAGATAAGGTCCGGGCCAAGGCCTTGATGAGTTATGGAAATTCTACGCAAAAGGGTTCGCCGCACTATGGAGATCAGCTCAAGCTTTTCTCCAAAAATGAATTGCGAGAGGTATACTTTTATCGAGAAGATGTAGTACCTCATGCAAAGCGTACGGAGACCTTGAAGAAAGGGCGATTTGTAGAGAAATAATTACCTTGCTGAAAGCAAACATCCGAATTTTGCTTGGCCTTTCCTGAGGAGATTTCGGATGTTTTGCTCTTCCTCTTTTACTGAAAAAAGCTTCGATCTATGTCTTTACGTAAAATAGTCTCCCTCCTCTGCCTCTGTTATTCATTTTCGATCCTTGGCTTTGGTCAATCAGAAAGACCCAAGAAGGTGTTGTTCGTGGGTAACAGCTACACCTACTTTTGGAACCTACCGCAGGTCACGGCGGCTATGATGAAGGCCAAGAAGCAAGCTTTTACCACGCAACAATCTACTGCGGGAGGTGCTCATTGGGGACATCATTGGCGCAATGAGCGAGGACTACAAACGAAAAGCAAGATCCAGGGCGGGGATTTTGATGTCGTGATTCTCCAAAATCACAGCCGCAGTACCATTGATCGGCCGGATAGTTTGATGTACTTCGGTGGGCTTTTCAATGAGATGATCAAGAAAAGTGGGGCCAAGACTTACCTCTATATGACTTGGGCTAGATCCTGGGACCCTTATATGCAGGCCCCTATCAAAGCCAAGTACATGGAGTTGGCGGAGCAGATCGGCGCTACTATTGTTCCAGTTGGCCCTGCTTGGGAAAGGGCGAGAAGCTTACGTCCAGACTTGGAATTCTACGATCCGGATGGAAGTCATCCCTCGGCTTTAGGCACTTACCTCACAGCCTGTGTTTTCTACGGGGTACTCACTGGAGAATCACCGATCGGCCTCCCCACTCGCCTAACACGTAAGGATAAAGATGGAGAATTTCTTTTCTTGAATATACAAACCGAACAAACAGCAATCTTCTGTCAGAAAGTAGCGGATGAGATTATTCAATCTTATAATAAATAGGTTAGCGTTTTTTCAAAGAAGAGTTTCGAATTACCAATTCTGAGGGGAGTACGATCTCTTGTTTAGCAATGGCAACTGACTCTGCTTGCACTTGCTGCAGAAATAACATGGCCACCTCCTTGCCTAAATCCACGGTAGGCTGTTTGATGGTACTGAGGGTAGGGAAACAATAGGCGGCATGCGGTTCATCATCAAAGCCGATAACAGCGATATCATCAGGTACGGTCAAGCCATGCTCCCGGATCACGTGCATCGCCGCCATGGCAATATTATCATTCACGGCAAAAATTCCATCCGGGGGTTCAGGTAGAGTCAGGAGCTTCTTCGTGGGATAAGCCCCTTTGAAAGTTCGGAAGCCCGTTGGGAGAATATATTCTTCCCGGATATCTAGTCCATGCTTTTCTAATACATCCAGGTAAGCAGTGAGCCGCTCTTGCGTAACAGAAAGTCCTTCCGGCCCTTTTAGATGTGCAATCCGCTTACACCCCATCTGGATAAGGTGCTCAACCGCCATCACGGCTCCAGAATAATGATCTACCCGCACGGTGGGTGCTTCAATTTCACAATCTCGGTCAAAGAGGATCAGAGGTACTTGCTGGGCCAGAACGCGCTGAAAATGGCTATAATCCTTCGTTTCACTAGATACCGAAGCAAAGATACCGTCAACCCGGTTGGCTAGAAGATTGTCAATGTAAGAGACCTCTGGTTCGTAAAACTCCTTAGTCTGAAAGATGCTGACGGTGTATCCTTGCGGCTCCAGTATCGTTTGAATACCGTCCAAGATAGCCGCATTAAAGTAGCCCGTAATATTGGGAACAATCACTCCAACATTATAGGTTTTTTTGTTGAGTAAACTTAGAGATACTCGATTGGGTTGATAGCCCAGTTTCTGTGCATATTCTTGGATGTGCTTGCGTGTATATACGTTGATGGAGGGATGGTCCTTCAGGGCGCGCGAGACCGTGGAGGGCGAGCAGTTGAACTTTCGGGCGATGTCCTTAATCGTTATGATCTTCGGTTTACTCATCGTAACCGAAAATACAAATTTGTTAGAGATCCCAAAATCAGGTGGCCCCTTTGAGCCTCTGCAATATTGATCGCAAAGGCTCAAAGAGCGGCCTATTTTATTGCTTGATCCACTTCAAGGTTCGCAATTGATCACCTGCTTGGAATCGACAATAAAAGGTTCCCGAAGGAAGACGGCTGGTATTCACCTGATATGTATGCATTCCTGCTGGCTGATTCTCCTGTAGCAATGTTTGTACCAGCTGTCCATTGCTATTGAAAAGATTAATTTGAACTGCACTGCGTTCTAGTAGGGTATACTCCAAAGTAGTAGCGCGCTGAAATGGATTGGGGAAGTTTCTTACAGCGAAAACCTCTTCCACCTCATCTCTTGTATTGGTCGTTGGTTCGGACTGTAGGCGCAGATTATCAATCATCCAACCCCAACCTTCCACAAAGGGATCAGAGACTAGTCGAAAACGCAGATACACCTCTTCTCCAGCACTAAAATGTTCCAAAAGATTAATGTCATGATTAAGGATAAGATCGGGAGAACCACTACGGTTTTGCTGATAAGCTTGCAACCACTGCGGATCGTATCGAGAATCATACCCTTCAATCGTTTCCCAGGTTTGCCCTCTATCCGTTGTGCCTTCAACGGTGACAAAGTCGTAGAAGAAAATAGAGGTGAAGTCATCCGTATCACCAGGTTCTACCAAAACAATCTCATCAAAAGTCAAAATGGAAAGATTTGGGTCGATCAAGATTGGTTTCTGAAAAACGGCAATAAACTCTTGATTCTGGCCGGGATAAGGGTGAGGTGAATGCAAGGCGGCATTATCGAAGCCTGCCTCCGTATAAGTATTGAACCCTAGACGGGCAAAATCCGATTGTCCTTGATCAAAATCATTTTCATAATTACTAATGACATCTTCGTCCACATCATATAAGAAAGTCTCCGTAGATGATTTCAGGGATTCACCATCCAAATAGGAAACGACCTCTATTCTACCTTTGACAATGGTATCATTAGGAATATTGAGACCAAACTCAAAAGATTCTGTAGTGGGATCCGCATTGGGTCCCAAGACTTGGCGATCCTCCAATATCACCCCATCACCGACAGAAGCGGTAATCTGGATAACGGTAGAATCATAGACAGACCTCAATTGTGTTTCCCCTAATACCAAGCCATCAAAACCTTCTGCATTAACTTGTAGCTTTGGACCTAGCAATGCCTCAATTGGCTCATACCCCTCCAGCTCTGGAAGGCTTACACTCCAAATCCCTCTACCATGAGTGGCCAGCACTACCTCATCATTCACAATCTTCATCTCCCAAATCCCCACTGGGGGTAAGCCGTTGTCAGCATAGGCCCAACTACCTCCACCATCCAAGCTTTCAAACAAACCTATCTCCGTGCCAGCCCAAATTTGGTTGGTGTCAAAAGGCATTACCAATAAACTATAGACGGCCACATCCGGAAAACCATTGGTGCTTTCGTCGATATTGCCAACAAAACCCGAGATATCCTCCCAAGTCTGGCCAAGATCCGTTGTTTTCAGAACCTTCGGGCCATCAGCCATGGAGAACAGGGCAAAGGCCGTGTTCTTATTCATCGGGTGTGTCGCAATACCTGACACAGCACCCAATTTAGCCCTAGGGTAGTCATTAGTTGGGAAAAAGGAAAAGCCACCATCTGTACTCAATACCATCCCTTCCTCTTCAGACATCTCATTAGCGGTCCAAATAACATTCGGGCTAGCCAAAGAGACCTCAATCGGATTCCCAGATCGTCTAAAGGACCATTCGTTAGGCATTTGGATCACTTCCCAACTTCCTCCAAAATCATCCGAGCGAAGTACACCCAAATCACTGATGGCAAACACTAGGTCTGGATCTTGCTTCGAATTGGCTAATCTGGTGATGAAGGGGCCGCTCCCTGGTAAGTCCAAAGGTTGCCAACTCTGACCACCATTTAAGCTTCTGTAGACATTGTTGAATTGAGAAGATTCCAAGATCTTATTAGGCTCAAGATAGTGCCAAGCAGCTTCAAAACCGTCTCCACTGGGTGCGGACAACCACTCACTTAGGCTATCTGGATTCTCTAGGGAAAGCCAACTGCCATTATCCTGTGTTCCGCCAATGTATCGATCCCCCCCATTCATCTTGTCTACTCCATAAAATTGCGAAGTATTGTAGCCTTTCTGCGTAGGATATATAATGCTAGATTGCCCAAAACCAACAAATTCTTCCTTGAAGCTATCTCCAGTTTGGGTGAAGGTTTCCCCACCATCTTCCGAAAATGCTAGTCCACCATCATTCGCATTCAAAAGATAAAATTCACCAGTCTCTTCATCTATCGGGATAAGTATTATCGTATGATGGTCTACGTGAACCCCCTTAGTTCTAGCCTCTGGAAAGCTATTCCGATATTGGCTGTAGCCATCCGTTACCGGGAAAAAACTACCTCCATGGCTATCCCTAGTACCCGCGGTATCGACGTTTACACTAATACTTAGCATCGGCCCTGCCCCTGCCACAAAAACCCGATTGGAATCAAAAGGATGAATCGCAATGGCATTATCATACCATCCTTGTCCGGATAGCCAGTTACCAAAACTACCTCTCACCTCTTTCCAATTCTCGCCGCCATCTTGGGAGAGGTATAGGGATGAACCGTTATTCGTTTCCGCTGCGAAATAAACGTAGTCTGGATAGGAAGGAGAAACAGCCAATTCCATTCGGCCAATATCGTCAGCCTCAAAGATAAGTTCCCAGGATTCTCCTCTATCTGTAGATCGAATAATACCTGTACTTCGGATGGAGGCATACAGAATATTAAAATCACTAGGGTCAGCTACAATATGTTGAATGGCCGGTCCAAAAACGCCAGCATCTGTATCCTCAGTCTGATATACGATCTCCCAAGTCTCCCCCCCGTCAACCGTTTTCAGGAGGTGACTTACCACTTGAGGCGAATCTTCCGGTACATCTATGCGCAGATCTACTCTCGTAGCCACCAAGGCTACATCAGGGTCTGCAGGATCCACGACAATCCGCATCACGTTGGCAAACTCAGTTTCTGATGTCGTAGAGTTCAGCAGGCTCCAGGTCGTTCCACCATCCACACTTTTCCAAACCCCACTACCTTTTACCATACGACTATTAAAACCTTCTCCGGTGCCGGCGTAAATGACTAGGGGATCTGCGGCACTACCCGCCAAGGTGGTGACGCTCAAATTGCTGAAGTCATCGCTGATAATACTCCAGTTTTCTCCTGCATCTGCCGTTTTCCAAAGCCCGCCGCCAGCAGAACCAACAATCCAGGTTCTATGAGTAGGATCCCTAGGGTCTACCCAAACTCCACGGGTTCTTCCTCCAACGTTTCCTGGGCCGCGTTCAATCCAGGGTAGCACTGTGTTGCCTCGGTTTTCAATCCGGCGGCGTGTCACTGCCCTTTGAAAAGCCCTTTCCTTATAATTCACGCCATATCGCGGGCCAGAATCTCCAGCTCGGGTTCGGAGGAGATGATGCAATTCGAAGAAGTTGTGTGGCCCTTCACGTGGGTCATTTCTTTCTAATTGTTTGTGAACATTTGGAATCTTTTCCAGGGTCACTAATGGAGCGTTTTCTTCTGATTGGCAAGCGGAGAAGAGCCATAGAATTAAACCTACGGAGATGATGATTAAAGCGTTTTTAGCAGTCATAAATTTTGGTTTGCGCTAGCATTTTGAAGATTCTCTGGTAAGTAAAACAGCAGGAGAATCAATGGTTTGATAATATTGGGTTTAAATTTTAGGGAAGGTCGCCAAATTGGTGAAAAACGAATGGTATCGACAGACGGATTACAGCAGAGGACTAGCGAGTCATCTTCCGTTTTTCCTGAATATCAAAAATGAATCCAGCATCGGCTTGCTGATCATCGGCCAGCATTCCGGTGATGACCTGAACCTCTACTTCGTGATCACTGACCCATTTAGCGGTTGCTTTGGGAATCGTTTCCTGGAAGATGATGGTTTCATTACTTCCATCATAGATTAATAGCGCCAAAGTAGCAAAGGCTTCATTTTTCCTAGTCTTGATAGATTTAGAGACGAGCGCATGCGTCTTGCTGGTATTGTAAGCAATTTTATATCCACTCTCAAAGTGTTGCACAGCTAAGGCATTGATCTTTTCTTCCATACTAGGCTTCTCAGTATTCGTTACTTGATCCGATACTTTTGGGGAACAAGACCATAAGAGGGAATAGGCAAGGTAAAGAGTGAAGATCCAAAGACGATTTCTGATCATACGTTTGATATATATGCGTGTTTAGACTTAGAGTCAGTTTAAAACATGATTTTGAGATCAGTCGTCGTGGTGATTTGCGTGACAATTTAGTATTATCTACTATACGAGGCATCGTTTTTCTACAAATTTGTAACTTGAATGACGGCCTTGGACAAAGCTTTGACTGCTAGATGTCAAATTTTGCTTCCTACTTACTGATCTTTCAAATCCTACGCCTTGAAAAAGACAATCCTTTTCTGCTTTGTATCCATCCTACTAGTCAACTTTAAGTCTTCTCAAGCAGAGGAGCAAAAGCCCAATATCATCTTCATCCTTTCCGATGACCACACCGCACAAGCTTGGGGCATCTACAATGGCATCTATCAAGATTTAGTTAAAAACGACAATATCAAACGGTTGGCTGCGGAAGGTACGGTACTCAATAATGTTTTCTGTACTAACTCCATATGCGTCCCAAGCAGAGCATCCATCTTAACCGGAAAGTATAGCCATCAGAACGGGATCTACACCTTATCGGAAGGTTTGGACCCAGACAGTATGCACATTGCAAAGCTTTTGCAAACCGCTGGTTATGAAACCGCTATTATTGGCAAATGGCATTTAAAGAAACAACCGAGTGGCTTTGATCATTTCCTGGTACTGCCGGGGCAGGGACGATATGATGACCCCATTCTTAAGACAGCAACAGATTGGAAGGATGGCAATCAAGGTGGCAGCGTCTATAAAGGATATTCGGCTGATGTAATTGGCGACCAATCTATTCAATGGCTACGAGCGCGCAAAAAAGAAAAGCCCTTCATGCTCATGATGCACTTCAAAGCTACACACGGGCCATTTGATTATCCGGACCGCTATAAAGACCTCTATACGGACATTACGCTTCCTGAACCGGCTTCCCTATATGATTTCAGTTCATCTAGCAATCAGCGCACCTTTCCAGGGCAACATATAGAGGAATTGGGCAGACGATTGGTTTACGGTACAAAGAATCCAGACTCCTATTGGGGTAGTGCACCTGGACTACCCTTTTCCCTCGAAGGATTAGATTCTATCGCCGCCCGAAAAAAGGTTTATCAATTGTTTACCAAGAACTTCCTACGAGCCGGCGCAGCCATAGATGATAATATTGGGAAGGTATTAGATTATCTGGATGAAGCAGGCCTGTCCAAGAATACAGTCGTTATCTATACCTCTGATCAAGGCTATTTCATGGGAGAACATGGATTCTTTGACAAGCGACTGATGTACGAAGAATCATTACGTATGCCTTTTGTAATCCGATACCCCAAAGAAGTACCTGCTGGCCAACGTTTGGATGATATGATATTAAATGTCGACTTTCCTCTATTGTTTGCTGATTATGCAGCCCTGCCGACTCCAACTGGTATGCAGGGCAGAAGTTTCCGATCCAACTTACAAGGCCAAACTCCAACTGATTGGCGAGAATCCATGTATTACAGATACTGGCTCCATCATCCGTTGTATCCCGCCCACTTTGGGATTCGAAATCAACGCTACAAATTGATCTTCTACTATGGGCAAGGATTGGACAAACCGGGTGCCTCTGAGGAAACCACTGGTCCCGCTTGGGAGTTCTTTGACCTGCAGAATGATCCTTATGAAATGCATAATGCCTACCAAGACGGCGATTATCAAGATATCATTGCCGACATGAAGAAGGAGCTGATCAGACTCAGGCGGGAGCTAAAGGACACTGACCCAGGCGTTGAGACTATGCAGGAAATTCTTTCCCAACATCTAGCAAAAGAATAGAATCAATTTAGTCAAGGATAAGAAATCAACATTCACTACCAGCAATCCCTTACAATACCTATCTTCAAGCCTACTGATATCTTTTGAATTTGAAAGGCATGAAAAAGGACCACACACCATCTCCCAATGAAGGGCTGAATAGGCAATTAGGTTTGATTGGCTTGGCAGCCACTGGCATCTGTTCTATGTTAGGCGCTTCTATCTACGTTGTACCTTTCATGATCCAACGGCACGTCCCTGGGATCGGTCCGAATGTATTACCTGCCTTCTTTTTCGCTGCTCTGCCGGCCATATTTGCAGCCATTGCTTACGCGATCTTGTCAACAGCCATGCCGAGGGCCGGTGGTAGCTATTTGTATGCGAGTCGAGGGCTGCACCCCTATTTAGGCTTTATAGCCAGTTTTTCGCAATGGTTTGGCTTATCGATTGCGATCGGAGTTATTTCCTATATTATCATTCCTTTTTTCCGTGACATAGCCGATGCTATGGAATGGCAGAGTCTAAGTACCTGGCTCGGACAGGGCTCAGCGAGAGTGATTCTAGCCTTAGTACTATTATGGTTTTTTGTGGGTATAAATCTACTGGGAATTCGGTCTTATGAAAAGATTGTGATCCCCTTGATGATCGTAATGTTTGGACTGGGAGCCATAGTGGCGATTGCGGGTTTTAGTTATGATCAAGCTGAGTTTGCTGCCCAACTATTGGAAAAAGAGGGACGAACGTTGCCACAAAAGGAGAGTAGTTTGCCTTTGATGACGCTCTTGTCAGCCTCGGCCATCTTATTTGCTAGTTTTATCGGCTTTGATGCGATTGCGCAAGCCGGAGGGGAAGCGCGCAACCCCAAGCGATCCTTGCCCTTAGCCATAGCCTTAGCAATAGGTACTGTCAGTCTATACTATTTTATATTTACCTCAGCTGTCTACCACGCCGTCCCCTGGTCCTATGTGGCAGAAGAGGCGGCTCAAAGAGATATTTCAGCTCCAGGATTGCTAGGGGTCGTACTTTCCCCGGGCTGGACGATAGCTATCACGCTGGGGGCAGCGATTGCGTTGATCAATGACCTACCAGCGATGCTACTATCCGTGTCTAGGTTGATGTTTGCCTGGGCGGAAGATGGCATTTTCCCAAAGCAGGTGGCCCGCATACACCCTAAGTATCAAACGCCATTTGGCGCTATTTTGATTAGTGGAGGAATGGCTACCGTTGGCATACTAGGCAGTCACTTAGCTGGCGATTTCTTTCTAGGTATAGATATCATGGTAACGGCTATGCTCGTCAATTTCCTATTGATGTGTTTGACAGTCATTTGGCTTCCGAAATACAATCCTGCCATAGCGAAGACAATTAGTATTTTCAAATCTAGGACCGCACAGTTGGCCATGGCCATACCGGGGGTACTACTCCTTACACTTTTTCTAGGGGTTCACACTTGGCGAGACTTTCAAACCGAGGTAGACGCTTGGTATTTCCGCCCAACTTTGATCTGGTTACTGGTACTAGCCTTAGCTTCTTTTATCTTCTTCTGGAAGACCCGCCAGCTAAAGCAAGCCGGCATTGATATAAAAACAGCCTTTAAAGACCTCCCTAATCACTAATCTCGACATGCAAGAAAGATATACGCAACTCGCACCTGACCTCAAGATTTCACGCCTACTGACAGGACTTTGGCAGATCGCAGATATGGAGCGCGATGGGCAATCCCTAGACCTGGAGCAAGCAGCCCAGTACATGGAGGAATACACTGATAAGGGCTTAGTTACCTTCGACATGGCTGACCACTATGGATCTGCTGAATTGATCGCCGGAATATTTGGCAAAACTGCAGCAGGAGGTCCAGCACAATTTTTCACCAAGTGGGTACCCGACGTACAGGCCAAAAGGGGAAAAGAAACGGTCAGAAAAGCCATCGAACTTTCTTTACAGCGCCTACAACAGGATCAACTGGACCTCCTACAATATCACGCCTGGAACTACGCTGACCCTGCCTGGCTAGATGACCTGTTCTGGTTGCAAGAGCTCAAGGAGGAAGGCCTCATTCGACACCTTGGCCTCACCAATTTCGACGCCGCCCACTTGAATATGGTGCTAGAAAGTGGGATCGAAGTGATCTCCAATCAAGTTTCCTATTCGCTATTGGATCAACGGGCTTCAGGCGGTTTATCAGCCGTTTGTCAGAAACATGGTGTACATCTACTAGCCTATGGTACCTTAGCGGGAGGATTACTCTCTGATAAGTGGCTCGGACGGCCAGAGCGTCCGGTAGATCAGATGGATACCTGGTCACAGATGAAATACAAACGATTCTTGGACATTGCCGGTGGCTGGACTGCCCTGCAGGAGCTTCTACAAGCGCTACGATCAATAGCTGATGAACATGGTGTTTCCATTGCCAATGTAGCTACCAAGTACATTATGGAACAGCATGCAGTAGGAGGTGTGATTGTTGGGGCAAGACTGGGGCAATCCAAGCATATCAAAGATAACCTGAAGCTATTTGATTTTACGATTAGTGCGGCCAACTTACAGTCGATAAAAGAGATAATCCAAGGGTTTCAGCCGATCCCAGGTGATTGTGGTGATGAATACCGCAAACCACCCTTCCTCACCGCCGCCGGTGACCTCAGTCATCATTTAACCCATTTCCCGCCCCCCTATCCTGTGAAGTCACAAGGGCCGGGTCGAGCCCAAGCCCTCAGCGGGACCATCTGGGAAGACCTGGCCGGTTTCAGCCGAGCAATCAAACAGGGTGATCGGATTCTCGTCTCGGGAACTACGGCAACACATGGGGACAAAATGATCGGCGGGAATGATCCAGCGGCTCAGGCCCACTTCGTTCTCGACAAAATAGAAGGTGCCATTCAGTCTCTTGGCGGCAAGCTGGAAGACGTGGTGCGCACCCGTGTCTACATCCAAAACATGGACGACTGGGAACCGATCTCCCGCGCTCATGGCCAGCGTTTTGCTCACATTCAGCCTGCCAATACATTGATTCGAGCTGATCTTATTGGAGATGGATATTTGGTGGAGATGGAGGCAGAGGCAGTTATCCGAGGTTAAACCTAGGCTTGACTTCGGATAACTGCCTTGCTGATCAGTAGAAAATGGACTAGTTCCTTGCGGTAGGTTGCTCTACTTTTCGAAGTAAGGACTTGAAAGCGGATTTGCGTCTCATTTTTTCAAATGTACTATCATATTTCAACCATCCAGCATCCGAAAATCCTGCATTTACAGCCTTCTTCAAATAATTCAGGGCCAACTCCTCCTCACCTACAATAGTATAATACATAAACCAATTCTGGTAGTTCTTATAAGATTCAGGAGATTGCTCTGCCAAATACTGGAAAGCTTGCTTGGCTTCTTCAAGTCTTCCCGTTTTGGCGTAGGATTTACCTAAGGCCGCCTGTAACAAGGGATAACTTGGATGCTTAGTCCCAAAGTATTTTTCAAAAAGCACCAAAGACCGAAGGTCGTATGCTAAAGCCTCCTCGTTTCTATCTAAAGCCTTCAAAGCGCAAGCCCTATTGTTGAACCGATAGGCCAATAACATATTGTCATTACCAAATAGTGTTGTATCAATATGAATCGCTTTATCCACCAACTCCAGCGCTTCACCTGCCTTACCTAGACTCACGTACAGCAGACTTAAGTTACTATAGCCGGTTGATACGTTGGGGTGAAACTCTCCATTCGCATTTTTCATTAACTCGATTGACTTTACTTGCATTTTCAAAGCATCTTCAAACTGCCCAAGATTTTCATAGACCACCGCCAAGTTATTGTAAGTCTTCCCAAGGCTACCATTATCACTCGCAGAGAATTGCTCTTCTATAGCTAAAGCCTTTTCGAGCCACTTTTTTGCCAAGGTATATTTCCCATTTTCCTGGTATAGCGTTCCTATGTTATTATAAGTGATCGCTAATTTTGTATGATTGGAATCCAAGGTCATCTTTTGAATTCGCAAGGTTTTGCTGTAGTAAGTATCTGCTTCTTTAAATTGTCCTAATGCTACATAAGTGAGAGCCAAAGTATTGTATGGGCCCATAAGATCTATATGATCAGCTCCAAGAGAATTTTCTAGTAATGGAATGATCTTATTTAATTCTACTGCTACTGTATCATAAAGACCTTGATCATACCGAATGAGCTGAAGATCGCTTCGCATATTTAGAGTTACTGGATGCTCTTCACCATAAATCTCCCTAAGAATCGAGTAAGACTGTTCCTTTAAAGGACTTGCTTGCTCCGTTTCACCTAAATGTCGATGCGCAACGCTTAGATGATTATATAATTGAGCAAGCATATCCTGGTTATTTTCAGGCTGGGCCTGTGCGATGATCAAGGCCTTTTGAAAATAGACTTTCGCTTTTCTCGGTTGACCAAGATGAATATGAATACGACCAATATTGTTGTAGGAGAAAATAAATTCTTGATCCAAAGTATCCAATAAAGTATTCTTTAGTTCAAGCGCTTTCTCATTAAGAGACATGGCCTTCTTGTACTGTCCGTTTTGCTCCAACAAAAATGCGAGATTAGTTAGGGCACGTGCATAGGTAGAGTTTTCATGCTGCCCTCTATCAACCATGGTCGCTACAGCCTTTTCTTGGACTAGCAACGCTTCTTTTCGTTTTCCTGCATATAGCATGACTTGTGCTAATTCGTTATCATAGCCTGCCATTATTAAAGGGTCTATACCCATGTTTTCGCAATGCGTAAGGATAGTCTGGTACAGCGCAATAGCTTCGGTATACCTGGCATGGAAGAATTCGCCCTTGGCCTTGGTCAACAACTCCTCAATGCCCGCTTCAAAAGACTTGATATTCTTTTCTATCTCCTGGGAAGCTTTGGTTGCATCCAATACCTTCAAGGCCTCCTCAATGGATTCTCCTTGTTCAAGCAGTTCTAAATATTTGACCACGCGAGCTGTGGCATTATCTTTATTGATCGAAGCCATTCGATAAGCTTCTCTGTACAAGCTAATGCTATCCGTTTGTTCTTGTAGTTTAGTGATCTTCTCCGTCAACTCCCCTATCTGCGCATAATCTTGCTGCTGAGCTAATACCAAGTGTTTCACCTCTTCACGAAGTCTTTTAATCTCTCTTTCCGTAGAGTTGCGAATGATGTTGTAGTACCTCTGCGCTACTCGTTCTCGTGTACCTTTCACGCAAATGATCACCCGAAAGACCTCGGCACCATTAGCAGGCATTCTGCACTGTTCTACCTCCTTAATGTTAACCACTTCAATGGCTTGACCTTGAGCGTCATCTTTTCCAAGTTCAATATCAATTCTCTCGCCATTCTTCGCACGGGGAAACAGTAGGGAAAAGTCTCCTGCAGCTGTCGTATATACAATGTTAGCGGCAACTGCATCTGGAGTCTTCCCAGTAACTTGCACGCCAGTGGCTGGCTGCCCTCCACTGTTAAGATATAGTACCTTACCGCGAAAAGCTTGATTCTGTTGTCCTAATAAGCTTAGAGAAGTTAGTAATGAAATGAAGAAGTGTAAAAGTAGGGTTTTCATGATTCAAAAGGGGTTTGGGGCAGAAAGGTCATTTCTGCCATATTGGCGAATTAATGTTGAGTATCCAATGATGTAATCTTCCTTGAGTTGCTCAGGCTTGCCAATCCCTTGATTAGGTCTAAGTCTTATAAAAATTCAGGGATGCTGAGTCGAATGCTAGCTGTAAGAGAGCTGTTCATATAGCAGTAAGAAATGGGAGAGCTTATATTTATTGTAATTGCAGTTGGGCTTCAATTATTAGTGTACTTCAAACGAAAAATGTCCTAGGTAAAAGCGGACTTAATTTCCATAATCCTTCTATAATCAGCAAGCTATGAAGTAAAATATAGGTAAATATAAAGTATCAGCACCTAGTCATTCGAAGGCAGGGCATTGCTAGATTTCGGTTATCTTTTTGAAAGTTGGTGTTCCGCAATTCAATTTTTCTTTATCAACCGAATATCCGCATCTGATGATCTCGGAGAATAGTATTCTTCTGTAGTTACATACCCATCCTTTGTAACCGTCAACAAGTACCGTCCGTTTACATCCTTGATGCTCATGTGTGGCGGTAAAACCACTTTGAAAACGCCAAAGGTATCCGTCCTGATCATGGTATCCGCATCAATTCTGACGACAGCACCAGGAATAAAAGATTGACCATCTCTGGTTTTGACTACTCCCTTAATGGTACTTAGACTGGCGTCTCTCTTCACTATCAGCTGGATAGGCTCTCCTGTAAACTCAAAAGTGTTTTTCCCGTCTACGATCTCCCAACCTTCTGCTTCTAGACCGATTCTGATTGAATCACCTGCACTATCAAGCGTTATGTCTCCAAAATTTGTTCTACCGTTCTCTCCGATGACTTCATTGAAGGACCGGTTCCCAATCTGGAAATTTAGTCTCCCCTCTTGCTGCAGGACGGGATTGCCTTTAAGATCCGTCACAAAAATGGTGAGTTGAAGCGGGGTGGATTTTGGGGGCCATACCTGGACTATATTTAGCAGTTGTGCTATACTTGTCAAGGAGACAAGGATCAGGGTGATGAGAACTAGGTATTTCCACAGGATGGGTCGCTTAGGGTATAATTGATCAATCCCCTGCTCTTTCGGAAGGGGTTGATCTAAGGGTTCCTCGATAAAACCTAACAAGCTATGATTGATCTGATTCTCTGTAATGTTTAGGTCTTGAAAAGATAACAAGCCCAATCCACTGCGCTGCTTTAGCTTTCGATATCTGGCACTTAGAATGATCATCTCCTGCTTCCTAGTAACATGCATGGGCATGCCTAGCAGTTTTTCAATAGCCTCTTCCGCTCTTCCTTTCCCAATTAGTTGTTGTAATTCTTTTTTTTCTTGCTCAGTCATGTAATCAGGGGTTAATTTTTCTATTTGCGGGGTGTCTACGGGTTGGTAAGTAGGAATTCATAAAGTGTAAATATCCACAACAAGATAAGTATTCCGGGTCAATCTGGTATTATTCGGTTCAACTTCAGCTGGTATTAACCTGCTTTCCGAAACTTCGGGAATTCTTTTGCCACATTTTCGGTTATGGATTCTGCATCGTATTAAAAACCGGCTCTCAGACAATTCTTGTGTTTTGGAGTCACCCTTTTAGCTAAAAGCCATGCTTCCACTGGGCGCAATTCGTCTAGCTAAAACGCTGACCACAAAAATTGCCAGAGAACGTAAATACCTATCCAATTTATCCGACAAATCATGAGCATCCAATCCTTTCCAAAATCACAAGACGGCGTTTTTAAACAATTCAAAGAAATGGTACGGTATTGGGCCGAAGCTGCACGGCCCTATCGGTACTACTTTCTAGGAATCTACTTTTTTTATGCAATTGGTATTGTAGCAGAACACATTCTGACGCCCATCTACTATCAAAAAATAGTGGATGGTATGGTGGTAGCTTCCAGCGAGATAGCAGAAGAACTCTTGGCCGGTCGCTACCAAGATCTTATACAGCTGATTATAATTGTTGGCATACTCTCCCTAACTCGAGTATTGATGTACAGAGCGGGAGACTGGTTTTTTGACTACTTCCGAATGGGAACGGTACGAAATCTAGAAAACGGCATGTTTGGCGATTACCTAAAGCACGGTAGAAGGTTTTTTGTCAACAATTTTGCGGGTGCCTTACTCAACGATCATCGACAAATGCGGGGCGCATTTGATGTATTCATGGATCACGGCACTTTCACCTTCTTCTGGTGGCTTATTGTCTTTACTGGTAGTTTGGTAGCCCTAGCCTTCATCTTCCCCATCGGTGCCATAGGCATCCTGCTCTGGTTTATCCTCTACCTTATTGTAGTCGTGCTGGTATCTAAAAGGAAACTGAAGCACGAACGCAAAGTTGCTGCCCTCAACTCCAGCATGACAGGCCTCTTGGCAGACAATTTGAGTAATGCTATGACGATCAAAACCTTTGGCGCAGAAAAACGAGAGGAAGGACATTTTCAAAAGCGCAATGAGGTTAGATACCACGCAAGAATGCGAAACAAATATTGGAGTCGCTGGCGTAATGGCCTACAAGGCGGCATGCTGGTCATTTTAGATGTATTCGTACTAGTGGCTGGAGCCTACCATTGGATGACCGGCCAAATTAGTCCAGGCACCATTGTTCTGATCTTATACTACGCGCGAAACATTTCGAATGAAGTCTGGAACTTCTCTCGCATGATCAACTCCATGACGCAAGCCTACGCAGATGCCAATAAATTCATGGAGCACATTCGAGCTAAGCCTGATATCATCGACCCAGAGCATACAAATAGACGAAAGCTGCGTCGGGGACACGTACATTTTCGTGATCTATCCTTCACCTACCCCGGCGGCACCAAGGTGTTTAAAGGGTTTGATCTCGAAATAAAAGCAGGAGAAAAAGTCGGAATCGTTGGACCCAGTGGTTCTGGCAAATCTACCTTGGTCACACTCCTCCAGCGCCACATGGATGTCCAGGAAGGAGGCGTGTTGATCGACGGGGTCGATATTCGGCAATTGCCCCAGGCCTACGTTCGTTCCAAGATCTCCCTTGTCCCGCAGGACCCTAGCCTTTTCCATCGCAGCCTTAGGGAAAATATCGCCTACGGCAAACCGGAAGCCTCCATGGATGAAATCATTGCTGCCGCCCAAAAAGCACAGGCCCATGAATTCATCCTGGAAACGCCCAAAGGCTACGACACCATGGTCGGCGAAAGAGGCGTGAAACTCTCCGGAGGTCAACGCCAAAGGATCGCCATCGCCCGCGCCGTCCTAGAAGCTGAAACGGCTCCCATCGTCGTCTTCGACGAAGCCACCAGCTCTCTGGACAACAAGGCGGAAAAAGAAATCCAAGAAGCCATCGACGCAGCCCTGGCTGCTTCTACTCGTACAGCCGTGATCATTGCACACCGCCTATCTACCCTACGCAATGTGGACCGCATCATCGTGATGGATCAGGGCCGCATCGTAGAGACCGGGAATCACACGCAACTGATGCTGCAAGGGGGCTTGTATGCGGAGTTGTATAATAGTCAGATGTTGGAGGTGGGGTAAAGTAAAGAAGGACAATTTCCCTATATTAGGCTTAAATCCTTCCTCATGTCAAAACGAATACCAACCAACCACAACACACGCAGACAATTCCTCCAACATACAGGGCGACTACTCGTCGCCCTCCCCTTTTTACCCGCCTGCAAAAACCAACTTACACAGGCCAAAGAAGCGATCGATTGGGAGTCGGTGAGCCTGGAGCAGCTCCCCGGAAGCTTGCGGCGGGCCTCCCAGATCAATGCTTGGTTAGAGGTATTAGAGGATGGGCGAGTGAGGGTATTCAGCGGGAAAGTAGAACTGGGGCAGGGCATCCGGAATGCCATTCGGCAGGTAGCCGCAGAGGAGCTGTGTATGGATCTCGACCGGGTGGAGGTAGTCTTGGCAGAAACCGGAGCGACGCCGAATGAAGGGTATACGGCTGGGAGTGGGTCCATTCAGAATAGTGCCATGGCCGTGCGCTATGCCGCTGCCGCCGCTCGAGAAAAATTGTTGGAACTGGCTGCGGAGCAAATGGAAGTTCCAGTAACGGACCTGCGGCTACAAAACGGGCATATAAGTAGTAGGGGATTTGGAGGGCAGGATGTTTCCTTTCATGAGTTATTGGCTGGAAAACAGATAGAGGCAGAGGTGCCCTTGGAAATCAAACTGAAGCCCAAATCTGCCTACCAATTTGTAGGCAAATCTGTATCCAGAGCAGATTTATCAGATATGGTACAAGGGAAGCCGACATTCATCCATGACCTTCGCTTTCCAGAAATGCTGCACGCCCGGGTACTCCGCCCTAAGAACTATGAATCTAATCTGCTTAAATTCGATGAGGGGGGATTTAAATCCAAAGCTAAAGGAATCCTACAGTTAGTACGTGATGGCAATTTTCTTGCGCTTTTGACGGCTACAGAATATGAAGCCGAAGCAGGGATTAAGTTACTGGATAAATATACGAGCTGGTCAAAGCCGACGATTTTCCCTTCGCAAGAAGAACTGCCAGTCCATCTCAAAGAGATAGCCGACGCACCTAAGGTCGAACATGGGTCAGAAAACCTTTCTCTTAAAGGCGCTGACAACAAAATCAAAGCCAGTTTTTTCAAACCTTATACCATGCACGCTGCACTAGGCCCTGCCTGTGCTATTGCACAATATGATGGCGAAATCCTACATATTTGGAGTCACAGCCAAGGCATTTACCCAATGCGCGCCGGCATAGCGAGTATGCTGCAGCTCCCAGAAGACAAAATTCACATCATCAGTAGCCCTGGCTCTGGCTGTTACGGGCATACCGTTGCCGATGATGCCGCAGCTGATGCGGCGATCCTAGCCATGGCTGTACCAGGGAAACACATTCGAGTGCGATGGTCCCGGGCGGATGAGCATCGGTGGGAACCCTATGGCTCAGCGATGCTGATGGAATTGGAGGCGAGTCTTGGTCAAGAAGGTAAGATTAATTATTGGAAATCTGATATTTGGACCGACTCCCATAGCACACGCCCAAATAAAAATGCGGCAACATTATTGCCTGCTCGGCATCTAGCGAAGCCATTCGAAATGAGTAGTAGAGGTTATTTGAAAGGAGGCGTGCGAAATGCTGATCCTTATTACAGCATACCGTCGATGCAGGTAGTGGCGCACTATTTCGATGGGCCTTTACGGGTCTCTTCTTTACGCAGTCTCGGAGCTTTTGCTAACATTTTTGCCATTGAATCTTTCATGGATGAATTAGCGCGGGAGGCAGGACGTGATCCGATTAGTTTCCGACTATTGCATCTTGAGGATGAAAGAGCCAAAGATGTGGTGAAAGGTGTGAGAGATATGACAGCGGATATCCAAATCAAGGATGGAGAAGGCTTAGGCTATGCCTTCTGCCGGTATAAAAATTACGCGGCTTATTGTGCGATGGCTGCTCTGGTCGCGGTGGATAAAACCACCAATCAAATCAATATCCTAAGATGTTGGGCGGCAGTGGATGTGGGAGAGATCATTAATCCAGATGGCTTGAAGAATCAAGTCGAAGGAGCGATTGTGCAAGCTATTGGTTGGACCTTATCCGAAGCCGTTTCGTTTGACAATTATGAAATCACTAGCTCCGATTGGCTGTCCTACCTCTCCACGAACTTCAGCATGAGTCCAGATACAATTGAGGTTCGGCTTGTTGATCGGCCGGATCAACCTGCTATGGGAGGTGGAGAGGCGGGGACTCCGCCGGTGGCTGCCGCTATTGGCAATGCCATTTTTCAGGCTTGCGGGAGGCGGGTATTAAAGCTGCCAGTACGATTGCATCTGAACGGCATACCAGGGAACCAATAAATAGAAACGAGTTCGTATATTTGTTTTACACCAAATTCAATCGTAGCTATAGATGCTAGATGACGCCATCAGAAAAGAAATCGCTGATTTGGTTAGAAAGGGTTTGTACCAAGAAGCCCTCGACAAACTGGAATCAGTCGTCAACGAGCAAAAGGATCGAAGTATTAAGCGCGTCTTCCGAGAAATACAAGCCCGATATCAACAAATTAAGAGAGATAAGCAAGTAAATCTCATTACTTATGAAACCCTGACAGTGGAACAGAGTAGGCTCTCTGCTAAGATTCTCGATATTCTAGACCTCCTACAGATGCCACCCAATTCTAAAGGAGAACACAAAACATCAATTCTAGCAAAAAAGATCCATCACTGGCTTAGATTTGCACCAAGTTTGCCCTGGCGTGTAATGCTTCTTAGTCTTCTAACGCTTATCTTTTGCCTCTTTTGGAATTATGTTTTACAAAGCCTTGCCTTAGGTGAAAAGGAGGGAAATTATTCTAAGATTATCTTTGGGGTCCAGTTGCTTTTTGCCGTAGTGACCATCTTAGGCTCAATTCTCGTGTATATTCAATTTATAAATAGGGAGTTAGGTTCAATAACAAAAAAAACAAGCAAAGACCCAAAAAAACTCAAACGCCTGGAGCAACAATACAAAGAAAGTCGAAGGGCCAAGAGCTGGACACTTTTCAGGCAAAATATTATTCTTATCGTCTGTACCATAGTGGTGCTCTTTCTTATTGGTTACATCACGAACGGATGCTTTCTGGCTCTGGGAGAATACAATAAATACACTAAGCAAGTTGAAAACTATGAAATTGAGCGGGAACAATTGCAAGGCAACATTCGGCCTAAACCTGAGTATACAATAGTACTAAACGATATTGGTCAGGTAGGCACTATGGTAGGAAAGATTGACCTACATAGAGATTTATTAAGTGATCTTAATAATGAGATAAATACTTATAACTTACCAATTGAAGTCGCAGAGGACCTCAATGAATTAGCAGTGGAACGAAAGGCTAGAGACGCTAAGGGAGTTTACTTAATAGAAGGGCATTACAATGACTACCGGGCAAGGTTAACTGTAACAGATCGAACTATCTATAAATCAGGTGCTGCATATACTGCTGAAAAGCTTGGATTGACAGATTCCACAGATTTCCGTCAATATCCAAGACAGCCGATAGAGGAAGAGTTCACTAGTGATGATCGAAGAGAGTATCAAATCAGTTCAGCAATTCCCAAGCAATTAAAGTATTTTCAAATGAAGATGATTGCTGAACTCATGTACAAAGAATTACTCTCTACTTATCAAAATAAGGATGTCGTCAAAAGAAAAAGACTCCAAAAATTTATGGAAGGTACACTTAGAATAGCAGAAAAGAATCTCATATTCAAAATCAATTGGTGGGGCTTTTCCCCCAGACCATTACCTAATTTAGATGCTCCTAAGTTGTTCATTCTACTTTCCAATATCTATAGAATAAAAGCCAATGAAACCGTAAATCAGCAGAAGAAAGGCTCGGAAAACTATATATACAATGATGAACTTATCAAGAGAGGAGGAAGGTACCTCACTCTTGCTAGGGATTGTCTGCGTAGAGCTTCTCGATTTTTTAAAAGATCAGAGGCCAATGATTTTGATGATTTTTTAATCCTTGCCCAGGATTACCAACTCTTTACCGCCAGATCCTTTTTAAATATTAGACAGGCCTTCATTACGCAAGATGAAACTGATGCTACCCTCATTCGTCCTAAGCTAAAACCAGGTGAAAAAGTTGGAAAAATCACACTAACCTCAGGTGAATTGCGTCATTGGGAAGCTTCGATCGAACAGGTGTTTGCAGTAATTGCTTACGAACACTCCTTGTTTAAGGATAAACATGAATTACTGAGTAGCACGACGGATTCACTCTTCGACGAAAACAAAGGACTGATCAATAAGCTCATACATCTGACAGTAAAATACTTAATCCAGTCTACTGAACAGACTCAAGAAAAAATAGAAAAGGAGGTGGCTGCTCTCAGAATCAAGAAAAATGGAATTATGCATGAAGCAGGGCTCAGGTGATTATAATAGTATACTATAAGCATAAGCCCTACTTCGATAAATCTAGATTTAATCAACCTGAGCTACACTGATTTCGATTGATGAAGAATCAGCTTCTCTTGTACCAGCGAAAACTTCTTCACAAGGCAGGTTGAAAGTAAATATCTCTAGTGCTGGATCAGTGAGTTGATCCAAAATCTCAGCCTCACAAGTTTGAAAGATCACTCTTTCATTGGTATTGGCCCTGTCATAGTAATATTCAAAGCAGATACAAGTATTGGCCACTTCTACTGGAGTAAGCTCCATCACAGGCTCCTGAACTGGAGCAAGGACTCGCAGTAGTAGGTAGGCAATAGCCAATGATAAAAGTACTCGGTGCAGTTTCATGACTAAGTCTGATTTAGGGGGTTAATGATCATGTCTTTCAGCAAGTGTAGTATTTGCCAAAGGGAAAGATCAAATGTGTTTTCGTTTAGTTAACCCAAGTTCGATGAATGGGCGCAAAAAGGAAGATTTAGCGGCAACACTCAGCCAAGAGCTGGGTTTTGCCGCAAATATCTGACGCATTTGGGCTCC
>ENA-UENT01000283-UENT01000283.1-marine-metagenome-genome-assembly--contig:-NODE-283-length-35583-cov-126.506470_pt1 | contig 35583 bp, 26 predicted proteins | sample MGYA00237879_ERZ529330 | MGnify/ENA primary metagenome ERZ529330 (study PRJEB26372, sample SAMN05368345) | marine metagenome | biome: cultured habitat; feature: ocean water; material: water; isolation... | reverse complement strand
ATGACCATTTTTCACTACTTTATGGCTTTGACAATAAGTACAATCCATCTCTCAATAAAATTCTAGAATATCATTCTCTATTGTGCAATACCCTACTTTATGGTATAATCAAATGAAAAGAGCATAAGGTGTGAAATAATTTCCGGAAATCACTAGGCACCTCAAAGTTTTAAGGGTATAAAATCTTACTTTTAACTCGTTTAGAGGCGAATAGCCATTCGCCCCTCCTGTTGACTTCATTTAGCTGTCACCAACTCCATAGGCAACCGTTTCAACGAAAGTCGCTCATTTTCAATATCTACAAAAATAGTATCACCATCATTAAATTCACTACGCAAAATACTTTTAGCAATTTGCGTTTCCAACTCTCGCTGAATTGCCCGCTTTAAAGGTCGAGCCCCATACACCGGATCATACCCAACATCTGCCAAAAAATTAATAGCAGCATCAGTAAGCTTCAATGACATCTTACGTTCAGCCAACCTTTTCTCTAAACGCACAACCTGCAACTGCACAATTTCTCGTAACTGCTCTTTCTGCAACCCATGAAAAATAATCGTCTCATCAATACGGTTGAGAAATTCTGGGCGGAAAGCAGCACGCAACGCCTCCATTACCCGACCCTGCATTTGCTCATAATCATCAGTAACATCTAAAATATACTGAGAACCAATATTACTTGTCATAATAATCACACTATTCTTAAAATCAACCTTGTGACCTTGACTATCAGTAACCCGCCCATCATCCAAAATTTGCAGCATAATATTAAACACATCCGGATGTGCTTTTTCAATTTCATCAAACAAAATCACCGTATATGGGCGACGGCGAATAGCTTCAGTTAACTGACCACCTTCATCATAACCCACATATCCAGGAGGTGCCCCAATTAAACGAGACACAGAATGTTTCTCCATATACTCAGACATATCTATACGCACCATCGCATCTTCAGTGTCAAATAAATATGCTGCCAATGCCTTTCCTAACTCTGTTTTACCCACACCAGTCGGACCCAGGAAAATAAAACTAGCAACTGGACGGTTCGGGTCAGCCAAACCTGCACGCGATCGCTGAATAGCATCAGAAACAGCACTCACAGCTTCATTCTGCCCAATAACTCGCTTATGCAACTCCCCTTCAAGATGTAGCAGTTTTTCTTTTTCTGACTCTACTAATTTACTGATAGGAATACCAGTCCACTTAGAAATAATCTCAGCAATATCAGCTTCTGTCACCTCTTCTCGTAACAAAGTCTGACCACTAGTTTGAGTTGTTGCCAGTTTAGCCTCTGCTTCCTCCACCTGTTTCTGTAAATTAATCAGTCTACCATATTTCAACTCAGCAGCACGGTTAAGGTCATAATTTCGTTCTGCTTGCTGAATCTCAATATTAACTTTATCAATTTCTTCCTTGACAGTCTGAATTGTACTAATGATACCTTTTTCTGATTCCCACTGAGCATTAAGAGCCCGTTGCCCCTCTTTTAAATTTGCTAAATCTTTTTCTAGCCTTCCTAACCTTTCTTTAGAAGCAGTATCACTTTCCTTTTGCAAAGATAACTTCTCCATTTCTAGTTGGAGAATTTTGCGGTCAATTTCATCAAGTTCCTCAGGTTTAGAAGTGATTTCCATTTTAAGTTTAGCAGCAGCTTCATCCACCAAGTCGATGGCCTTATCTGGGAGGAAGCGATCGCTAATATATCTAGTAGATAAAGTAGCAGCAGCAACTAAAGAACTATCAGAAATTTTTACACCATGATGTACCTCATAGCGTTCTTTGAGACCCCGTAAAATTGATATTGCATCTTCCACACTAGGTTGATCGACATAAACTTGTTGGAAACGACGTTCTAAGGCAGCATCTTTTTCAATGTATTTACGATACTCATCAAGAGTCGTCGCCCCAATACACCTTAGTTCCCCCCTAGCTAACATAGGTTTCAGCAAGTTACCTGCATCCATTGCCCCTTGGGTTGCACCTGCTCCAACAACAGTATGAATTTCATCTATAAATAAGATAATTTTGCCCTCTGAGTCAGTAACTTCTTTGAGAACAGCTTTCAGACGTTCTTCAAATTCACCCCTAAATTTAGCACCCGCAATTAAGGCACCCATATCTAGAGCGATAAGTTTACGGTCTTTTAGAGACTGAGGAACATCAAGAGTGATGATCCTTTGTGCTAGACCTTCAGCTATCGCAGTTTTCCCGACTCCAGGTTCACCTATTAAAACTGGGTTATTTTTAGTACGACGACTGAGTATTTGAATAGTACGTCGAATTTCGTCGTCACGCCCAATAACTGGGTCAAGTTTACCTTCACGAGCAAATTCTGTCAGGTCGCGACCGTATTTTTCCAGAGCTTCATATTTGCCTTCAGGATTTTTGTCTGTTACTTTTTGCTTACCTCTAACTTGGGAAATTGTTTTTTTGAGCTTTACTTCATCCAATTTGAATTCTTTATAGAGATTTTTGCCAAAGTGATCGTCTTTCAGGTAAGCGAGTATCAGATGTTCAATAGATATATATTCATCTTTGTATTCCTGGCGATATTTTTCGGCATTATCTAATAAGGCATCTAGACTACGACCTAAGTAAATATTATTGGGTATATTTTTGACTTTGGGTTGACGCTTAATAAATGAATCTGTGTATTCTTGTATTTTGGTAGTTGAAACACCTACTTTGCTAAATAGACTAGCTACCAGTCCATTTTGTTCTAACAAAGCTTTCATTAGGTGTTCAGCTTCAATTTGTTGATTTTGAGAAGTTTTAGCAATGTCAGGGGTACGGGATATTGCCTCCCAAGCTTTTTCTGTAAATTGGTTAGGATTATTTGGCTGCATAATTTTTTTTATTTTTTGCCTATACGTTATATTTTTATTTGATTTTAACTTGTAGTTATGAATAAATTTTAGTAGAAAAAACCGTTTTTTCTTATTGGGTATTTACTATTGAGTATAACTTTCATAAAATTTAGTTAATTTTATTTTTATCTAATCAAGTACTGGTCATTTTAGTTAACTCTAAATGAAGCTTGAGGTTTTAAATATGTACGGATAATATTTTTTTATCCTCTTGAATAGAGTTGCTTTAAACCTGATTTTTTTAGTTATATTAATACCTTTTCAGGAAACCAAACAGTAAATGTAGACCCTTTTCCTAATTGACTTTTTACAGTAATTTCTGCTCCCATTCTCTCACATAAACGTTTACATATTGCTAATCCTAAACCAGTACCACCATACTTACGAGTAGTAGAAGTATCTGCTTGAGTAAAAGGTTGGAATATATGTTTTAACTGTTCTTCTGTTATACCAATACCAGTATCTATTACCCGAAAAACTATATGGTAGTTTTCATTACTTAATGACTTTGCATTGTGATTTTGATTATTTTTTTGTTGATTATTTTTAACTTTTTCTACACTGAGTGTAATTGTACCATCTTCTGTAAACTTAGCTGCATTACTTAGTAAATTTATCAGTACCTGTTTCACTTTTGGCATATCTGCATACATACTACCAAGATTTTCTCCTAAAACTAATTCAAATTTATTACGGTTTTTTTCAGTAATATTTTTAGCTGTACTGAACACATCTTTAACTAGCTTATTAACCTCAATACTCTCTAAATAAAGTGTAACTTGACCTGCTTCTATTTTTGAAATATCTAAGATATCACTAATCATTTCTAGGAGGTTTTTACCTGCTAGCTTAATTCTTTCTATATCGGGAATAAAATCTTTATATCCACCTTCTAGAACATCCTCATAAAGGATATCACTATAACCAATAATTGCATTTAAAGGTGTACGTAGTTCATGACTCATGGTAGCTAGAAAAGCACTTTTGGAACGGTTTGCTGCTTCTGCTTTGAGTTTAGCTTCCTGGAGTTGCTCTGTGTATTCTGCTACTTTACTAATTAACTCATTTAAAGATTCTGTTAATTCTCCTATTTCATCATTTGTAGTTACAGGAAGTTGGAGTTCAAAATTAGCTTGTTCTGTAACTTCTTCAGCCACTTTAGTTATTACTTTTAAGGGAGTTATGATCGAGTTTGTGGTATAAATTGCTATTATTACTGTAGTTATTGCCGACAGTAGTAGACTACATATTAATATATATATTCCTAATTTTTCTACTTTTTGATAATCCCTATTTTGTTTTTCTACTCTCTGATTAGCTAGTATTACTAATTGTTCTGAATCTTGCGATAAGTTTTGTAGTTGTATTGTAATTTGACTATTAAAAATTACATTCAGTGATTCCAATGAAGCAGTTTCTACTGTTTCTTTTGTTTGAGGCGGTATTTGTTTAATGTCTTGAACTAAGTTTTCTAATTGATTAATATAAATTTTTAGAGGATTAAAATAGGTTTGGATAAATTCTTCAAGCTGAACATCATCTGTATTTTTAGAGATGTTTTTATCTCCGGTTTCTAGTGTTAATTTAAGTTGTTTGAAAATTGTATTAACCTCATAAAAACTTGATAATTCTAGGGAGATTTTTTTTTCTAAAATTTTCCAGTTATTAACTTTTTGGGAAACATCTTTCTGAATTATAATTATTTTTAATACTTTTTTTGTAAGATTTGTTAATAAGTCTACCTCTTGTTGACCTTGCTTTATCTTCCCTCTAATTTGATATTTATAATTGAACTCCAATATCTGCCCTGTTAAAACTCCTAACATTACAATAATGATTCCCAGAGCATAACCGAATACTATTTTTTTTCTGATTCCTATAATACTCAACAAATGTTTGAATCCACTTTTTTGCTGGTGGATAGACTGTTTTTTTGATCTGGAAGTTAATGACATCTGTTCTAGTATTCCTTAGCCCTCATCGTATATAGCATCCGACATTGCTTGTAATAATATTGATAACAGTTAATAATAAGCTGAAAACCTTTTAAATTATGACTCCTGACTCTTAGCTTTAATTATTGTCTGACAACTGAAATAAGATTGTTATTGGTATATTTTATTATAATCTAAGATTTATAATGGCCTGATTATTGCGTAATTAATTTTAGGAGTTAATAATAATACAACATAATTTTTACCATTACCATGAAATTCACTTTTTTACAATACACTTACTACTTTACTTTCCCAGTATCAGTATATATAGCAATCATATTCTTTTGATGTCCAAAATGTTGTCGCTTTTTGGGAATTGGTTTGGGAGCAATGGGCAAGAGTTTTAGAGTTGATTATTTTTTAATCTTTACAACCTATAATCATATTTATTAATTCCTTAGCCTAGATAATGATCGAAAATAAAAATAACTTTCTAGTTAAACTTTCTAGTTAAGTTTTTTTGCTTAAGTAGATAGACATAAAATTTACCTTTTTACAAAAAAAATAAAACAGAACCCACATAATGAATTTCTCAAATGGTTTTCACTATTTATTATCTCTCGTACTATTTTACAGGTATGGATAATTATTTATGATAGTACTATATCAACATATTTTAATAACAAAAAAGTCTAGAAAACGAATCGTTGCTTTGAAGTCAAAATTTAAAAATAAAAAAACAAAATATAAAAATACAAAACTCATAGGGTACGACAGCTAAAATTTAGATAATGAAAAATACGTCTTTTTTAACAAGCTATTTTAGTTGTATCAGGAGTGGAATGAAACGGCTAATTTAGTGGGTTTTTTTTGGGCCTATTTTATTTCATCTGATAGCTAAACTCGTTATTTAAATTAGAATATAACCCTACCCAAAGTGATATTTTTAATGTATCGGTACTAGGTATAAATGAATAGATAGATAAATCAACATTATTTATAAAACAATCTGACAATAACCCAAATTTGCATCTGAACCTTCCAAATAGTTCTCACATTTGGCAAATTAAATTGCTATTTCAGGGATAATTAAATCTGCCTACTTATATACTTAATATAATAATGTGAATTTTATTAAATTTAATTAATGATTTGGATAAAAATAGTTTTTTTTTCCGGAATTAATTTTTATTTATTTGTTGGCAAAACTTAAATATATATAATTCCTCTGGTAGTTCAGATGCTATATCTATATTAACACTTTTAGGGGCAAATAAAACCATGCCAAAGTCACATTTTTCAGTTGTACATTTATCTGGTCGTGCAGTGATTTTATAATCACTATTTTCAGCAGGAGTAAAAGAAATTACCGAAATATCATCTTGTTTTTCATCATTAGCTATTTTGTCACCTTTTTGATTTTTTAGAGTTAAATTTAAGTCACTACAATTATTATCACATACCCCAAGTATAGTGTAAGATACATCAGAAGATAATCGTGTTGTAAATGGTACTTCTACTCTCTCTTTAATTTTTCCAATTAATGGCCAAAAAACTAGTTTTTTACCAGCTTTTTCTTGTGCTTCTACTGTCTCTTTCAATTTACATATTACTTGTTCTTGTTCGAGACTAAGTTCTACGCTGGCAGCATTAGCAACAATTGCACTACCTAATATGGAACCTATCATACCCAAAACTAATTTTTTAGTACCCATTAATTTACTGAAGGAAAATTTTACTTAACTATACTCAAGAGTTTAACATACTTTTGTACAATAATAGGGACTAGGAAATAGGGGAATAGGGGAATAGGGGAGTGGGAGAGTAGGGAAAGAAAATATAGAAAAGTTTTTGATAAATATTATAAGTCTTGTTTGTTACAAAGAGCAAGCTTAAACTTTGATCTTATAACTGATAATTGAACAGACTCTATTTAGTCTCCATCCAATTTTTACCTCCATGAATATCTACTATTAGAGGTACTTTTAAAGTAACAGCATTTTCCATTGTAGATTTAATAAGTTGTTGCATTTTTTCTAACTCTGATGGTGGAACTTCAAATACTAATTCATCATGCACTTGCAATAACAGTTTTGTCTGATAATTTGTCAATATTTTGTTCAGTCTAATCATAGCTATTTTAATAATATCTGCACTTGAACCTTGAATTGGTGAGTTAGCTGCTGATCTTAAAATTTGAGCATCATTTTGACTGAATTTTAATTCCTGTAAATTAATTTCCTCTGGTTCTTTGTCCTTTAAATCACGGATAGTTTTAGATTCTAATTCAAAATAACGTCGCCGACCCAATATTGTTTCTACATAACCTTTAGCGATCGCTTGTTTTTTCAACTTTTCTAAATATGCAAAAACTAGGGAATATTGTTGTTTATATTTTTCTAAAAATTGTTTGCTTTCTTTGACTGTTATTTTGACAGACCTTGCTAATTTTTGTGCTCCCATGCCGTAGATAACGCCAAAATTTATAGTCTTACCGACACGCCTTTCTTCTGATGAAATTTCCTCTTTTTCAAATAATAATTTAGCTGTAACTGTATGTACATCTTGATTATTTTTATAGGCTTCTATTAAGACTGGTTCTTGACTCAAATGTGCTAAAATTCTTAATTCTATTTGGGAATAATCTGCAGCTACTAATAACCAATCTTTTTTTGGTAGAAATGCCTGACGAATTTGCCGAGAAAATTTTGTGCCAATAGGAATATTTTGTAAGTTTGGTTCAGAAGAAGATAAACGCCCTGTATCTGTTTGAGTTTGATTAAAGTTTGTATGTACTCGCTGAGTATCGGAACGAACTAATCTTGGTATTGCTTCGACATAAGTAGAAAAAAGTTTATATAAAGTTCGATGATTTAATATTTCATCAATAATGGGATGATGTTCAGGTTCTGTTTGTAATTTTTCTAGGGCTACTACATCTGTAGAGTAACCAGTTTTTATTCGGCGAGATTTTTTATGATTTTGATTGAGTATTCTAAATAAGAGTTCACTTAATTGAGATGGGGAATTAAGGTTTAATAAATCCCTGGTTTCTACTTGATTGATTTGGCTTTCAATATTTTCTAGATTTTGTCTATGCTCTTTTAATAATTTTGTAATATATGCTTTAAGTATGGGGCTAGATATTGCTTTTTTTAATTCTTGTTGATTACTAAATGAATTAAAGTCTATCTCATGAATTTCTGTTTGTAGATATTTTTGTAAAACTTGACTATCTACAGTTTTAAAAGCTCTTTTTTCAATTTCTTCTAAATCTTCTTTTAGTTGGACTGAGAACTTTTTTAGATATTCAATATCAATCCTAATTCCCTGAAATTCCATTTCTGCTAAAACAGGTTCTAACGGCTGTTCTACATCCACTAATAATCGATATAAAGATTTCTCGGTAGATTTATTTTTATCGGCTTTTTCTAATTCTGTTCTTAATTTTTCTACTAACTGAAATGTCACCCAAACCTGAGTACCACAATAGTCAGCTACTTTGAGAATATCTAGGTCGGCAATAGTTTGATTTTTTGACACTACATCCTGATAACTCTGTAAATTTATTCCCACATTTCTAAGGTATCTAATATATATTTCTTCCAGACTATGTTTTGCTTCTGGATTTAATACATAACTAGCCAACATTGTGTCAAAAAAAACTCCAGTTAATTTAATTCCTTGACAGCGAAAAACTAATCTATCAAATTTTGAATTTTGAAATACTTTTGGATATTCGCTACTTTCTAAAACAGGTTTTAAACTCTCTAATACTGTCACCTTATCCAGATTTTTATCAGTTTTATGTCCGGTAGGAATATAGGCAACATCTTCCATATTTTTTCCCCAACAACAACCAATTCCAACTAACTCTGCATCTCGTGGTTCTAAAGATGTTGTTTCCGTATCCCAAGCGACGGGAATATGAGGATTTTTCTGTTCTTTTAAAATATTTACTAATTTGTTTAATTTTTCTATAGTATCAACAATTTGAGGTTTTATTTTTGATTTTGTTGAAGTTTGCTGTTTAGCTACTTTTGTATCTTCTGCACTAAAAAACCAATCATCACTCCCGATTTCAACCAAAGTATTTTGAGATATTTCTTGCTGCTGAATTCCTGACTCATCCAGCCCAGACTTAACTTCTACTAAACTATTAAATTGCTGTTCTAAATGGGGAATTTTATTTATAAAATGTTGTAATTCTAGCTTTTGCAAAATAGGTTCAATTTCTGAGGGATAAATCTTTTTAAATTTACAATCTTCTATGTCAATATTTAACGGCACATTTACTTCAATTTTTGCCATAAATTGAGAATGCTCTGCCTCAGTTTTTCCTAATACTAATTTTTTCTTATTTGCTCCTTTAATTTGTTCCAGAGAAGCATAAATTTCGGAAAGACAACCATATTCATTCAATAACTTAACAGCAGTTTTTTGTCCAATCCCTCTAACACCAGGAATATTGTCAGACTTATCTCCACAAAGAGCTTTATAATCAACAACTTGAGTAGGTAAAATACCCAATTTTTCCTTAACTTCTTCAGGAAAAAATTCTTGAGGAATACTACCTTTGCCCCCAGGTAAATGTAAAACACTAATACCTTTTTCTGCATCTATTAATTGAAATAAATCTTGGTCTCCCGAAAGAATTTTTACCTTAAAGCCAGTAGCACTAGCTTTTTTTGCTAAAGTTCCCAATATATCATCAGCTTCATAACCAGGAGCAGTAATAACTGTTAAATTAAAAGCTTTGAGAAGGTCTTGCAAATTTCCTAGGTCAATAATTAAATCTTCTGGTGGTTCTGGCCGATCTGCCTTATAGTTTTTATCAGCTTCGTGGCGAAATGTAGGTTTTCCTAAATCAAAGGCGATCGCTAAATATTCTGGTTTTTGGGTATTTATTACTTCTAATAAAGATTTGAGGAACCCAAAACAAATACTTGTAGGAATACCTGTAGAAGTTTTCAAGCCTCCATTACGACTTTTGGCAAAAGCGTAGTAGGAACGAAAGGCGAGAGAATGACCATCAACAAAAAGAGCTATAGGAGAGTGATTAACCATTTAAAATTTAGACTTTAGGACAATATTTTATTATAGCTTAATTAACCATTAATCTTTAGTTAGAACCACCAATAAAAATTATTCCAGGGGAAGGAGTATTTTTAAGCAGAGAATTTTTTTTAATGTACCAAAAATTAGAGATTTTAAAGCACATGGTGTGGCAGGTAAAAATCAGCCTCATATTTACGAAAATCAACATTGGTATAGTAAAGCCAATTATCTTAAATATAAACCTGATCACAAATTTATTTTAAAATTTAAAGTAAATAAATCTTTGTTCTTGACTGCTAAAGGTTATTATTGTAATAATAATTAAGTAATATATTGTATAGCTTAATAGTCTCTTCTATATGCTGATATTATTGATAGTTATTAAATACTAGAAACATATTTTCTCTGAGCCACAATATCTAAATTATGGCGGTTTTTTTTAGTATGTAAAAGTGGCATTAAGTAAATAGCATTTAAAGTGCCCTAAATAATAAAATTCTAATTTGCACTGTACCAAAAACCTCTAACTATCTATAAAGATGATAAAAGTATTTCTGAGTTTCGTCAATCTGTAGTTAAATATAAGTTTTGTCTTGAGAATATTTAGAATATTTAGTGAAGGTATTTTTAAGCTTTAATAGTTGGGTTGATTTAGAAAGTTGCTTAAAGGAACGTTTATAGGGAAAAATACTACTATGAAATTTATTAATCCCAAGTTTGATTATGCTTTAAAAAAAAAATGTTTGGTTCTCAGCAAAGCAAAGATGTTTTAATTAGTTTTCTGAATGCGATAATTTATGATGAAAAAAAACTATTAAGGGTTTGACAATTTTTAACCCTTTTTATCCTGGTAAAGTTATCAATTTAAAAGATACCTATTTAGATATAAAATCTGTTTCATTTAATGGTTTTGTTGTAGTCATTGAAATGCCAGTGGCACGGATGACTGCTTTTAGTAAACGGGTAATGTACAACTTAGTTAAAGGCTATGGCAACGAGTTAGAAACAGGAGATAATTACCCCTTTGGTTGAGTTAAAAACTTTGGCAGATAAGTGGATTTATTTTCTTAAAGAAGCTACAAAATTTGATGATATTCCAGATATTTTAGGGGAGGTTGCCGAAATTGAACAAGCTTTAAATATTGCTCAGAGAATTAACATGAGTCCAGAATAATTAGAGATAGTTGAGGGTCGGGCAATAGCATTGCAAGATGAAAGAGGAAGGATAGCTTATGCAGAATAAATTGCGCGGCTTAATCAAACTATTGCTCTTATCAAGCTTTTAATAACTCAACGTTTTGGAGAGGTTAATGATGAGATTAGTAGTCAGATAGAAGGTTTGCCTTTGGCAGATGTGGAGGATTTGGTGAAGGTATTTTTAAGTTTTAATAGTTTGGCAGATTTGGAAAGTTGGTTATAGGAACGTTTATAAGGAGCAATACTACTATGAAATTTATCAATCCTAAAGTTGATTATGCTTTTAAAAAAATCTTTGGTTCTGAGCAAAGCAAAGAGATTTTAATTAGTTTTCTAAATGCGATTATTTATAATGGAGAAAAAACTATTAAGGATTTAACAATTTTTAATCCTTTTAATCCTGGTGAAATTATTAGTTTAAAAGATACTTATTTGGATGTAAAAGCAGTTTTATTTGACTGCTCTATTGTAATTATTGAAATGCAAATGGCACGAATGACTGCTTTTAATAAGAGGGTGGCTTACAATTTGTCTAAAGCTTATGCTAATCAGTTGGATAAAGGGGAGAATTATCCTTGATTAAATCCGGCGATCGCTCTGACAATTACGGATTTTATTCTGTTTAAAAATACTGATAATAATATTAATAAAGATGATTATATTAATAAATTTGTGTTTCAGGAGGAAACTAAAAAGTATAAATGCTTGGAAAAAGAATTGCGGTTAATATTTGTGGAACTGCCGAAGTTTAAAAAAAGTTTGTCGGAGTTAAAAAATTTGACGGATAAGTGGATTTATTTTCTGCAAGAGGCAGCTAGCTTTGATGAAATACCAGAGAATTTGGGGGAAGTTGCGGAAATAGAACAGGCATTAAATATGGCTAATTTTATTAATATGACTCCAGAAGAGTTAGAGATAGTTGAAAACCGAGGGATAGCTATGCAAGATGAAAGAGGACGGATAGCTTATGCAGAAGAACAAGCACGGCTTAATCAAACGATCGCTCTTGTCAAGCTATTAATAACTCAACGTTTTGGAGAGGTTTCTGAAGGTATTAGTAGTCAGATAGAAGATTTGCCTTTGGCAGATGTGGAAGATTTGGTGAAGGTGTTTTTAAGTTTTAATAGTTTGGCAGATTTGGAAAGTTGGTTACAGGAACGTTTGAGGTCTTAATTCAGCGCTTTTCAAATTGATAAACTACATCGCTATAACCAAAACCTTGTAGGGACGTTGCAAACACAAAAATGCGTTTCATGTCGTATTCGCGTTACGTCCCGCTCTGTAGTCTACCGATATGAAAACTGCTGTTGAGTGATGCGATCGCTCATCATCTCATTCCGTCGCTCATCGTCTTATTCCGTTTCGAACTCGCCAACATTACTTTGTGAAATAAGGATTTTTTGGGATATTGGTAGCTGGTACTGATAACTGAAATACCACGGCGAGTCCCATTCTTCAATGGAACTCGCCGTTAGTTGATTCAGGTTAGAAGTGGAGTTCAGAGGTTAGAGTTGCTAGGTTGACATCCTCCCGAGGCTGCTCTGACGAGGCAGCGCGGGATTCCTTAGCATCCCTTATATTCTAGCTCTATTTATATTTTTTTTATTTCCCGTTCTAAGCCCTATACGATCCGCCCGCTAGTTCGCTGGCGCCTACGACTTGCTTTCATCCGTGCGGATCCATCATTGAGGTTTATTGTCAGCAGTCGCCATGTTATGTTGTAGGCGCTTACTTCGAAGCCGAACTGTTTTAATACTTCGAGAGGTAAACCATCTTTTAATTTGACAACAGAATATGGAGGTCTTGGGTCCCTCTGTTCTGTATCCCTTGCGATAATTATTCGATTGTTTCCTTCCTTCTCCATGATCGCGCTGACATAATACTGCCATACGCGTACTTCGGGACTTGACATAATAACATCAGGATCATCAAGACCCTCGGTCTCTTTAAGCGTACGTATCCCATCTACTCTATATCATCTACACCTATAGCACCCCGAGAACGTTTGCCCATGATATCCAGACATAAATTCCGAGTCAGGGTCGTCAACCAAGCTGACAAATTAGCGATTTTCCCAGCGAACTTCCGCACCTTATCCCATGCCTTCACCATGGCCTCACTTAGAGCATCCTCCGCATCTGCCTGGTTAAAGTTCATATACTTCAGACAGCAGCAATTTCATCGAAATCCTCATGCGCTATAGTATAGTGTCTTTGCCTAAGTCCTGTATATATTGCGGTGCTGCGTAAGTCCTAATATTTTTATTAATAGTTACTAAATCTATAGAAAAATATTCCTTGACCTAGTTTTAATTAAGGCTCACCATTACGGGGTGAACTACAACACCCATTATCATTATCCCATTACTAAAAGCGTTTGGGAATGCTTTTCGTAATATGTTAAACTTCCATTGACATCAGCATTGTATTTGAGACCATTTGAAGCTTTATAAAGTCTTCTTCTCACTCGTTTACCACTAAATCTATATTTGACACGTTTTTGATCAACTTGTAGATCGTCCAAGTCTAAAAAACTAGCAATTGAAGACCCACTAATTTGACTTGCCCTACTGGGGAGTAAGGGAGTAAGGGAGTAAGGGAGTAAGGGAGTAGGTTAGTAGGGGAGATGATATGAATGGATGTTGAAAAAGAACAGACATTAAAAAACGGGTTGACTATAAAAGTGGATTAGAACTCTTTTTTTGGCCACATATAGATGCCATATAGCCAATTATTCAGTAATTAGTGAGGTAAAAAGCTCGGCCAATAAATCAACAAGTTTATAAATGTCCTATTTCTTAATGAATTAAGACTCCTTCATCTTAGTAAAAAAATTTACTATAAACAAAGTAAGAAATGGAAAGAATTATATAGATGAATGCCAGGAGGCGGACTTGAACCGCCGACACGAGGATTTTCAGTCCTCTGCTCTACCAACTGAGCTATCCCGGCTTTTTTTCACTTTTATTATAGTAGCAGACTAGATATAATTTTGACAAGTATTTGAGATTTTTTTTTTATTATTAGCTGTAATACATACTATATAATAATCTTAGCTTAATTTGCATAATTGTTATAAGCCAAAAGTCAAAAATAAAAAGTTAAAAGTCAAAAGTAAGAATTAAAGTAATGAGATGACCAGAAGTACTGATAACTAATAATTAATCACTGATAACTGATAATTGATAACTGAAATGACTTTTATCTCCTTTAACTATGCTCTATTTTTATTAATAGTATTAGGAATCTACTGGTCAATGCCACGACAGTCTTGGCGAGTATTTATCCTCTTAATTGCCAGTTTAATTTTCTACGCTACAATTCAACCCCAATATATTCCGCTGCTATTCATAATTACCCTATTAAATTTTTACCTCGCTCAAGCTATTGGGGAACCCAAAGACTGGCGCATTGCCAATACAAAATGGAACCGAGGTCGCTTACTATTATTGTGGTTAGGTATAGTTTCTAATATCTTACTTTTATTAAGCTTTAAATATATACCTTTTATACTTAATAGCATTGGCATTTTTTACAATCAACCTTTGATGTTAGAAACTGCATTTTCCGTTAAAAATAATTTGATAGCTCCTTTAGGACTAAGTTTTTTTTGTTTTGAATGTCTAGCTTATTTAATTGATATTTATCGAGGTGCCCCTGCCGCTACTTCTTTACTAGAATTTACATCTTATAAATTATTTTTTCCCAAACTAATTTCTGGTCCAATTACTCGCTATCATTATCTACAAAATCAGCTAGGAATGACTAGCAAAAAAGATAGTCAAGTTTCAGTTAAAATACCAGCCTTAAAATTCCCAAGTTTAGAACAAATAACCGAAGGAATTTGGTTAATTGCAACTGGGGCAGTAAAAAAAGCTTTAATAGCTGATAATTTAGGAATTTTTGTAGAGCTCAGTTTTAGTAATTTGCAAAGAGCAGGAAGTGGTGATTTGTGGTTAGCAACTGTTGCCTATGGATTACAACTTTATCTAGACTTTACTGCTTATGTTGATATAGCTCGTGGCACTGCTTTCTTAATGGGTTTAAGTTTGCCACAAAATTTTGATTTTCCTTATTTTAGTACAAGTATTTCCGAATTTTGGCGCCGGTGGCATACGACTTTAGGAAATTGGTTGAGAAATTATTTGTATTTTCCCTTAGGAGGTTCCAGGGTAGGGTTATTTCGTACTTGTTTAAATTTGTTAATTTTGATGTTAATTGCTGGTATTTGGCATGGTGCTAGTTGGGGTTTTATTGTTTGGGGTATTTTACATGGTTTAGCATTAGTAATTCATCGTTTAGTAGAGGCAATTTCTAAAAAAATTAATGCCGAGAAAATCTGGGAAAGTTGGTTAGGAATTTTGGTGAGTTGGTTGTTAACTCAGAGTATGGTTTTTGGGGGTTGGATATTTTTTAGATTACCAAATCTGAGAGATTCTATGTGGGTAATTTATCATTGGTGGGGTTATGATGCAGATGTTCAATTTGTGGATAAAGTTTATCTGGAAGCAATGGGTTTAGAAAGGTTACAGTTGGTGTGGTTAATTGGTGGGGTTGTGATGGTTATGGCGATTAATTATTGGTTTCATTGGGGTTTAAAATTACAGTTAAATTGGCAGTTAAAAGTTTTATTAGTACCTGTATTTTTCTTTTTTGTTTGGTTATTGGCGCCAGAAGGTTTGCCTTATATTTATTTTGATTTTTGACTATTTTGATATGATTAATTTTGTGAAATAGCTAATCAAAATAAATCAAAAAAAAAGGGAAAAAGAACAACAAAGAAGAAAGGCAAATACTAATTTTTTCTTGTTGATTAAATATAAAAGTTATCACTCATATTGGTCTGAGGCTTTTTTTCATGACTTAAGTACTTAGTTTTCAGTCATTCAAGCTGAAAAAGTTAGTATTTTGGGAACTCCCATAAAGAAAAATAAAAGGAAAAAGACATCCGAGTTCTCCTCCTGGTAGGGCTTACCGGAGAGTATATTTCTTGTTCTTCTGTAGGGAGGTTATATGCAACGTTCCTAGCTATTCTATTCTTGGAATGAAGTAGGGAATGTGAGATGTAATATTAGATAGAAATTCCCACACTGGTGAAATAAAAATTTTTTTTTGTTTTAGTATACACTCTGGATGATAAATTACTTTAGATAACCAATTTTAAAGCTCAGAACTAGTTAATTTAATATCTGCTTCAGACCAAGCTTTTTCAAACTCTTGTTTAACTTCTGCAGCTTCTTTTTGTTTACCTTGTGCTGATAAACTTTCTACTAACCCATATAAAGACCAACCATTATTTGGATGCTGTTGTAAATCTTTACGATAAACTGCTTCTGCTTCTTGTTCCCTATTTAACTTTAACAAAGCTGCAGCTAAAGATTGACGCACAGGATAATACCAATAAGGAGGTTCCATATAAGGTAAATTATCTTGAAGTTTTACAGCAGTTTGGTATTCAGAAATCATCTCTTTATTTTTCTGTTTTAGTTCTGCCATTTTTCCTACTAATAAATGATTAGCAATTGAAATTATATTTGTAGCAGGAACATTTGCTGTTTCTAAACTACTAAATTCTGAATTTTGTAATAAGTCTTTAATTTTTTGATTCTCAAATTCAGCATTTTCTAAATTTCCCTTACCAACCCATGCCATACCTCTTGCATAATGCCACATTGCCATGGTAAAGGGAAACTCATTTGATGGTTGAGATTCAGTAAGAATTTCATCCCACTTACCAAATTGCACCAAGGAAAAATAGGGAGTAGGTAGAAAAATTTCAGAAAAAGGAATTTGCTTAACTTCCAGAAGAGAAACTTTATCTACTAATTTTCTAGCCGCTTTAATTGCATCTTCGCTACGTCCTTCCATACTAGCTGCTGACCAGAAAAAATGAATATTATGAGGATAATAAAGTGCTGAATATAATCCCTTTTGTTGAGAAGTTGCTAGAAATTTTTCATCTGCTTTAATTGCTTTTTGGTTCACTCTCGCTGCATCATGATAACGACCAATTCTGAGATAAAGATGAGACGGCATATGTACTAAATGACCAGAAGCCGGAACTAAATTACTGAGACGATCGGCTGCTTTTTCTGCCTTTTCTGGATATGGAGAAGCTTCGAGGGTATGAATATAATAATGTATTGCTCCGGGATGATTTGGATTTTTTTCTAATACAAATTCTAATGTTTTAACCAGTTCATTTGTTAAAGGTTGAGGTTCACCATTTTCTTGCCAGTAATTCCAGGGCATTAAGTCCATTAAAGATTCAGCAAATAGGGTTGCTGCATCTAAATCACTAGGATATTGTTGAGAAAGTTCTCTCATGGCATTAGCATAAGCCATATCTAAAGGTTGACGATTTTCTAAATTTTGATCAGAATATCTTTGAGATAAAGCTTTAATATAAACTTGTTCTATAGGAGTAGTTTTAGTAGAAAGTTTTTGAGCTTTTTGGATAGCTTTATAAGTAGTAGGAATAGATTCTTGATTCATTGGAGCATTAATATTAGGACCTTCTGATAAAGCCATGCCCCAATAACACATAGCACAATCAGAATCTATTTGAGTAGCTTGTTGAAAAGAACGTTTAGCTTCAGCATGGTTGAAGCCAAAAATAAAGGTTAAACCTTGATCGAAATAACGTTGAGCTTGAGGAGAAGTTGTTGTAATTTTATGGTGGATATTTCCTAAGTTGTTCCATAAAGGAACTACACTATTTAATTGATTTTGATTTTTCTCAGTAGCTGACCAAGAAGGATTGAAAGTTAGTGTAATATAAATGCAAGTAGTGACACACACAGAGAGAATAAAAATCAATTTTTTTTTGTTTTTTATATTCATAAGTATGGTTTTTAATGATTGAATAAATTGGTTTTGAATCTGAGATTATGCTTAACTTTATATTAGCATTTTCAAGATTTTTTTTTCCTTATTCCGATATTATGAGTAGACTTCAAATGTTTAACAATGTACAGTAATATTAACCTGAACAGTGGGTAGTTCCCAAGTAGAAAAAATTATAACACTATACATAATTAAAATTATAAGGGTTTCGTGTAAGTCCTGATCAAGGGGAAAATATTCATTACCAACTAACAACTTTCTAACAACTTTTTTACCGCCAACACTATTCAGGATTTATCCAATAAAACTTATATTTTCACAAGTTATCGCTTCTGAAATATCTAAAAAAAAACTTTGCTATATTCAGTAATTTTATGGCTCAATAAAAGTTCAAATATGTAATCTATAAAAATTAATATATAGAGACATAAAAGTTAACTATAAATTTATATAAAAGACTACATTTTAAACTATAAATATTTATTATATTAAGTCTTCACTACATAGTTAATTTCTAGATTTTTATATTTGATTTTCTAATAGTAAAATACTCAACCATAGATAATATTATTATTTTTTTAATTACTATTTATTACTTTACTTAATTATCTAGCAAATAAGAACACCAATCACTCCAACTACCTGCATAAAGTTTTCCTGTATTAATACCAGCTATTTTTAAGGACCATAAGTTTACACAGGCAGTCACACCAGAACCACAATAAACAACAATATCCTCAGCATTTTTTACCTCTTTCCAACGAGAAACTTGTTCCGAAACTTTAGCCTTGCTATTGTCACCAGTAACTTGTTTCCAAGGATAATTAATAGCCCCTGGAATATGACCAGCAATAGGGTCAATAGGTTCATGTTTTCCTAAGTAGCGATCGCTATCTCGCGAATCAACTAAAACAACTCCCGACAAATCTTTTTTGGCTTTAACTGTTTCTATATCTACCACCATTTTTTGTTGAATTTGAGGTTGAAAAAAACCATGATTTTGAGTAGGAATTTTATTTGTAACTGAATATTCTTTTTGCCACCCAGAAAAACCGCCATCCAAAAGACCTACTTTTTCGTGGCCCATATATGTTAATAACCACCATAAACGGGAAGCAAAGGCAAAGCGAGAATCATCATAAGCTACTATGAGAGTTTCTTGATATTTAACACCTATTGTTGCTAATTTTTGTGCCAGTTGATTAGGATCAGGTAGTGGGTGACGCCCACCATGTTTTTGTACAGGGCTGGAAAGGTCTTGGTTGAGGTCTAAATAGAATGCACCAGGGATATGACTTTCTTGATATTGTTTGTTGCCTAATTCTGGATCTGCTAAGGAAAAACGGCAGTCAATAATAATTAGATTTGGGTCACTCAGATGATTGGCCAGCCACTCAGGATCAATCAAGAGATTTGTACTAGTTATGTTCATGTTAAATTAGGTTTTATTCTGTTGGTAATACTTCTGGATAAGTTGTACCCCTGTTAGGAGTTTGTGATGATTGCTTTACTAAATTTTTCCCAATAAAAACAACTAAAGATATAAATAATATTATCATAACTATCCCTAAAGTTAGGATACTTATTCTGAGATTATTTAAACGTTGATTTTTGATGGGATTAATTTTATTTTTTTGAGAAAATACACTTTGTTTATTATCAGAAGAACTAGCTAATTTTAAACTAGATAAAGAGTTTAACTTTAAATCTAATGTTTGACCCCAGGTAGGATACTTATCAATGTATCTTTTGAACGATAATTTGACTATTTTAATTGCATCCAGTTTTACTTCTAGTAGTTGATTTCTGACTATATATATAATTATACTTCTCTCTGGCAGTTCATCAGATTCTAGGAGTATGTATAAGCAATTATTAACTACACTAACTTTTGCATTAATACCTTTAGAATGTAATTTATTATTTAATAGGGTAGCGATCGCTTTAGAATTTCCTTGTCTGGCAAGCTGAATAAATCTATACTGAACCATCATTAATTACCTTTGTTTTAGGGAATAGTGAGCAGGTCGGCACTTTGTGTGCAAAATTATTACAGAGAAAAAAAGGTAGTAGAAAATAAGAAAAATCATTGTAATTTAGTAACTGAATAAATGCTATATCGTAAGCATTCAGCTATGAGTTTCATTCCCAATAGTTAATAACTAAAGCTCATCGTTATTGTGACATAAGACTCTCTATCTTGATCAGATTCTATTTACGACTTTTCTGCATAAGCTGTAACTCTAGTAATATTTGATAAATTAGTATTATTTCTCTTTTTCTTCCTTTGTTTTACCTTTACCTATTAGTTTTCCCCACTCTAATAGCATAATTAGTGTAACTTTGATATTCGTTAATTTTTTTTCTAGCTTTCTTATATTTAGGATGAGATGGAGGGACAATTTTCATTAATTCTGTTGCGTCTTGCCACTGACTTGCTACTGCTTCCCATTCTATTTTAGATTGGGCAGACTGTGCCATTTCTGCTGCATTCATAGCTCGGTTAACTGCTAATATAAATGGGTCAGGTGGTGGTAAAACAATAGTTTTTGTCGTCACGGATGCAGATTGTTTTCCTGGAGAAGATAGAGATATAGATTTAGTTTTTACCTCTCTAACTTCTGGGTTTTCAGAATTAACTTTTTTTGGTATTGACGAAGGAATTTCATTTTCTACAACTACAGCAGTTTTAGAAACTAATTTCCATGTAGAAAACCAATATATACCTAATCCAAGTATGGGAAGAATTAGTAATATTAAAAAATTACGTTTAATAGTTTTCTGTATTTTTTTTATATAAGAATTTTGAGATTTATTTGGTTTTTTACTGTAGACAATATTACGGGGACGTTGTGATTTTTTGATTTTGTTTACTCCATAATAAGTGCTATATTTTGCTGGTTGATTATCTAGATTATTAACATTAATTTGGGGTTTATTTTTATTTTTGGGATAAACTTTGGAAGTTTTAGCTGGAGCATAATGATTTTTTTTACTTAACATATTTTTTTTGTTTGATATAAATTCAAATTGATATAATTTAGTAGCGACTATTAGCCAAACACTAACAAATACAAATAAAAGCAACTTATCAATAACTGAATTAGGATATAAAAAACGATTGTTTTCTAAGATAAAAACTGTGTAATTTAGGTTAAACCAAGGTAGGATCAATGTAGATACTAAAATAGCTGCTAAGGTACTAATAATAGTAACTAACCAGCTATATAAAGCTTTCCACCAACTTATAGTCACTGGAAAAAAAAATAAATTATAACGATATCTTTTAGAAAAAGTTTGCCGAATAGTATGAAAGAATAAAATAAAAAAATGATGTGCAAATGCAAAAACAGGAATCCAAAAAAATAAAATAATAATACTCAAACAAACCAATATTTCTAAACTGCCCCCGAGTTGTTCCTCAAAATATACTCCTAGTTCAAAATCTCTAATTATGGTGATAATAAAAGTCAAAAAATAAAGCATAATTAAAGCTTTTAAGCAAGAACTAGGATGACGAAAACATATTGGTAAGTAGTATTTTTTCGGTTTGTTCATGATAATTAATGTTCAGGAGGAAGAATTGAAAGATTACAGATTTATACCACAACTAACAGCAGATGGCTCATGGACCTTTTTTTCTCCCGAATTTGGTGAAACCTTTCACTCTTATTTTGGCGCTCAACAAGAAGCAGAATATAAATTTGTTGATCCAGTTCAACTATTATCTAGAGTAGATAGATCTGTAGTTTATTTACTTGACGTTTGTTATGGACTAGGATATAATACAGCTTCAGCTTTGGCAGCTATTTGGAGAATTAACCCTAGCTGCAAAATCATACAGGTAGGACTAGAGTTAGACCCAGAAGTACCAAAAGCAGCGATCGCCAAAGGTCTTTTAGATAATTGGCCTGATCCTGTGCCAGAATTATTATCTACATATGGCCAAACCCATGAATTACAAACAGAGAAAATAGAGGCCAAGCTCCTAATAGGAGATGCAAGGACAACTATTCAACAATTAAGTAATTTTAGCTTCCATACAGATGCTATATTTCTAGACCCCTTTTCACCACCCAGTTGTCCTCAACTCTGGACAGTAGAATTTTTATCTTTAGTGAGTAGTTGTCTAAAGCCTGATGGTATTCTGGCAACATATTCCTGTTCTGCAGCAGTCAGAACAGCATTACTTGAAGCTGGTTTAAAAATTGGTTCTACAATACCAGTAGGTAGGCGATCGCCAGGAACAGTGGCCAGTTTTGTGGCTCAAAATTTACCCCCACTTTCAGACAAGGAAAAAGAACACTTACTTACTCGGGCTAGTATTCCTTACCGTGACCCACAACTATCAGACTCTAGTGAAATTATTGCGCATCGCCGTGAGTTAGAACAACAAAAATCATCCTTAGAACCGACATCTCATTGGAAAAAACGCTGGTCTAGAAAAGTTAAAAGTTAAAAGTAATAATGCAGCCATAAAAATTTTTGAGTTACCACAAAAAGTTTCTCATAGAAAAGAGATAATAGGATAAACCAAAGACGACACTAGGGGAAAGTAGACAAGGCAGTAGAAACAAGGAAAACTGATACCTCATAAAAATTTAGGGATGTATCAAAAAGTCTTTAATGCTGCAAAGTAAAAAACCTACTCTGATAAGATGTTTCTTACTTTCTACTCCCATAGCTCTAATTGTCAGTCAAATATGAGAATATAAATACTGTAGATTCGTGATTAAACGTTTCTCAATTCAGAAAGCAAATAATTCAAAAATTATGGTAGCGGTAGCAATTTTAGCGGCTGGACGTGGCACTAGAATGAAGTCAGACTTACCTAAGGTATTACACCAATTAGGTTCTTGTACTTTAGTCAAACGAGTTATCAAAAGTTGTGTTTCTATTCAACCATCAAAAATAATGGTAATAGTTGGTTATCGTGGGGGCCTTGTACAAAAGTCTCTCCTAGATAATAACAATAATATTGATAATGATAATACTCCTACACTAGAATTTGTAGAACAGACGGAACAATTGGGAACTGGTCATGCTATTCAACAATTATTACCTTATCTGAAAGATTTTTCTGAGGAGCTGCTGGTCTTAAATGGAGATGTACCATTATTACGACCCGAAACTATTAAGCAGTTAATTGATACCCATCAGCAAAATAAAAATTCAGCGACTATCTTGACTGCTAATCTTCCTAATCCTAAAGGTTACGGTAGAATATTCTGTAATACAAATAATTTTGTGACTCAAATAGTAGAAGAGCGAGACTGTACTGCTGCCCAAACAAAAAACCATCGCGTTAATGCCGGAGTTTACTGTTTTAACTGGCCTGCTTTAGCAAATATATTGCCTAAACTAAAAGCAGACAATGACCAACAAGAGTATTATTTAACAGATGTGGTTCCTCTTCTTGACCCTGTCATGGCAGTTGATGTGAATGACTATCAAGAAATTTTTGGTATTAATAACCGTAAACATTTAGCTAAAGCTCATGAAATTTTGCAGGTGCGGGTCAAAGATGATTGGATGGAGGCCGGAGTCACGTTGATAGACCCTGATAGTATTACAATTGATGATACAGTTTTACTACAGCAGGATGTGATTGTTGAACCACAAACTCATATTCGGGGTTCGAGTATAATTGGTTCTGGTAGTCGCATTGGGCCGGGAAGTTTGATTGAAAATAGTCATATAGGTAAAAATACTTCGGTTTTGTACTCTGTGATTTCTGATAGTATGGTGGCCGACAATACTCGTATTGGTCCTTATGCACATTTACGGGGTGACTCTCAGGTGGGTTCTCACTGTCGAATTGGCAATTTTGTGGAATTGAAAAAAGCAACGGTTGGCGATCGCTCTAATGCAGCTCATTTGTCCTATTTGGGGGACGCGACTTTGGGAGAAAAAGTAAATATTGGCGCTGGCACTATTACAGCTAATTATGATGGGGTGAAAAAGCATAAGACTAAAATAGGCGATCGCTCGAAAACTGGGTCAAATAGTGTACTGGTTGCTCCTGTAACTTTAGGAGAAGATGTGACAGTAGCTGCAGGTTCGGTAGTGACAAAGAATGTGGAAGATGATAGTTTAGTTATTGGTCGCGCTCGACAAGCTGTAAAAAAAGGTTGGAGGTTGAAGCAGTCCGATGAAAGTAAGAAAGAAGAAAATAAGTCATCGCCCTGAATAATTTTCAAGTTTATGATCAACCGCGAAACTTCAATAACTTATGAGATCATACATAGCCATCAGTAACGCCTAATTTTTTTTTAGATGTTGGTAGAAAAAACAATAGGGTTTCCCCTGATCAAACCTGAAAGATATTAATTAATTTAATATCATATTCCCTTCTACCCTCTGCCTTCCTTCTATAAGTAAATAAATACTTAACCAGATTAATAATTAAGTATTTTGTCATACGCAAACTTTGGAGATAATTTTATGAAAGCTTTTGAAGTTAGAGAATTTGGCAACTTAGTTTGTACTGAAAGACCACAACCAGAACCAAAATTTGGAGAAGTTTTAGTGAAAGTTAAAGCTGTCTCCCTTAACTATCGAGATATTTTAATGGTTAAAGGTGCTTACAACCCCCATCTACCTCTACCTGTTATTCCATGCTCTGATGGAGTTGGAGAGGTTGTGTCAGTGGGGGAAGGTGTCACTAAAGTGAAACCTGGAGATAGAGTTGCTAGCATTTTTATGCAGAAATGGTTATCTGGTAACTTGACTAGAGAAGCAGCCAGGTCAGCTTTGGGTGGTGAAATTGACGGAATGTTAGCAGAATATGTAATTTTGTCGGAAGATGGAGTGGTAAATATTCCATCTTACTTATCTGATATAGAAGCAGCTACTTTACCTTGTGCGGCAGTAACAGCTTGGCACGCTTTAATAGAAGCTGGTTTAAAACCAGGGGAAACAGTATTAGTAATGGGAACAGGTGGAGTTTCCTTATTTGCCTTACAGTTTGCAGTGATGGCAGGAGCACGAGTCATCGCAACTTCCAGTAGTGATGAAAAATTAGCGCGGGTGAAACAGTTGGGTGCATCTGATATGATTAATTATAAATCTGTACCTAAATGGGAAAAACAAGTGTTAGCCTTGACTGAGGGCACTGGAGTTGACTATGTTGTGGAAGTTGGTGGAGCCAAGACTTTGAGTCAGTCTTTAAAAGCAGTAAAGATAGGAGGTCAAATAAGTTTAATAGGTATATTGGCAGGAGCGCAAGCAGAATTTAATATTTTACCTGCACTCATGAAAGAAGTTCGGATACATGGTATTTTTGTGGGTTCCCGTCAAATGTTTGAAGCGATGAATAGGGCGATAGATCTTTCTCAGTTGCATCCGGTCTGTGATCGCATTTTTCCATTTGAGTCAGCTCCAGAAGCACTAAGTTATATGGAAATAGGTTCCCATTTTGGTAAAATTACAATTCAATTTTAGTTTTTGATCAGGAGGTAAAGATGAAAGCATTAGTTTTAGAAAAACCGGGAATTCCTGATAGTTTATATATTACAGAAATACCTTTACCACAACCGGCAGCAGGGGAAATACGGGTACAAGTTCATGCTGTCGGACTAAACCCTGTTGACTACAAACTTGCTGCTGGGGGTTTTTCAACATGGAGTTATCCATTTATTTTGGGGTTAGATGTGGCAGGGGTTGTGGATGCTGTCGGTACTGATGTGACTGAATGGCAGGTTGGAGAGCAGGTTTATTATCATGGAAATTTATCTAAACCAGGAGCTTATGCAGAATATACTAATGCTAACGCTTTAGCAGTTGCTCCACTTCCAGAGGGTATTTCTTTTACAAAAGCTGCTGCTATTCCTTGTGCTGGTTTCACTGCTTACCATGCTTTGCATCACCGTTTGCATATTCAATCAAAACAAACTATTTTAATTCATGGTGGTGCTGGTGGAGTTGGTAGTTTTGCCCTCCAGTTAGCATCTTTGGCAGGTTTGGAGGTGATTACAACTTGTTCTCAGAGTAATTTTGATTATGTGCAAAAGTTGGGAGCAAAGCATTTAATTGATTATAAAAATCAGGATGTAGTTATAAGAGTCAAGGAAATTACTAACGACCGTGGTGTTGATGCTATTTTAGATACGGTTGGTTCGGAAACTGCAACAACAGGTTTGAAAATGTTGGCATTTAATGGTGGAATTGCTTGTATTGCTGCTTTGCCTGATTTTAGTAATTTCAAATCTTTTAGTCTTGCTGCTTCTATCCATCAAATTGCTTTAGGAGGTGCTTATTTATCTGGGGATAAAAAAGCGATTCAAGATTTAGGAAAAATGGGGAGAGAAATGGGAGAATTAGTAAGAGAAAAGAAAGTTAGTCCGATGTTAACTGAAGTAATTAGTTTGGAGGAAATACCGAAAGCATTAAATCGTTTGAAAGGTCGTCATGTAAGAGGAAAAATAGTTGCTGAAATTCGATAATGTCAGGTTTTATTAAGTGTTGATCAGAAAAAAATTGCACTTCTAGGCTTAGTTGTTCGCATTAGTATTGGGAAGTATCGAACGTTTGCCCAGCCTCTCTGTTTCCCTACCCGACATATTTGTGAAGTATTTCGTTAGAAAAAGACTAAGCCTAGCAGCAGCAAACAAGAGAAAGCCCGAATCTGCTAAAATTAAATCGAAACCTTAATTACCAGGACAAAAACAATAGTAACAGTTCCCAAACTAGATAAAATGATTCCCCAAGAATACCTTGACTGGGAGGAGAAACAACCGATTAAATATGGATATATGAACAGTCAGGTTTTGGCTATGACTGGGGGAACTATTCCTTATAATGAGATTAGTCTTAATTTGGCGACGGCCTTAAAAGCTCAGATGCGGGGTAAAGGGTGTAAAGTATTAATGGCGGATGCCAAACTGGGAGTATCAGGAAAAAGGCCTTTTTATTATCCTGATGTCATGGTAACTTGCGATCAAAGAGACCGACGTGCTACTAAAATTATTTATCATCCTTGCTTAGTAGTAGAGGATTTTGTCTTGGAGGAAGTAGGGGAATACTAGAGTATGGGAAATTTAGGGGTTTTCTATACAATGTCTGTACTGAGTTCATTAATCTGAAAACTGCTGCATAATAACTATAAAAATTGAGAAAATTTTGCCCTGGCTCCAATCTAAAACATTATGGAAAATTATAGTGACATATGTCTTCCAAACACCCAGTTTCTTAATAATGAGCCAAAGCAATTAGATTACTTGCGCTGCAGTCGGGAACCTACAAATAATGCGCCTACAGATAGTAACCCTAGAGTCATTCCTGGTTCTGGAACTGCTGTTCCATCTGCCTCAGAGGTAGCTCCCCAGATTTCTTGAGAATTCAAGCCAGGAATTTTCCTGACGAAAGTTCCAACACCAGTTCCTAGATCAAGTTCAAGTTGGTCTTGATTTGCAGTATAGCCAAATAGGGATCCATCATCACCAAAAGCAAGACCATAAACTCCTCCGTATCCAATATCACCAATTTTTGTGCCTACACCATCTCGTGTAATACTCCATAGTGAATCGCCAACAGAGGTTGCCCAAAAAATATCGCGAGCCGCATCAAAAACAATATCCCCACTACTGGAAAAACCTGAGTTGGAAGATATACGCGATGCTCTTCCCGAGCTAGTGTCAATAGAGTAGAAACTGGAACCCCCTGTGCCATAAAGCTTGCCATCATTGCTAAAACCTAGAGCATTAAGGCTTTTTCCTTTTCCTAAACGACCAACGTAGTTATTTGTTCCTGAATCTAAATCTACTGAATATAGTTTATTGAAAGTAATACCGAAGAGTTGCTCCGAAGGCGAGAGAGCAATATCAGTAAAAGTTGGAGTTGATGCTAGCTGAGTGTAAGATCCAGTTAAGTCATCGAATGCGCCAATCTGATTATCGTTAGTTGACACATAGAAAGTCCCAGCTTGAGCAGAGGTTGTCAGTGCAGATGTAGCTGCGACACTTAATAGTAGACAAGACAGTAGTTTTTTCATATCTTTATTAATTATGTTAATACTTCAAACGTTTGCATTTGAGTTATTGCTCCGCCACAGACCGATAGTTCAGCCCAACTTCAAAACATGAGTTCCTAAATTGGGTCTGTTGGACTCTGCTTGAGAATTATTCAAAATACCACTCAGGAAAATTGTTATATGTATGCAAGCATTGCACAAAGTTTTTGTAAATCCTTCTGTTTGACGTTTTTATTGTCTATCCAATAGCGCAAACAGCTATTTAACCATGAATTGACCTGTAAGAATCATTTCATCTAAAACTTTGTATTGATTTTGGGTGCCTTTTAATTTAGCCTCAATTACTAGCAAAGCTTTTCTTGATTTTTTTATTTTTATTATAACTAAATTTAACCAAAATGTCTACTGGATAAACTATTAAGATTTGTATATAATTATTGATGTGATAATTATATACTTACCATTCATCTCTGCACGCACATCACGCGCTAACCTTCTGGTGATTTCAAAGCAAAAAGTAAAAATTTACAAACCCTATTGAAATCGCAAATATCTTATGACATAAGCATTTCTGAGCAAAGCAGTTATAGTAGATCAACTTATAAATAACCAGGAATTTCAGGAATTACACGTAGCAGTGCCTAAAAAGTTGAACTTTTCAATTTAAGTTAAATTATTTACTTATAAACCATACCTTAACAGTTTGATTGAATGTAGACGTAATTAAAAGATTAAAAAAATCCACTTTCTCAGGTGTTTTGCTTGAGAGATAGAGAAAAACATTTTGTTCCACTAACTTTTGACCAAGTAACTGCTAAGAAATGTCTAATATTTATCAACTGTATTTTTCCTGAGAGTAAATGTAGTAAAGATTTTAGTTCTGGGATTTGTATTTAAAATAAAAACATTGGTGTTATCTTTACCTCTTGGTACAGGGTAAACTCATCTAATTGACTTATTCTTATATAATACAGCAATTAACATATTACATAAAGGATTAAAGGAGGTGGGCATTATCTTGTCTGCTTGTGGAGGCGTAAGACATTAGCCAGTCTATGAAAAAATAAACTTCAGCAAACGACGTAGAAATTGTCTCTGTTTTAGAAGCTCCCGTTATCATCTCTGATTTAACCGGAGAGAGCTTCACTAGTTCAAGATTTAAATCAAGTATTAATTTGATAAATGTGGTTGGGCAAGACCTATCAATACCTGTAGATGACTAGCCATAGACCGTATAAGGTTCAACAGGAAGTCAACATCAGATTGTCAAGAGCTATACGACCCTTTGTCTCAGTTTTAGAGAGCAGTAGTTTATGCATTTAATTGATTATATTATCGTCGGGTTATACCTGTTCGCAATTGTTCTGTTTGGCATATTTCTCCAGCGAAAAGCCTCCGCTGGTATAGACTCTTATTTTCTGGGTGATCGGAATATGCCTTGGTGGGTATTGGGAGCTTCCGGAATGGCTTCCAATACAGACATTGCCGGAACAATGTTGATAACGGCTTTAGTCTACGCCTTGGGAACAAAGGGATTTTTTTTGGAACTCCGGGGTGGCATTGCCTTAATTCTAGCAATGTTCATGATTTTTATGGGCAAATGGAATCGTCGAGCCCAAGTTATGACCTTAGCAGAGTGGATGCATTTACGTTTTGGAGTCGGACGAGAAGGAAATATCGCCCGCATAGTTAGTGCCATTGCTGCTATTATCTTGACCATTGGTAGAATTAGTTATTTTGCCATAGGTGGGGGCAAATTCTTAGGAGAATTTATCGCGGTCGATGCGCGCCTCGCCTCAATTATCATTATCTTCCTGGCATTGATCTACACTGTTATCAGTGGTTTTTATGGGGTAGTCTTAACAGACCTATTTCAGGGAGTATTGATTTTTTTTGCCATCATCTATATCTGCGCGATCGCCATCCAACTGCCCCCTCTCCCCGAAACATTTGCTATCTCTATTCCAGGCACTAATCAATTGCAGGAGTGGAATTTTAGGGAGTGGAGTAGTATATTCCCCTCCATGAAAGTAGACTTGCCAGGAGACTATGGCCGTTTCAACTTATTCGGCGCTATCCTTTGCTTCTATCTACTGAAGGTATTAATGGAAGGGTTTGGGGGTATCGGTGGTTATATGATGCAGCGATACTTTGCTGCCAAAAGCGATCGGGAAGTGGGGTTAATGTCCCTGTGGTGGATCTTTTTGCTTTCCTTTCGCTGGCCTTTAGTAACAGCTTTTGCAATCCTGGGCATTAATTACGGCATTACTAACCAAGTAATTTCTGACCCAGAACTGGTCTTACCAACAGTCATTGCTACTTACCTACCAGTAGGAATTAAAGGATTGATATTAGCTTGTTTTATTGCCGCCGGAATGTCTACTTTTGACTCCCTAATTAATGGTGGTGCTGCTTACTGGGTGAAAGATATTTATCAAGCTTACCTTGATCCCCTAGCTGATAACCGCAAACTGATGTTTCAAAGTCGTTGGGCATCGGTAATCATAGCTATGGTAGGATTACTATTTAGCTTCAGTATCTCCAATATCAATGAAATTTGGGGATGGTTGACTTTGGGACTGGGCACAGGTCTGGCGGTTCCTCTGCTGTTAAGATGGTATTGGTGGCGGTTTAATGGCTATGGATTCGCTACGGGTATTGCCGCTGGCATGATAGCCGCAATTATTACTAAGGCCATCGTCTTACCTTCTTTACTGGATCTGCAAATTGCCGAATTTATCCAATTTCTAATTCCTAGTAGTTGTTCTTTAGCAGGATGCATTGTTGGAACTCTGTTAACTCCAGCAACAGAAAGGTTAGTCCTGGAGAATTTCTATACTATCACTCGCCCCTTTGGTTTCTGGAAGCAGATCGCCACTAATGTGCCCCATTATCTCAGGGAAAAAATCACACTAGAGAACCAACAGGATTTGCTGGCAACTGCGATCGCAATTCCTTGGCAAATAGTTTTGTGCCTTACCGGAATTATGTTTGTGATGAAACGTTGGGATAATTTCAAAATTCTATGTTTTTTATTGATTATACTTTCTATCTGTTTATACTTTGCCTGGTACAGATATCTAAAAGTTAAAAATTGAGAATTGTCCCATTTTGAATTTGCCAGGCGATCGCTTTCACTAGATCAGGACTTACCTACACAGATCAAAATATACACTATCTATAGTGGGTTGACAGCGGCTACTAGATAATTGGTTCTGTGTAAGTCCTGTATGAATATTATTTAAATGCTTATGATCAAAAATTGGCACTTCCAAGTTGGGCTTCGTTTTCATGTACAACCTACAATATTATAATGTGGTTGTTCCTGGGAACTTTTCCCCCATGACTTCCCACAGGCCTTGACTGTGTATGGTGGTTTACCAAAAATGGCAGGAGTCTTTGACTCTAGCAAGGAATTTACCATAGCCGATGGGCTAATGTCTGCCAACAAGAGGGACGAAACCCAGAACCCACAGGGGGGATAGTTGATAGCCAATCAGTAAAAACAACGGAGAAAGGAGGGGCAGAGGGGAGCTTTCATGGAAGCCAAAGGTCAAAACGCGGAAATGCTACATCCTAGTGTAAACCTTGAGACTGGTATTAGTGGTGCTGGTTCATGTTGCCAATATATCAGATGTCACAGCTGGGAGGATATTGCTAGCAGAATTTAGTCTGTCAGTTCCAACTCTAAAAAAGGTTTGAGCTGAACGAGGTTATAGAGGCCAGGGGTTGTAGCAAGCCGCGGATGGATGGGAGCTTCATCAGGGGGTGGTTGAAGGTTATCAAAAAAGTTTTGGGTTTGAACTTTGAGGTTGGGTGGTGGAGAGAACTTTAGGTATGCTCGGACGCCAAAGACGACTTAGTAAAGATTAGGAGGGTTTAACGGAAGTAAGTGAATCTGTTGTTTATATAGCCATGATTTTACTGATGTTAAATTGTCTTGTCCCTTAAGGTTTTATTTACAGATATCCTCTTACAATAATTCTTTAACGAATGAATAAGTTGGTGTTGAAGCTAGGAAAAAAAAAGGAGATTTTGAAACCCAACCCTTAAAGTTTATTGAGGATATGTGCTATAAAACTAATTGAAGTTAATTTTATGGTTGACTTTAAAGGAGATCTATTAAATAGATGCTAAATTTGTCGTTTCAAGAATGGCAAGTGAGGCAGTTTTTTTTGATTACGGGATATCAAGACTTAGTGAAATGATAGAATTAGAAAAAAGAGAATTAGAAAAAAGAGAATTAGAAAAAATAGTTCTTGTTTATAAAGAATTATTAGAAAAATTAACAGCCCCCAATGCTTCCCTATCAGAGCAAGAAGCTTTGAAAATTTTATTGGCTAGAGATGCTATTAGTAATGCTTTATATAATAACCTTGAAAATTGTAATTTGGCAGTAATAGAAATTAAAAAATTAGACAAAAAACTCAAAGATAATTCTGATAAATTAATTGATTTTATTATATTAGATGAATATCGAAATAATTTCCCGAGTTTACCGAAAAATTGGTGGTGGTATTTGGATATTGATGTTGAGAAAAAAAGAATCGAATCTCACCCTTGGAATCGTTTTGATGGGTTGATTAGAATTATAAGAGTTATGGTTTGGACGGTAAATTTAACTCTTTTGGGAACTTTGGGTAGTCTTTTTTTAGTCAGTGGTTCTGGGTTACAGGGTGTGTTAGCTATTACTTTTCCTGGTATATTATCATTACTGCAAGCTCAAAGTGAGTTAACGGAAAACGGAAAAAAAGGGTTTGATAAGCTTTTAGAAAAAATTAAACTCCCTCAACATTATCAGGAGGAAGCAAAGCTTGGTTCTACTCTATTAATTACAGGATTATTGTTAACTATTTGGTTAAATTTACCATCTATTTCTAATAGCTACAAACTGAGGGGTAAAAAATCAGAAGAACAGGAAAATTTAGCGTTAGCAGAAGAGTCTTATCTACAAGCAATTAACTTATATCCTGATAATGTAGATGCTCGTTATAAGTTAGCCAAGATTTATGAACAATTACAAGATTTTGATAGTGCTAAGAAACAACATATACTTGCAGCTCAAGCTGGGTTTATAGATGCCTATAATGATCTTGCTTATTTGTATATTCAGGAAGGTAAGAATGGGGAAGCGATAGATTTGCTTCGAAAAGCTTTGGGGCTTTTAGAGAAAAAAGAAAATCAATTTGAGGAGTTAATGGATAGCGAAAAGCTGAATTTGAAGACTCAAACATATAATATTTATAAAAATTTAGGATGGGCAAGATTTGAACAAAATCAATATGATGATTCTGTTTCCTATCTTTTACCGGCAATGGCAATTGCTCAGAACACCAAATATAAGCAATATATTCGGAGCCCAGGAGCAGCTTTTTGTATATACGCTAAAATATTGTCATCAACAGATGAGAAATCCTCTGGGACTCAAAAAACTTGGCAACAATGCCGTGAATTGCTTGAATCTCGTTTAGCTGCCGGTGAAAGTATTAATCCTGAAGAGGATACATGGTTATATGAAGCTAAACAACAATTAAATAATTAAATAAATTAAGTAATGGAAATAAATAATGATAAATTATATGTTAAATTGAAAAGAAAAATATAGGCTGCATTGACTGTAATAATTGTGGGATAAGGAATGCTTCTTTTAAGTCATCCTTCCCATATTTACCCTTTATGTTGGGCGAAATCCTCAATTTATTAAAGGCGCAATGGAAGAACTTTCGCCCAGCTGGATCTGCTATCACTCTGAGTAGCGAGAACAACACTAAACTAAATAGTAATACTTAGGTAAGAGTTTTAGAGAGCGATTTTCCGATCAGGAAGGAAAAAGCCTTCTCTTCTTTATAAAAAAAAAACTTATGAGACTAACATTAATAAATATTAAATATACTATAATCTTATAAGATACAAGTAGTAAATAAAAATTACACAACAGAAAAGCAACAATGGTAAATTTTTCCCTGAGTTTGAAAAGAAAAATCCAAACTGCATTGACCTTAACAGTAATGGGATGGGCTATGCCTGCCTTCAGTGCTCCCACTCATATCTTAATTAATGTTGAGGGCAATGTCCAAGTCAAAAAGTCAAAATGGAAAGACTTTAATAAAATTGAGGCTGGTATCACTCTCAACAGTCAGGACAAAATTAAAGTAATAGATAATGCTTCGGCTACAATTTATTGTAGTGATAAAACTAAATGGATAATAGATAAACCAGGAATACATTCGATTTCTGACGGATGTTCAGAAGGAAGCAAAATTTCTTTATTAGATCAAGGTAATAATCATTCCACCCGCGGCCCTAAAGCTCCTGCATTTGAAGAAAGTCTAGAAAAACTGCCTTATTTGGTTAGTCCTCGTAAGACTTATGTTTTGAATGCTCCATTGACTATTCGTTGGAATGAAGTTCCCGGGGCTACTAACTATAAAGTTAAGGTGGAAGACTGGGAAAGAGAAACGAAGGAATGCCAAATTAGTTATGATGGGGAATTGGAGCCTGGTGGATATTATCGTATAACTATAGTAGCGAATAATGGGGCTACTTCTCAAGATGAATATGGCAGCGAGGAGAAAAATAATAATTGGTTTATGGTATTAGAGGATGAGGAAGCAGAGGCTTTACAGGAGGAATTACGGCAGAAGCTAGAGGCGCTCAAGGAGGCTGATAAAACTCAAGAGGAAAAAGATTGGAGTTTAGCCATGTTTTACCTAGACAAAGAATTAAATTTTGACGTTATTCAGATATTGGAAGGCTTAGTTAAATCTGGAAGTCAAAAATTAGAGGTTTATTATTTGTTGGGAGACATATACCAAAAGCTAGGGTTGAATTTAATGGCAAAAGACATTTTTCAGCAAGGGCTGGCTCTGAGTGTGCAGCAGGGGAATAGTGAATATAAGGGGAGCATCCAACAGAGATTAGAGTGGCTGGAACCTTCTTTGGGTATTATTAACAAAGCAGGAGAGTTATTGAGGAGGTAAATAGAAGTTATTTAGTCCCCCATAAACTGATTACTCAATTAATAGGAGGAAACTAAATGATAGTAGTTAATGAGCTAGCAGTCAAAAATATGGCCTGCAAATCAAGAAACACTTCTATTACTTCCCAAGAAATAATTCTCATGGATGGGTAGTGATGCTAACTGGAGAGGGTTAGTTAGACATTTCAACTATGGAGCAGAATAGTACGGACAGGAATTAATCAAAACTAATAGGTACTTTTCTATTTCTAAGGGTTGCTTTCAATACGTTTACGTAGCAAGAAAATGGTGTTTAACTGTAACAGAGTAGTTTTTAGAGTAGGGTAGTTAGTATGATCATGATATAAAAGTCGGTAGAAATATTTTGGTTGCTGGGTTAGCAAAGTCAGTTTATGGAGGGACTGTAAGACTACAAGGAAGTAAATATATGAAGGTGGAAGCATTGAAGGAGAAAGACTCTACAGCTCAATGTTACGGACTCTCGGCATACCTCATGAACCTACCTCGGGAGAATGTCAGGAAGCAACTTAATCAAATTGTCTATATCTTAATTTATTTGCTGTTGTTAGGGGCATCTAACTACCTTAAGTAGGCCAAGCTAATGTATACACTAATATAAGCGCTTATGATTAAAATGACAAATAAATTTTAAATAATTTCTTGATTTTTGTATGGTAAGGATTTATAATAATACCTATAAATTAAATAAAAAGTCAATATAATTTTC
>ENA-UENT01000281-UENT01000281.1-marine-metagenome-genome-assembly--contig:-NODE-281-length-35662-cov-3.575065_pt1 | contig 35662 bp, 24 predicted proteins | sample MGYA00237879_ERZ529330 | MGnify/ENA primary metagenome ERZ529330 (study PRJEB26372, sample SAMN05368345) | marine metagenome | biome: cultured habitat; feature: ocean water; material: water; isolation... | reverse complement strand
AGGGTCGTAGAAGATGACTACGTTGATAGGCTACAGGTGGAAGTGCAGCAATGTATGAAGCTGAGTAGTACTAATTACCCGATAGCTTCCTTTTTTTCTTCTCTATATTGGATTTATGCATCCAGTGGTAAGAGCAAGAAACAAATAGCTAATTATTAAATGAGTTATAGAATGACTTTGCCGAATAGCGCTTTAAACGAACTTGACCGATTTATTTCCTCCCTTTCCTGTCAATTAAGATTAACAATGTATGGTGTAGCGGATGAATAAGGTGTAATGAGCAATGGAGAATGGGTCATTGATCAATTATACACTACTAATTATTCATATCCACTAAACTACATTATCCATTAAAGAATATTGGTGGCTATAGCAAGGGGGATCACCTCTTCCCATTCCGCACAGAGAAGTTAAGCCCCTTAGCGCCGATGGTACTGCCACTGGTGGGAGAGTAGGTCGCTGCCAATTTTTTTTACAGCCCAATTGTTGTTCACAACAATTGGGCTGTTCTGTTTATACCAATCACTCGATTTTTTACAACTATCTAGAAATCAGTCCTTTCCCTTTACTTAAATAGATTGGTCCCACCCGGACACCCCGTTTGACTTGCCGAAGGAAACGCCGGCCAGCTCAACTTTTTTATTAGATATATGTATCTTTTCGAAAAAATTGCGTCATAAGGAGATACACGATCATTTTCCATTGGCGCAAGGGACCATAAGTGTACCACCAATAATTCTGAATTTTGGAAAATACGTGTAATAAGGGAATGAAAGACGATGAGGTAATTCATAGTTACCTCAGAAGTCAGGCCACGGGTTGTTTCAACTTGTTGTACGATCGCTATGCTAGTAAGATCTATAGCAAGTGCATTTCTCTATTGAAAGATGAAAGCCTGGCCAAAGATGCTACGCAGGAGATATTTACCAAGATTTTTCTCAACCTTTCCAAGTTTGGGCAAAAGTCGAAGTTCTCTACCTGGGTGTATTCCATTACCTACAATTACTGCATTGACTTCTTGCGACGCAAGAAGAAACAAGATCTATTCTCCGATGAGATGGAGAAGGCACCAGATTTGGCAGAAGAAGTCCCTGATCAGGCCTTATACGAAATGAATGTAAGGCAGCTGAAAGAAGTTTTGGGACAAATGTCAGATGGTGACCGTGCGATTCTTTTGATGAAGTACCAATCAGAACTTTCCATCAAGGAAATTGCTGAGGTATTAGGCAAAACGGAAAGTGCGGTAAAAATGCAGATTAAACGAGCTAAAGAGAAAGCACAGAAACTTAAAGGCGAATTATTTGTGGAATACTTGTAAGCCGATTTCGTATGAATAATTTTCAACAGCTGCTCAATGAGGAGGAGGAAAACTACCAAAACCAGGATCTTCATAATGAGATCCGCAACAACTTGGAAAACACTTTTGGTTTTTTCCGATTCTTCGGACAAATAGTTGAAGTCTATCTCCCCCAGATGGTAGATGTACTGGTAATGGCTTCTGGAGCGGAAGAGCCACCTCCTTTGCCGCCTCATTTCGAACCACCCTCCTCTGGAGGAACGCCGGATTTCCCTGGCCGCAAAGGACCGGATAGTCCTGATGAAATAATACCTAGAACTTAATACACATAAGAAATGGACTCCCTAAATACATTGGAGAAGTTATTTACTGACCTTGTTGGGTTCCTCCCTAACCTGTTGGCCGCTCTCATGATCCTTTTCATTGGTTGGATCATTGCAAGAATCATTGCCAAGGTTTTACAAAGGGTTTTGAAAGCGATAAAGATAGACCGCTTGGCAGAGAAGCTTAATGATATAGAGATGGTCGCCAACTCAGATATCGATATCAAACCCAGTATATTTCTATCTAAGCTGATCTACTATGTTTTAATGTTCATCTTTTTCATCGCCGCTACAGATGCATTGGGCATGGAGGCGGTTTCGGAATTGATGAGCAATATCCTCAATAACTTCCTACCGAATGCATTGGCTGCACTCATCGTGTTTGTGATTGGGATCATCGCCGCTGACTTTCTGAAGAAGTTGGTGAAGACGGCTTGTGATTCCTTGGCCATCCCCGCCGCTAGTCTCATCGCCAATGTAGTTTTTTACTTCATCTTTCTCAATATCTTGATCGTCACCCTTGCCCAATTAGGGATCGATACGGGTTTTATGGAAACCAATCTATCGGTAATCCTAGCTGGGATCGTTTTGGCCTTTTCCATCGGCTATGGTATGGCTTCTAGACCCGTAATGTCGAACTATCTTGCTTCTTTTTACAGTAAGGGAAGAGTCAAAGTAGGTGCACGACTTCGGATTAATGGAATGGAAGGAAAAGTCATTGCTATTGACAATGCCTCTATCGTAGTCAAGACCGAGGATTCCAAGGTAATCGTGCCATTGAGCCGTTTGAATACGGAAACTTTTGAGATTGTTGAAGACTAATTGAGACAGATAAAATTCATTGTTTTCCTAGATCTTTAAGGCTAGTTTCGCTTGCATGCTAGAATTTGCAAGTAAAGTGTTGACTTTGGTGGATATCCGCAGGGAAAGCTGGTGTATTTGCATCACTAAATAACCATTTCTCCCTATCTTTCCGGAAATTAAATCCACCCTATGTCTGAAAAGAAACTGTTCTTGCTAGATGGCCACGCCCTAGTCTATCGCGCACACTTTGCCTTCATTACTCGCCCCCTCATCAACTCCAAAGGCGTTAACACCTCAGCCATGACTGGCTTCACCCGAACTTTGTGGGATTTGATGAAAAATGAAAAGCCTACTCACCTGGCAGTCGCCTTTGATCCTTCCGGCCCAACCTTCAGACATGAGATGTACGAACCGTACAAAGCCAACCGTGAAGAACAACCAGATGATATTCGTATCGCCTTCCCTTACATTGAACGAATTGTGAAAGGGTTTAAGATTCCCATTGTGAGCCTCCCCGGCTATGAGGCGGATGATGCCATTGGGACCCTAGCTAAGCAAGCAGAAAAGGAAGGCTACACAGTATACATGGTTACGCCGGATAAAGATTACGCTCAGTTGGTTTCAGAGAATATTTTTATGTACAAACCTTCCCGACAAGGGAATGGGGTAGATATTCTAGGAGAGAAGGAGGTGCTAGAGAGCTGGAACATCGAAAAAGTGGACCAGGTAGTGGATATGCTGGGTCTAATGGGGGATAGCGTGGATAATATTCCGGGTATCCCAGGCATTGGCCCAAAAACGGCAGCCAAATTATTGGCCGCCTATGGTTCAGTGGAAGGCTTGATCGAGAATGCTGATCAGCTGAAAGGAAAACAAAAGGAGCGTGTAATTGAATTTGCGGAGCAAGGATTGTTGTCTAAGACCTTAGCAAAGATAAATATCGAGGTGCCGATTCAATTCGATGCTAAAGCTTTTGAATTGGAGCCATTTGATCGGGATGCACTTTCAGAAGTGTTCAAGGAATTGGAATTCCGTACTTTGGCAAAGCAGATACTGGGCGAAAGCGCTGGCGGTGGCCAAGCTGCAGCTGTTGCTGGGACTCAAGGCTCTCTATTCGGAGATGTACCAGCCGTGGCTCCCGTATCGGTTTCCTCTTCTTTACCCAAACACGCCATTGCGGAAAAGAACATTGAGAACACACCTCATACCTACCATCTGGTGGATAGCGCTGAAGGCCGGGCTGAATTAATCAAAGCTTTGGCTGCGCAAAAGAGCTTCTGCTTCGATACAGAAACTACAGGCATTGATGCGAATGAAGCAGAGATTGTCGGGATGTCCTTCGCTTATCAGAGTGGAGAAGCCTATTATATTCCATTCTCAGCAGATTGGGATGAGGCGGTGGCATTGATGGCTGAATTTAAGGACGTTTTCGAAAATGAGAATATCGTCAAGGTAGGGCAAAACATAAAATACGACGCCACGATTCTGAAGTGGTATGGAGTCGAACTAAAAGGGCACTATTTCGACACCATGGTCGTGCATTACTTGATCGAACCCGGTCTTCGCCACAATATGGATTACCTGGCTGAAACCTACTTACAGTATAAGCCGGTTTCCATTACCACACTGATTGGCAAGAAGGGAAAGAACCAATTAACGATGCGGGATGTGCCCGTGGAGAAAGTGACGGAGTACGCCTCAGAGGATGCGGACATTACCTGGCAGCTGAAAGAATTCTTGGAGCCACATTTGGAAAAGGAAGGTTTGCAAGATCTGTATGAAGAAATGGAGGCGCCCTTGATTAAGGTGCTAGTGGATTTAGAATACGAGGGGGTTAAGATCAATTCTAGCTTTTTGGAGGCTTATTCTGAAGAATTGGCTAAAGATATCAGTGCCTTGGAAAAAGAGGTCTATGAAACGGCAGGTGTACAGTTCAATATGGCATCTCCGAAACAGGTGGGACAAGTACTATTCGAAAAGATGGAAATTCCTTACCGCTGGCGTAAAACCAAAACTGGCCAGTATTCTACGAATGAAGAGAAACTGACCGAATTAGCCAAAGAGCATCCAATTGTAGAGAAAATCCTTAAACACCGCGGGCTGTCAAAACTCAAGTCTACCTATGTAGATGCGCTGCCTAGAATGGTTAATCCACGAACAGGAAGGATACATAGCTCATTTAACCAGGCTTTAGCTGCTACTGGCCGACTGAGTTCTCAAAATCCGAACCTCCAGAACATTCCTATCCGTACACCTCAAGGAGCAAAAGTGCGAGAGGCTTTTATCCCACGCGATGAGAACTACCTGCTAATGGCAGCGGATTACTCTCAGGTCGAATTAAGGATTATAGCGGAGATCAGCAAGGACGATGCCATGTTAGAGGCTTTCCAGGCGGACCAAGATATCCACCGGGCTACAGCAGCTAGAGTATTTGATGTAGACTACGAAGAGGTGACTCGAGAGCAAAGATACCGAGCCAAAACGGTGAATTTTAGTATTGTTTACGGGGCCGGAGCCACTAACTTGTCTCAACAATTGGAGATAAAGAGAAAAGAAGCCAAAGAGTTGATCGATAACTATTTCCAAAAGTATCAAGGCCTAAAACGCTACATGGATGAGACAGTAGAGTTTGCCCGTAAAAATGGCTATGTAACTACGCTAAAAGGGCGTAAGCGATATATGCGTGATATTAACTCTAAGAGTTCTCTGGAGCGTAGTAATGCGGAAAGAGTGTCCATTAATACACCTATTCAAGGAACGGCCGCGGATTTGATCAAGCTAGCAATGATCGACATCCATAAAGTCCTGAAAGAGGGCAATTATAAGACAAAGATGATTTTACAGGTGCATGATGAATTGGTCTTTGATGCGCATAAAGACGAGATCGAGGAATTGAAGCCGATTATCGAAGAAAAAATGAAGAATGCACTGAAAGATTTGCAGGTACCTATTGTTGTAGGAATAGGACTTGGTGAAAATTGGCTAGAGGCGCACTAGAGGGCATAGCCCTACAATATTGAGCAAATATTGACAAAACGGTCAAGTAATGAAGTTTTCTACCCCGGTTTCCGTGAAGGAAATTGCAGAGAAGTTTAAGGCAAAATTGATTGGCAGTGAAAGAGTCATCGCCAAGGGAATCAATCAGGTTCATCTTGCCGAGAAAGGAGATGTCATTTTTGTGGACGTCGAGAAATATTATGACAAAGCGCTGAAGTCTAAGGCTTCGGTTATCTTGATAAACAAAAAGGTTAAGGCACCGCGTGGTAAAGCTTTACTATACTGTAAAGATCCATTCGAGGTTTACAACCAAATAGTGCTCGATGAACGCCCAATCGTTCCGCTCACCGATGCCATCAGTCCCACCGCTGAGATTCACCCCACCGCCATCTTGGAGCCCAATGTTGTCATTGGCCACCATGTCACAATTGGCGCTCACTGTTACATTCAAGCTAATGTCACAATCGGAGAACATAGTATTATAGGAGAGCATGTGACGATACAACCCGGTGTGGTGATTGGTTCAGACGCATTCTACTATAGTAAAACCAAGAAGGGCTACCGAAAGTGGAGATCCGGAGGACGAGTCATTATTGAGAATCATGTAGAGATTGGGGCAGCTTGCACCATCAATAAGGGGGTATCTGGCGATACGGTCATTGGTGAAGGAACCAAGTTAGATTGTCAGGTCCAAGTGGGGCACGAAGCGAGAATAGGAAAGCATTGTTTGATTGCTGCGCAAGTTGGTATTAGTGGCAATACCGTAATCGGTAATGAGGTAACGCTCTATGGTCAAGTAGGCGTTGTACAAAACCTTACGATTGGCGATAAGGTCACAGTCCTGGGGCAATCAGGAGTATCTAAAGACCTTGAAAAAGGGAAAACCTACTTTGGCTCTCCTGCTAATGATGCTCGGGCAATGTATAAGGAAATGGCAGCTCTTCGACACCTGCCAGAATTCTTCTCAAACTATTACCGATAGAACGAATTTTTAAATTCGCATGTATTGTGGGTTTGTTTTGTGCAGATTAAATAGGTGGATTTATTGTAAAGTGATTGAAAAAAAAGTGTCCGGCTGGCGCTATTTTGAATAAAAGTGTTATTTTTACAAAAGCCCATATTGTAAAGGCTTGGGGTATACCAGATTTAATTCTGGTTCTTTCCGTCCCCTTCACGGTAATTCCCAGCTTTGCACCTGTTTTGAAAATAAACTGAGACCGATGTGATTTGGTGTTCCAAACATATTTTGGGTCCAGTACCTACTAACTGAAGTGGTCAACCTATTTCCTATCCACTTTAGCTTAGCTATGCCTAAACGAGTAGACGCAAACGCAGTAAAGCAATAGTTTGCGTTATCACCCAAAAAACACCTTTCTGAACAGTTTTCATCTACCCTTTTAGAGGTCAATCACTTTGTCCTCGAAGATTCTGTTGAGATACGCAACCTTTTGTTTGGGATTGTAGTATAGAAGAGGACCTTCTCAGCAGTTTAACCTAATCACAAAAAGAACAACACATCTGTTACCCCCCCCCTTACGGCGAGTATCGCGATGTTCCTTCGTGGCTACTTAGCAACTATTATCACTAATAACATAATCGTTATAAGGTAACCCTGTTACTTTTATTTGACATTTAAGTCAAAAATAACATGATCTCAAAACATAGTAAAACAGACATTATGAGGAAAGTCTTTACTTATCTCGCAGGTCTTTTTCTAGCCCTGTCCTTTTCCTTTCCAAAAATGGCGGCGCAATCTCTTTATCCTGGTGATATCAATAACAATGGTTTGGTTAATGGTGTAGATATGCTGTACTGGGGTATAGCTTATGAACAGACTGGGCCCTTGAGACCCGTTCAATCCGTGTATTGGCAACCTTACCAGTTAGCAGCGCCATGGGAAGGTGCCTTTCCCGGCGGCCCCAATTATAGTTTTGCAGACTGTAATGGTGATGGACGAGTTACGGGTATCGACCTGAATCTTGGTGTTCGCGATAATTACGGAAGAACACACGGCACACCCCAATTGGACGACTATCGTTTTGGGATATATAATGTCGACCCTTTACTGGAGCTTCGACCTAAGAGTACAACTGTTGGCTTGGGAAATAGAGTGGAGTACGAAGTGTTTTTAGGGGAAGAAAGTTTACCAGTTGAAAAATTTCATGGTATTACTTTCATCATTAGCTACGACAAAAGTGTGGTTAAGCACAATGCGGCGACCTTCGAAGCTGTGGATAATCCCTGGTTTGTTCGCTTGAACAATACGAACACCTATGACTATCAATGGGAGTCATTCTGGAAAAACGATAATGATTATGGTTCGGTGGAAGTAGCCTTGTTCAAATATGTCAATGTCAATGCTACTGGCTACGGTAAGGTTGGAGAATTTTCATTGGTGATCAAAGATAATATCAACATCAATGTTCCTTCAGGGTTGGATGTGAAGATCGAAGCGGTAATGATGATTGACAATTCTGTTACGGTACATCCAGTAGCTACAAAAGTGGGTGAGGTAATACTTTCCAATGGAAATGTTGGACCGAACTGCCCTGATATTATTGATCCCGTTTGTGGCAGCAATGGTGTAACCTATATCAATAGTTGCTACGCGGAGGCTGCTGGGATTACTGAGTATACCAGCGGAGTTTGTTTTTCTGATTGCATTGATCCAGCGAAAATTAATCCTGATGCGGTTTGTACTACCGATTATGATCCTGTCTGTGGATGTAATGGAGTGACCTATATGAACGCCTGTGCAGCGGACGCGGCAGGGGTGATTAACTATACTGCAGGACCCTGTAGTGACAACAATGGTTGTTACGATCCGGTATACGTGGTGACCAATTCAGGTACAAATGTCAACTATACAGACGGTGCGATCACGGTTAGTTGTGATGATTATGAGGAGCCGGTCTGTGGATGTAATGGAGTAACCTATATGAACTCTTGCTATGCAGAAGCGAGTGGGATTACCTTTTACACACAGGGAAGCTGTGATGATACTTGTATTGATCCGGCCAATATGAATCCTGATCCGGTTTGCACGCAAGAGTACGACCCCGTTTGTGGATGTAATGGAATTACTTATCCCAATGCCTGTACGGCAGATGCAGCGGGTGTAGTGGATTATAGCGCAGGACCTTGTGGGGATACTTCTCCTTGGTGTCTGGAAGCTACACAAATCCAGTGCGGGGATTTCCTAGCCTATGAAACTACAGAGGGAGCCGGTAATCAAATAGAAAACTATCCCGGTTGCACTCCTCATACTTTTGCCGGAAATGATAAAGTATATGTGCTGCATAAAAGCACAGCAGGGGATCTGCAAATTGGTTTAGAGATCCTTACTCCTGATCTAGATTTGGATCTTTTCCTTTTGAAAGGCAGTTGTGATGAGGTGAGTTGTATTCGTGCTAGTCTTACCGACAACCAGAACACGGAGAATGAAGGGATCATCCTAGAGGATGCCCCTATTGGGACTTACTATATTGTAGTAGATGCACAACATGCCTCAGCTGCGGGAGCTTTCCGTTTGGAAGTAAACTGTGGCTATCTATTCTGCGGCGATGCCGTACCATTGACTTGTGGAGAACCTTATTTTGGTAACAATGGTGATGGCCACGATAATGTTTCCCTATATGGCTGTGATGGCAATGTCTTGAACGTAGAGAATAATGGGCCAGAGCGGGTTCATTCCTTCACGGTCCCAGAACCAGGAACGGTAAGCATCTACCTAGGGAATATGAGTGCCAACTTGGAGCTTTTCCTTTTGAGATCTTGTGACAGAGGAGAGTGTATCGATTATAGCCAGCGACCAGGTACCAGCTATGAAGTACTTTCAGCCTATTTACAATCTGGAACTTATTATATAGTTGTGGACGGGTATAATGGAGCAGTTTCGGACTCCGCACTAACGGTTCAATGTTCCTCTACCTGTGATTTTGACTTGACCGGTGTGATTGGAACAGGGGCTGGCTGCGGACAGAGCAATGGATCGATTACGATTAATTCGGAAGGAGGAACTCCCGGCTATTTAGTCTTTTATGAAGGCCCGGTATCCGGAAGTTTTAGTACGACCGATAACAATACAACTTTGACGGATGTACCTCCTGGTATCTATGATATTAAGATGGTAGATGCCAACGGATGCTACGATGTTTCAACGGTAGAGGTACCTAGTTCTGGAGGCGAAGGCCTTTCCATTTGGTTAGAAGGAACGGATGTGTCTTGCGGTCAAGCCGGCTCCATCCACGTTACTATCGAAAATGGTACAGGACCTTATGATGTATATGTAAGTGGACCAGAATCCGCTTCGCTAACAACCGATGCCGCTAGCTTTAGCCTAGAAAACCTATGGGCTGGAGAATATACGGTTTATGTGAAGGACGCCTTCGGCTGTACAGATTCGAAAACGATCACCATTGGAGATGGAGGAAGCAACTTTAGCTTCACAGCTACTCCTAACGCTGCTACCTGCGGTGGGTCCGGATCCATCAAGGTTGTCACGGCCAATGGCTCCGCTCCTTATACTATTCATTTGGATGGTCCGGTGAGCGGAAGTACACAAACTTACTTATCCTCCTTTACCTTAGTAGATCTACCAGGAGGAACCTATAAACTGAAAATTGAAGACGGTAACTGGTGCTCTTACGAAGTCGAGGTAACTATAGACAATAGTGAGGAACTGGATATTCACGTAGAAGCAGAAGGAGGCGTATGTGGTAACTCCGGCTCGATTCTGATTACGATGTCAAATGGTTTACCCATGTACGGAATATCTTGGAGTGGACCTGTTAGTGGATCTGCTTCAACCTCTAGTCACTACTACCTATTGGAAGACTTGCCTTCAGGTACTTATTCTATCACCGTCGAAGATAGCAACTGGTGTTCTGAACATGCCACTGTTCAAGTTAGTAACTCAGATGGATCGCTCACGGCAAATATTGTGGGTATTGATGGCCAATGTGGAACGGCAGGTGGGCTATGGATTGATATAGCTAATGGATCAGCGCCCTATCAGATCAACTGGGAAGGACCGAGCAATGGGAGTCTCCTCACCTATGAAACAGCTTTTGATATTCCTGATCTTCCTGGAGGTTCTTATACTGTCAAGATCAAAGATGATAACGACTGTAGTTATACAGAAGTCGTTTATGTGAACGAGACAGCGGATTTGTCGATTGATGTTGAAGTCACAGACGGAACTTGTGGCGAAAACGGATCGCTTTGGGTATCCATTACCGGAGGGGTCGCTGATTTCATTGTTAGTTGGGATGGTCCAGTTGATGGAAGCGCTACTACTGATGAAACGAATTTTGCTATTACCGACCTTCCTGCTGGCACTTATACTGTTCATGTAACAGATGCTGGCAATTGTACGGATTACCAAGTGGTTCACATTTCGTCTTCTGGAGAAACCCTAGAGTTCGATGTGAACAAGGGCAATCCTACCTGTGGAGCTAATAACGGATACTTTTGGGTTGATCTTGCTAATGGAACAGGCCCATTTACGATCAAATGGTCAGGTCCATTGGATGGATCAGTCAGTGATGATGACGGGTATTATCAGATTACTAACCTGGTGGCTGGTGCATATACCATTGTAGTGGAAGATGCCAACGGTTGCTATGGTACCGTGACCAAGACCCTATATGCTGAGGATAGTGATCTTGATGTAGAGTTGATCGCGGAGCAACCCACTTGCGGCGAAGACGGTGAGATTAAGGTAAAGATTAATGGAGGAAGCAAACCGTATCAAATCAAGTACGATGGCCCTGTCAGTGGTACTGTCATCACTAATGCTCAGGTTTATACGATCTCGGGATTAGGAGCAGGCGTTTACACCATAAAAGTAACGGAAGATGATGGATGTTCTTTTGAAGGGGAGGTGACCCTGCATGAGCCGGCTTACTTTGATTTTGGTTTGACGGCCGAGCCAGGTGATTGTGGTCAGCTGGGAGCAATAGAGGTGGAAATTGGTCAAGGACAGAGTCCGTTCCATGTAAGTTGGACTGGGCCAGATTCTGGAGATTTCACGATAGATGAGGAATGGTTCCGAATTGTTGATCTTTCTTCAGGTGATTATACAGTGGAAATCACAGATGGTAATGGATGTTCGAAAACAAGATACATAACCCTGACCAATGCTGATGGCGATGCAGATTTCCTTACCCTCACCGCTTTCCCCGGAGATTGCGGCGCTGAGGGCAAGATAAAGGTTGAAGTCTCAGCGGATGCTGAAAAGCCTTATCAAGTAAGTTGGACCGGCCCTTCCCAAGGATCGGCAACTACTACTGCTTCTAGCTTCTTTATCAGTAATCTAGACAGTGGAACCTATACGGTCAAATTGGTAGATGATAATGGTTGTAGTGATACAGGAGAAGTTACTCTAGATAATGATGGTTCTCCAGTGGATCTTGTGCTTACACTTGTCTACAATGATTGTGAATTGCGCGATATCATTAAAGTGGCCGTAGTTGGTGGGGAAGGCCCTTATACCGTAGGTTGGGATGGACCTGAGTCCGGAGAAAGGACCTTTGATGGAACTAGCTTTGAACTCACAGATCTACCATCCGGAGCCTATGACTTCAAGATTGAAGATGAGAACGGCTGTGGCGATGAAGATGATATCGTAGTTCCTGATGACATTTTAAACTTATTTGAGCTGGCTGCCCTGGATGGAGATTGTGAGGATGACGGAGCCATTAAGGTAGATATGCAGGGAGGAGAACCTGAGTTCAAAGTAACTTGGACTGGGCCAGTTTCTGGAGAGTTGAGCACTGTCGCCACAGAGTTTAGTATTCAAAATGTGCTCTCTGGAGATTATGAGGTTACCATTACCGATGCAAATGGTTGTTCTCAAACCAAAACCATTACCATCGAGAACGCTGGAGGTATTGATGTTGATATTGTAGGGACAGATGGTGATTGTACCGTGAAAGGACAGATCTACATCAAGGTGAACGAGGGACAATCTCCGATCACAATTACTTGGAGCGGAGATGCTTCGGGATCTGATGTATTTACCAGCGGGGAATACTACATTACAGATTTGGCCGCAGGAACCTATACGGTTGAAGTTACCGATGATCGAGGCTGTAGTGTCACAGAAATTGTGAGTATTGCAGGAGTAGAAAACACGCTGGATATTTCAATAGAAGTAACGGATGGTACCTGTACGAGTGAAGGATCCATGTGGGTGGAAATACAAGGCGGTACGGCGCCTTTCGAGATAAGCTGGGAAGGCCCGGTGAGTGGCAGTTTGACTACTGATGGCGGTTCCAATGGCATCAACGATCTTCCTAGTGGAACCTATTCGATCAAGATTACGGATGCCAATGGCTGTACAAAATCTTATACGAGAGAGGTGGGAGGACCAGACAATGATCTCGAGATTTCTCTGGATCTGAAAGAAGACGAGTGTGGAAGTGAAGATATCATTGCTGTCACCATTTCTGGAGGTGAGGCGAATTATACCGTAAGTTGGAATGGCCCTACTGATGGTTCTACCACCATTGATGGCAATTATTTAGAAATTCCTGATCTAGTAGCCGGCACCTATACCGTAGATGTTACGGATGCAAATGGTTGTTCCGCAAGTGCAATCATTAACGTGACGGCTGCCACTGTGCAATTGTTAGACGTTTCCGCACTTCATGGAGAGTGTGAGGAGACTGGAGAAATCAAGCTCGCTATTCTTGGCGGAACGCCTGATTATACGATTGAATGGAGTGGTCCAGATGATGGTTCGATCACAACTACCGAAACTAGCTTTACCCTAGCTGATTTAGCTCCTGGTGATTACACCGTGAAATTGACGGATGCAAATGGTTGTACAGATGAATCTACTGTAACTGTTACGATTACGGAAGGGGTTGGAATTAGGCTAGTAGGTACAGATGGTGATTGTACGGTTAAAGGACACATCTATGTAGATGTAATGGAAGGAACTGGGCCATTTACGATTAAATGGACCGGAGATGCGGAAGGCTCAGATACTTTTGATGGAAATGAATACTTCATAGAAGATCTGCTTGGCGGCACTTACACTGTCGAAGTGTCGAATAGCGAAGGATGTTCCCAAACAGAATCTATTACCATTGAAGGGATAGAAAACACCTTGGATGTCTCCTTGGAGGTTACCAATGGGGTGTGTAGTGGACAAGGTTCCTTCTGGGTAAATATTGGCGGTGGAGTCGCTCCAATTACCTTAAGTTGGGATGGACCGGTTGATGGAAGTGTGGAGGCAGTAGTTGGGTCCAATCCGATTGAAAATCTGCCTAGTGGTACCTATACAATCGTTATTGAGGATGCCAATGGTTGTAAAGAAACCATTGAAAGAGATATCGAAAATCAAGATTCTGATTTATCCGTGACCTTAGACCTTAAGGAAGATGAATGCGGTAGTGAGGATATAATTGCTGTAAGTATTTCTGGCGGTACTGCTAACTATAAAGTCAGTTGGAATGGTCCTACGGAGGGATCCGCGACAATTGGCGGTACCTATGTGGAGATTCCAAACCTTATTGCCGGAACTTATACGGTTGATATCACCGATGCTAACGGTTGCGTTGCCAGTGCAGAGATTCTTGTAACTGCTGGCACTGTGGATCTATTGGATGTAGTTGCACTGAACGGAGATTGCGAGGAAGTTGGAGAATTGAAATTAACGGTCACTGGCGGTACTGCTGATTATACCATCGAATGGAGTGGTCCAGATGACGGTTCTATTACGACCAGTGAAACTTCTATCACGCTGGGTGATCTTCCCGCCGGAGACTATACGATCAAATTAACAGACGCCAACGGATGTACCGATGAAGCTGCTGCTACAATTACGGTCACGGAGGGAGTAGGAATCAGATTGGTAGGAACTGATGGCGATTGTACGGTTGCAGGACACATCTTCGTAGATGTTACCGAAGGTTCAGGACCTTTTACCATCGAATGGTCTGGTGCTGCTGAAGGTTCAGATGCTTTTGATGGAGAGGAGTACTTTATTACCGATCTCTTAGGAGGAACTTACACCGTGAAGGTGACGAATCAAGAAGATTGTTCTCAAACCGAATCTGTAACGATCGAAGCCGTAGAGAACACCCTGGATATTTCATTAGAGGTGACCAATGGAACTTGTACGGACTTGGGCTCCTTCTGGTTGAATATCGGTGGAGGAGTAGCTCCGATTACCGTGAGCTGGGATGGACCAGTTGATGGAAGTTTGGAAGCAGTGATTGGCTCTAATCCGATTGAAAATCTACCAAGTGGAACCTATACGATCGTAATCGAGGATGCCAATGGTTGCAAAGAAACAATTGTTAGAGAAGTCGAGAATGACGAGTCGGATCTAGCGCTCGATGTTTCAGCTTTACCTGGTGTTTGTGAAGGTACAGGTGATCTTGTCCTTTCCATCAGCGGTGGAGGCCCAATGTACAAGATCGAGTGGGATGGTCCTATTGACGGCTCTGCTACAACTAGTGACAATTCCTATGTAATTGATGAAATCCCGAGTGGTGATTATACCATTACCTTAACTGATGCCAACGGCTGTAAGGATGTTGAGCAGTTCACCTTGAATAACGGAGAAGGAGTTCAAATCACAGTCATTGCTACGGATGGAGATTGCTATCAGCAAGGTTCCATATTTGTGGGAATGGATGGTGGCATTAAGCCTTACCGTATCGAATGGGATGGACCTGAAGACGGCAATTTTGAGACCGATGCAGTCGAGTACGTTATCAGCGATTTAGAAGAAGGAATCTACACTATTTCTGTCTTAGATGAAGGAGGATGTATCGACACTAAGGTAGTAACCGTAAATGGATTTGCCACTGACCTCAATGCTACGATTGAAGGTAATAGCGGGGATTGTGGCTCAGTAGGTAGCATTACTGTAGATGTCAGTGGAGGCCAAGGCCCATACATGATCAATTGGTCTGGAACTTCTTCTGGCAACACCGCGGCTGACGCCGGTACGACGACTATTGATGACTTAGACAGTGGTAGTTACACGGTTGCTGTGACAGATGCTAATGGATGTACCATCACTAAAGATGTAGAGATTCATAACGGTACGGGCTTTGCCGTGGACATTGATCCACGCAACGGAGGATGCGGTAGCTTAGGTTCTATCTGGATAGATATTAACGGAGGTACGGCAGAATACCTGATCACCTGGACTGGAGCGCTAAGTGGTGCGGTTTCTGTGACGAATCCTTATTACGATATTGAAGACCTTCCTGCTGGTTCATACGAAGTTAAAGTCACCGATAACTCGGGTTGTACGATAACGAAAACGGTTACCATAGAAACGCCAGTAGATGATTTTGAGGCCACTATTTTGGCCATGGGAGGAGATTGTGGAGAACCGGGTAAGATCCTCATCGATATGACGGGAGGTACGCCTGCCTACACGATTAGTTGGAGCAGTACGAATTCTTCGGGTTCTGTTACGACGAACGGAACGAGCTATGAGATTGATGGCTTGCCTACCGGCATCTACAATGTTACCGTTAAGGACGATAACAACTGTACCGTGACTAAGAGTTTACAGGTACTAAATGCCAACAACTGGATTTCCCTATTTATCTCTACCCAACCTGTAAGTTGTGACGGTCCAGGCTCTATTGGAGTCAGTTTCAACGGAGGTCAAGGTCCATATAAAGTGACTTGGACTGGTCCGCAAGATGGGGAAGTGACGATCGATGAACAACGGTATATCGTCAACGATTTGCCAACGGGTACGTATGAAGTTACTGTTGAAGATGCAGAAGGTTGTAGCAATAATGAAACGGTTTACGTGGGTGTAGCTAATGACGATATAATTGTTGACTTCACCTATGATATGCAGATGCTTAAGGTTGACTTCATCAATAATAGCTCTTCAGGTACCTATCACTGGGACTTTGGAAATGGTATTACCTCTGATGAAAAAGATCCGTGGATCGAATTTGCTGAGCCGGGTACTTATCAGGTTTGCCTATCCGTTACCAATGATTGCGGAACTAAGACACGTTGTGAATATATCGAATTGGTGATTCCTGACGATGCGGTCATTCTGGATGCAGGCGAGAAATTGGGATCTTATGGATCTACCATTTACGTTCCTGTTACGGTTGACAACTGCGACCTGATCGTCTCGCTAGCGGGTAGCCTTGAAATGGAAGATACCGATGTTGCTGAAATCCTTGGAGTGAGTCCTGGAGCGATTGAACCGACATTTAATTCGACCAATAATACCTTTAACTACTATGACAATAATGGTATCGGAGTGACGCTCGATCCAAATGAGGTGCTCTTTAACATTGTAGTTAAGTTGAAAGGTTCGCCTGGGGAGATGTCAGCCATCTTTATCACCGATGATCCATTGATGGTTGAGGTGGGTAGTATTGAAAATGGTCAGCCGATCGTTAAGCCACATGTTACTTTGAGTGGTAAGGTCACCATCACTGAGCACGCCTTGGTCGAAGGTACGGTCAATAACTATAAAGGAATCGGCATTGAAGATGCTCAAGTAAGTATTACTAGCCAGGTTATGGCAGATATGGAAATGACAGATGAGAATGGTTATTTCTCCCTGTCTCAATTAGAGATGGGAGAGGAGTACATCATTTCAGCAGCAAAGGATGATAATCCCGTGAACGGGCTTTCCACCTTTGCTTTGTTTATCGGTCAGCGATTCATCTTAGGAATGGATCCACCACAGATTTCTTCTCCTTATCAGGTGATAGCAGGAGACGCTAACTGTAACGGAGCCTTTACCACCTTAGACTTGTTTATCATCCAGCAGTTGATCATTGGCACAACTAATGGATTCGCGAATTGTCCATCTTGGGTTTTTGTTTCTTCGGAAAATGAAATGCCTGGCGAATTTGATGCTTACAATGTCTTCCCTTATCAGGATAGATATGAGATGACGGTAGATCACGATGTAGTTTCCAACTTCATCGGGGTGAAGGTAGGTGACATCTTGGGCGTAGCGCAGACAACAAATCTGGTATCTGACGAACTAGATGAGCGTGGATATGACGAAGATCTAGTCCTTTCAGCCATAGATCGACCTATTGCTGCGGGTGAAACTGTACAATTGAGGTTGAGTAGTGATAATTTCGCTGAAATGGTAAGTTATCAGTTTGGGGTAGATTTTGATACAAGAAAACTGCGCTATGAATCCTTTGCTGGATCTTCAAATGCTGCCTTGTCTTCTGTGGCAGTCGGAGAAGGAGAAAGCCAAAATGGAGGCCTGAAGGTAAGTTGGTTTAGCATGGATGGTGCTGGTAAAGATCTCTCTGGAGAGGAAGAGTTACTGACTCTAAGCTTTACAGCGCTGGAGGCGATTCCTTCCTTAGCAGAAGTCATCGATATTAGTTCTCGTCAACTGAAGATCGAAGCCGTTAATTCGAGTTTAGATCAATTTGATGTGGTGCTAGATTGGCAGTCTAAATTGACCGATGCTCCAACCCTAGTAGACTATCGATTCAAATTGTATCAAAACAATCCGAACCCATTCCAAGGGAATACTGATATTAGATTTGAGTTACCTTCAACAATGGAGGCGGAGATGATTATTCATGACAACTTAGGTCGTATTATCAAGCGGATAGAGGGTCGTTTCGAAGCCGGTATGAATAAAGTGGAACTTCGGGATCTGCAACTGGAAGGTGGAGTGTACTACTATACCTTAAGAGCAGGACAGGATGTAGCGACTCGGCACATGGTTATTCTAAATTAATTGTAGTGAAGCTGTTCCTTTTTGGTAAAAGCTTCGTCACAAGTATATAGTAAAGCAATGGACAAATGGGAGGAAGTTGCAGGCCTAAGGCCTTGCAACTTCCTTTTTTGAACAAAAAAGAACTGTATTTTTGTAAAGAAGGAGGAAATGTGTCTGTAGTCTAAGTGTTTTGTTGGTTGAATTTTGACCTATACATTGCACTTGGTTCTGTTGCTCGGCAACAGAACTAATAACATCCTCCGTAATTTGTCATTATCCCAAGACGAACTATGAAGAAAACGAAATGGCTGTTGATCATAACTCTATGTCATGTCATAGGGGCATTGACGGGCCAAACACTAGAACTGTCCTTAAGTAAAGAAGGGGCTCAATCCGGAGAAACAGTATTCGTCAAGATGCTTGCTGGCGAGAATTTCAATCGTATTACCACCCTTCAATTTTCCCTCTCCTGGGATCACACCATTATAGAGTACCAAGGGTTTTCAGGGGAAGCACTACAGGGAGTAGCTTTAGGCGACTCGGATGCAGATCAAGGCATTGCTCGTTTATCCTGGTTTGCTGCCCAAGGAGCTGGTATTGACCTGGCTCCAGGTACGGTATTGATGCAGCTGCAGTATACCGCCATAGGTGAAAATGGAGATTCGAGTGCGGTTACCATTACCAACGCCCCATTGAGGATTCAGATCGCACAAGAAACCGATACTACTGGGGTCTTTAATTTGCTTGATCTTGAACAAGATACCGGTTTGGTCAAAATTGGTAATTTCCTGAACTTTACGGCACTGCCTTCAGATGTGAGTTGTACAGGGGATAATGACGGGACGGTTGTACTGAATTTCCCAAATGGGGCAAATGAGTATTCTTTTTCCTGGGAAGGGCCTAATTTTTCTTCCACTGAAAAAGATATTGCTAACTTGGCGCCCGGAAATTATACAGTGACGATCAGCGATCAACAAGGGGCAGTCGTTTTAGTAGAAACTTATACTATAAGCGAACCCGATCCGCTTGAACTTGTTAATTTTAGTATAACTCCTCCAGACTGTAGTCAGGGAAATGGCGGAATATCGTTGGAAGTGGCCGGCGGAACTCGTCCTTACTTTTTTGATTATGGGCAAGGTAGTACACCCGATAGTGCGAGGAATGATTTAGTAGCGGGAACATATCAAATAATAATAAGCGATGATAACAGCTGTAATATTAATGCTGATCTCGAGATTCCGGAACAGGATGCGCCGGAAGTAGATTTAGGCGGAAATGTAGCCATATGTATTGGCGGAACAACGACGCTCTCAGCCGGAGAACACACTTCTTATAATTGGTCGACCGGCGCCAATGGACCCTCCATCAACGTAAGTACTCCCGGTACCTATAGTGTAACTGTAACCAACGACCTCGGATGCGAAGGCAGTGACGCCATAGAAGTAAGTATTGGTGAATCGCTCCAATTAGAGTTGCTGAATCCTTTTCTAGATGTTTGCCCATCTGAGTACATCCAACTCCAGGTGCAAGGAGCTCCCAATTATCAATGGATCGACACTTCTGGAACCCTTTCTTCTCTAGAGATTTCCAACCCAGATGCCAGACCTAAATACACGACCACATATACCGTAATTGGCACGAATGAATGTGCCTCTGATACGCTTGCTGTTGAGGTATTAGTTAATGAGACGGACGCAGCGGCCGGACCGGATACTTGCATTGCTCCTGGTAGTGAAGCCATTGTGTATGCAGTAGGAGGAATTGCGTACGAATGGCAGGAAGCCGATTATCCTGTTTTGGACCCTACGGCACAGCAAACGACGGCCAGCCCAGAGGAAGCTACGCTATACATTGTCGCTATCACGGATATTAATGGTTGTGTAGTGTCGGACTCTATGGAGGTGTTGGTCGCGGCAGATCCTGTAGAGTCTATCCGTCGGATCAACTTGATCACGCCGAATGATGATGGAATGAATGATGAGCTGGAATTTAGGGGCGTAGAAAAGTTCGGCCCAAATAAATTAGAGGTATACAATCGATGGGGCAGCTTAGTTTACCAAAAAGTAAATTACCAGTTAGATGAGGAGCGCTTTGATGGGACCAAGAATGGGAAGAAACTTCCAGCGGGTAACTACTATTACGTTTTGTCTTTCACCACCGGTGATATTAGGCAGAAATTGATGATTGTACGCGATTAGAACCTCAACTCTTTTCCCAAAACCACAAGACATGAGAAAATTATTACTTCTTCTATTTATATGCATTAGTACCCAGCTCGGCGCTCAACAGTTGGCAGACCACAGTCCTTTTTTTGATGCTGGCTTCATTTGGAATCCCGCCATGACAGCGGCCTGGGACTATTGGGAGTTAGGGGTGAATTATCGGCAGCAATGGACGGGTTTTGAAGGAGCACCCCGGACGGCTTCCATCAGTATTCAATATCCTTTTTTGGATGAAAACATGAGCATGGGAGGATTCTTCATGAACGATGAGGTTTCTCCGATCACCTTGAATAATATTGGCTTGAATTATGCCTATAAGCTAGCCTTTGGTCCTAGGGGTACACATCAGCTGTCCATCGGGGTTCAGGCGACGCTAAGTCAGCTCTATGCTGATGGCCTGGAGCTAGTGATTAATGATCAAGGGGATCCACTGTTGCCCGATGGGGAGAATAACAAGATATCTCCAAATGCCGGGATTGGGTTGTTTTATACCTCTGTGTCTAGAGATGAATTCGAGGAGAGCTTCATTTTTGCTGGTCTAGCGGCGAATCAATTACTACCAAACAACCTGCTATTAGATAACTTTGGGAGCGAAGCAAACCTAAAAAGGGCCATGCATGGAAATGCTACATTTGGAGCTAGAATTGTGGAAGGTGATCTATTCGTTCAACCTTCACTTTGGCTAAATTATAGTATGGTCAATGTCCTCAATGGAACTTTTGCTGTACTGGTAGAACAGCAGGATGCCTTTTGGGCTGGAATCAACTTGTCTACCAATAAGACCTTGGGCATTCAAGCGGGAATGATCGTCAATGATGAATTTACTAGGGATGGGAACCTTAGGATCGGTGTGATGGGTTCTTACAATATCGGTACCTTTGGGAAATTCAGGGGAATGGGTTATGAGGCCTATATTGCTTACCGCTTTGAACCCTGATCTTTACAACAGATCAAATGAAGCTCACTGCGCTTGCAAATCATCAACACGTATTATTCAAAGCCATAAGTGGAAGCCATGCTTATGGCTTGCAACACAAGGACTCAGATGTAGATATTCGCGGAGTCTTCGTTTTACCTAAGCCCTTGTTCTATGGCTTGAGCCCTACTGAACAGATCAGTGATCCAACCAACGATATAGTCTTCTACGAATTACATAAGTTTGTTACCCTGCTCATTAAGAACAATCCCAATATGTTGGAATTGCTCCGCATGCCAGCAGACTGCATTCAATATGCCCACCCCTTATTTGAAAAGCTAAATCCACGCCTCTTCCTTTCTCGCCGTTGTAAATCCACCTTTGCCGGCTATGCCGCTTCCCAGATTAAAAAAGCCAGAGGCTTAAATAAGAAGATCGTAAACCCAATGAAAAAGGAACGAAAGACGGTCTTGGACTTTTGTTATGTGGCCCAAGGAGGAGGTTCAATACCGGTACGACAATTTTTGGAACAGCGAGGATTGAAGCAGGAAAACTGTGGTTTGGTCAATGTGCCGAATATGCAAGGCGTCTTTGCACTATATCATAGCGAGGAGCATGCTTATTCAGGTATTATCAGAGGGAAGAAAGCCAATGATATTGCCCTTTCTTCTATCCCTAAGGGAGAAACTCCAATTGGCCTCATGTTTTATAATGCAAATGGTTATTCTGTGTACTGCAAGGAGTATCGCCAGTATTGGGAATGGGTAGAGCGCAGAAACGAAAGTCGCTACCAAAATACCCTCACTCATGGCAAGCGTTATGACGCTAAAAATATGATGCATACCTTCCGCTTGCTACATATGGCAGAAGAGATCGCATCTACTGGGGATTTCTCGGTTCGTCGAACCGCTGATCGTGACTTCTTGTGGGAGATCCGACAAGGCGTATTTGACTATGAAGAGCTAGTGGACAGGGCGGCTGAAAAGATGGAGGAAATAGAGGAACTATTTGATCGCTCCGACTTGCCTGACACTCCTGATGAAGAGCGTCTAAATGACTTGCTAGTTGAACTTCGTGCAAACTTCTATGCTACCTCCGGCAGCTAAATTTCCAATTTACGTAGGGGAACCAGTTTTTGCTTCCAGGTATCTTCCTTTTCCAAAATGCGGTAGTGCTCAGATTTTGGCATTCGATCCGTCAAATCCTTTAGTACTTGGGGTAAGTGAGCTACTTTTCTGGTACCGAGATCCATCCAACATACGGTGGCTTTGCAATAGCCCGCCATCTGACCTTGCCCATTAAACAAGCCATGTTCCCAAAGCTGAAAACGGTGATCTGCCGATCTTCCTCCTAATTCCATGTTAACCCTTACGGTGTCATTTGGCGGGATCTCTTGCAAGTAGAAAGTTTCTTCATGAATCACGGCCGGGCCGAGCTGGTATTTGGCAAATTCCTTTTGAGTGAAACCATGATCAGAAAAGTAACTCATACGAGTATGTACCATATAGGATACATAACTGGTATTGGCTAAATGGCGATTGGCATCTAAATCGGACCACCGAACGTCAAAAGTTTTGATATAAGCGCTCATGTTGTATTTTTAGTAATGAAGTTGTCTAAAATATCCATTGGAATATCGCCAGGCAACTTCAGTAAAAGCGGATGGAAAATAGGAATTACATCTTATTAAATACACCCTAGAAACGATTCCTGCATGAATGCAAGCATACGCTTAATCTAAAAACCAATGAAGACTAGAAATAGATGGCTTCTCGTGCCGATAGCGGGCATATTTCTTTTTCTACTCCTTTTTGGTTTTGCGGCTGCCAGATACCCTGGAGGTTCACCGGCCGATCTAACCCATGAGGGTTTTGATTGGAAACACAATTATTGGTGCAATCTTATGGGAGAAACAGCTATGAATGGCGAGCCAAATGATGCCCTACCGATAGCCGTTCTAGCCTTGTTAGTACTCTGTATTAGTCTTTTCTTATTCTTTTACCATTTCTCTTTCCAATTAGCTGTAACTTCAGCTTGGGCAAAGATTATTCGAGTGAGTGGATTGCTTTCCATGTTGGCAGCGGCTTTGATCGCTACAGATTGGCATGACGAAATGATCATTGTGGCATCTTGTTTTGGGCTGTTTGTGATAGTGGGCATCATGGTAAGTTTAGTTCTTAGCAATCTAATAGTCTACAAGTTTACTGGTGCGGTCTGCCTACTGATGCTTGGACTGAATAATTACATTTATTATACACAGCATGGACTTCATCTACTACCCCTTCTACAAAAGCTGACATTTGTCATCGTTTTGGGCTGGATAATTGGCCTAAATTGGAAGTTGTATCAAAAGGCCCATGTGACCTCATAATCAAACATGAAAAAAAAGCTCTACCTCCTACCGCAAGTAATAGTTTCTTCCTATCTATTGCTAGCGCTTCTTAGTTGTCAATCTCCTATAGAAGAAAAACCAGACCAAAAAAAATGGTACAAGGGAAATCTGCACACTCATTCCTATTGGAGTGATGGAGATGAATTCCCGGAAGTAATCATGGACTGGTATAAATCCCATGAGTATCAATTTTTGGCCTTGTCTGATCACAACATCCTTGCTGAAGGTGATATGTGGATAAAGATTAGACAGGATAGCCTCTATCAGCTTGCTTTTCAGCAATACCTAAAGACTTATGGAGAAGAATGGGTGGAGCATGAGATAGATAGTGGCCAGGTGAGGGTAAAACTTAAGACCCTGGAAGAATACCAACCCTTGTTTCAGGAAAAAGAACGCTTCCTAGTCTTACCGTCTGAGGAGATCACAGATTTATACGAAGGGAAGCATGTACATCTCAATGCCACGAACATTCAAGATAAGATTGAACCACAGGGTGGCGAGAGCGTAGCTGAAACCATGCAAAATAATATTGATGCGGTATGGGCGCAGCGAAAAAGAACAGGAGTGCCTATGATTGTACATGTTAATCATCCGAACTTCCAAGATGCAATCCGGCTGGAAGATATGTTGCATTTGAAAGGGGAGCGCTTTTTTGAGGTGTACAATGGGCATAACCGTGTGCAGAATGAAGGGGGGATTTATGGTTTATCCACAGAGGCTATGTGGGATCTAATTAACATTTCTTATGTGAATGCGGGAAAACCACTCCTCTTGGGGTTAGCCACGGATGATGCACATAATTATCACCAGATTGGAAATCAATGGAGTAATGCTGGTCGAGGCTGGGTCCAGGTCAGGGCAGATAGTTTGACGCCAGCTAGCCTGATTGCTGCACTAGAAGCAGGAGACTTCTATGCATCTACAGGTGTGACCTTAAAAGAACTAAGTTTAGTGGACAATATCCTTGAAGTAGCCGTGGCTGCTGAAGCGGGAATTAAATATACCTTTTCATTTATTGCTTGCCTGAAGGGCGCAGAGAAGGTAGAAGAAGTGGCTACGATAGAGGGGGATTCTGCCTCCCTTGAACTTAGGGAGGATTGGCTCTTTACCCGGTGTAAAATTACCTCTTCCAAACTGCAAGAAAACCCCATCGAAAATCTATTATACGAGATGGCTTGGACACAACCAGTTCAATATCAGTGAAATGCCATTGAATATTGATTACTTGAGTAGCCAACTGAAAGTAGGTTGTGGAGGAGCGGGGATTTGGTTGAGCTCTTCGGGCGTCTTGGCGTTTCTTCGCCGCAATTCTAGCCGAAGACTCTGCTCCCCGGTCCGCATCGCCCAGTGGTGGTTGGCAGAAAACAGAGGTTTCAGTAGGAAGGAAAAATACCGAAGGATTGGCTTATTCGCAGCTACCTGCCAGTCATAAGTGATATGACAATATCTACCACTCTTGTCTGGTTCGAAAGTCCAGGTCCCAGACCCCATGAGATCTCCAAAGGCTTCTATAGAAAATCCATATGGAGGGTTTTTAGCGACTAAACGAGATTGCCAGCGCAAAGTGTAAGGGAGCCATCCCTTGGTATATAGGGATATTTCTCGACCTGTTCCAGTCTCATCATTTTCTTTGGTCGTCACTACCGCTAGGTATACAGCTGGCCACCACTCAGGGAGTCGTTCAGCTTGCTCTAGGATTTCATATACTTGAGCGGGACTGGCCGCTATGGTCCAGTGCGTAATGAAATGATAGCTATTGCTTTTCATGGCCGATGTTTGCGGAACTAATTTTGACATTTGGCTGTATTTCTTTTGGCGTAAGTCTTTTCCTCATCTTTCAAAATGGGTAGTCATGTAACTCTCCAGCTCCACTCTTTTATCTACGTGTAAAACTGAGTTGTCGGATTTACACCACCTAAGTTTATTATAGTAATTTTTGGTGCCGAAAGTAGTCCTTCAGAGCTTGTATTGCCTTGCAGTAGATGTTAGATTGATCTACCTTGACACCAATCTCATTTGATTGCGTAAAATACTGCTGTGCAGTTATCTAATACTTAGACTATGAGTTTGTCAAAGAAATATGGACGAACTTACCACTATCCCTTTTCCCCGGGTACGACCAGTGATGACCGAATTAATTCGGGATACTGGGAGGGGCTTAGTGAGGTGACTGAAATTGTCCATACAGAAAAGTTGGATGGGGAGAATACTTGCTTAAATCAGTATGGGGTATTCGCTCGTTCTCATGCCGCCCCAACCCGTCATCCTTGGGCTGGCTACTTGAAAGAGAGATGGAATTCAATACGAAATGATTTAGGAGAACTGGAAGTGTTTGGAGAGAATTTATATGCTATTCATTCCATCCGTTATGAAGCATTGGAGCATCATTTCTTCGTTTTTGCGATCAGGGTTGCGGATCGCTGGTTGTCATGGGAAGAGGTAAAGTTCTATGCTGGATTACTTGATTTTCCGGTCGTTCCGGAACTTGGGAGTGTTCAACCGACGAATAGAGACGAGTTTGAAGAACAAATATTAACGATTGTTACACAAGAGAGCACGTTTTCATCCGTGGATGTTCATACTAGTGAACCCTGCCGGATGGAAGGTATTGTCAGCCGAAACATGGCAGAATTTGATACGCAACATTTTCGACAGAATGTGTTGAAGTACGTTCGAAAAGACCATGTGAAAACGGACGAGCATTGGACACGCCGTTGGCAAAGAGCTCCATTAAAATGGGAAAAGCCATGTGGAGATTAACGGATAATTTAGAGTGGGAAAGTCTCCGAAATACTTTTCCCTGGATCAGAGACATGGAGGGGGTTGAACAAGACCCCATCTTTCATGCAGAGGGAAATGTTGCTATCCATACCAGAATGGTACTAGCCGCACTCCAGGGCTTAACGGAGTTCAAAGCACTAGATCAGCAAACACAAGAAGTGATGATTGCTGCTGCGCTTCTTCACGATGTGGAGAAGCGTTCTACCAGCATTAAAAATGAGAAGGGGCGAATTTCTTCCCCAAAACATGCTAAGAGGGGGGAATTTACTAGTCGCAGAATACTTTTTCAGGAGGTGCCTGCGCCTTTTGCGTTGAGAGAGCAGGTGGCAAAGCTAGTACGCTATCATGGTTTACCTCTGTTGGCCTTTGACAAGCCCAATCCACAGCGATATCTTTTGAAAGCTAGTACTGAGGTAGATACCAGACTTTTGAGCATGTTGTCTAAGGCGGATGTGCTGGGGCGAATTTGCGATGATCAGGATGACTTGCTTTATAGTATTGCTTGTTTTGATGCCTATGCTAAAGAACAAGAGTGTTGGGGGGAAGCCTATCCATTTGCTTCGGATCTGGCGAGGTTTACCTACTTCCAACAGGATCAAGGATATCCTGCCTACGAACCCTTTGATGATACTTGGAGCGAGGTGATTTTGATGGTAGGCTTACCGGGGATGGGAAAGGATACTTACATCAGTTCGCATTTTTCAAATCTTCCTGTAGTGTCTTTGGATAACCTTCGGCGAAAACACAAAGTGGGTCATCGCGATGCCAAGGGGAATGGTAGAATCATACAGTTGGCGTTGGAAGAAGCGCGGCAACATTTAAGGGTTCAGCGCTCCTTCGTTTGGAATGCTACCAATTTGACTCGAAATAATCGTAGCCGTTTAATTGAGTTATTTACAACCTACAAAGCTAGAGTGAGGATTGTTTACATCGAAGTACCATACTTGCTATGGCAAGAGCAAAATTTGCAACGGAACTATGCGGTTCCTCTCAAGGTACTGAATAAGATGCTGAACAAGTTGGAAATACCATCCCCTATCGAGGCGCATCAGGTGGATTACATAATCGAAGAACGCTAGTGATCCAAGAGGGAATGGAAAAATTATGTTGAGCAGTTACGATTATTGGAAAAGGTCGTGAACCAACTATCCAGAATTTCTCTTATGTAATCAGTAATCTTGAAGAATAGCAACATGAAATAGCCAAATTTGGCAACCTTCTAGGGAACATACTTCAAGCAAGCTTTGTAGCTAAATATAATATGGAAATAGATCTCGATTATTGGAATCACGCCATCAGTTGGGGCTTGTTCGTACTGATTTGGGTAGTGCAATTAGTTCACTACCCAAGCTTTCAGTTCATTGATAAGGAACGATTCGTAGAATTTCATACTCATCATACTCGATCTATTTCCTTTATTGTACTACCCCTTATGTTGCTAGAATTGGGCCTTGCTGCCATATTAGTGCTCCAGCATGGCTTTCATTGGAATTATCTTGTTCCGCTGATTATGGTACTGCTGATCTGGGCCAGCACCTTCTTGATTCAGGTTCCTGATCATAATCGGCTAGCTACCGGGAAAGATATCCAAATCGCTGCTCGCCTAGTACAGACAAACTGGATTCGTACCATTCTTTGGACAGTAAAAGCTGGTTGGCTTTGGCTATTTACTCCTTTGTAGAGGAGGTGACTTCATCTAAGTTTTCCAAGGCAGGAAGATAGAGGTTCATCCCATTTATACCAGTAGCTTGATCTAAATGAGCGACTAACCTTCGATCTGGTGTAGTGACGTGTAAGTGGATGCGAGAATCATGGTGCGTAAAAACACCTGGAGTGGGACTGTAGAAACCAATAACTTCCGTAGGCGTATTTTTCCAGCCACTACGCATACCAGATTGCAGATGTTTAGCATGTGTGTGAACAGGGTCATTTTCATCCCAATTAACTACATGCCAGCTTACCATTTCTGGGCGTCCCTTTAAAAGAAAGGGAAAAGGGTGGTTTGTATCGACTCCAGCCCTTTGAGCACTTTGAAGAAGAAATTCCTCCAACTTGGCTAATTCATCAATCTGTGGAGGTAAAGGGAGCGAGTCCCAAGCAGGTACCTCGCTGTAGACTAGTAAAGAAGCGCTCTTTTTAAAGCCATCATAAGTGGCTAATCCGCTACCTGCTACCGTAGTAAGGAAGGCCTTCCCTTTCCAGATCATAATTTCACCTTTAAGGTTTTCGGCGGCTCCTATTCCATACAATTGTGGTTTCCCGGCTAATGTTTGCAGGTCAATCTTGGCTTCAATGTCACCTTCTTGCATGATCTGCTTCAAAGTACCAATCGATTCGACGGGGACGATGTAGGTTTGTTTTTCCCGCTGACAAGCTAGTAGAGTCAGTAGGAATAAAGGAATTAGATGTTTAAATTTCATAAGTGTTGCACATAGGTTGCAGCGAAAAAGCTGATTTCCAAGAAAAAATTCTAAAGCCTCTCCAAAAATATCCTTGATAGCGAAAAAGGGTCATTTCAGCTTTCTTGCTGGTGTCAGCAGACAGGCTCAGAGGATAGTTTTGAGATATGCTCCATTAGATATCATCTATTTTAGGAGCTACACTATGGTCGCTTATGGTAGAGAATGATTTGCATGTTTTTAGTGTCGTGCCAAAGGTACATATTTCATTCTTTTATCTGGCGATTGTGTCGACTGGTGTATTAAAACTAACTTTCTAACACCGATCTTTGATTTTGAAGCCATTTTTCAGGGAAGAATATGTATTTTACTTGTGCGTATAAATTATATATGACCTTACCTCCCTCAATGTGTTCTTTCTCTGATTTTCGTGCCCTAAAAAAAATAGAAAAATACTCCTGGCGTGTAACGATCTTCGAAAATGCGGAATATACCTATGGAGATAATATAGCTAAACACACTTCCCCCCCGTACCACCATCTATCAAAATAGTTTGATCTGTATTACATGCTAGCCAAAAAAGTGAAAATCATCACCCCTCACACTAGATAGAAGCAAATATGTGCCGATCCCCATATCGGGCTCTCTGTTTTTTAAGTACGTCAACTAGTCAACGAATTGGTCTATAGGCCCTACTTATCTAGTGATTGAGCTAGAACTTTAATCTGCATCTTTCGGTTAGCAAAAGGGCATGGCTTAATTTGGGTGATACGCCTTCGCGATTTTCCAGATGAAGGCAAACTAGAGAAAACTAAATTTTTGATTGGAAAAGGACCATAACATGAAAACACTAATTATCGATGATCTTCCCAAGAATCACATCGTGCTAAAGGGGCTTTTACAGCATTGTGATGAGCAAATTGAGCTAGCTGGTTCAGCCTATGGAATTGAAGAAGGGATAAAGCTGGTAAAGGAATTGGAGCCAGACCTCTTGTTTCTCGACATTCAATTCCCTGGAGGGCGCTTAGGGTTTGAATTGCTGGAAGCTTTTGAGGAAGTCCCATTTCAAGTCATCTTTGTATCTGGGCATGATGAGTATGGGGTGAATGCCGTTAGATTCGGTGCCTTGGATTACTTGCTGAAACCCATCGCTTTAGATCGGTTACAAGAAGCGCTGCAGAAGGCTAGGAAACAGTATCTAAAACAACAAACGGCCCAAACTCAAATTCAAATTTTGCTGGAGGCTTTTCACAAGATGAATAGCGAGAAACGGCCTAGTCGTATCGGTATCTCCACCGTCGATGGCATATTTTTCAAGGAGGTGAAAGACATTGTGCGCTTGGAGGCTAAGGAAAGCTATACCAATATCGTTTTTACACCTGGGCAAAAAGAGATCTTGGCCTCTATCAACCTTGGCGAATATGAGGAGCAGTTCAAACCTTATCCAGAGTTTATGCGGGTACATCGATCAAGTATGGTGAACTTGAGGTTTGTAGATGTATATGTGAAATCAGATGGGGGGTATTTGAAACTAAGAAATGGGGAGGCAGTGGATGTATCCAAACGATATCGAGATGAGTTAATCGCGCGCTTATCCAATATGTAAGAACTGGATAAGCTTCAACAATAGTATAAAACACGAGATGGGCAATTGAGACGGGCTCTTCTAGATCGACCTGACCGATAGAGAAGCACATTCCCTTCCATTGCTCAACATCTTAGCTCTCTAATTCTTAAAAACAGACTGTCAAAACAACTAGAGCTTAATCTTTTGTAACTGCTTGTTGCAAAGGGTATTGCTGCTTGCATTGTAGAGAACAACTATCTATTCCTCAATAACAGAGGTCGAGGCTGCTTCTCCACTATCAGCATGTAGTTCCTTTGGCTGTCGAATTGGTGATCGATTGCTGCTAGAACCAACTTCTCATGCTATAGTAGTACAGGTAGTTTCGGCCATTACCCTATTGTCTATGAAGAATCAAAATTGGAAAAAAACCTATTTCACAGCTGTATTCGCTAGCCTTCTGATTTTCGGTCAGATTCTATATTTTCTTGCTTTCATCTTTTATGATCCCGCAATAGAAGGAGGGGTGTTTTTGGCTGCTAATGACTTATCCACCATTGGGTTAGGGGCACCCTCAAATAAACTGACACCTCAGTATCAGGCAGGGTGGGCTGGGCCTTACCTCATCTTCTCTTCCCTTCCGATGTTTGCAGAGAACACTATCCAAAATTGGATGAGAGAGCTTGATTTTTTGACCTTGTTGGTCGGCTTCGGCATTATGATCAGCTGGGGTATGGTCTACGGATTGTTGTCACGGCATTATCAACTAGAACATCTGCTTGCTGATTTTAAGCAGAAGGAGGCCGACTATAAAGATGCATTATTGGATCAGAAAATGATCCTGTTAAGAACCCAGATTCATCCGCATTTTCTATCGAATAGCATGTCGGTTATCGGCGCTTACATCTTAGAACAAACTCCAATTCAGGCCTACCAGTATCTGCAGGATTTTTCGCACCTCATGCGCGATGTTTTGGAGAAAGCCACGGAACCCTTCCTTAGTCTACAGGAAGAAGTACATTTCTTAGAGAGTTTTTTAAGAAATCTCGCGCTCATGTTACCTGAAAACAAATTAAACTGGCGATTCTTGGTAGATCCTCAGTTGGACGATCAGCAAATTTTGATACCTACCATGATCCTGCAGCCGCTCGTGGAAAATGCCGTTGAGCACGGGATCAAACCGAAAGAAGGGGAAGGTAAAGTTACGATCAGCTTTACGAAAAAGGAAGATTACCTGTTGTGCACCGTTGAGGATGACGGAGTAGGACGATTTCATAAACATGCCTCCCTACGACCAGGCCATTCATCAATGGCTTTAACTATCACTAAACAACGCTTGCAATTGATAGCTGGCGACCACCCATCTGCCTATACGTTGAAAACCTACGATCTGGTCGATGATGAAGGAGGGGCACAGGGTACAAAAGTTGTAGTGAAACTTCCTTTGATTAATGTTTAACTATCAGGTTTTGGAGCCGCTGAAGGAGAGGACTAGACCTAATTTATCCAAGGCAAATGACCAAGCACTAATGAAATGCTACAACTGAATAAATAGAGGTTTACTTTCGGGGAGAGTGGGTGTATTTTGATGTAATATCATATACACAGATTTATGACCGTTTCAACCACTCTTCCCACTACTATTTCGATGGCTATTTTACCCTTCTATAATAGCGCACAGCATCCCGAACTGGATATGTTTTGCAGTGGCCTAAGAATGGACCTCATCACTGATCTTTCGCGATTTAGATCTTTTCACCTGATTTCCTACGACATGATACCATCGGCTGTAACCGACCAAGTGCAGATACAGGAGGTGACTGCCAATTTGCAGTTGGATTATTATGTCAAAGGCTTGGTCCGTTATCATTCGGAACATCTTTATTTCAATCTTCAACTGGTAAAAGCCGAAGATCATCGGTTGGTATGGGCAGAGAAGTTCAATGGGCCAATTGAAGAGCTTTTTCAGATTCAAGAGGAGATGGTAGAAAAAATCGTTGTCTCCTTGCAACATTTTGTGGATATCGATCTCCTGGCAGCCATGAGAAGAAAGCCATTAACAAACTTGAATGCCTATGAATGCTGGATCAAAGGCTTTCAAGAGGTGAAGAAAGGATCGATCACTGCAGACGAAAAGGCAAGAGCTTATTTCCAGCAGGCTATTGATATTGATCCTTATTACGCTCGAGCCTACACCGGGATGTCCTTGACTTATTTCAATGAATGGAGCTGCCAATTGTGGAGCCGGTGGGAGGTAAGCCAATTAGGAGCTATGGAATGGGCGAAGAAGGCTTTGGAACTGGATGAGTGGGACCATATTAGCATGACCATTCTAGGAAGACTCTATCTATACAGCGAGGAGTACGATAAGGCGGAGCATTATCTCCGAAAGGCCTTGAGAACAAATGCTAGCGACGCTGAAAACTTGATTCACATTGCTTGTGGTTTAACCTTTTTGGGGTACCCAGAGGAGGCTTACCACTTGTATGAGAAGGCCTGTTTTCTTAAACCGATTGACGATGCCTTTTTAATGGTTGGAGCTTTTATTCTATTTGAGTTGGGGCGTTTTGAAGAGGCGCTGGAGGTGGGCGAGCGCCATGAGAAAGGAGCAGGGTGGGTCGATTTTCCGGCAGTCATGGCAGCAGCTTGTTATTATCAGAATGATTTTGACAAAATGCAGCTGTATTGGGAGGAGTTTATCTGCTGTTTTCAAGAGAAGATCAAGCAAGGACAAACTGCTACGTCAAAGGAGGCTTTGCAATGGACGATCGATGTCAATCCCTACAAGTCAGAGACTTTCCTGCTTGAGTTTTGGGAATATATGGGATCAGGAGCGGCTAAGCGAAACCCCCAGATGAAAAAGAATGCAGTGCCAGAAAGCCAATTTATTAAAGAAGGAGATTTATGGACGATATTTTTTGAAGGAGAAAGAATACAATTAAGGGAGGTTAAAGGCTATCATGATTTGGCTAAACTATTGCAACGGCCTCATCATGGAATCCACTGTACGGATTTGATGAAGGCCACTTTAATTGAGAAAGGAGAAGCTGTCTTTGATGAAAAGGCCAAGAAGAGTTACCAGCAACGAATCACCTACTTGCAGACTGCGATCGAAGAGGCCGAATTGTTACAACAACCAGAACAATTGAATGTACTTCGACAAGAATATGATCAGCTTTTAGAACATCTCTCACAGTCGGTGGGGATCGGTGGGCGGGCCCGAAAGGTCTCGGGGAGTATTGAAAAGGCGCGTACGGCAGTGACCTGGCGTATCAGAAGTGCGATCAAAAAGATAAGTTTGGTGCACCCTAATCTGGGTAAACATCTAAAGATATCAATCAAGACGGGCTTAGTCTGCGAGTACACACCGGAGAAAGACCTTAATTGGACAGTTGCTTAGGCCGTATATGATGTTCTAGTGTGAGGACTTACCACGAATGCCTCACGATGTAAGTTTAAAACTTACGCTTTAAGGGTGAATTTAATTTAGTAACCCTTAAAAAACTAGACATGCCAACTCCAATTGAAATTTTGCTAGATCCAATTTCGCTTATCGTAATCGCGATGTACGCCGGATTGATGATTTGGGAAAGTATTTTTCCAGCTCGTCCTTTACCTGAAGTTCGATTTTGGAAATTGAAAGGCTTAACAGCATTTGCTGTATTCTTTTACCTGTCCTCCTATCTTCCCATGTGGACAGATCCTTACCTGGAGCCCTATCGTTTATTTGATCTTTCCTCCCTAGGTACCATTGAGGGCGCTACGGTGGGATTGCTAGTGTACGAACTGGCGTTGTACATTTGGCACCGTGCGATGCATGGCTCAGATCTCCTCTGGCGCACCTTCCATCAAATGCACCATAGTGCCGAACGGATGGATACTTATGGTGCCTTTTTCTTCAGTCCTATGGATATGATCGGTTTTACTTTACTAGGCAGCGCCTGCTTCGCCTTGTTGATCGGTCTAAGTCCGCAAGCGATCACCGTTGTGCTACTAGTGACCAACTTCCTGGCCATTTTTCAACATGCGAATATTAGAACACCGGCTTGGATAGGATACATCGTACAACGGCCAGAAAGCCATACCATTCATCACGGGCAAGGAATCCACAAACACAACTACTCTGACCTGCCGATTTTCGATATTCTGTTCGGCACATTTGATAACCCGGCTGGCTATGAGGTGGAAACGGGCTTTTATCCGGGGGCTTCTGATCAAATCGGCGATATGCTACTCTTCCGCAATATTTCTGACGATCCAGTTGATCCGGAGGTGAAAGAGCAGGCAATTAGAAAATACCAAAAAACCGAAGCATAGCCCTATGAAGAATGTAGCAACAGCGATAGATCTAAATCTAATAAAGGCTTTAGAATTGAGCGAAGTACAGTATTGGAAGAAATACTACCGTGAAACAGCGCCTTTGCGCAGCTATGCAAGTGTAATTGGGGGAGGAATGGCCTTTGCTGTTCCCGATTTACCCATCCTAGCCATGAATCGAGTGGTAGGGTTGGGGCTTGACAGCGAGATTAGCGAAGAGGAACTTCACGCGATTTTAGACTTTTACAGAAAAGCGGGAACGGAGCGATTTTTTCTTCAATTGAGTCCTCTTGTCTTGAATGAACGGACCAACAGCATATTACAATCAAACGGGTTTAGACACTATAACAATTGGACGAAGCACTTCCGGCCGCTACCAGAAGATTCTCCCACTTATCGTGGCGATCTTCAAACGGAAGAACTCCTGCCGGAAGATGCTTCACAGTTCGGCGAACTGATTTGCAGTTGTTTCCATTGGAATTACCCACGTTTGGACCTTTGGTTGAATCAATCTATCGGCGCCCCTGGCTATAAACATTATGCAGTACGGATAAATCAAGAAATAGCGGGCATAAGTGCACTACATATAGATGGAGGATACGCCTCTATGGCCTTTGCCGCTACCCTTCCTGAATATAGGGGCCTTGGAATACAGCAACAGCTTTTGCATAAAAGAATTGAAGTAGCCCGAGAATTGGGTTGCAGCTACTTAGTAAGTGAAACGGCGGAAGATACGCCTACGAAAAAGGTGACCAGCGCCAGGAACATGCGGAAACTAGGGTTTGAGCCGGCCTATCAACGTCAAAACTGGCTTTTCGAATTTCTCTAGTGGAACACTTCTCACTAAGCAAGGTCGATAAATAAGAAAGAACAGTATCGGATATAGGGTTTGATAAATAGAACCCTGCAATAGTAAGTATAACATGAGTCATCCCGAATTTTGGAGT
>ENA-UENT01000279-UENT01000279.1-marine-metagenome-genome-assembly--contig:-NODE-279-length-35767-cov-3.154195_pt1 | contig 35767 bp, 25 predicted proteins | sample MGYA00237879_ERZ529330 | MGnify/ENA primary metagenome ERZ529330 (study PRJEB26372, sample SAMN05368345) | marine metagenome | biome: cultured habitat; feature: ocean water; material: water; isolation... | reverse complement strand
GTTTTATCGATTAGTAGGTGCTCAGCAGGCTGGGCAAAGTTGTGTTGGCTCAACAGGCTGCTCGTCTTAAAGGTAATTCTTAGGCTTCAATCTTCCAACTCTGCATCTAGAATGTCCAACTGCTCTGTATTGCCCTTCTGCAAACTAAAACTAGTAATCCTCCCTTGATTTACATAGTAGGTGACTAGGACTAAAACGCCAATCCCAACTAAATTTTGATAGTATAGGTGCAAGGTGAAACAAAACACCAGGAACCCTAAAGCTATCGCAAAACCTTGATAGGGTCTACTGATGCTCCAAAATCCCAGACTCAGAAAAACGACCGGAAAGAAGATGACATTAATCAAACTCAAGACGTCAATTTCCTCACTGTATAACAGCAGAAACAAGGCCATCATCAGATGGAAAGAAGCGTAAATGAACAGGGCTCTTCTGGCATTAAAGATGATGCCTCTTTGTTCCTTGTTTGGGGGCTTCCGGAATGATAGGCTCATAACTTGGCTAATGCTTGCTCGATGTCCTCGATGAGCCAATTTGGGTCTTCCAGACCAATACTGAATCTGACCAGGTTCCAGGGTAGCTCAGAATCTTCGCGGCCCTCAATCCCGTAGAATCCTGCCACCGGCATAATTAATGACTCATGTCCTCCCCAAGAGACAGCAATTAAGAAACGTTTCAGGGAATGGATGAAAGTTTCCATTTTTTCCAGGTTTTCAGCCTTAAAGTAGACGGAAAATAGACCGCCAGCTCCACTCATTTGCTTCCGGGCAAGTTCATATTGTGGAAAGGCGGGAAGCATGGGGTGAATCACCTGCTCAACCTTAGAGTGAGCTTCTAGATAGCGGGCAACGATCAGCGCACTTTCAGCGACACGCTCCATACGCAAGGGTAGAGTCCGTAAACCGCGTATGACCATGGCAGCGTCATGAGGAGGGAGAATGGATCCGAGCGTCATCTGCTCCGAGTTAAAGATTTGGAATATCTTTTCTTTTGAACCACAAACTACTCCACAAACCACATCACTATGTCCATTAAGGTATTTCGTACCCGAATGTAGAACTAGATCGATACCTAGTTTGGCGGGCTGTTGAAATATTGGGGAGGCAAAACTGTTGTCGATCAAACTAACGAGACCATGTTTCTGGGCTAGCTTAGCACATGCCGCAAGGTCTTGCAAATTAAACGTCAAGGAAGAAGGACTTTCTAGATACAAGACTTTTGTATTGGCCTGAATTGCGTTTTCAATGGCTGATATATCTCGACCATCTACAAAGGTGTGTGTAACCCCAAACCGAGCCAAAAACTGTGTAAGTAAGGCATGTGTCCAAGAGTATGGGCCTTCAACACAGACGATATGGTCTCCTGCTTGAACTTGAGCAATGACAGCAGCGGCAATGGCTCCACTTCCGCTTGAAAAGACTAGGGCGTCTTCTGTTCCTTCTAGTGCTGCTAACTTTGAACGTAGGATTTGAACCGTAGGATTGTTACCACGACTATAGATGTGATTTTCTAATTCATTTCGAAAAGCGCTCCTAAAGTTGGTTAGATCGCGGAAGCAAAAATTGCTAGTTTGAATGACAGGCGGAGAAACAGCCTGAAAATACTTGTCTCGTTCTTCCCCTAAGTGGGTCAGAATTTCACTCTGATGCATCTTTTGGGCTAAATCTAGCTAATTTATGCTTTATCCGTTCGCTTTAACCCCAAAAACGATCTTACCCGATTTGGATAGCCCCCTTCAGGTAAGTGACACAACTTCCCGTTATCTTTACTCTACTGCCTTGCATTTGGCATTTGAGATCACCGCCTCTGGAAGATACTTGGCGAGCTTCAAGGATTGATGTATTAAGCTTCTTACTCCAAAAAGGAATCATAGTAGTATGAGCCGATCCTGTTACAGGGTCTTCATCAATTCCCGCATTGGGGAAGAAACATCTACTAATGAAGTCAGTCTTATCTCCGGGAGCGGTAACAATTACTCCTCTTGTAGGAATCTGAGTCATTTTACGAAAATCGGGTGTCAGAGAAAGGACTTGCTGCTTGTTTTCCAGTACCAGCATCAAATCATCCTTGCCTCTCCAAGCTTCCAAGGGACGTAGACCAATTATTTCTTCATACAAGGAGACAACGGGCTGGGCATTAAGTATATCAGCGGGAAAATCTAAAGTATATCCTTCGTTCGCTTTCTCGACTTCCAATACCCCACTTCTAGAATGGAATCTAATGACTTTTCCCTCGTAATTTAAATGTTGATAAAGTACATGTGCACTGGCCAAGGTGGCATGCCCGCAGAGATCCACCTCAATAGCCGGCGTAAACCACCTGATTTCAAAGCTATCCTCCGTTTTCGTAAAGAATGCAGTTTCTGACAGGTTGTTTTCCATAGCGATGGCTTGCATGGTTTCAGTAGGTAGCCAATCATCCAGTGGGCACACAGCAGCTGGATTACCTTCGAAAGCCTTTGTGGCAAAAGCATCTATTTGGTAGATCTTTAGTTCCATATTAAGATTACTTACGGTTTGAAATGGAATAACATTGACATTCGCCGGCCTCTATTTGTGGAATTTGCATCCAATATCTATTACAGGATAGCTGCTGTCCTTGAAATGAATTCTGTTCCATGGTTGAAAAGTCTAAACTAAAAACGGAATCTCCTAACAATTGAGTAGGATAGGGGACCTTGATATTAGTTCGCGAGTATTCTGAATCCAAATTACAAACAAAAATCAGGCTGGGGTCATTGGCCTGAGTCCAAGCTATGACTTTACTGCCTGCGGTAGGATCTGGTGGCAGTAACCAGTAAGTCGATTTATCCTTGATATCTGCCATTATCTGATCGGCGAAGATTCTAATGCGGTTTAGTTCAGCAAAAAGCTGGCTATTCACACCCCATCTGTACGGCCCATGAGTCGCCTTAGGTCCTTCTTTGATTTCGAATACATAAAGCTTAGTATAGTGCTCATTCGGAGCTGGAAAGATATGCAGATCTCTACAAGTAAACCCTAAACCCATGTAGCTTGGCATATCTGTCACAAATAACCCCAAGAAAAAACGTACAGCATTGCCATGCAAATAGAATTCATCAAAGCGAGGGTCATCCTTATCCGCAGTCATCATAGTCAAAGATGGACTAATAGAATAGGCCTGTCGGATCTGAAGATATCGATTTAAGTTTTGCATAAACGCTTCCGAGCCAACGACCATGGATTGGAGATCTCCTAAGGTCGCCTCGGCCTCTGATAGCACCAAATGTTCAACCTCATCCCCATATCCCATGTAATCTGGTGCGGTCAAGAAGGATTCACCAAAGTAGGCAAAGTAAGGTTTGTTTTGTTGAATGCAAATCTTGATGTATCTGTGGATATCATAGTAGAAATCAGCCACCAAGGGTACCCCTTCAGCCCGCATCTGAACGTGTGACATGTCACCTCTCATAAAATCCAGATGATACTGATCGGCCACCTCCTGATATTTCGTAGCAACATATTCCCAAACGAAGGTTCGGGCTTGACTGAAGTCTATTTCCCAGTCTAGATTTTGATTTTTTCGATCGTAAAGTTTATAGCGGGTTAAGGGACCAAAGACTCTTGACATAGTCTCCGGTTTGCTAATTCTATAATCTCGCCACGCTCTCCCTTTGTCGTCAATGGTGACAGACTTAGGATTTGGGTCTACTTCGATCCCCCTGTAAGGTGGAGCCATGGTGGCAGGGACCGATTCGAATCCTTGACGAAAAAGATAATCAACGAAGATTTCTCGCCGAGCATTGCGACTCGCTACGTCCTCTGGTGAGCCAAAAAGTACCTTTAGCCGTTTTGACTCTCCAAATTGAGGACTGTAGAAGAATTGCCAATCTGCAGGGATGTTAATCTCAGGCCTGGCGCTGCCAATCTGTTGCAGGCGGTCGAAAATCACTTGCATGACTTCGATATGGAGATCATTGTCATGATTTAGGATTTCTAGATCCTTTCTTTGTAACCACTCGAAGAAGTGTGGATTAGCGAGCACAATTTCAGCATAGCGATCTGTATGAGGAATCACATCCATCCCCACCTTTTTGCCCAAGGCATGAAGAAGGTTAACGACTACCTTTAATTGCTTTTGGACAGTATTTAAATCAGGTAAAAGAATAGCTAATTCTGATGAGAAGAAGGCCGAGTTTATTTCCCAACCAGCCATCCCATACAAGCTGCTTACAACACCGGGTTCCCATATAGGTAGTAGATGAATTGTGTCCTGGGCTGCGGGCAAGCTAAGGGCGTATTTGACGACATTCCAGAAACTGCCGACGGTTCTCACATTGACACCAACAATATTAGCAGATTTTAGCCAATTGGAATTTGTCTCCACCTCAGCTGGGCTAGAAATTGTATGGTTTGGTGAGACGGCTTCCTGTAGCCTACCAGTACCCAATCTCTCAGCTAGAATCTGCAAAACTTTGTTGCCTGCAAGTTTAGTTAAGGCCTCAGGCATAATTCCTGGGACAAAACTATTTTCATGCAGTTGGAAGCGATCAATCTGTTCCTGCGCTCTGGAAGGCCAGGCTTGCTGAAAGTCTTGCGATTTGAGGACTAGGTCCATGCCAACTGCTATTCAGCAATGACCATATATTTGTTCTTCTTGCCATTCTCGATCATGAAAAACTGGCCATGGAGAAGAACCTCATGGTTTATCATCGCTTCGTGTGAAGTAATTTTTTCCTTGTTTATGCTGATAGCGTTACCTTTGATGGCTCTTCTAACCTCACCTTTAGATGCCAAAATAGAGGTCTCATCAGCGAGGAGATCGGCAATCGAAACACCACTAGTTAATACAGATAGAGGAACCCTGAAACTAGGGATCTCTTCCGCCACTGTAGCTAGAGCAGATTTGCTTAGCGAATGCAAGGTGTCTTTATTTGCTTTTTTATTAAACAATAATTCAGAAACCTTTAACACAGCCGCAAATTCTTCTTCGGAGTGTACTCTCTTGGTTAATTCTTCTGCTAATAATTTTTTCAATTCTCTTGGATTATCAGCAAACTCCTTTTCACGATCTTCAATTTCCTCTTTAGATTTCAAGGTGAAATATCTAGTGAAGGAAGGGAGGTCGGCGTCCGCAGCATTGATCCAAAATTGGTAGAATTTGTACGGAGAGGTATAGTCTGGAGAAAGCCAAATGTTGCCTTGCTCCGATTTACCAAACTTAGTACCATCTGCCTTGGTCAGAAGCGGGGTGGTAATGGCAAATGCTTTCCCTCCAGAATTTCTACGGATAAACTCAGTTCCCGTAGTGATATTTCCCCATTGATCTGATCCCCCCATTTGTAACCTGCAGTTGTATTGGTCATATAGGCATTGGTAATCGTATCCTTGCAGGAGTTGGTAGCTGAATTCGGTAAAAGAAATACCGGTTTCAATCCGCTTTTTGACCGACTCCTTTGACATCATATAATTGACAGTCAGCGTTTTCCCAACGTTTCTCATGAAGGAAAGCACGTCCATATCCTTATAGAAGTCTAGATTGTTAACCATGATGGCCTTGTTCTCGCCTTCATCGAAGTTCAGGAACTTTTTGAATTGCTCAGCTTGACGAGCCAAGTTTCCATCTAACTCTTCATAGGATTTGAGTTGACGTTCTTTGTCTTTACCACTTGGATCCCCGATCCGTCCTGTTGCACCGCCCATGAGTACGATCGGCTTGTGGCCAGATAATTGGAAAAGCTTCAACAGCATGATCTGCACATAATTCCCGATGGTCAGAGAGGGGGCCGTCGGGTCAAAACCGATATAGGCCGTCACCATGCCTTCTTGCAGTTTTTCTTTCACTCCGGGAGTCTGATCTTGGATCATGCCCCTCCAACTAAGTTCTTCCAAAAAATCCATTATCTTAAGTTTTGTATGTAACTGTCAATTGTCTTTATCAGGGGAAAGTTCCTTGCTTTCACTGATTGGGCACAAAAATACTTTTTTTGAGGATATTGCTGAATACAAAAATACGAAGGGGTAGAATTCAGTTTTACTACAGACACTACTGAATTGTGATTAATAGAAAAGGAAACGAAATTGTATCGGCTCAAGACGTTCTTCAAAGCAGTATTTGAAACAATGGATGCGCCATCTGATGATCAAAACACAACTTTTCTTGCAAAAGGGAGCATCTAGATGTGTACTTAATCAGTAAGAAAACTAAATTTGCGATGCTTTTACCTACAATATGAATATAGAGTATTTCATAGCACGAAAAGTGGCCGGTTCTGGCCAAAAGTCCTTTACCCGTTTGATCATTAGGATCGCGATGGTGGCCGTAGCTATTAGCCTTTCGGTGATGATCATTACCAATGCCTTGGTCACTGGATTCAAGAAGGAGATAAGTGAGAAGATTTTTGGTTTTTGGGGACACATTCACATCACAGAACCAACTCCAACCCAGAGCTTGATGGAGGTTAACCCCATCAGCATGAATCAAGATTTTTATCCACATCTGGATACGATTAGACAGGTAGATTTTCTGCTGTATGAAGAATGGATGGGAGAGGGGAGAGAACGAGTGGAGCCAAGTAAAGGTGGAGTGCGTCACATTCAAACTTTTGCCATTATGCCCGGCATCATCACCGTTAAGCGTGAAATGGAGGGGATATTTCTGAAGGGGATTGGTCAAGATTTTGATTGGCAATTCATGGAGCAGTATTTGCAGGAGGGCCGCAAGCTAGAATTACCTGATTCTATAAGAAGCCGTGAAATACTAATCTCAAAACAAACCGCAACCCGCCTCCAGGTGGGGGTGCAAGATTCCTTTATCGTTAACTTCATTGTAGATAAAGAACCCATCAAGCTCAAATTCTACGTTGCAGGTATCTACAAGACTGGATTGGAAGAATATGACCGGCAGTTTGCATTGATAGACATCCGGCAGATTCAGCGCTTAATGAAATGGAAAGAGGATGAGGTCAGTGGATTTGAGGTGTATTTGGATGATTTAGATGATATGGTCAAAATGGCTGAGTACATCTATATGGAAAAGCTCCCTCACAACCTTTATGCAGAACCAATACGCTCCAAACGACAGGAAATTTTCAACTGGCTGGATCTTCAAGATATCAATGAGATCGTAATTCTTGGGTTAATGGTTATTGTGGCTATCATCAATATGGTCACGGCTCTACTAATTCTCATTTTGGAGCGAACGAATATGGTAGGGATATTAAAGGCCCTAGGTGCCAGTAATTGGAAGATCAGGCGAATATTTCTCTACCACGCCAGTCTCATCATAGGAGTGGGACTTTTTTGGGGGAACTTCATAGGAATCGGACTATGTTATTTTCAAGAAAAATTTGAATTCATAAAACTGTCAGAAGCGGACTACTATCTTTCCGTTGCACCAGTGGAACTGAATCTGTGGACGGTTTTGTTGTTAAATATTGGAACGCTCTTAGTAACATTGCTATTTCTGGTGATTCCTTCCTACTTAGTTACTCGCATCACGCCTGTACAGGCTATACGATTCAAGTAAAGGATGTTGAGCTATTTCCGTCTACTACTCAAGGATCTGATTGCTCGATTACCGTCCCGAGCTTGCAGACTTGTGCTCTATGTCTTTAATGGGGGGAAGGCGTTACTTGAGTTAAGGATTAGAACGTCAAGAATTTTGTGGTGGTGGTTTGGGTTGGGATTGCTCCTTCTAGAGCTTTTGGGTGTAGTGGAGGTGTATGAAGGCCTAGCTGCCATATTTAAGACTAATATTAGGCCTTTAACGGAAGAAGAGATTCAACGTGCTAAGCCCATTTTTAAGGACACAATTAACTATAGACGAGTCAGAATTGATGAACGTGCTAGGCTAGGTCCGCAGCAATATCAGTTCTGTTATGTAAGTTTTCATACCATTAATAGTTGGGGCGAAATGCACGATGATGTCTTTATTCATGAGTTGGTACATGTTTGGCAGTACGAGAGATTTGGAGCCATGTATATAGCTAAGGCCCTGCTAGCTCAACGGGAAGAGGGATACAACTACGGAGGAAGAAGTAGATTGGCGAAAGCAAGGGAATTAGGGGGAAAATTGACGGATTTTAATTTTGAGCAACAGGCGGATATTGTGATGGACTATTATAGATTAATTACTGGGCGTTCTGTGCGCTGGGGAAATGCAACCCTTACCGATATTTCGGAGTATGTATACTTCGTAGATCAGCTTGTGAAACCGAGCTAGGATGATAACTGTTTAAGTTGTATGTTTGTCGGGCTGCTTGAAAGGCCTTTTATATATTTTCTAGCAATCAAAGAGTAAGGCAATGATACAGTATTATGCCAAGGCTGATCGGAGACTGAAGGAGTTAGAAGAGCCTCAAGTATCTTGCTGGATCAATATCTCTCCACCATTTAGCCAAGAAGAATTAGAAGAAATTGCCCAACGTTTCTTCATCCCATTGGACTTCCTGATCGACTCCCTTGATATCGATGAACGATCAAGGTATGAAAAGGAAGATGATGTTAGGCTAATCGTAGTTAATACACCTATCCTGAATGAGTCAGAGGAAGAGAACGACGCCATATATATTACGGTACCGATTGGGATCATATTGACACTTGATCATATCATTACCATTTCTTCTTTTGAAAATCCGGTGCTACAATTATTTCTAGACAATAAGGTAAAGCATTTTGATCCAGCAAATGAGTCGCTATTCGTCATACAGATTCTGGAACAGACCGTTTATCGTTACCTCACGTGTTTGAAGAAACTAAACTTGAAAAGAAATCTCATAGAAAAAGAACTCTACGATTCGAGTCGGAACAAGGAACTCAAAGAGCTGTTGAGCATAGAAAAGAGTTTGGTCTACTTCATGAACTCTCTGAGTTCAAATGAACTCTTGAAAATGAAAATGAAACGCTCAGATTTCTTGAGCATCCGAGAAGACGAGGACAAGTCGGATCAATTCGAAGATATCATCATCGACAATAGTCAAGCCTTGGAAATGGTCAACGTATACACCAATATCTTGAACGGTACTATGGATGCCTACGGATCGATCATTTCCAATAACTTGAACCTTACCATAAGAAGACTTACCCTGATCACCATCATTTTGATGGTCCCCACCCTGATAGCTAGTTTCTACGGAATGAATGTACCGATACCGTTTATGGATAGTGGGTTCACTGTATATGGTATTATTATTGCATCTGTCCTTAGTAGTCTGTTAGTCGCCTGGTACTTTCAACGCAAACGTCTTTTTTAGCTGATTTTCATGTTATTTATACATTAACTTTATGTTAATGCTCACTTATTTGCTGACAGGCTGTAGGTTTTCCACATAAAGTTATCCACATTGTGGAAAAAAACGACAACATTTTAAGTGTTTGATTTACAGTGTTTTGCAATAGTTATCCACAATATGTGGATAACTTCGACGGTTTTCAGTACTCCTTTTTATTACTTTAGTGGTGACAAAATACTGGTGGATCATATACGAGAAAACTTAGCCGCTTAGACATTACAAAAGAAGGGAAATCCTAAATTAGTTATAGGCCGAAATTAAAATCTGGTTTTCGAGATACCTTACTCGAGAACCATTTAAGTCTTATTGCCTGGTCTCCCCCTTTCTACACCTTATTTAACGTTTGAACCTAAATAAACCATTTTTAAATCTTTATTGAGATGAGTAAGAATTTGGAGCCCATTTTGGCGGAAAATCCGAATAGATTCGTTCTATTTCCCATTGTACATGATGATATCTGGCAGTTTTACAAGAAATCTGAGGCGAGTTTTTGGACTGCGGAAGAAATTGATCTATCACAAGATCTTACGGACTGGAGTAATAAATTGAATGACGATGAACGACACTTTGTAAAGCATGTTTTGGCATTTTTCGCAGCTAGTGATGGGATAGTCAACGAGAACTTAGCGGAGAATTTCGTTAGCGAGGTTCAGTATACAGAGGCAAAGTTCTTCTACGGGTTCCAAATCATGATGGAGAACATCCACTCCGAAACCTACTCCTTATTGATTGATACCTACATCAACGACACGAAGGAGAAGGATTATCTGTTCAACGCCATCGAGACGATGGATTGTGTGAAGAAGAAAGCCGAGTGGGCCTTACGTTGGATCGAAGAGGCTTCTTTTGCAGAACGTTTGATTGCTTTTGCAGCAGTAGAAGGCATATTCTTTTCTGGATCATTCTGTTCCATCTTTTGGTTGAAGAAGAGAGGTTTGATGCCTGGCTTATCTTTCTCCAATGAGTTGATCTCTAGAGATGAAGGAATGCATTGTGACTTTGCTTGCCTGCTCTACAATAATCATATTCAGAATAAGCTATCAAAAGATACCATTAAGACCATTATCTCAGATGCGGTAGCGATTGAAAAAGAATTTGTTTCTGACGCTCTGCCGGTAAACTTGATCGGCATGAATTCCGATTTGATGTGCCAATACATCGAATTCGTGGCAGATCGTCTATTGGCAGCTCTAGGACAGGAAAAAATATTCAATGTAGAAAATCCATTCCCTTGGATGGATATGATATCCCTACAAGGGAAGACGAACTTCTTCGAAAAGCGGGTGGGTGATTACCAGAAATCTGGCGTGATGACGGACCGCGAGAAGCAAGTATTTACCCTCGATGAGGATTTCTAACCGACTTCTAACCACAACATTAACCTTCAAAGACCCTTTTTATGCAAGTAGTAAAACGCTCCGGTAAGCGGGAAGACGTAAGTTTTGACAAAATCACCGCTAGAGTAAAGAAATTGTGTTACGGCTTAGACACTCGATATGTAAGCCACATCGAAATCGCTAAAAAAGTAATTCTTGGATTATACGACGGTGTTACCACAACAGAACTAGATAATCTGGCTGCAGAAACAGCTGCCACGATGGCAACCACGCACCCGGATTATGCACTGTTAGCTGCGCGTATATCGATTTCGAATCTACATAAAAATACAGATAAGTCTTTCTCTAAGACTGTCAAGGCTTTATTCAATTACATCGACCCCAAAACGGGAGAGAAAGCTGGATTGATTGGAGAGGACACCTATAAATTGGTATGGAAGAATAGAGATCAATTGGATTCGGCGATCATTTACGATCGCGATTATAGCTTTGATTTCTTTGGCTTCAAGACGCTTGAACGTTCTTACCTATTGAGAATGGATGGGGAAGTGGTTGAACGTCCACAGCATATGTTGATGCGTGCGGCTATTGGGATCCACGGAGAAGATATTGAATCTGCGGTACAGACCTATAATTTAATGTCCGAGAAGTGGTTTATCCACGCGACTCCGACCTTGTTCAATGCAGGTACACCTAAGCCTCAACTCTCTTCATGCTTCTTACTAAGCATGACAGATGATAGTATCTCTGGAATTTTCGAGACGCTATCTCGTTGTGCAAAGATCTCGCAGTCGGCAGGAGGCATTGGCTTGAGCATTCACAACATTAGAGCCCAAGGAAGCTATATTAAGGGCACAGGTGGTACTTCCAATGGTATCATTCCGATGTTGAGGGTATATAATGATACGGCACGTTATGTAGATCAAGGCGGAGGAAAGAGGAAAGGAGCTTTCGCCGTTTACTTAGAACCATGGCATGCTGACGTGTTCGAATTCCTAGATTTGAAGAAGAATCATGGTAAGGAGGAATTAAGAGCAAGAGATTTATTCTATGCCATGTGGATCTCAGATCTCTTTATGGAAAGAGTGAAAGAGAATGCGGAATGGTCTCTTTTCTGTCCGAATGAATGTCCAGGCCTGTATGATACTTATGGCGGAGAATTTGAAGCCTTGTATCACAAATATGAGCAGGAAGGTAAAGCTAGAAAGACCGTTAAAGCACAGGATCTTTGGTTTGCTATCTTAGAATCACAGATTGAGACTGGGACACCTTACATCCTGTACAAGGACGCCGCCAACAGAAAGTCTAATCAGAAGAATTTGGGTACCATTCGTTCTAGTAACTTGTGTACCGAGATTATGGAATATACCTCTCCCGATGAAGTAGCTGTTTGTAACCTAGCCTCGATATCTCTGGGGAAATTTGTTAAGGAAGATGGTACCTATGACTTCGAACGTCTCTATGAAATCTCGAGAGTTGTTACAAGGAACCTGAATAAGGTTATCGACATCAACTACTATCCAATCCCGGAGGCCGAGAACTCTAACATGAGACATCGCCCTATCGGTATCGGAGTACAAGGGCTGGCTGATGCGTTCATTTTGATGCGTCATCCATTTGATAGTCCGGAGGCAAAGCAGTTAAACAAAGATATATTTGAAACCATCTATTTCGCGGCACTTACAGAATCTAATGACTTAGCAGAGAAGGATGGGGCTTATCAGTCTTATCCTGGCTCTCCAGCTAGTAAGGGAGAACTCCAGTATGATATGTGGGGTGTAGAACCAACCAATAGATGGGATTGGGCAGACTTGAAGAAGAAGATCAAGAAAAATGGTCTAAGAAATAGCTTACTGCTTGCTCCTATGCCTACTGCCTCCACGTCACAGATTCTCGGAAATAATGAGTGTTTCGAACCATATACTTCCAATATCTACACACGTAGAACTTTGTCAGGTGAATACATTGTGGTTAATAAGCACTTGCTAAAGGATCTTATCGGTTTAGGCCTATGGAATGATGAAATGAAGCATAGACTGATGGCCTCCAACGGTTCTGTTCAAGAATTTCCGGATATCCCTCAAGATCTGAAAGATCTTTATAAGACCGTTTGGGAGCTGAGTCAGAAAGTTATCATCGATATGGCTGCGGACCGTGGTGCGTATATCTGTCAGAGTCAGAGTATGAATTTATTCGTAGAGAATCCAAACTTTGGTAAATTATCCTCTATGCACTTCTACGCCTGGCAGAAGGGACTGAAGACAGGAATGTACTATCTGAGATCTAAGGCTGCCACTGATCCTATTAAATTCACAGTGAAGCAGAAGGCCCAGCAAGTTGCGGTAGCGGCAGGAGGGACTACTACAGCATCTTCCCTAACCGAGGGAGGGGCTATCATAGAAAATGATTTAGGTGATAGCGAAGGCCAAGTTTGTAATCTTGATGATCCTGATTGCTTGATGTGCTGTAGCTAAGCAATCAGCTAAAAAATAGTGGTTAACCTAATTTACTGATACTTTTGTAAAGAAGGCCCTAGTGATCTCACTGGGCCTTCTTTTTTGATGGTTCTATAGTTTACATTTGACTGTTATTTTTTATATAATTTGCTCTTTATCCCTTGGCTTTTAGTACATTTGTATAAAGTGATAGATTTAGAGTCCAATACACATACAATAAATTCGCCCTCCTAGGCCGGTTAGGCCTAAACTAGAAGGGACGCCACTGACCCCTTTTTTCAGTACCGTTCCCATCACATACTTGAGAAAACTTCAATGAGCTTCACTAGGAGCTGATCTACCTCAATGCAATATAACGTAGGTTTTCATTGCTTCTCTTTAATCCGAGATCAAGCATACAGCCTTACATTGAATTAGAGCATGCAAATCATGGTCTTTAAGAACGTTTTTTGTTTTGAGAAATCATTCTGGGGTACAAAAGTGTTGGAAATGAGAAGGTATTACTACACCACAATTATTTTGCTATTGGCGATGAAGGCCAATTCGCAAGCTCAATTTGAGCTTGGGTTTTTTGGAGGGGGAGCCAATTATTTAGGAGATTTAGTTGAAACCCGCTTTCCATTCTTTAATGAGACTCAGGTCGCCTATGGCCTGAGTGGAACCTTCATATTTGGTAATGAATGGGGTATTCGTTTAGGGGGGATACGAGGCAATATTTCAGGCCAAGACAGCAATTTTAAGGATCAGGGGATCGTCGATAGAAGTTTCAGTTTTAATACAGAAATCACGGAAGCAAGCTTAGTACTCACCTGGGAGCCATTCGGCAAGAAAAGATACCGTGAAGATCACCGGTTCAGGAAAATATTTTCACCTTACATTTTTGCAGGAGTTGGTATGACCTTTTGGGATGCTCAACCTGATTTTTCTTTAGCTTCACGTGAAAAATGGTTTGAAAGAATCCAGAGGGATAGACCCAACGAGGGGGCTCAGTCAAGTTTGAGTCTTCCTGTAGGAGTTGGCTTGAAAAGAGACTTAGGCAAAAAAGCAGTGATCAGCCTGGAGTTGGGGTTGAGGACTGCTTTTAGTGATTATATAGATGGTATAAGTCATACAGGAAATCCTGAAAAAAATGATTGGTATACCTTTGGAGGATTGACCTATTCATTCAGGTTTGGTCCTAAGGATGCGGATAATGACGGAATAGTGGATAAGGAGGATAGATGTCCTCGTGTAGCTGGAAGTTATTCAGCCTATGGCTGTCCTGATAGAGATGGAGACGGCGTCGAAGATTTGGAGGATGTTTGCCCTGATCAGAAAGGTACCATTGCTATGAATGGTTGTCCTGATCGTGATCATGACCTGGTAAATGATATCCTGGATCAATGCCCAGATGAGCCAGGAACAGAGGCCACCAACGGCTGTCCAGATTCTGACAAAGATGGAATTGCAGATAAGGATGATACTTGCCCATTTGTTGCTGGTCTTCAGGAATTGAATGGCTGTCCAGATGCAGATGAAGACGGAGTGGCGGACTGGGAGGATTCCTGCCCAGACCAAGCCGGCTACGTGGATTGCTATGGCTGCCTATTTACTGACGCAGACCAGGACGGCACACCAGATAGTGACGATCTATGTCCGGACATCCCAGGTCTCCTAGGAGCTAATGGTTGCCCAGACCAGGATCGGGATGGCGTGGCGGATTTCGCTGATAAATGCCCAGATTTAGCAGGTTTAAAGTCCAAGGAGGGTTGTCCAGATATTTCGGAGGAAGCAAAGAAAGTACTGACCTTTGCTTCTAAGGCGATCGAGTTTGAAACCGGTAGCGATGTAATCAAGAAAAATTCTTTGAAAACTCTTGAAGAAATTGCGAACATTTTAATTGAATATCCGTACTACTCACTAAAAATTGGGGGTCACACGGATAGTCGCGGAAATGATAAACTAAATTTAGACCTTTCCCGGCGTCGTGCACGCTCTTGCTACAACTACTTATCTACAAAAGGCATTGACAAAACCCGCATGAACTATCAAGGGTTTGGCGAAGACCAACCGATTGGCGATAACACTACAACTGCCGGTCGAAAACTAAACCGCCGTGTCGAGTTCAATCTTTACATAAAATAAAACGGCCATACTTCCAAAGGTGAATATTAGCTTCATCTCGCTTTAACAAATCAGTTTTCAATTCATTACTTCTTTTGTATTAAAACTATTCGAAAATGAAGAAGAACTACATACTATTGGTTTTTACTCTGATTCTGAGCGGACAGCTGGCTGGTCAATATCGTTGGGAGGCAGGTGCTGTTGTGGGGTTGTCAAATTACCAGGGAGATTTGGTAGAAGGAGCCTTGCCACTATTTAAAGAAGGGAATCTCGCTCTAGCCATCACAGGAAGATATCTTGTCAACTATAATTGGGCCATTAGGGGAAGCGTGTTGTTTGGGAAGCTCACAGGTGATGACTTTAACTCACCCATTGAGTTCCATAATCAGCGAGGAGTCAGCTTTGAAAATCCCTTTACTGAGATATCTTTTACGGTAGAATGGGAACCGTTTGGAGAACAGCATTACCTATCATTGAATGAATCAAAATCATTTTTCTCCCCCTATGTGTTCCTTGGACCGGGTATAGCCTTTACTAACCCAAAAATCGACTTCAGTAGAACTTCACGGGATTTTTTCTTAGTAGACATAGAAAGAGACCTGAACGAAAGCTACTTTAAGACCAGATTTATTGTCAAAGTTGGAGCAGGGGTCAAGTATGATATCAATGATCTATGGGTAGTTGGTTTTGAATTTGGAATGCATTATGCTTTTACTGACTACCTTGATGGAATCAGCCATGCAGGAATTAGGGAGAATCGCGATTGGTATAATTTTGGAGGTATTACTCTTTTCCATCGACTTCAAGGTACAGAGAGAGCGGGAGAATAAAAATTCAGAATAAAGGAAAGGAGTAGATCGACTACCCAAGTAATCGATCTGCCAGATCTCTAACTCCTGCAGTAGCCTTCGCCTCAATCACTTCCAAATTCCTAACCAAGGACAATTCATGATTGATGGCGGGCCTGGGGTCGATATAGTAGATATCGGCATGATTTTGAGCCAGCCCTACTAGCCCCGCGGCAGGATACACTTGCATGGAAGTTCCAATAATTATGACGATATCAGCACCGGCAACCACAGGGACGGCTTGTTCTAGCATAGGTACAGCTTCACCGAACCAGACGATATGTGGTCTAAGTTGACTGCCCTTAGGGCACATATCGCCTAGGTTGATATCTCCAGGTTGATCATAAACTTCATATGGATATTTCACTCCTCTCGACTTCAGGAGCTCGCCATGCAGGTGGATGATATTTGTGCTTCCACCGCGTTCATGAAGGTCATCAATATTTTGAGTAATTATCGTCACGGCGTACTGAGATTCTAGTTCTGCCAAAGTAATGTGAGCTAGGTTTGGTTGCACTTCATGTAGAAGCCGCCGCCGCTGGTTATAGAAATCCAAGACTAGACTTGGGTTTCTGGCCCAACCTTGTGGTGATGCCACTTCCATGACGTCATGCCCCTCCCATAAGCCATCAGCATCTCTAAAAGTTTTAATACCACTTTCCTGACTAATTCCTGCACCTGTCAATACGGCAATCTTTTTCATTTACTTTTGCTTTATACTTTTAAAAACTTTTCCAATATAGAGAATAAGATCACTTGGTAACAATGCATTTTCGCCAAAGTCTGTCGCAGCAAGATCTCCCGCCTTCCCATGAATATAGACTCCTACAATCGTAGCATCGGCAGGAGAATATCCTTGGGCCAATAGACCTGTAATCATACCCGTTAATACATCTCCGCTCCCTCCAGTTGCCATTCCTGGGTTTCCCGTGTTATTGAAGTAACACTCACCCGTTGGTAAGGCTATAATAGTGTGAGCCCCTTTTAATAGTAAAACCAATTTATGTTCTACCGCCTTTGCGCTTAGCAGCTCCAATCGTTCAAAATCATCGTTCGTGGCGCCGAAAAGGCGTTGAAATTCTTTTGGATGTGGAGTTAGAACACTATTTGCAGGAATCTCCTCAAGCCAAGTAGGGTTTTGGGCAATGAGGTTCAAGGCATCAGCATCCAAAACCATCGGATCATCGGTAGATTGTAGCAATTCTTCTAAGGCTGTTATTGAAAGTTTTTCCTGGCCAAGCCCGCAGCCCACGCCAATGGCTTTATAACTATCTATGTTTGGCACCCTTGACCAATATTCATCTTGTGGATCAGCTAGTACCATGGCTTCCGGAACTTGACTTTGCAGAATCTCATATCCACATCTGGGAGCGTTGACGGTAAGCAAGCCCACTCCAGTACGCAAGCAGGCCCTCGCTGCAAGCACTCCTGCACCTATCTTCCCATAACTTCCTACAACAAGCAAAGCATGGCCATAGGTTCCTTTATGGTCGAATTTATTTCGGGTAAGAATTCTTGACTTTATATCCGTCTCAGTGATCAAGTGGTATTTACTTGGAGTTGCTTGATCATATTTGGTATGCAATCCGATTGAAGTATATGCCCAATCTCCAACGGCCGACTGGTTCTCCGGAAAAAAGAAAGATAATTTAGGCCTTTCAAAGCTGAGCGTAGCATCAGCCTGGATAGTAATCTGGCCTTTACTAGTGCTATCACTGTAAAGTCCGGAGGGTATATCAAGCGCTATAATTTTGCCACTATTCTTATTAATGTGCTCTATCAATCTTCCCCAGTAACCTTGCACTGGTCGATTTAATCCAGATCCGAATAGAGCATCAATAACTAAGTGTTGGGGGGTGAGTTGGGGGAAGGAATCTTCTTTCTGTATCGACTGGACTTCTACGGTTTTAAGTGTCTTTAAACGCTGAAAATTCTTTTCGCAGTCTTCCGATCGAGTCCCGATGTTACATTGGAAAACTGTGGGTTGATAAAAGGCTTGATGCATTAAGCGGGCAACAGCTAATCCATCTCCACCGTTATTTCCACTACCGCAAAATATGAAAATTGGTTGATCGGGGTTTGGGTATTCCGTAATGAACCACTCCACAAATCTTGTGGAGGCTCTTTCCATTAAATCGTAGGAAGAAATAGGCTCGTTTTGTATGGTGAATTGATCCCATTCTCGAATCTGGGCAGCGGAAAAAATCTTCATAGATTACCGGGTATTGCTGCTAAAGATAATATATAGATGCGGTTCTAAAGGTATTTACACTCAGCTGAGCCAAAAAGATTTTACATGAAGGTGGGTAGACATCTCTAGTTTGCAAATTGAGAAATAATTTGATTTATAATGAGGTTATTATATATTGAGTTTTCTGTGATTATAGTGTTGCCAACAGTACCTGAATCTTATGCGGCGTATTTCTGAATTGACTTTTCTTGTCTTACTATTCCTTTCATTTATTCCAGCCTTAAAGGCCACTCATATCGTAGGTGGGGAAATGAATTACACTTGCCTTGGAGACGATCAGTATGAGATCACTTTAACCATTTTCCGAGATTGTTTCAACGGGGATCCGAATGCATGGTTTGATAATCCGGCATCTATAGGCATTTTTGATAGAGAGAATCAATTGCTACAAGAAGTTCTAGTACCGCTGATGAATAATGATACTTTGAATCCTGTGCTTAGTGGAGAGTGTTTTGTAGTGCCACCGAATGTTTGTGTTCACACTACTACCTATCGAACCACGATCACTTTGCCTCCCATTATTGGTGGCTATCAATTAGCTTATCAACGTTGCTGTCGAAATCAAACGATAGTTAATATCGTGGAGCCATTAGCAACAGGAGCTACTTACGGTGTAACCATTTCTGAACAAGCTTTGCTGGAGTGCAACAGCAACCCAAAATTTCAGGAATGGCCACCTTTATATATCTGTGTGGATCAACCCATCTCATTTGACCAATCTGCCATAGACTTGGATGGAGACTCAATCGTCTATAGGCTTTGCACACCCTTGCAGGGTGCTAATCAGATGATTCCACAACCACAACCTCCTAATCCCCCTCCCTATCAGCCCATCACATGGATTGATCCTCCCTATAATGTAGATAATATGCTGAATGGAGCACCTGGAGGAGAACCTTTGCAAATTAACCCTGAAACTGGGCTTTTAACGGGCTTGCCGAATACGATCGGACAATTCGTGGTCGGAATTTGTATTGAAGAATATAGGGATGGAAGACTGATTTCTACTACCCGCCGAGATTTCCAATACAATGTAGGAATCTGTGGTCAATCTGTTTCTTCCTTTTTTGCACCCGATATCCAATGTGATGATTTGACCGTAGAGTTTGAAAACACGAGCGAGGGAGCTAATAATTTTCAATGGCTCTTTCTAGAGGATGAGACCGTTCTTGGCACCAGTACTGAGATTAGCCCCTCTTTTGCCTTCCCTGATACCGGTACTTATCAGATAATGTTAATTGCTGAACCTGGAGAATCTTGTCGAGATACTTTTCTGAGGGAAGTACAGCTGAATGAAAATTCCCTAGTGCCCGATTTCAATTTGGGAATAGAGGAATGTAGCGACACACTGTTTATTAATATTGAGGAAAATAGTATCGATCCAAATGGAACCCCTCTGATGTGGGACTGGGAAGTGCAACCCGAAGGGTTGAAGTTCCAAGGCCAAAGCCCTGATCTCTTTACGACGATTGCTGGAGAAGTAGGCGTACTGCTAACTGTGACGGCGGCCAATGGCTGTGTGAGTGAGATTGAAAAAACTATTGTCTCTAATGCAATTCAAGTACCCAATTATGCGGATACCCTCCAAATATGTCAGGGTGAATCTATTCGGATAGGCAGCTTTATAGCTCAAGATTATCAGTTTGAATGGACTCCGGAAGGTAGTCTTGATAATCCTAATCTTTCTAATCCACAAGCAAACCCAGACAGTTCTACACTTTACCAGGTACTGATTTCGAGCCAAGATCAATGCTTTTACCAAGATAGCATACTGGTAGAAGTGGATAAGATAGAGCTTGCATTCCCGTCCGATACGACAACTTGTGAACAGCTGCTAACCCTCTCCATAGAATCGGATTCGGAATTGAGGTATCAGTGGTCAGAAAGCCCTGATTTTTCAGAGATTCTTGGTACAGGTGCGGACGTTGAGGTGGAACCGATGGGGACTACTCGATATTATTTCAAGGTAGAAAATGAATTCGGATGCCAGTTGGAAGATTCTATATTGATTTTTGGCAATGGGGTTGATATAGAAGCCGTTGATTTGGAAGTAAGCTGTTTAGGAGATACGATTGAGGTGCAATTTTTGAATGAGGATCCAAATGATCAACTGCTAGTTGAATGGTTGAGTAATCCTAGTATTTTAGGAACTAATGAGCTGATGGCTACGGTATTGGCAGACCGTGGGGGAGTCAATACATTTGCTGTTAACGTGGAAAACCAGTTTGGATGCCAAGCCCAAGATTCTATCCAAATTCGAACTGTAGATACGGGGGAGGATGTAAATTTCTTCTCGATTACGACTTGTAGTGACTATAATGTTCAGTTCATTTCGGAGAGCCCGAACGCAGTTTTCTACCGTTGGGATTTTGGAGATCCATCGACACCCAATGAGACAGCGTTTGGAGTTCCAGTGACCCATCAATATGATACCGCCGGAACATACCAGGTTACGATATTTGTGGAAGGCAATGATGCCTGTTTAGACACTTTTACGAATGAAGTTATACTGGAAGATCCAAAGATAAATCCTGATTTCGAGTGGCAGATTGAGTCCTGCGGAGATAGTACTACTATACGATTTGAAAACACCTCCACCAACTTTCAAAGCAGTGTGCTAGGCTGGACATGGCGCTTGGATGATACCGTCATAATGGGAATGGAGGTGATAGAGTTGACCTTCGATATGGCCGAACTCATCCAGACGACTTTAGTTCTGGAGTCTTCTGATGGTTGCCTAGATAGCTTAACTCAAGAAATCTCGGTTCCAATAATTGAAGCCTTGCTACAAGACTCCTTGTCGATTTGCTTCGGAGATACTGTGGGTTTAAATCCACTTGGAAATCCCGATCTTCAATACAGTTGGATGCCTTCTCAAGATCTAGATAATCCATTGATATTTAGCCCCTTGGCGTCGCCAACTAACTCTACGATCTATTCGGTCTCTGTCAACACGACTGATTCTCTTTGTCAACTGCAGCAGGAAGTTTTTGTCGAGGTAAGTGATCCCATTGAATTCCAGCTTTCTCCGGATCAAACCTTGTGCGAGGAGAGCTTTGAACTAATGGTAGACGCTGAAGCCAATTTACAAGTGAATTGGGCAAGCGATCCCCAATTCCAGAATATTCTGGGCTCAGGAGCCAATATTACAGTTGAACCGGCTGGAGTACAGACCTATTATCTTCGTTTGGTTGATGAGCAGGGCTGTGAAGTACAAGACGAAGTAACCTTAGATGGTCAAGCCATCAGGGTTTCCTTGGGAGGAGAAGAGACGATTTGTATAGGGGATACTGCAGAACTTTTTGTAGATGTCTTAGGCCAAGAGGATTTGTTAATCAACTGGAGTCCTGCAGAGGGTATAATAGGTGCTACAAATACGACTTCTATTTTAGTGAATCCCCTGGAGGAAAGTACATATAATCTTAGCGTTAGCAATGCCGCGGGTTGCCGTCTTGATACTTCAGTGACAGTGAACATATTCAATTTTGTCCCCCCTTTAGAGATTACTGCTGATCGGGATACAGTTCGAGATGGAGAGAGTGCGCAGTTGATGGCTACTGAAAACGGAGGCTATGTTTATTCTTGGCAACCTGATCCAAGCTTGGATGCAGTAGATATTTCTGACCCAATCGCAATGCCCACAGAAACTACCACATATCGCCTAAATATCAGGGATCAGAATGGTTGCCTCAATGAGGCATTTATCACGATTGTAGTTTTTAACCCGGCTTGTCTACCTCCTTTCATTTATGTACCCAATGCCTTTACACCAAATGGTGACGGTCGTAATGACGAATTCAAGGTCTACGGTGACCCGATAGATGAATTGGAGCTGATCATTTATGACCGTTGGGGGGAGAAAGTCTTTGAATCGAGCCAGAAAGAAGATGGTTGGGATGGCACCTTTCGCGGGAAGACTTTAGCACCCGATGTTTATGCCTATTACGTAAGAGTACTTTGCTTTAACGGAGAAGAATTTATTACTAAGGGAAATGTAACTTTAATCCGTTAACTGTCCTCTATTGTGCTTAAAATGATAAATTTCTACTATCTCAAAATACAGATCGCTACCTGCCGTTCTATCTTAATAGAGCACCTTAACATTTTGGCATCCCATGAAAGGTATAGGCACTTTTGGTACACTACTCCTTCTACTCTTTTGCGTCAACTCAGCTTTTAGTCAACAAATTGGATTAAGTGGCGGAGCAAGCGTTGACCCTATTACGAGCCTAAGACTGGCTGCATTTTACGAACGCAATTTCAAGCCTTGGCTGAGTATGCAGTCAGAAATCTCCTACTTGCAGAAGGGGCATCCCAGTTTGGTGGATCGATTATTTGAGGAACCGCCAGGATTAGGTTACGGAGCTATTGATGTCTTTTCCACTTCTCTTCTTGCCAAGTTTAGACTACAATTTTCAGATTTATCAATATATCTTCTGGTTGGACCTTCGGTAAGCAGGTTTGGTGGGGCAATTGCCGTTTTTGAGGGAGATGATGAAATCTATCAACGAGTACGAGTGCCACTTGCTTCCTACGAAGTGAAGTCTTGGGATTGGGGAGGTACGATCGGATTGGGCTTTGAAAAGAGAATTCGAAAAAAGCAAAAGATATTCGTAGATGTCCGATATTATCAAGGCCTACTAAACCTCAATAAAAACCAAGAAAATGTGTTTTACCTGGAATCACTTTACTTTGACTTTGGAATGATGATTCCTCTTTCAACCCGCAATAAAAAGAAAAGCCAAACCCGCTAAGAGGTTTGACTTTTACATTCAATTCAGAAAAAATAAGTTCTTCTGAGATCATCTCGATTCGGCGACGACCTCTAATTATCTTTTGGGAGGTAACTTAATAGTCTCCTTCTCCTTTAGCTCAAGGGCATTATTCCTTTCCTTCATAGCCTCTCCAATTTGCTGTGATGCCGTAAATGAGGTAACCATTTGCGATAACATATCACTACCTGAAGATGGGCTATTAGGTAAGAGAATAAGATTACTGTTGGCATTTTCACCCATGGACTGCAATGTGTCATAGTGCTGAGTAACAACGATCAGGGCTGATGCCTCCTGAGAGTTAATCCCCACTTTATTCAACACTTCTACGGACTCTTCAAGGCCTTTAGCGATTTCTCTACGCTGATCGGCAATACCTTGACCTTGCAAACGCTTACTCTCAGCCTCCGCTTTTGCTTTGGCCACAATTCGAATACGATCAGCTTCTGCTTCATATTCTGCTGCAAGCTTTTCACGCTCCGCGGCATTAATACGGTTCATGGAGATCTTCACTTCCTGATCCGGGTCGATATCTGTCACGAGTGCCTTAACAATACCATAGCCATATTCATTCATTGCCTCCTCTAGCTCACGACGAATGGCAACGGCGATGTCATCTTTACGTTCAAAAACATCATCCAGTTTCAACTTGGGAACTTCAGCTCTTACTGTGTCAAATACGTATGAGGTAATCTGCTCATATGGATTTTCTAATTTGTAAAAAGCGTCATATACTGCATCTCCTAGTACTTTGAACTGTACAGATACCTTCAGCTTTACAAATACATTGTCTTTTGTTTTTGTTTCTACCAATACGTCCAACTGATTGATCTTCAGACTCAATTTACCAGCAACCCGATCAATAAATGGGACTTTAAACTGTAATCCTGGGTTTTTAATACTGTGAAATTTACCTAATCTCTCGAGAATGGCTACCGTCTGTTGTTTAACGGTAAAAATACCTGACATGAGTATGAGCGCGAGTACAATAAAAGGAATGATCATTCCTGGTTCCATAATTTATATTTTGGGTTGATCAATAACGTTTTTCAATTAACAAATTAGTAAACCGAACTAAATCTGCGAAGTTTTTACGATAAAACTTAGTTTTTATCAGAAATAATGCGCTTTCAGTATATCGTTTTTGTAATTGGTGCTTTCCTCTGTTAGTAGACACCCTCTCTGCTTGTACTTGCCGGTGACCTCCATACACATCCCTCTGAATATTCTCTTTGTAACATTTTCTTAAAATTATTTAGGAGTTTTTAACCATAAGGCAAATCTATTTAACGATTCATTAGTGACAAATGGACAGTAATTCGATGAAATTGTCCCCATAAGACAAACCGACCACTATAACCCATTTAAAGAAAAGCGTATGAGACAGTTACCTAATTTCAGCAACAAACAGACCTTCATTTTGATGCTTTGTGCTTTAATCTTAGGAGCTTGTGCTTCCCCCATGAAGATGGTTGAAACAGGGAACTATGATGAAGCTATAGAAGTAGCGGTGAAGCGACTGGCCGGGAAGAAGAACAAAAAGGTAAAGTATGTGCAGGCGTTGGAAGAAGCCTTTGCCAAAATCACTACACGTGATATGAACATGGCCGATAACTTGAAACGTGAAGGGCAACCTGAGAATTGGGAGAAGGTAAACTCGATCTATAAAAGGATTAAGAATCGCCAAGATAAGATCATGCCGTTGCTGCCACTGATAGATAAGGATGGCATCAAAGCTAATTTCCGTTTTGTAAAAGTAGAAGGTTTGGAAAGAGAGTCACGGGAAAATGCGGCAAAGTTCCTGTATGCAGACGCAAGAAAACATTTAACTCAGGCCCAAGAAGGTGATAAGTTAGCGGCCCGCAGAGCTTATGGTCAATTGGAGAAGATTGGAAGATACTATAGAACCTATAAAGACAAAGGTCAATTGATGAACCTAGCACATGAGTTGGGTACTTCTTATGTCCTTTTTGAAATGACTAATAATGCCCCAGTAGTGTTGCCGATCGGTTTCGAAAGAGAGATTACCAGAATGCAGGTGAACGATCTTAATAGCCAGTGGAAGGAATATCATGTTAGACAGCAGTCCGGTGTGGAATATGATTACAAAGTGGTGATGAATATCACGAATATCAATATAAGCCCTGGTGTGGTACAAGAACGACAATATGTCGATGATCGAGAGATTGAGGATGGCTTTGACTATGTGTTGGATGAAAATGGAAATGTAATGAAAGACACTTCTGGTAACGACATCAAGGTGCCTCGAAGAGTGATTATCAAGGCGGAGGTCCTAGAAACCTATCAGAATAAAGCGGCTAACGTAATAGGGCGATTAGAGTATATCGATTTGCAGAGAAACCAAATAATAGATACCGATCAGGTGGCGGTGGAAGCGATATTTGAGAACTATGCTGCTACCTTTAGAGGGGATGAGCGAGCACTTAGTGATGAATCAAGACAAAGGATAGGCAATCGACCATTACCATTTCCAGAAAACGCAGATTTACTATTCACTGCAGCAGAACAGATGAAGCCCGTAATCAAAAGGAAAATTTCTAGAACTCGAATCATCATCTAACTAGTTTCAGAAAAAGAAATTGCCGAAAGGCTTGAAGAAGCATAAACAACAGGAATAACAGGATTTGAAGCCATCGCAGTAATTTGCGATGGCTTTTTGACTTTGGGCAGAGTTGCTATATTGTTGTCTTTCAATTACATTTGTTCCTTGCCCTAGTGAATGTACACTAAAGGTAAAAGAAAAAAGCCCGAAAGAAGATCACTCTAAGGCACGTCCATGCCTTGACTCTTCCGGGCAAAAGACCTCTCAAAAGCATTTGCAGTTTATAAGTTGAAAACGCTCCAAGTAGAAGGCAAATGCCTGAGCGGTCGGAATACCAAACTTGTTCTGTGACGTCTTTTATTTGAAACTTTTGATGAGGTATAAGCGCGTTTGGACTGATAAATAGGTATTGCTAAACCAAGCTGCAGTCCATCATTTAGCTTTGCTAAGTTACGTAATTATTGTCAAATCAGAAATGTATTTCTGAATTATTTTTCCTAAAATCCTGATTGTAATACCATATGACTGTTGGCCAACGGATTAAGCACTTTAGAGAAGGGAAAAAACTTTCAGTGACTGACTTTGCTCAATTGGTGAAGGTCTCCGAAAGAAATGTATACAATTACGAGGCAGACAAGACCTCTCCTCATACTTCCTTTTGGGAATCTTTGTTTACCGTTTTTGAGGAACTGAATCCCAAATGGATGTTGACGGGGAAAGGAAGCCTTACTTTGGATGGGAATGGGGGAGAGGTTAGGGAATCTGTAACTAGCTATTTGAAGCGAGAAGAATTGACGGATCTCCTGCGTTTAATAGAACGAGTTAAAGAACTAACCGAAAAGGTAGCACATCTAGAAAAGGAAATAGACGACTTGAAGAAAGAATAAAATGGCCAGCTTATTCTGTTACTCGACTAATGTATCGTTGAACCCCTAAATAGTCATCGTCCTCGACTCCATCACTGTCCCAATCAACAATAGAAGAAAACTTCAACAAGCCATTTGGTTGTTGACTAATGGTGTATTGGTAGGTCACATTTGGCTCAATCATCATGAGCGTATCATTGAAGACGTTCCACATACCTCGATCTTCACTTACTACATCTCCCTTGGCATTGAAATATGCCCTTCGGTACTTGTTGTCTAGCTCATAATAGGTCTTGACAGGCTTAACAAAGTATACCTTATCCCATTCCTCTTCCTTGATCTCAAGTACGTAAGTTGAATCGGTGTTATCAAAACTATTGACTTGCACTTTCAGAGAAACCATTTCCCAAGTTCCAGGTAAGGTTTTGGCTAAGTCTAGTGTTTCAACTTCTGCTTCCTGATTTTTAGGTTCAGATTGGCAGCTAGAAACAATTAGTACCATAAGTAGAAAGAATCCAATTTGCTTAATCATACGACCGTTTTCTATTCGCCGCAAAATAATCAAAATTGTCTAAATGGAACCACCGGTTAACCAACGCATGATGAATACTAAAGCTATACTGACGACCAAACCAAAGAATACCTTAGCTAAGTCCATTCCGAGCATTTTCCATGTCTTGCCGACAACCTTCTTCTCCAGTCGATAACGAACGGCAATTTCTCGTCCAGCCAACAGGCCGAGGAAGACCCAGGTAGTACTCATAGGTACGTTGTTCAACTCTTTGAAATACAATAGCACCAAGCCATAGATGAAGTCAATGATGGTAGCGGATCTAACATCAACCGTATTGGTTTTAGCTTTCACAATCTCTTGGATTGCACCCCCACGTCCGTAGAAAATATAGGCCAGCAGGCTAAGCAGTATTATTAGAGAAATAGTCAATTCAAGACCACCAAGCGACCGAGGCAAGTAAACATAGATATTAGCGAAGTCCTGAATCAACCACTGAGACCAGAGAAAACCTGTAGAGAGCCACTGAAGCACGCTCCATACTTGCTTCTCTTTCTTTTTGATCGGGTTTTCTATAAATCGCTTCTCAACAGCCTTCGTGATCAAGATATACACAACAATCGCTGCTCCAAATGCCACCGCATATCCCAATAGGGATTTAGTGACCATGCTACCAAGATTCTTTGGGTTGAAGAAGGTGAGTATCAGAAAAGAGGTACTAACCGGGATACCTGTTCGAGTAAGGACCATCAAGGTCAGCGGAGGTAGTAGGTAGGCCCATCCAAAGTTTTCAGGGATTGGATATTTTGACAACCTAGAGTAGGAGACATCTCCACTGTAATTGACCCAGCCATAAACTAGGGTAGCGGTAAGAATCGAGCCAGCAAAAATCCAAAGAATGTACCAAGGTCGATCTTCATTTGAACTCAGGAATGTACCTAGTGTTTGAATACTATCATTTCCCACAACTGCATATCCAGCTAGAATAAAACCTAGCCACGCCACAATCATTGTATAATCCATTGGGTATCGGTATTGTATATGGTGCCAAAGATAATGATTCAGGTGTAAATTAAATGTGAAGAATTATTGCTTAGAATTCTCCCAGTCCTGTACCGCTCCGCGAAGCTTATTTAGGATGGCTTCTATTTTATAGTTCTCCTCTGATAATACATGTGCCTTGCCTTCATGTTCTTCTATAAGTAATAGCCGGGTAGCTCCTCGCTGTTGGTTAGGGTTTACCAATGATTTATTACCCGCGACCGTGATGCTTGCATTTTTAATATCTCGGAAGAAGCTTTTTCCATAAGTTGTTTCGATGGCATCCACGTAGATGATGACCGGACCCGTCTTTTTCTGAGTCCAGAAAGTGAAGAAGGAGGTCCCGAGGGCGATCATTCCTAGAAAGAATAGAAGCATGGCCAGTATGATATTTCGTTGTCGATCCTTGCCCTCTTCCTTCCTTAAGAATAACCATACAGATAAGGCAAAGCCAATGATCCCTACTGCCACACCTGCCCATACAGCTATCTCTGAGCTGTTTTCTATAGGGTCAAATCGAATAAGGATTTCTTCCATCTTGTTTTGATATTTGGTATTATTGTCATTTAAACCTTAATGTTAGCGGCAGAGGCTGGCGCTACGCCTAAGATTGCAGGCTACTTCACTGTGCTTTAGATATTGATCGTAGATGATAGAAACACAAGATCGTGCCTTCTGGATTTTTCAAGCTCACCCGAAAAAGATGCATTTGGTCGATGCGCTCAGAGCCAATGCACTTCATTCCTTTTCGGTTAAAGCACACAAAGATAAGATTCGCGGAGGAGATAAGGTTATTTTATGGCAAACGGGTAAAAAATCAGGGGTTTATGGTTTAGCTACGGTGCGTTCTTCACCAGAGGAGATGGAACTCCATAGTGAAGAAAAGGATTATTGGGCCGAATCTAGTGCAGCCTCCCGGGTCAGATTAAGGGTGGACTACAATCTATGGAATCGTCCAATCGACGCCAAGACAGTGAAGGATCTTCCCGCATTTGAGCATTTCAATGCGGGGCTTTCTGGAACGAATTATATTGCTACTGAAGAGCAATACACCGTATTAGAGGGAATGCTTCAGGAAACCAATGCGTTGGAAGAGCCACAGCCGGAGTACCTGCTGCGAACTTGGCTAAACCCTCCACATAACCTAGTACTCTATGGACCGCCCGGCACAGGTAAAACCTATCAAACGGTTAATCATGCACTGTCAATCATTGAGAACCGCACTTTAGAAGAACTAGCGATAGAAGATCGAGTGGCGCTGCGAAAGCGATTTAACCAATATATGGGACAGGGGCAAATCGCTTTTCTGACCTTTCATCAGTCATTTGCCTATGAAGACTTCATTGAGGGAATCAAACCAGTAGTACATGAGGGAAAGATAACTTATGAAGTTCAAGACGGTATATTCAAGATCATGTGTGATGATGCCCGAAGGTGTCTGCTGGAAACACTAGTGAATTCTCAGGCTTTACCGACCCAGGAACTTAAGTTCGGTCAGCTATTTTCGGCCTTCTTGCAGTATATAAAGGGAGAGGACTTTACATTTTTTACTACCCCGAAGAAGCGACGGATATTCCTACACCGGGTCTTGAAATTTGGCAACCTTTCGGTAAGAATGGAGAAGTCTTTTTCAACCCTTACGGTGTATAAAGACCGAATTAGGAAATTGTATCAAACCTATCCTCATCCTGAAATGATACAATCTATTGAAGATATTCAATCGCTAGTCGGGACAGAACCTCCAAGGGTATATCTAGCCATTTTTCTGGCCTTGAAAAACTTCGAGGCTGATCTATTGCAGCAATTGGAGCTTTTGGCAGAAATAAATACGGGTGGTGAGGATACGAGCGCCTTTGAATTCCCCTTGATTACAGAATCCATGCTGGCTAGGTGCCGTAAGTACGTGATTATTATTGATGAAATCAACCGAGCAAATTTATCGGCGGTATTTGGCGAACTTATCACCCTACTGGAATCAGATAAACGGGAGGGAGGCCCAGAGGCCCTTAGTACACTTCTGCCATATTCAAAAACCTATTTTTCGATCCCCCCAAATCTATACTTAATCGGCACCATGAATACTGCAGATCGTAGTGCCGAGAGCTGGGACCTAGCTTTGAGAAGAAGATTTACCTTTAAAGAATTGGATGCTGACCCCGCCTTGATACCTGAGCTCCTTCATCCCCCAATGGTAGCAGGAATTGATTTGATGCGCCTACTGGAGACCATAAATGCTAGACTAGGGCGACTATTGGATAGAGATTACAAGATTGGTCACGCTTTCTTTCTGAACATACATTCTTTAGCCGAACTTAAATCTGCTTTTTCGCTGGCAATCATTCCGCTACTTAGGGAATTCTTCTTTGATGATTTGGGGAAGTTGGGTTTGGTACTTGGGCCCCAATTTGTTCGAATTGAACGGCAGGAAGAAGAGGACTTTGCCGAATTTGACTATCCCTACTTGAGCGAATTTATTCACCAGCCTAAATATGTATTACAACCCATCGAGGAACTTACAGAACCCGATTTTATTCGTATTTACGACAAAAACTATCAAGGATAATGCTTTATCTGTTCAATAAAAAAGGAAATAAATTCGGCAATGCTCAACAACTATATTGGAGTTGTTTGGTATTCTGCACCATGGTAATATTGAGTGCTTGTGGCCCCTCAGGAGCAAAGGTGGCAGCCATTGACCTAAACGAACGCTTTGTGCATGCGCTGTATACCGGTAACCTTACGGTGGTAGATTCATGCCTGGCAGCTGGTGCAGATGTGAATACGCGAGATGTGAATGAAGTGCCTGCGATAATCATCGCAGCAAATACCGGCAATCAGGATATAGTGAAGAGGATACTAGCGGCTGGAGCTGATGTAGACATTCGAAGTCCATTGTATTATAATAGCACAGCCTTAATGGAAGTGGCGGCGAATCAAAATGTGGAAATGGCCAAGCTGCTAATTGATAATGGCGCAGATGTACATTTGGTTGATTCCTTCGGAGATCCAGCCATTAATTGGGCATCCTACTATGGTCATGTTCCTCTAGTGGATCTATTGGTGCAGAAAGGGGCAAGTTGGGATGTGAAGAGTGAACATGGCTCTGCGATTGAGGTGGCTATGAAGCAGTGGAACGATGAACTCCTATCTTATTTCATCGATAAGGGCGCTGGCGATCCACTCGATGGAGAAGATAAAGCGCTAGCCACAGCTATTCGTCAAGGAGATTTTGATGCTGTCAAAGAATGGATTGGTAAAGGAGGTTCAGTTGACCTAAAAGATGAGTTATCAACGCCGATCTTAATCAATGCTGCCTCCGCGGGGCACGCAGATATCGTTGATTTACTATTATCTAAAGGTGTTAGTTTGGATGTGATGAATAGAGTGGGGCAAACCGCCATTGGTAGGGCGGCCTTCTTTGGGCACGTTGAGGTGGTGAAGGCACTGTTGGCTAGCAGAGCTGATGTTAATCTGACGGATGATAAATATGGGCTGTCTCCATTAGTAAGTGCAGCCGCAGGGGGGAATCCTGAAATTGGTAAACTATTGATAGATCGAGGAGCAGAATTAGACTATCAAGAAGGCATCTCCGGCTTCACTCCTTTGATGATGGCTACGGCCTATCGGCATGTGGAGTTTGTACAATTGTTATTAGAGGCTGGTGCCAATCCGTACATTAAAACGATGGAAGGCATGACGCTGTCGGATATGGTAGGATATGCCAATAACCCACAGATTGCCGAAATGGTGCAGCAATACCTAATGAATAACTAAGGTGACAGGCTTACGAACCATACGCGTCTTTGAACATCAAGTCTTGAAGGTGGGAGAGGAGGTGAATCAAGTCATCTTTGGTGATGCCGATTTTCAGGCCCTAGCAAAGTGGGTTGCAGGGCGTGATTGTCCCTATCTCAAGATTGAGCATAAGGCGGTAAGATTCAGGAGCTATGTCGGAGTGATTCAGTGTAATAGCCTGTGTATTGAGATATTGCCTAAATTGGATCGGTGGTTGCCTTCTACAGACGCTATTCAAGCCTGTTTGGTGGAGATGTTGAAGGTTTCGCGGTTTTTGAAAATAGATACCTTGAGATCGGTATCTATTTCCCTAACCTCCCTTCCCTTAATTGATCTGTTCTGGAAATTTTACTTAGAGGAAGTTACCAAACTCTTGCAAGAAGGTTTGATTCGTTCATACCGGCGTGATAGGGGGTGGAAGCCACACCTGAAGGGTAAGCTGGAGTTGTCTAAACAGTTACGGCATGCTCAAGCTGTAAAGGGTTTTTACACCCAAGCAACGACTTATGACTATAATCATCCTGCGAATGCCGTGCTTTATGGTGCTTTAATGGTCTTGAGACGCTTACCCCTTTCCCCCGCAAATCAAATATTGCTTGGGCAAGTACTAAACCGCTTCCCGAAACTTACTTATTCTTCAGCTCATTTGCGCCAGTTGGATGCATTACATTTCGATTGGAAAATGAAACGGTATCAAGATGCCCTTTTTCTGGCCAAGATGATATTGAAGGACAACAGTCCTGACATTAGATCCGGAAGCCATAATGGGGTGGCTTTGATTTTTGATATGAATGCCCTGTTTGAGACCTACATCTATCATCTATTGCTACGATCGAAGCCGGAACAAGCCAGTGTAAGCTATCAGGAACAGCGTTACTTCTGGCTGAAGAGAAGCATAAGGCCTGATCTTGTTTGCCAGTTGGAGGATAAACGCGTTGTGATGGATACCAAGTGGAAGTTGCTTCCGAAGGGACAACCTCCGATGGAGGACCTCCGACAAATGTATGTCTACAATAGGTATTTCCGTGCTGCAAAAGGGATCTTGTTGTATCCCAAGCTGGGGCTGAATGAATCAATTACGGCACCCTATCATGGTGTGGGTGCTTCGGTGGATCATGGGATTTGTGAGGTGCGATTTGTAAATGTAGTGGAGAACGGACAGCTCAATATAGGTATTGGGAAAGAACTGTGGGCTAGCTTTTAGCAAATATGGAGGGGACAATCAAAACAGAAAAGGGGTTGATACTACCAGTTATCAACCCCTTTTCTGTCTCTTCAAGTATTAACTTGGTAATACCCCCTACACCGAAGTGCAGGGGGGGATTTACCTTATTGTGGTAAATAATCTAGTGCCAAGTTTATAGGGGCGAGCTGTTTCAGCTGCACATATGCTTACTCTCCGACTCAGCTTACCCTAAAGATGGTAGTTACAATCGATTAGAATCCGTAAGAGAATCCTACACTGTAAGTGACACCTCGTTTGTATCTTCCGTAAATGTATTCTTGACCTTTGAACTCAGAGAAGATCTCATAATCTGGGTTAACCAAGTTGATGGCTCTAAGCTTAACTTGGAATCTTCCGAATTTCTTAGCTAGAGAAACATCTAATTGGGAACGTCCTCTTTCGAAGATGTCAGGCGTACCTTCTACACCGGTAGAATACAATCGATCTCCAAAGAAATTATAAGCAACTATAGCGTCCCATCCTCTGTCTTTGTCAACAAAACTCAAATTCACGTTTGCTACTACTGGAGATTGACCTACCAACTCTCTAGTATCAGAGAACTCAGGATCTACATCTCTTGCTCTTAGTAGTTCCTCGTCATCAAGGGCTACCTCTGATTGAATCAGGGCCATGTTAGCACCGATGTTGAATTTGGCTAAACTAGGTGAGATGAAATCCAAAGCCTTACGAACCTCGAATTCAGCACCAAACAAGGTAGCATCAGTTGAATTCACCCAGGTAAACTGTGGATTACCAGCTGGTCTAAAGGTTCTAACGATTGGGTCCTGGAATTCCTTATAGAAAGTACTTACCGCAATCATTTCCCCTGGACGAAGGAAGTATTCGTATCGAAGGTCTATGTTGTTGATTCTAGATCTAGTCAAATCAGGATTACCAAACACGGTTGGATCACCGATGAAACCGAAGGATCCAAATGGCGCAATTTCTCTCATGTTCGGACGAGCCAAGGTATTAGAGTAACTGGCTCGCAAGTTCATATTGTTGTTCAAGGCATAGATGAGGTGAAAAGCGGGTAGCACATCTAGCTCGTCAATTTCTCCAATGAAGTTCTCAGGATTCGGATTGAGCTCAGCAGCGGCACTCTCCACATAATAGTCTGTACCTTCAATCCTTGCTCCGAAAATACCTTTCAAAGCAGGCGTCAATTGATACGTTAACATACCGTAGGTAGCCCAAACAGAGGTTTCACCAAAGTAATTGTTAGCGGCTTGTGTATCATCAACAATATAAAGACCAATTGTATTTCTTGTTGGAGTAGTTTCTACTACACCTGTATTCGCTGGACCAAAGTAGGCATCTGGATCACCAGCATAGACCTCACCCTGAGATCGCAAAACATTGTAAATACTCTCGGTGAAATTTCTATCCGTGGCAGTATAAAGACCACCAAACTTGATCTTATTGGCTTTGTTGGCACCTTGAGCGATTGGGATGGTGATATCCACTTTGGCCTCATAAGAGTCGTCCTGTAGCGTTCTGAAGTAGTGCCCTGGACTTAAGTATTGAGAGGTTGTAATAGAATATCGATCTCTATCGATGATGTAAGTATTCGCAAAGAACCTCAAATCAGGTTCATCCTGTTTGGTTCGAACGATGCTTCCTGCCCATTCGATCTTAGTATTGCCTAAGCTGGGTAATACGTGAGATCCACTACCTACCAAATCCACCAATTCTCTTTCTCTGAAGCTTAATGTACGGGATTCAAACAGGTCAACTGGTCGGGCAATACCGAAAGAACCATAGTCACCGTCCAGAACACGTGCCTCTTGCGCACCTTGATGACTGTAGATGGCGTAAAGGCTAATTTCATTATTGGAAGAAGGTCTAATGGAAATGCCAAACAATCCGCCAAGGTTGGTTTCCTCTTGACTTCGTGTATCACTCATTGCAAAGGTTTGCTGCAAGAAGTCGTCTCCACCAAGGTTTCGGAAGTTATTATTTTCAGCTGCCTCGTAGTGAGCAAAATCTTTGGAGAAGTTTGCAGCCAATAGCAAACCAACTGGTACATTTCCAGCTTTTACTTGATTTCCAATATTGAATGAGAGGCTATAATTCGGGCCAACACTCTTAAGCGAAGGGGCCATTTCTGTATTGAATGACTTAGCAATGTTGTCTAATTCTGCGGCTAAGGCATTATCTCTTCTAGCTTGAGAAGGAGCAGCGCGAGTCAGTAGGGAACTGGATACACCTTCAAGCTTGGGATCTAGTACTGCCGCTGGTACATCCAGCAGACCATCATTGAAACCGTATTGGGCCTGTCCGCCAGCATTAAAAGTTCTGAAATTATCGATGAAAGAACTTTGGGTATTGTAAGAAGAAGATACAGATACCCCGTAGGTGAATCTTTCTGGTAGTGTCTTGATCTTGATGTTCACATATCCACCGGTGAAGTCACCAGGTAAATCTGGTGTAAAACTCTTGGCAGCGATAATGTTATCTAAAAGGTTACTTGGAATCAAGTCCAATTGGGCACTATTACGATAAGGATCGATACTAGGTAAGCGAGTGCCATTAAGAGCAGTTGTGGAATAGCGATCACCCAAACCACGAACGTATACGTATTTGCCATCAACGATAGTCGTACCGGTTACTTTTTTCAAAGCACTGGCAGCATCTCCGGCACCCAACCGCGAAATTTCTTGTGAAGAAATACCATCTTGAATTTTATCAGACTTCTTCTGAAGCATCAAAACAGCATTTTCGGTCCTTTCGACGGCTTTTGCTT
>ENA-UENT01000277-UENT01000277.1-marine-metagenome-genome-assembly--contig:-NODE-277-length-35869-cov-3.334915_pt1 | contig 35869 bp, 27 predicted proteins | sample MGYA00237879_ERZ529330 | MGnify/ENA primary metagenome ERZ529330 (study PRJEB26372, sample SAMN05368345) | marine metagenome | biome: cultured habitat; feature: ocean water; material: water; isolation... | reverse complement strand
TCCTGGTGGAATTTAAAAGTGGTCTGTGTATGCCCTTTCTCCGGCCATTTGGGCCGCCTTTCAATACTGAAATTGCGATCAGTATCCGCTCCCCAACTAGGATTTCCACAACCAAAAGAAATACTTTTTCCAGGTGCATACAAGGGAATATGAACCAATAAAACCAATGGCATTCCACTCGCTATTTGTTCTCGGAGAAAAGCCAATTGCTCCTCGTTGATTTGATAGGTGGAATTGTCAATAGCTAAAAATCGTATTCCTTTGATATCATAAGCTGCCATTAAGGGATGATTCCCTTGATATAAAGGCAGTAGTCGTCGCTCAATCCACGTATCCCGCAAAGCCTCAAGTGGACCTTCCATCCCTTCGTAATGCCAATCGTGATTTCCTGCAGTATAGATATATGGTATACCAGTGTCTTTCAATTTGGATAGCACCCACTCTATCGCTGCTTCAGACGGAAAGCTAAAAATGTCCCCCACCAAGGTAATCACATCTGCCTGCACGTCTTTGGCATAGGCTAGTGCATGTTCAAAGGCCTCCTCTGGATGCGTTTGTGCCTGGGTTTTAAAATGAGTAGTCTGGTTATACGCCTTGGCCATTCGATCACTATAGACTTGATAGGGAATTCCCCTGTCATCATCTGTAAACAAATGCGTATCGGCTATATGTAGTACTTTTATCGGCTCTCTGATCACATCAGCGAAAAAAGATACTTTTTCTTGATCCACGGTAACGCATAGTTTCACCGGTTTTTTGATTTTCTTAGGCCTGGTATTTGCATAAGAATTAGTTGTAAGTCCGAGTCCTGCCAAGGCAGTTGTAGTTCCCTTTAGAAATGATCTACGTTTCATAAAATGTAGCAAGTTTCGATATTAGATGTCGTTGTTCATTTACCTCTTGATCACAATCTCACCGCCGACAGATTGATAAATTCTACCTTTCAGTTAACCCATTGCGGGGCTCCAATGCGCTTACATCCGAAGGGAGAAAATCAGTTCCCAGGTAAAGGAAAAGCTTTCTCAATCAGGGCTTAATTGAAAAGATGCCATGCGAGCATTAAAGTATAACCAGGTAGCCGCACCAATAAATTTAAAACCTTCTTCAAAAACTTGGGTGTAAGTATAGGATAAAGGGCTATACGATTGAAGTAAATCCGTCAATATAGATAATGCAAGAAATGAGCCTGCCACCAGAAAAGCGAACCCTTCGACGACTAATATTTGTTGGTTGTGACGGATCAATATGGCAAGGGCAACAAAGGCATAAACCAGATAACAGATATATTGATCAATATAGCGGTCGTGAATCAGAAAAAAATCATCAACAGCAAGTAAGAGGGACAGCATACCGGTTAAAATGAGCAATTCCCTGTGACTGCTTTTTAGCGTCGAATCCCTAGCTGCAATAGTAAAGAAACAAATGGCCGCTGAGCTCACCCACAACCAGATTCCAATATTGGATAGGAAGCCGAGAAAACTAGATTCTCCGCTTTGTTGTGCTGGATCTCGCAGAATTTCCATGATCATAAATCCGGAATACCTTAACCAAAAAAGAGCGATACTGTAAAAGAGAGCGGCTGGTAAAATTCCAAGGAGAATGCAACGACTTACTTTTTTGAAGACGAGTACTTTTTTTGCTTCTATTCCAAAGCGGTCAATAAACGACATAATACTACTTCTTTAAAGTGGTTCTAATGCTTGCTAATCCATGGTTATACGAGACAAAGTGGTTTAGGATTAGTTATAGGCTAAGATTTCTTACCTAGAAGTAGTTTTCAATCGTATTACCAAATGCTAATACCCATCATTTATATTTCTCCACCCAGCTTTTTTCAAGCGGATGTAGAGTCTCTAATTCCGGAACGTAGTTGGGGTTAGGAAGATACCAATCTAAATTCTCATAAAATCTTCTCAACTCCGGATTCTTAAATACATAACCCCTTCTGGCAAAAGGCAGATTTCTATATACCTTCTTTTCGTAGTCGTTTTTAGGATCGGGAATATTATCCAATTGATAATAGCTATAAGGCAAGTAATCAGGTTTGGCATAGGGGAAAAACCGTTGAGATAGGATATACAATTCTCCTCTGGGGCTAAAGTTCTTTTTCTGAAAGATCAAATTTCCTTTTTGCATATAGAACCTGACCGTCTCCATATCAAAGAGCCTAGTCTCTTCTGATTTACCCAGTCCATTGATCAGCCAATCCTCTTTGGTCTCAAAGAAGGATTTATGGATGTCAAAACGCTCAAAGACTCCGTTGTCGATGATGAGGGTAAAATCATCAATTTGTTGATTGGCCCACCTATTTGCAGCAGTCAAGATATACTTGAAATCATAATTGAGTTCGACCCCACCAGACAGGTCAAAATTGTAGGTGTGTTTGATCACGTTTAAGCCTTGCTTAAAGCTAGCATTGAAATAGTACACATAGAAGAAGTCATCGAATGACTCAAAATCTTTGTAGTTTGTAGTCTTCTCCAGATCCACTTTCGTATACAGACTATCTCCTACTAAAGCCACCTGATGCGGTAGTATTTTACCGTTCAAATCTACCGTGAAGTCTCTCATGTAGGGATGCCCGCCATTCTTGGGCGTAAAACTAACATCCCCAGCAGGCTGAAAGGCCTCAAATCCTACGATAATTTCCTTTGCTTCATTCGGATTAAAGAACTCGTAATAGACGGTTACTTCAATGTATTGATGCTGGACCTTTTTCAGCGTCAAAATTTCTTTTTTAACTTCAATTTCCGTCTCCGTGGTTGGAATCAAATGATTGCCACTGAGAAAGAAGGCGCCATCATTGGAGTGCAGATGGAGGGATAGGATTAGTGCTAATAGGGTAAGGATGATTTTCATTTGTGTTTATTTATGGGGCGTTACGGGTTGGGATGTAAAAGGTACTAACCTTTATTGTTTCCTTCTCTATCCGTAGCTCAACTAGGGCCTGACTCACCTTAACTCCTCCCCATAATACCATTCTGGAATCCGCCCTTCTAGGTATTCCTCAGTCAATTCATAATACCTTTCTTTCCAAGCAGATTTATCCACTTCCGCAATACTCTCTTGCAATAGATTTTTCATTTGCAGTAACTGATTTAGTACGCTACTTGTATTGTTTCCACTTGAGTTGAAGCTTAAGGATTGTTCACCATTGCGAAAGTACGCTGAATAATCGAGGTAGTTTTTTTCGTAGTCGATTTCTAGGTTCGCCGCATCTCTTTCCATTGGGATTTGGTAGGGCACATAATCATTATTCGTCGCGACAGTTCTTTGGAGAGCTAGGAATTCCTCATTAACTTGACTTAGCTTATTTGATTTGATTAGTCCTAGTCTGATCTCGACTCTAGGAAAGGTCCGCTCCGAATTCTGTCTTAAGTCGTATAAATCCTCCCTCCTATTCCATTTCAATATTCTAATCATCGGTGAAAGAAAGTTCTTGGTCTTATTCATGCTATCATCACTCCAGATCGAGCAACTACTAAGCTCTCCTGATTTGGGATCAAAAAAACTTAGGTGTAGGTCTTTCTCTAGCCAATCTCCATCTGATATCCGAAAGATGGCACTTGGGCCTTCAATTAGTCTATTTCCAATTCTCAAAATCCGTCTATGATTCAACTTACTCATCTATTATGAAATGAAGTCCAATGATCGAATACACGCTGTTATCTGAGGTATTCTACTCATTTCGTATCTGTAAAAGCATCTTCAAAGAATTTCACCCATTGACCATCGGTAAGCCTTTCTCCGTATTCCCTGAAACTATTTTCACCAGTTCTTTCGAAGATATATCGGGTTTTCTCATTGGCCTTTACAATTAGTTTTCCCTTCGTGTATTCTGCGGCCAGCTGCGATACACCTCTTTTCGAGAAGGGGTAATAGTAATAGGTCTCGTCTTTTTCATCATACCGTATGATCGTATGCAATTGCAGCGTTTCGGAGTTCAACTGAATGACTAAGATCGTCTTGTCCAGGTCATAGCCTATATGTTGATAGGCAGGAACTTGTTTTGTGATGGCTCCATCCTTGTAGGAAGTTGAGGTGCCAACCCACTTTCCAGTCATGAAGGCTAGATCGGCCATCTTTTCTTGGCTGGTATTTTGGCTGAAGGCCATATTGGATAAAAAGAGCAGGGCCAGTATCCAAAGTGATTTGGAATGTCTAAGGACGGTACTATCGAAGATCATATCAGTCGATTTTTATGTTTAGCCTGCCCAATATCGCATATATCCTATTAGCAAACAATAAGGTAGTTAGGAAGAGCTGGCTTGGTTTTTTGACTTAGCCCTTCTTTGCTCAATTCCTCCCTCCGATTTCGCTACTTTGGACTATTCTTAGAAAACTCGGCGAGCGTCAATCCATTTCCTTTAGGAAGCGGCGACAGAAGTACTTGATGCTGTAGAACCTTCACCTACAAGCTACTTCGAAGATATAGAACTTCGGTGCTTGCAGGATCTAATCTGAATTTTTGATTAGGTTATTTTCATCGATTAATTCGCCGTAAATTCTTTCTATGTTGAAATCTGTAGGCTTTAGCTCGAATTCAAAAACCTTACTATTTACAATCTCTTGAATAATACTTAATCCCATCGTCAAACCCTGATTGACGAAGGTGCAGGGAAGCTTTGAAATCCTTTTTTTGATCTCTTTCCGATTGTACATTTCAGGAATCTTCCAGATAGTGCCATTTTCTAATTCTGGAACAACGTATTGCATCCCAAGTTCCGCAATCAACTCAACCGTCCTTCGATGATCATTTACCTTCGTTATGGTAAAGTCGACTCTGCCCTTTCTAAAACCTAGCTTAAATCCCCAAATCCAGTCTTCTAATGGATACGCGCTGCCGGGTTGAAACAGCTCGCCAGTTCTTTTATCAATGATTACGCCTTTATAGGCCCCTATCCAGACTTCCTGGTTTTCATCTTTCTCTTCTAGGAATGGAATGTAGAAGATTTCATCATCTTCTATTATCTCCTCAGGGTTCCATAAAACAAATTTGCGTTTACCATTTTTCCCATACTTTTCATTGGCGAATTTCAAGGCTATTTCTATCGCTATCTGTCTTTCCATTTTGCTCTTTGTAGGTGGTTAGAAATTGGAGCAAAGCTGCACCACTCTGGCCTGATCTATCCTGGGAATATTTGATATCTATCCGTACGCAATAATCACGTAAACACACAAAAATAGGACCCCTATAGATAATACATTAAGTACCTTATGTACCGTCGATGAAGTGTTTTCAAATCTTTCTTCCCACGAACTGTTTTCTGCTATCCATTTCAGCATCCTACTACTCCCTAGATTCAAAACTCCAATGATCATGACTGCCAATGGATGCAATAAATTGGTAAGATCGGAAATACCATCTTGGAACAGTATGAAAATGAGATCAAGTAACCCGATAACCAAAACGATGTAGCCTAAAATCTGAGGAATTTTTTGATTCTTTATCAAAAAATTCTTAGAGGATAGCGCAGTCGCAATCTTTACCATTTCAGGCCAATCTTGATATTTGATTTTATCTTCCATGTTTAGCTGAGTTGTAGGGTTTTGTGAAATTTCCACCTGCTAATATGTATTAGCGAGAGCTGATTTTCTTGTTGGTATTAACTTGATTTTTTCCTTTTTGTTTATGGCTCTTACTCGAAATCTGTCTACCGCTCTCTAGGATTCTCGTACTAACATCCGCCAGCAATCATCATATTCAGCCAAAGTGACTCCCTATGCAACGTCCAGTCAAACTCACTTCACCAACTTGTATAGTACTTCCCCCTGATCTGTAACGACTTTCAATACATACATGCCCGGCATAAGAGTTGAGATAGGCAGACGAATAGTCGCTGCGTCTGCTGCCTGGTTGATCAGAGGGCGTCCGCTTAGATCATAGAGCGTCAGGTTTCGAATGACTAGACTATTGCTAGCACGAACCTGTAGGTAATCTGAAAGTGGATTGGGAAAAACGGTGATATCTTCCAGTAGATCCTGATCCATGGTAGAATTGGTAACATCTAAGGCCCCAAATCCATTCGCAGCAAGGCCGCCGCCGCCACCACTAAACCACCGAATCAGCATTTCGGCATAATGCCCATCCTTGAAAGCGCCATATTGCCAAGTAGAGGCAGTGGCTTCTTCACCGTTAGCATATTCCCAATACCCCAATGGATCATCAAAGGAGGTAGCGGCGGGTATGCCAGGATGGCCGGACAATGGAGTTAGCAACTCTATATCATGCACGCCATTGATCTTATAGAAGTAAAGATCCGAATGCTGATCTAGCTGGCCACCAACTGCCGTTATGGAATCGCGCAACGCCTGAAAATCCTGGTCGGTATAATACAGACGAAACTTAACCGCATCATCAGGCTGCTGTGCTTCAGATGCAATTGGAAAGTTCCAAGTTCGATTCATGAGGTACAACTCACTGGTATTAACCAAGTAGTCGGCGGGAGGACTGGTGATCCGAGAAGCGCCTTCCACTGCCGATACCATCATGCGGACATCTTCCTGGGCATCTAGCAGAGCGGGGAAATCTTCGATGGAAGCCATTAGCAGATCGTCTGACACATCATACTCGTCCAGGCCCTGATGATAAAAGTGAATCCATCCGCCGGTGTCTGCACAAATGTAGTAGTGTTCTCCGTAAGCTAGGTATCCAATATCCCAAATTTGTCCAGCCGGTCCTGCGGCAAGCCCATCAAAGTCGGGCGCACCCAGGATGGCTTCAGCTGGCCCATCCACCTGAAAACTATATAAAGTGTAGCCATCCCGAGCCGTTTCGTTGGCACCGCTACCCACTAGGATGTAATTTACATCCGGACGCAATTCGACTAAAGTATCTACCCTGTAGGGAAGAGACGGGCGGTCTGCACTGTAAATACCCGCCACCAAATCCTCCTCTGGGTGCTCCGCGTCAAATGAGTTTGCATACAGGTAGAGTACAGGAAAGTTACCGGCAACCAGGTACTCCCCAAGTTCTGAAACCGATAAGGAGATCGATTCGTAACCGTAAGCTGGCCCATTGGGTTGTCCGGGTAAATGGAATTGTGGATTGCAACGGGAAAACTTAACATCCTCCTTTAACGGATTTGCACCCAAAAGGAAGGACCTATTCACCCAGTCGCTTACAAAACCGTCAGGGCAAACCGTTCGAATAGAAAGCGAATAGATAGCTGCTTGCTCCAGGTTAGCTAATGTGATGAGGGTATCTTCATAATGCTCAATCAGTATACGCTCTTGACTATTATTAGCAAGATGATATTGAATGTGGTATCGGACATCGGCTTGGGGTGGGGACCAACTAAAAGTAGCCGAATCCCTAGTTTGTGATTCAAGGCGGATATCATCCACTGCTGGGCAAGGGTTTTCGCAGGCGCGAATGACGAAATTATAGGGTGCGTTCCACCGACTGCAGTCGCTCAATATATAGTAGGTAGAGTCCTGTTCAACCTCCATTTCTAGTGGTGGATAACCACGGTCGGAAGTGCGATCATCGAAACTCCAGCATCCAAGGAAAGACCATCCTCGGTTATCTAGTAGCTCCGTAGCTGATTTATAGAAAAAAGCAGCATTGGCATCTTCATCTTCAAGATAGATAGTTGGGAGCAAGAAGACGGTGCCGGTAGTAGCAGCACGGAAACGAAAAACATTTTCCTGAATAGAACTCATCCATCGGGGCCAGCAAGCCTGGTTGACTTGCACCAGATCCTCATCATCAAACCCGAAAAAGTTCGCTACGCCCTGATTACAGTACACATCAGTGACCTCCAAGGGGGGTAGGGTACTAGCCGACAAGAGGAAGGGACCCCACCAGGGTTGATTGGTGCCAATACAGGGCATCTTAATATAGAACTCCAGATCCTGGTAGGCAGGAATGGCCGAAATGGTAACGGAAAGGGTATCCCCGTTTTGAATTTCATTCCGGGCCTTAGAAAGCTTGACGCGAGAGAATAGTTGGTCGCGATCTGGGTGACCACCAGCTAAGGTTACACTAAATTTGAGATCATTATACGGTGATATTCCGCTCCAAGTCATGTCAAAACTTGCCGAAGCAGTAGTAACCTCCTTGATCTGCAGCACCTCTGGCACCAAGCAGATGGCATCGGTCTCGACTGGGAATGGGCCCTCCCAACAGGCCTTGCGTCCAGGTTCACAGCTGGACCGAACGTACAAATCATAGGTCGTTCCTGCTTGCAGACCAGTTAGGGTATAATGTGCCTGTCCATCTAGGATGGCATTTTCGACAGAAGGCTCGGTGGAAAGGTCCGGAGGAGTGATTCCAGTCGCTCCAAAATAAAAATCCACTTCAGAATCCGAATAGTCGATGGGCCACTGTGTCACAATGGAATCTGTATAACTGAGGCTTCCCCAGATATCACTGATGCGCTGTGCACAGGGTTGGGGACTCAGGACCCCGAAGGGTCCATGTACCAGTATCCAGTAGGTAGTATCTGCCATGAGTGCTGGCAATTTGCTATCAGAAATCGGCAACCAATCCTCTGCGGAACATGCTGGGCTGCTCGCCTTATAAGAAGCCGGTCTACCAAACCCTGGCAAGTAGTAATCTCCATCTGCTGGAGGGGTAAAAGAAAACAGCCACGTTTTACCACTATCATCATCTGGAAAGTTGAAAAAGAACAGGAGGGAGGGATCGTCATCCCGCAATTCATCACATAGCGTAACCGGATTATCGTACTCACAAGGATTGAATTCCGTTTGTGCCGTCAAGCGCTGACTCCATCTGCTCACGTGACCATTTCCACAATTGGACCGCACATGAATATAGTACGTCAAGCCCGGCAATAAACCCTCCAACTGATATTCGTTATTGAGATCGATCCCTGCGATAGTGGCTTCAGTCTCAAAATCAGGCTTAACAAGTGGGTCAGTGGTATAAAATATATCCCAGAGGGTGTTGTTTTGTCCGCCATCCCAACTCAAGGTCACGGAAAAATCATCGGCTTCCACCAGTGCTGGCGCGCCCGTTCTTCGACACGCTGGGCGATCACCAGCGATAAGTTCCAGGGTCCATCCATCTGATACAAAGCCGAAAGTCAGTAAGTCAGACTGATCACTAACGATGTACAAATTCCACTGACCATTGGGATTTATATCTATCAAAGAAAAGGGATCGGGTTCCGGCTGGTCAACCGGGCCTATGTTGGGGAAGCTATCTATGGCTAGTCCATAGTTGGCAGGCAGGAACGCACGCGGACGATCGTCCAGATTCTCGGCAACTTTCTCCTCGGCTTCCGATCCTATATAATACGCAAAAGTGCCTGCGCTTTGGCGCGGAACATCAGAAGCAAGGATGAGCAACTGCCCGTCAGGGGCTTGCAGCAGAATATCCAGGGCTTCTGGACCCAAAGCATGAAAAGCTTCGAAGCTAACCATAAAACCGTAGAGATAGTCTGGTGCATTGCTGACGGTAATGCCAGAAGGATAAGGCAAATAGCGATTCTGGTTTAGGTCGAGGGTAAGATCCGAGGGATTGGAATAGGATTGAAAAACGGCCTGACCTGCAAGGCTATTGAGGCTGGCCATGGTAATTAGGGTTACTAGTGTTCGAAGTTTCATCTTGGAAACAATGGTTTAGGTGTATTAGGGGCGTTTACTTAGCTTGCGATTGGGTTGTAGCTCAAGAAGAAGCCTCTTCCGGTTTTATATCCTCAATACCATTTTCCCTGAAATGGTTCCTGGTATCTGGATCGGCCGAAAAGTTCTAGTTTCCACAGGCCCTCCTGCTCCTTGAAAATAGTCCATTTTCACACATCCCAGTAATTTTCTGGTACATACCTATGAATCGAGACGAGAAGCAATGCTAGTAATAGGATATTCTGCCCGAAAACAGGAATTGATTTTAAATCCATTGATACTTCATTTTTGCGCTTGATTCTATTGTGCCCATACTTTCGTCTCCCTTAGGACCGTTGCTTTCTTGTGGTAACAAGCTTGCTTATATGAGGATTTTGCTTAGATTTATTACCACTCACTCCTCGAACTTAGAAAACACCTTTAGACAGGGGATAGAAGTCTTGACTTCTGCATGGGCCGAATCCTTCCCTATTCATCTTTTCAGCAACACAGATGAGATCAAACAACCCTTTTCGAAAAAAATTATAAATCAGTCCCTAAGGCTAAAATGCATGAATGCTTTCTTGAAAGTCAGCTATCCAAACATCATCATTCTGTTCTGTTTCTCACTTATTGTCGGATTGATTTTTTCACCGGCACTATTATCGATTTCAATGATTGCATTGGTGATATTGGGACTTTTGCGCATAGAAATTTGCAAAGGTAGGCCCTATTTTCGGTTGAACGTTGAAGGACTAAAGCGGGTACAAAACATTTCAAGATATCCAGCATTTCTAGCCATCACCCTTTTTTTCCTGGTTTGTGCAATCCGGTTTTATCCGCTAGGAGATGCACATTATTTCCTAGAACGTCTACGGATTAAAGCACCCTTCGTATTTTTCCCCTTAGCTTTCTTGGCCCTTCCTCGCTTTGATGATAGGCGGGTAAAACTCATTCTCTATTTCTTATTGTTTTTCTTAGCGGCAGTCAGTGTTGGCATTCTGATTAATTATGCGCTGAACTTCGAACGCTATACGACCTTAATCAAAGAAGGGCATCATATTCCAACTCCACGTAATCATATTCGATATAGCTTGCTCGCTGCCTGGGCTGTCGTATGTGGAATATATCTCTATATAGAGGGCTATGTTAATCGATATGCATGGGAAAAGTGGCTAGTTGTTGGAAGCACGCTCTTCCTCATTATTTTTTTACACATTCTTTCAGTTAAGAGCGGTTTATTGCTGCTATACTGCAGTCTATTTTTTGCTCTACTTCAATACATTTGGAAAAGCAAAGCCTTTCTCACCGGCACCCTGGGTCTTCTGCTAGTTCTTGCTTTGCCCATCATCGCTTATCAAACGCTACCCTCCTTCAAGAATAAGGTCGCTTATTTCCAGTATGACATGTTGATGTATCAACAGGGCGAGGGCGCTAATTATTCTGATTCCGGTCGGCTGGCTTCCTTGGATGCAGGTTGGCGTATAGCTAAAGACCATTGGGTCTGGGGAGTTGGGACCGCGAATATTAGAAATGAAGTTCGCCTAATTTTTGAGGCAGATTATGCCAATTATCCAGAGGAGTTTATGCCTCAAAATCAGTTTCTGTTCAGTTGGGCTTCTACCGGCATCCTGGGTATGCTAGTGGTGGTTTTTGCCTTCTTTTATCCGATTTTTCACCAAAAAAAATACCAGCATTGGCTGACGCTTAATTTTTTCTTTTCCATTTTTATCATCATTATGATCGAGCATGCACTAGAAAACGCTGTAGGTGTCGCTCATTATTTGTTCTTTTGTTGTCTTTTTCTAAGTTTCCTAACGCCTATTGTACCTTGGCAGGAAAAAACAAACCACGTTAATGAACATTAATCATATACATCTTCCTGACTGGCTTGCCAACAACTGGCTCTTTAGGAAACTCTTCTTGATTAGGAAACTCTTTCTTTCCAGGGTTAGCTTTAAGCACTATGGGCAAATGGCTGAGGATATTTCTTTGCAAAAATTCTTCCCCAATCTTCAGCAAGGCTTCTTTGTCGATGTTGGCTGCTTTCACCCCATCAAATACAATAACACCTACTTCTTGTATCGAAAACAAGGGTGGCGAGGCATTAATATCGATATCGACAGCATCAAAATAGAAGGCTTTAATATCGTCCGCCCGAAGGACATCAATATCTGTCAGGCGGTCAGTAGCACCGCTGGCGAACTCACCTATTGGACCAATGGCTTTTACACGCCTACCGTAACCCTGAACAAAGAATTCACCGAAGAACGATCAGGTAAGAAATACCAATACATTTCAAAGACGGTAAAAGCTGAGCCCTTAACCGATATTATTGACCGCACAAAATTCAAGGATCGCCCCATTGATCTGCTTAGCATCGATGTTGAAGGCCATGACGTGCACGTATTGGAGGGGCTTGATTTTGATCGCTATGCACCAAAAATCATAGCAGTAGAGACTCAACTCAATGATTTTCAGGAGATTCAGCAAGAGGCAACCTATAAATTGCTAGTCAATAAGAACTATACCCTTGCCAACTGGGTCGGTATGACATTGATCTTCAAACATGCTTCGTTTAACTAGTACTAGCAAATCACAGCATAGCACCAGATATCGCCACGATAAGGGCCATCGCTGATCCATGAAAATTAGACCTAGATTAGCTTCGTACTGCAATTGGAAATGACTCTTCATTTTTCGATTCGTCCATTTTATAAGTCCCCCCCTCTCCTTCCTGCATCTTAACAGTTCGATTCGATAAATTTTCCTAGATCCGGATTAACGTTTTCTTCTTACATAATGTTAGTAAGGGTGGATTCAAGCATGATCGACTCTGCAACCTAGCGATGAAGGTAGGTAGACAGGGCGTATTTTTTGCGAAAACTAAACTATGGTACAGATTCGGAACTATCAGGTAGAACACAAGTCAGGGAAGGAAATTGAAGAAAAAACTTCTTGGCTTTGGTGGTTCGGACTTGGCATTTGGGGACTGGTCAACTTGCTACAAGCTTATTTCACTGAATTGGACCCGGATGAAGCTTATTACTGGATGTATTCCCAACAGCTAGATTGGGGCTATTTTGACCATCCTCCAGTAGTAGCGACGCTTATTCGAATGGGTACCACTTTATTCCCTGGGGAGTTGGGGGTCAGAGCCCTCACGGTTCTTTTGATGTTATTTACTTTCATCATGATCCGAGAGATTCTAGGGCGTCCGAAAGGCGTAAAGGAGGTATCTATCCTCTTGCTGTTACTGGTTTCTATGCCCATGTTTCAAGTTTATGGCTTTATTGCCACGCCTGACGGTCCGCTTCTCTTTACTACGACCCTATTCTTCCTGCTATACGATAGATTTACCAAACAAGAAACCCTGCTCAATAGCTTACTGTTGGGGTTTGCGATGGCAGCCATGTTATACAGTAAATACCATGGTATTCTCGTTATAGGCTTTACTGTTCTATCTAATTTTTCCTTATGGAAAAAGCCTAAGTTTTATGTAGCTGGCACATTCGGGGTGTTGCTCTTTTTGCCTCATTTATGGTGGCAATATCAGGCAGGATTCCCTTCTTTCCAGTACCACCTGATCGGCAGAGATGATCCTTATGAACTAAAGCACACCCTGAACTATCTTGTCAATCAGTTGTACATCTTCAACCCTCTACTGATTCTTTTGGTGGTTAAAATGCTGGTCAGATTCCCCCTTAGATCTGCATTGGATCGAGCCTTTTCCTATACCATTTATGGGTTTCTAGGATTTTTCTTCTTGAGTACCTTTAAAGGGCACACTGAACCACAATGGAACGCGGTGCTTAGCATCTGTTTTGTGATATGGCTTTACCGCAGCAGTTTTGTGGATCAGTTGCTTGCATTACGGATCAAACGTATCGGGCTTATTTCCATTGGCCTATTCCTGTTAGCACGTCTGATCCTGATCTATAATCCGTTCCCATTCAAAAGCAGTTTTCATCACACGGAATGGGTCTACGAACTAGAAGAGCTATCAGATGGTAGCCCGGTAGTTTTCCAAAATTCTTACCGAGAAGCTTCCAAATTCAATTTCTATTCCGACCAGGAAGCCTACACCTTTACGGACATAGCCTATCGACGGAACCAGTATGATATTTGGGATCAAGAGAAGAAATTCCATAATCAACGGGTATTAATGGTTGGGCAGCTTGACTGGGAGTGTGCCAATTGTAAGGAGGCTGAGCTAAGCGGGCTGGACAAAAAGATACAATTCGCAGACAGTCTACAAATCACACAGAAGGTAGATCTGCAATACAGCATGCCAGCCTACAATTGGCATCCGGGAGAACTACAGGATATTTCTGTAGAGTTGAATAACCCCTATTCTCATTTGATCGATTTTGGAGCAGGAAGTCTGCCGCCTTCCTTGATCGGATTGCTGATTGATGAGCACGGAGATCGAGTAGAAATTAATATCCGTAGACCAAACTCATCTCTGATCCTCCCTGAAGCGTCCGTACAATCTCTTGACTTTGAGTTGGAAGTACCCGATACCTTACAAGGTAATTTCCAATTTGGTTTTGGTCTGAAGACTGGGGATCTACTCCCCAGGCTTTGTAGCCCCGTGTCGACGGTCCAGATTAGATAGAGGCTAATTATGAGGAAGGAGAATATAGATGATGAAATGTTTCTATTGTTTTGACCAGCTTGATGAGGCCAAAGGAGACATGCGGAATAAAATACGATGTCTTAGTTCCATGGCGCCTCATGAGGGTTTACTGACGGATACAGAGGTGACAGCCGCACTAACTTAAGTAAGAAATTAGTTCGGCAATAGATCTTCCGTTATAGTTGGTGCTATAGTCAAGGAGGTACGAGCCAGCATATTGGAGGCCTTTCTGTTCTCGCAAATCACAATTCATATCCCCCCTTCAATTCCCTATTAATCGAAAAATAGAAGGTCGTTCCTTGATCAAGTGCTGACTCAAGCCAAATCTTGCCTCCGTGGATTTCTACAATTTTCTTGCAGGTAGCCAATCCGATACCGTGACCGCTGAACTCTTCCTTGGCATGTAGCTTGGTGAAGATATTGAAAACCGCTTGCTGTTTCTCCTCTGGGATGCCGATGCCATTGTCTTTTACAGAGAACTGCCAGAATTGATCATCCGCTTTCGCCTCGATGACAATCCTACAAGGCTGGTCGTCTCGTCTAAATTTAACAGCATTAGAGATAAGATTCTGGAGGAGCTGAGCCATTCGGTTAGGTTCTGCGAAGATTTCAGGTAGGTCTTGATAGTGCAATTCCGCTCCGCTTTCTTGTAGTTGCTCATTCAGTCCAAGCTCCACTCCCTGTACTACGCGGTTCATGTCCGTCATTTGAAATTTGTAGTCTCCAACTTGGCCTACCTTGGCGTGCTCGAGCAGACCATGAATCAGGTCATTGAGGTTTTTTGCAGCAGCGATGATGAATTCTAAATATTCGTATACGCTTTCCGGAACCTCTTTTGCCTGGGCGAGTCTCCGCTGGAGCAGCTGCGAGAAAGAGGTGATGGTCCGTAAGGGTTGCTTGATATCGTGCGAGGCCACGTAGGCAAAATTCTCTAGTTCAAGATTGGAAGCAATGTATCTTTCGAGTTCTTCATTCTTTTTCCGGATCTCCTCCATCCTATGTTGCAAATTGTGCTCTGCCGTTTTCCGGCGAGAAATATCTTTGATAGCAATGACACTGTACTCCTGCTCTACCTCTTTGAGTCGTGCTACGGCCAATTCGCAATCAAACTGCTCTCCCGATTTTTTGAAGCCAATGCCCTTATTGTAGAAGGCTGCCTCCGGTAGATTTCCGCTCATTAACTCGTCAGAAGTATTCCCCTCTAATGAGGGCGGGAGTTGGATTAACTGACTAAGTTGAAGGCTTTCCCAATCCTTGTCGTCATAGCCAAATATCTGTGAGGCCCTATTATTGGTATTGAGTATTCGATGTCTTTTGAAATCATACACCATAATGGCATCGGAGGAAGCCTGGAAGATACCCCGAAAACGGCTTTCACTAGCCTTGAGCGTCCTTTCCTGTTCGTGTTGAAAATATCTCAGCTTCTGCGCTTGGGCTAAAGAAAGAATGACTACCTCAACCACCAAGGCAATGTTGAAGGCGTAAACCAGCAATATAATGACCACATTGCTCATGTAATTCCAGCTAAAGGCATTGATCTTATTCAAGAAGAGGATCAACAGACTGACCATGATCAGCGAACAGGCTAGTACAAAGTATTTAGCCGGTGCAAAATCCTCTTTGAGGAGGGTAATAGCTATGATAAAGGCAAAGGCAAGCGGTAAGGTATAGACACTAATTAGGGAAATTTGTAGGCCAAACAAGTTGTGCATCAGTAGATACAGAATGGCCCCGGCCGTTATGCCTACCAACACTTTGAACATGATCGGACGACGACTAGAAATCTCAATCAATGAATTGGAGTAGAAGAGAAAGGAGATCAAAAAGAGAAGACCGACCAGATATTCTATGTAGTGATTCAACTCATGCAAGCCAGGCCATAAGTACTGGAATCCCAAACCATCTTCTATGGAACAAGTCAAGCCAGCCGCCAATACATAAAGGACATACCAGAAGTACAGCTTTTCCTTCATAAAAAGAAAAAGCAAGAGATTGTATATTGCCATGACTAGGATAATGCCATAGAATATACCTAGTAAAACGTATTCATTGATGGCATAACTCAAGAGAAAACTGGCAGACTTCAAGCGAAATAAAAATTGAGCGGGGTTGCCAGAGGCGATTCGGACAAATATTGTTAGGGAGTCAGAATGATTCGGCAATTCCAGCACAAAGTTCTTAAACGGTATCAAACGGGCGTCAAACGGACGGATCAATCCCATCTTATGCTCACTGTAACTTCCATCCGCTTGAGGGATATAAAAGTCCATGAAATGCGTGTTCGGATCTCGGCCTTCTAAAAACCAACTTTTCTCTCGCAAGGCTTCACCCGCAAAGGTAAACTTCGCCCAATAGGCAGAAGAGAAACGCTCCACTCGGTGCCCTTCTAAATTGAACTTTGCCTCGAAATCAGTGTTGCGTACATCACTGAACGAAAGACGAGCTGTCGTATCTTCAAACGTCAGCATCTGCTCAAATGGAACCCTTAATTCTTTCGTCGATTTAGAAACAGGAATGGGAGACTGCGATAGCAGGGGAGATGAAAGGATAAGAGATAGTACTAAAAATATTATCGATCCATAAGGGGTCGAATCCATATTCAGTTTACTTATTGGATTAAAGGGGTGGATTTCTTTTTGTTAGGTGTAACGACACAGTTTCAAATATAACGAACAGGAATGATATTTCATCATACTCCAGAAAAACCAAGGGGCATGTTCTATTGTCTATTTCATGTATAGAGGAGCTCTTCAAGCTCCTCTCTGCTCCATCAACTGTGTAGGTCGATATGGTGTAAGCACCCCATATTAAGGTGAATACTCCCAGGAGGGATGCGTATCGTTTATTATTATTTTAGGTTTTTGCGAATAAAAAAAGTACCATTGTAATGGTCCAATAATATATTTTAGGTTCCTAAAGGCAAGCATTTAACTATGAAGAAATCAATGCAAAGAAGAAGCTTTCTAGAGTTTTTAGGTAAGGGTGCACTTACCTTATCGGTTACTCCTACCCTGCTAGCTAATAAAATGTATACCCCACTATTAGGAAATAAAAAATTACCTCTTGTCAAAGGGATTAGACCTTCCGCCAAGGACGAACTAAAATTAGCCAGAGGGTTGAATTTCCACATCATTGCAAGATGGGGCGATTCGATCAATCCAACCGATACTTTTGGGTTCAATAATGACTTCACGGCATATATTCCACTAGACGAAAACAATCCCGATGAAGGGATCCTCTGGGTTAATCATGAATACATCGATCCTTTTTTCGTTTCTGCCTTTGTTGGAGGTGTAGAAAAGACGAAAGAGCAAGTGGAGAAGGAGCAGTATAATGTGGGGGGTAGCTTTATTCATATTCGAAAAAAGAAGAATGGTAAGTGGGAGATGGTCAAAGACTCTGCCCACAATCGCCGCATCAGTGGACATACTCCAATACCCTTTAACTGGGATGAACCCATTGCTGGTAAAAAGGAGGGTATTGGAACACTAGGTAATTGCTCTGGAGGTGTGACGCCATGGGGGACGATTTTGACCTGTGAAGAAAACTATGATCAGTTTTACGGTGAACGCAATTATAAGACTGGCGAAAAAGTGCTGCGTCGCAACGACCTGGGTTGGTCTAAATATTATGATTATCCCCCAGAACATTACGGTTGGGTCGTAGAGGTGGATCCAAAGACCGGAGCTGCCCAAAAGCATATTGCTCTCGGCCGTTGCGCCCACGAATGTGCTACGATTAAGGAGCTCGATGATGGAAGACTAGTCGTCTATACTGGAGATGACACCGTTAATCAATGCCTGTACAAGTTTATTGGATCCAAGCCCGGAAGTTTATCAGAAGGGACGCTATATGTAGCTAACACCGTATTGAGCCGCTGGGAGCCTTTGGTCTACGAGAAATCTAAGGCCCTCCAGAAGTTCTTTAAGAGTCAAACAGAGGTACTTATTCGATTGAGAGAAGCGGCCAAGCTAGTCGGTGGTTCTCCCTTGGATCGACCAGAAGACATCGAAATTGACCCCATCAATGGTAATGTCTTGGTAGCACTAACCAATAATTCAACCGTAAAGAACTATTTCGGTTCCATTCTGAAGATAGAAGAGGCAAATGGTGATCATGAGGCGCTAACATTTAAGTCAGAAGTGTACTTGGCTGGAGGAGAGGATACCGGCTTTGCTTGCCCAGATAACATGGCCTTCGACCTGGCTGGCAACTTGTGGTTCACTTCCGATATGTCTGGAAGTCTAATGAATAAGGAGCCATACACTGCCTTTAAAAACAACGGATTGTTTTTTGTCCCAAGGGAAGGAGAGCAGGCCGGTCAAGTTATCCAAGTCGCTAGCGCTCCTACGGATGCCGAACTAACAGGCCCATGGTTTGCACCAGACGGCAAGACCTTGTTTATGAGCGTGCAGCACCCCGGTGAATATTCTCCATCTATGGATCAATTGACCAGTCACTGGCCAGATGGTGGCGAAGAAATCCCCAAGCCAGCTGTTGTGGCCATTCAAGGGCGCTTACTGGAGGAGATACAGGGCTTGTCAGATTGATCGTAAGGTAATTATCTTATTCCTTTGCATTCAAACTTGCAGATCAGCCCATTGGGGCAGGCTTACTAGTCTGCCCCAATGCTCAATATAGGCCTCTACCAACGTAAGGGCTGAAATTCCCAGCCCGGCTGCTTCGCTTGCATCGCGGCTTGATCATCCCTTTCCGTCAAACCGCAAATCTTATAATTTTCGTGGAGTCGCTGTAGTTCAGCTTGATCGATTTCAACACCAAGTCCCGGTCCATTCGGGACTTCCACCGCCCCTTCCACGATCTCCAGTTTCCCTCCTTTAATCACTTCATCCGACTGCCAGGGATAGTGCGTGTCAAGCGCATAGTCAAATTGCGGGATGGCAGCACCGAGGTGAACCATTGCAGCCATGGAAATCCCCAGATGACTATTGGAGTGCATGGAGAAACCCCTACCAAAGGTTTGACAGATGCGGTTCAATTCCATACTAGCCCTCAAGCCGCCCCAGAAATGATGATCGGAAAGGATGATTTGTTCCGAGCTCAAGTGGATACTTCCCGGTAAATCGCTAAAGGAGGTCGTGCACATATTGGTAGCCAGAGGAATATCAACCAATTGCGCTAATTGCGCCATCTCCTCTTGTCCTCGTACTGGGTCTTCATAATACTCTAACACCCCTTCCATCTGCTTACCATATTTTACAGCCGTTTCTAATGACCAAATAGCATTGGGATCCAAGCGGAGGGGCATTTCCTCTCCAAAAGCCTTACGCAAAGCTAGAATGCTCTCACATTCGAGTTCAGGCTCAAGCGCCCCCCCTTTTAACTTGATGGATTGAAAACCAAAAGCAGCGCACATGGATTTAGCTTGCTCTACGATCTGATCCGGTGTCAAGGCTTCTTTTTGTCTTCCCGACTCCCAGCCCTCTGCCTCAGGATCTATAGTAAAACCAAGTGTCCCCCCAGCGCCTTCATATTTGTAGAATAGATAAGCGGCAAACGGCACACGGTCCCGCGCCTTACCTCCCAGCAGGTTCACGACTGGCTCGTTAAGCAGCTTCCCCATGATATCCAAAGAAGCCACTTCAAGTGCGCTAAATAGGTGGATCAGTTGCCGCTGGTCCCAAGGCTTGTTGCCCCGTTGATCCGCCGTATCCACTCCGAAATGTGCGGTGAGAAGCTGCTTGAGCAAATTCATCTGAAAGGGATGCTTGCCCAAAATCAAGGGCTTCGCCCTTTCCAATGCTTGACGTATCTGCTCACTGCCTGGAATCTCGCTGATGCCCGTAACTCCAGCATTGGTCTCCAATTCTATAATAATCCTTAGCGCATATGGGGCGTGTAACCCGGCGGCATTTAAGAGCGGAGGATCGCCCACGGCTATGGGCGTGATGATCAAGTCGGTAATTTGTAAAGTTGGGTTTTTCATTTCGTTTTGTTAAATCGTATTCAATAGATCTCCTCTAATATAAGTGCTCTGCCCCTTTCTGATGGAATTATAACCGAGCTTCCCTTACAAGAGGACAAAGGCAATCTTTGAGGAATGCACAAATTATTAGTACTTTAAGTAGGTGTTTCAATTTCGACTCTTGCTACTAGACTTGAGAGGTAAGAGGGTAGGTCGCTTCGCTGTCAGATACCTTAATTTCAGATTGTATCCCAAGGCCGTGGTTTGCCATCCCTGCCTTTGCAGGCAGGCAGTTTCTGACTTCTGAATGTCCAGTATATTTAAAAGTAATCTACTACGCTATCTAAGGCACCATTGACAATGAACGCCATCTTTATAATTCTGACTGGAGCAGCTGTCGTATTATTCTGTATTATTCGACTGAAGCTTCATGCTGCTATCTCCCTCATGCTGGCCGCCCTGGTCACAGCACTCCTTACTTCCCCGGAATTATTGTTGGACTATGCTCAGCAAAGTGGCATGACGGAGGATCAGGCACGGGCTTTTTCAGAAATACCAATCGGGAAGCGCCTGGCCACTGCCTTTGGCAATACAAGTGCTAAGATTGGAATCTTGATCGCCTTGGCTTCCATTATCGGCACCGCCCTGATGAGGAGTGGAGCAGCAGATCGGATCATCCGGGGTCTGCTGAATTTATTCGGCCAGAAAAACTCCTCAATGGCACTTTTATCTGGTAGTTTCACCTTGGCCATACCTGTCTTTTTCGATACCGTTTTTTACCTAATGATTCCACTGGTCAAATCACTCTCCGTTAGAGATCCGAAGAAATTTAGTCTGTACCTCATGGCGGTCATTGCAGGGGGTGTGATGGCGCATTCTCTCATTCCCCCCACGCCGGGGCCGCTCTTTGTAGCAGAGGAAATGGGGATCGATTTGGGGATCATGATCATTGGAGGATTGATCGTTGGCATTGTGACAATTACCGCCGGCTATCTCTATGCGCTTTGGGCTAACAGAAAATGGGATCTTCCGATGCGCGACACCCCCGATATAAGTATAAAAGAACTGGAACAGTATGCCGCCCGCCCAACAAGTGATTTGCCCCACTTGGGCCTATCTCTGTTGCCGATCCTACTTCCTCTTTTTTTAATCACTGGAAACACTTTGTCAAACGCCTTCCTATCCAAACAGAACCTGGCTTACAAGATATTGACGACCTTAGGGGAAGCCAATATTGCCCTCTTTGTAGGCGCTATTCTTTCGATGTTCCTATTATGGAAACAACTTGTGGAGAAAACCAATTTCCAACGATATATCACGGAAGCACTGACTAGCGCCGCCATGATCATCCTGATCACTTCTGCGGGTGGAGCCTTCGGGCAAATGCTACAGCAGACGGGAATTGGCGGACAGATTGAAGGATTGGCTGCGCAGTATCAATTGGCTCTACTGCCAATGGCCTTTCTCATCACAGCGGTAGTACGTTCCGCTCAGGGTTCCGCGACAGTAGCCATGGTAACGGCTATGGGGGTGATGAGTGGCGTGATTGGCACCGACCTCGCCTTTCATCCGGTTTACTTGGCCTTAGCCATTGGCTGTGGCTCCAAGATTTTCGCCTGGATGAATGATAGTGGGTTTTGGATTGTCACAAAAATGAGCGGGATGGAAGTGCAGGAGACCATCCGACACTTTTCTATACTAATGACGGTTATGGCTTTAGCGGGTCTCTTTGCCGTGATGCTTTTTTCCGTTTTACTCCCTTTCTCCTAAACAAGATCAAACAAAACGATTTCGAAACAAAACAACCAACATGAATCTCGAACGACTTAGAAATGCGCTTAGCGATGGACTACTTTCCTTCCCAATTACAGATATGGATGCAGAAGGGCAAGTCGATATTTCCTCCTACGCTGATCGGCTAGAATGGTTTATCTCCAAGCCGGTTTCCACTGTATTTGTAGCTGGAGGAACAGGGGAGTTCTTTTCCCTATCCAGCGCGGAATATCAAGGTATCGTAACAACAGCTACTTCCGTGATTGGCAATCGGGTTCCCGTAATAGCTAGTGTTGGTCGGAGTATACCCGAAGCCATTGAGTTTGCCAAGGTAGCTGAAGAAGCTGGCATCGATGGCCTGCTATTAATGCCCCCCTACCTCACCTCTTGCCCCCCCGATGGGGCGATGGCCTATGCCAAGGCCATCCTGGATAGCACTTCTCTTCCTGTGATCTATTACAATCGGGCAAATGGCATTCTCCCGCCCCAATACTTGCAAGCACTGGCCGATGCTTGTCCTAATTTGATTGGCCTAAAGGATGGAACCGGCAATATGCAAGACCTGAACGACACCATTAAGTCCTTGGGCGATCGACTGGTATATATCGGCGGCGTTCCAACCGCCGAGATCATTTCAGAAGCCTACCTATCCATCGGTGTCAATACTTATTCTTCTGCTGTATTCAATTTCGTTCCAGATTTGGCTCTCCGATACTACCAAGCACTAAGATCTGGGAACCAACAAGTGGTGAATGAGATTCTACAATCCTTCGTTATTCCGTTTGTCCGTTTGCGTAGCAAAAAGAAAGGCTACGCGGTTAGCTTAATCAAAGCGGGGGCTCGATTAATCGGTAAGGATGCAGGAGCCGTTCGTCCGCCACTAGTCATGCCAAGCCAGACCGAAATAGCAGAACTACAGGAACTGATTCAAGTAGCTAACCAATTGGTGTCCGCTCAGTAGCCAAGAACTTGAAACAAGTCAGGAGATTGTTTGAGGTAACGACTCTTATTGGTTTCCAAAAACCAGGCCTCCGCTACTTGTGGGTTAATGGAAAGGCGTGCATCTTTCCAATCTACTCCTGGAAAATTATAGCCTTCCCAATTGGCATTAATAAAGCTTATGGCCTTAATATTTTTGCGATAGCAAACCGAGAAGAAGTTCACGAACCAGCTATCCCAGGTTTCTATATTCTTGTGCTCGATACCTGCAGTAGGGCTCGATTCAGCCACCATCACCGGCTTGTGATGTGTCTTGGCAAATTCTAGTACGGCATCACCATGAGCCAGTAATTCTGCCTCCTGATAAAGCAGACCGAATAAAGAAACACCCACCCAATCCACGTAATCATCGCCGGGATACCAAGCCGCCAAAGGGTGATTATTGTAGGGAGCAAAAATATAGGAATGCCAAACAAAGGCCACATTATCTACCCCTTCCGCTCTCATCAAATCTACTACTCGCCGGTAGGCTTGCACATACTCATCAGGGTTCAGCTGATTGTGAGGCCCATCAAACTCATATCCGATGCGCAGATAAATGGGGCGATCAATGGATTTTGCCCAATTTGCGTACTTCTTAATCACCTCATCATACTGACCATTAGCGGTATTGGCAGCGACACCCCAAGTTCCTACCATCCACATAGCACTATGCATCACTGTATTTGGGAATCTGTCTACTAGCATTTGATGATTATGAGAACTCCCATTTTCATTGGTGAAAGTGCTAGTGATTCCCCTAAACTCTGGCACCCCCCAGTAAGCAGACCACCCTCCAGGAATTGGCTTATCTGAGAAACTGGACATGTAGTCATCGATATCTTCAATCGTCTGCCCCATGATGAGCAAAGTCTTTCCTGCTGGCGGCACGAACTTGGTTTTTTCGTATTCGTACTCAAAGTTGGGATCCGTTTCAGTTTGAATCTTAGCTACCATGTCCTCTATGGTAGTATCAGGGGTCCCCACTTGTCTGTTACAAGCTAAAACTAGTAGTAGCGCTGAAAAACTAAGGAGTAGCCATTGACGGTTGCGGAACTTGAAAAAATACTGCATGCTGATTCTATTTTCTTAGTGGAAATGCGAAGCGGTAAGAAAATACAGCTTCCAACTGATTTCTAAGAAACAAAAAGGAAGCACTTTTTACAATGCATTTGGTAACTGCAAACCTTTTTTTGTTTAGTGCCAAGGATGGCTTGACAAGTGTTCATAGAAGTAAGTGGTTTTGATCGAAAAACACCCCACCTCCCTACAGATCAATATTCCCTCCTGGATGTAAACCACTAGGTACTTCCTTTATAATTTCCGCATCAAAGTGATCGTCATTTAAAGATTTCAGGAAAGCGATGATAGAGGAAATTTCATCATCTTCTAATTGTAGCTGCCTAAGTTTTTCATCCCTTTGCGCTGAAGAAACATTCGGATTTTGACTAGCATCTGCCGCCTCATCGTAGAATTCCAGCACCTCCTCCAATGTTGAAAACACTCCATTGTGCATATAGGGAGAAGTAATACCCAGATTTCTTAGGGTAGGTGTCCTGAAGGCGAAGGAGCCGTCTCCATCATCTAGAATGTTCAATTGATCGTTTTCAGGGACGGTTAAAACATGTAATTCAAAATCGGAAAACATGGGACCACTATGACAATTGGCACAGCCCGTTTCTATAAAATTCATCATTCCTCGGATTTCAAAGGAGGAAAGGGCATTGGGTTTACCCGCTGCGTATTGATCAAACCTACTTTGATTCGTAATCAACGTTCTCTCGAAGGCAGCAATGGCTCTCCCTAGGTTTTCAACCGTAATGGCATGCTCGCCAAAAGCTTCCTCAAAAAGGGCAACGTAGACAGGTATTCTTTCAAGTCTCTGTATGACCGTGTCAAGGATAGCTTCTTTGGGAATTTGTACCCCCCTCATTTCCTCCGCTGAAAGAATGGGTTCAATGGCTTGTTTTTCTAAAGATTTACTTCTATTGTCCCAAAACATAGGGCCTACCTCTGGATTATAGTAACCATCGGAAGTAATGCCATTGAATGCGGTGTTTAGGATCGTCTGCGAATTTCGCTTCACAATGGTTCCGTTACGTCTCAATGCTGAAAGTCCTTGCCCTCCTACCCCGATACTAAACTCCAGTTGTTCAGCATATCCATGGGAGGGATGGTGACATGTCACGCAGGCTACATCTTTGTTTCCAGATAGAATCGGGTCCCAGAACAGGAGCTTGCCTAATTCCACTTTTCCCGGGGAATAGGGATTCTGTATAGGGGTTAAGGCCGTTGCGGGCAAAGCACCGAATCGATCGTCTACCCCAAGATCGATCGGTTCCGGCGTGCAAGAAATGCATGTACCTACCGCCAGTAATACCGATAGGCATTTCAAGAGGGAGTTTGTCATAATTTTGGATTTTAAAAGATATAGTTGAGGCCAAGACCTAAAGAGGTGAAACTCAAGTTGATTTGATTGACAAAAAGAGTGGAGGAAATGGATTCTGATAAACGAAGTTTTACTCCAACGGCGGCCGTCCAACCGAAGGTAGATCTTTGCCAATTCCGCTCTCCATCACTGAGCACGAAACGGTGAGATTCTTGTAAATAATTTAGGCCAGCACTGGCAAAAAAGGAAAGTTGCCGAAGCCTTGTCCAATAAACCCCAAGCCGCGCATCCATAATCAGTAAACGGGAATCTGGATTTGCGATGTCTGTAGTTAGACCTAGGCTGCTGAATAGATGGAGATCTCGCCTTTCTGCAAAAACATAGGTCCCTCTCACACCTGTCAGGAAATCAAAACTGGCATTCATTTCCCCACCAATCAAAAATGAGCTCTCGATTCCAACGGAGATTTTGTCAGGATTAAATTGTGCAAAAGTGACCCTACTACACAGCAAGATAAATGAAGCAAACAGGAGCAGTCTACATACCATAATAGGTTGTTTTATAGTATTAACCTGTCCTGGTCGGTAAAATTCTTGACCTAGATCAAGAAATGCGTTGAGCCCTAATTCTGCTCAAGGTTTCCGGTCTAATCCCTAAAAAGGAAGCTACATATTGGACCGGAATCTCATTGATAAGATTTGGATATTCTTTCAGGAAATGAAGATATCTTTCTTTGGCAGGCTGTGTGATAAAGGCGATTTCTTTCTCTTCCTTACTGCGGAATGCCTTCACGACACCCTTCAACAAAAACTTATACATCCGAGGGTGATCTTCCGTAAATTTCACCAGGTCTTCTCGATCCCATTCAATCACCTCCAAGTCCGTTAAAGATTCACAATAAATAGTTGAGGAGATTTCCAGGAAGAAACTGGTCAAGGAAGGAAGCATAAACCTCGGTCCGCGGATCAAATTTTTGGTGAATTGCACTGTTTTATTTTGGGTATAATGTCTAATGACCCCTTCCTTCAGAAAATAGGCTCTATCGGCTACTTTATTGGGGTGTATGATGAGCGTCTTCTTCGGGATAATCTTTCGATTCCCTAAAGCAATAAAATCCAGGGCATCCGCTTTGCTGAGCATGGTCGCCCGAATAATTTGATCGATTGTCTTATCTATTCCTTTCATGGTAAGTTTATGGATGATCAACAGCTATGACATTTACCCAATACGAGAATTTGGAAGAAAGCGTCGCAGCTCATCCAAAAAACTTACCATCTATATGTATCTCCACCCTCTTGCTATCCGGAAGCTTGTGGGATCATACTAAATTCCCATTATTCCCTTTGGACCTAGCCGATAAATAGCTTAGCCAATTCCTAACAAACTCGGTGGAGCAAAATCTTACTATCCTTAATAGAATTCGGATACGAAGAAGGCTATTGAGGTCAAATAGAAAGCGTACCCGTGCTTTAGCGTTGAAGCACTTTCACGCCCTTTCAGAATCTGAGTTCCTTCAATTCAACACTATGTTCTACAACTTTCTGTTCCGTAATATCAAAAATGCTCAAGCTTACCCTTTCTGCTGATGAAAGGTCTACCTCGATCAATCCCACATTATTCTGAGGGACAGGCTCACCAATACGATTAGTATTCGGTTCTATAATATCCCAAGTTTGGGTGATACCACTCGATGTTACATCATAAATGGGATAACCGCCATCTACCTCCATTTTCGAGATTTCGCCCCAATGCACATCTCCTGAAATGAAAACGACACCCCTGGCCTGGGTCTTCTTAATTAGGTCAATCATATACTGTTGCTGGTGTGGGATATTGGTCCAACTTTCCCAACCATTGTATTCATGACTAAACTGAATGCTTGAAGCGATAATTCTGATGTCGGCGGGTTGGGTAAGTTGCTCCTCGAGCCATAGCCATTGTTCTTGCCCTAGTATGGTGCTATCGGGACTTTGATTTATCGCATAATCATTTTTATGAGTCGTGTCCGCAGAATCGCGATGCACCAACTTATCTCGAAAAGTGCGCGTATCTAAGAGAATAAGTTGCACTTTCTTCCCGGCTTTCTCCAGGTATTCTACCCCATAAATGCCAGCATGCTTTCGGCGATCAGAGGTTGCGGGCACCTTCCAAAAATCCATGAAAATGGCTTTTGAAGCCTCCTTGAATGGATAGTGACGTCCGGCATCATTTTCACCAAAATCATGATCGTCCCAAATGGACAGCACTGTTGTACTATTCCACAGATTCTGAAATTCAGGTTTGGCAGCCAAGCGATCGTATTTCGCTTGTAAAGTGTCCATCGTTCTTGAATCGCCATAGATATTGTCACCTAAGAAGATAAAGGCGTCGGGATTCAAATTAGCCGCTACATTTAACAGCGGTTGCGGCTTATCTTGATTGGCACAGGAACCAAAAGCAATTCGAAATGTGATTGCTTCTTCATTGGTCTGGTCCGCTTTATCGCCGGCCTTATTGTCACAAGCAACGAGTAAAGTTGTAAGTACAAGTAAAGCGTAAAAGCAAAGTTGTCTCATATCTTATTTATAACAAGTGAATAGATTAGGACTAATAGTAAGAGGGGCACCTCCGCCCCTAAGCTACAAAGGAGCAAAACTTACATAGGAAAAGGGGATGTATCGGGATTAACTTTCTGTAAATGGAAGGTTTTTTCTTTGGTTTTAATTTCATCATCGTCGGAGAGCTAAGGCCGAAAGGATCAGTCTCGGATCTCCATTGGATAGGTTTTCACCAAGGTGTATGAGCTCCATTCACACAGATGGTTTGCCCGGAAACAAAAGAGGCCTCTTCACTAGCAAAATACAACACCGCATCTGCTACGTCCTTGGGAACGCCCCATCTCCCCGCTGGAATACCCGCCAGGTAAGCATCCTTGCTGTCTTGCGGATCGTTCTCATGACGTTCCACCGGAATCCAACCCGGAGAAATGATATTTACGGTTATGCCGAAAGGGGCCAATTCGGTAGCCATACTTCGCGTCCACCCCACTTGCCCGCCCTTCGCAGCTACGTAAGCACTAAAGTTGGGGACGGAGGTCTGATACACCTCACTACCAATATTGATAATTCGACCCCATTTTTTGTTTTTCATACCCTTGAGCACTGCCTTGGTAAGTAGAAAAGGGCTTTTGATAAAGAAATCGAGCATCGACTGATAAAACGCCCAATCGTATTCTTCGATCGGCTTCTGCGGCTGATCTGGAGTGGCGTTGAGGACAAGAACATCAATTTCTCCCAGCTTTGTTTCTACTTCATCTACTAACTTATTGATCTGCTCGGGGTCAGTGACATCCGCACGCACCAGCATCCCCTCTCCCCCAGCGGCTTGAAACTCCTGGAAGGTGGCTTCCGCCTTTTCCCTATTGTTGGCGTAATTGAAACATACTTTGGCCCCTGCTTCACCGAGTGTCATAGCAATCTGTTTCCCTAGCCCTTTGCTACTTCCGGTTACCAGGGCCACATGGCCGTTTAATGAAAAAGACATAGTATTGTTACTTTGTTCTCTGATAATTTTGTGTCTTACTTCAATACTGGTCCAGCCAGTTTCTCTCCATTGGTACTGAGAATCTGAAAATGATGAACCCGGTAGTCTCCATCATAACTCCATACCATTTCTTTTTGTGAGTTTACTTCAAAAAGCTTGATCCCTTCTTGAGCCCCATAGCTTGCAATCACGGTATTGCCGTTGGGAAGGCGTTGCGCTCCACAGGGATCCTTGAAGGGAGCCCCTTCGATATCTTCATTACTCACTTGCCAAACGACCTTACCTGCTGAATCCATCTCCACCGTCTTGTTGCCGTGGGTCAGATTGATCAGGGTATTCCCATTATTGAGTCGAATGGCGGTGAAGGGCCAGTTCTCCGCTTCTCTCCCACCAATTTCTGGCAGATCTGTGCGAAAAGTATTGACGACTTCTCCTTCCGATGTATACTCCTTCACGGCAAAGGCCAAGAGGTGAGGAACCAAGTAATTTCCGTTGGTCAATTTCCGGGCCATTCGCGTTTGCATATGGGCGTTATCGGTTTCTGGTTGTAAAGGAACATCAACCAGGATTTCTCCTTCTGAACTTACCTCAAGCAGTCGAGGCTGCTCTCCTAGTTCCGTGATCAAGGTATTGCCATTTTCTAGCCGTTGAACGGTGCCTAGTTCCTTGTTCTCAGGACTTTTCTTAAAGGTGAATACAACATTCTTGTCTTGATCATATTCTTTAACTTCATCAGACCAACAAATCAGGATATGGCCATTATCCAGCACGTAGCCATCTCGCGCGCCAGGTTTTCCAGCGTCCCATAGCACCTCCCCGGCTTCTCCAACAATACCGGTTAGTACTGGTCCTGCCACAAAGAAGGAATGTTGGACGGGGATCTGTTCTTCTTCTGTAGCATTTGATTCACTTGCTGTGCTGGAATTCGTACAGCTAAAATGAGTCAGCATTATAAAGATGGCAATTGTCGCACCGAAGCTTATACCTTGCTTAATTCTTGTTGTTGTGTTTTTCATTTTTAATAGAACTTATATCTAGTGTAAGAATTGATTTGGAAAAATGTCCGAAGGGAAGACTCGGTAAAATCAGGGAGCGAGAATTCTCATTCACCGCTATTCAAATAGTCATAAGTTTCCTCCAAGCCCAGTGCCTCTATAGCAATTTTGTTGGGGCGAGGTCGTAGATCCCTTTTCTGGTAATATTCAGCCGCATCCCAGTCGAAGGGGTTCTCGGTTTCCCTGGGGTCACCAGATTCGCGGAGGTACTTGGTCAATTGATCCGAAAGCTGCTGCTTTAGCGCGGCATATTCCGGCAAGGCTGCCACATTGGTCAATTGATAGGGATCTTTGGAGAGATCATAGAGTTCTTCGGCCGGGCGTTTAGCAAAAGCCAAATCGAACAAGGGTTTGACGTCCGCTTCATTCTTATTGGCTAACATATAGATCTTCGTCGGGGCAGGATAGTGCAGCATATGGGCATCCACGTCTCCAAACAAAGGTGGATCGCCCGCTGGCCAGCGGTCGGGTTCATAGTTTTTGATATACAAATAGCCATCGGTTCTAATGGCTCGGCCGGGGTACCCTGTCCCCCCTTGGCGCACAAAAGCATGCCGTTCACGTCCAGCTACGACAAAGTTCCTTGAGTCATCAATCCTGCCATTTTCTTCCGCGTAAAGGATATCTGCAAAACTCTTGGCGTTCATCTCCTCCGGTGCGGCAATACCTACCAGTTCCAAAAAGGTCGGCGCAAAATCATTAAGGCTTACGAAATCACTCACCTCACGACCTCCCTTGAATTGATCCGGCCACGAAATGATCAGCGGAATTTTAAGGCCAAAGTCGTAGAGGTTAGCCAGCCCACGCGGCATTTGCCAGCCGTTGTCACTACAGATGACAATAATGGTATTTTCGAGCTGCCCCATTTCTCCCACAAGAGACATGTATGACGCTACGTCCTGATCAAACAACTGTATTTCATAGAAGTAGTCCGCGATATCTTTTCTTACCTCCTCTGTATCTGGCAAATACGGTGGTACCTTTATGCTGGCCAGATCAATCCCTGATTTTTCCCATCCCCCTTCTCGGTAAGGACGATGCGGATCACGACTACTATACCAATACATCCAAGGTTTTCCCTTCTCCGCTTCATTGAAAAATGCTTCAAAGGAATCATATCTTTCCCCGCCGGGATTGTGCGCCCAGCCACCGGCTTCAGCATTTCCTGGGCCCCAGCCCTTGCCTTCAATGCCCACGTGATAGCCAATCTCTTCCATCATTTCGGTATACACTTTAACCTTCGGAAAGCTACCCCATAAGTTGGCCGCCTCTTGCAATCTCCAGGCATCTTGTCCCGCCAACATGGCTGCCCTTGCGGGTGAACAGGAAGGGACTGAACAATAGGCATTCGTGAAGCGTATGCCTTCCTTGGCTACGGCATCAATATTTGGAGTAGGCACGGACTCAGCATCATAACAGCTGAGATGATTCCAGGAGTGGTTATCGGACATCAGGATCAGGAAGTTGGGCATTTTTCTGCTGGCCGATTCCTGACTTGCTTGCTTACAGGAAGTGAAGAATACAAAAGCTACTATGAGGAACAGGAGAAAAGAGGTGAAACTTTTCATGATATCAGGTGGTTTAAAGTTGGTATATATTCTCGTTTCAGTCTTAGGCAGTCCTGTGTCTAATCCTCCATTTTCTTTTCAAAATAAGGTTTCCAGGCGGATTCTGGGGGTGCTGGTGTAAAAAGGCTGAAGGCGACATAGGCCGCGACACTAACCAGAAAGCCAGGCAGGACCGGGTAGATAAGCGGATCGCCATAGGCTTTCCAAAGGCCTGTACTGAGTACTCCTCCGATCATAGCCGCAATAGCTCCTTGTTTTGTGGCTCGTTTCCATAAGATACCTCCAACAACAGGCGTGAAAAAGCCCGCGGCCATAATAGCGGTAAAAAGGATAACAATGAATTGGATCAACTCCCCTTCTGCAAAGCCCGCCAGAATAGAAATGAGTGGTATGACGCCTACAATCAAGATGCCTATTCGAGCCACCCGCAGCTTACGCTTATTCGACACCTCCTTATGAACCATATTTTGGTAAATATCTTCGGACAAGGCCGATCCCGCCACCAGCAGTAAAGAATCCACGGTCGACATCATAGCAGAAGTAATGGCCGCTAACATGATCGTTCCGACAAAAGTGGGTAAGACAGCCTTAGCAATCATGGGCATGGCCAGGTCTCCGGTGGGAAGGTTTGGGAATAAAGCCATGGCAGCGAGGCCCAAAATAAAGACCAGTAGATTGATCCCGGTGACTAAAATAATGGCCAATAAAATGCCGCGCCGAATGGTCTTCATGTCTTTCATGGCATACAAGCGAATCACCTTTTCAGGTGTCGCTACCGATCCCAGAAAGAAAGCCATACTCATGGTAATCAACAAAACGGTGGGCAAGCCGCCCCATTGCATGGCATGCGGATGAATCAATTCCACCTTTTCTATGAGTTTGGCCAGCCCTTCGAAGTGTAGCAAAGCCAAAGGAACGGAAATTAAAGTACCGACGATCATGATGATCATCTGTAGGAAATCAGTGTATACCACGGCCAGCATTCCTCCCACCAAGGTATAGATGATCAGGATTGCCGTAAAGATGATCATGCCCGTCAAGGGAGAGATATTGAAAACGACATTAGCTACCAATCCACCAGCCACCACCGTAGCAATCAAGATGATCCCCCCGCCGATACCTCTAGCCAAGCGGCTTTGGTACCTTCTTTCCAGATAGGCAGGGAGCGTCAATTCAGTCACACTGGTAAATCTAGGAGCTAGCACCGCAACGGTAAACCAATACGCCAAGGGGATACTGATCAACACCCAGCCAAAGGACCAGCCGACGGCATAGATCACCCCGATCGTACCAATGAAAGTACCTGCACTGGTATGCGTGGCAGCCATGGTGGCTCCCCCTATTCCCCACCCTAGCTTACCGCCAGCGATCCAGTAATCCTCTTCCGAGCGAGTCCACTTCATGCCCAGCCAGCCGATAAAGAAGACTAGCAAGAAGTACCCAATAAATATGGCGAATTGTAAGTTGATCATTTGCTTTCTATCCAATACATCCAGGCCACGTAGCCCAAAACGATCAGCGCTAGCACGGCAAATAAACCCCAAAAAATAAATCTATCCATAGCTCAGTCGTTTCCGGTTAACCCAAATCAATACTCCAATTCCCAGGAACAAGAAGACCGCCAACAAATCTACTGCCGCGTTTAAGGTGAGCCCCCTTTGCTCTCCCTCAAGGCGTTGCAAGCGCAAGAAGGCCGGTAATGCAGGCACTTCTAAATTAATCACTTTATCTGTTGCCGTCAATGACTCCTCTAGCTTTACGGTTGGAAAAAGTACCGTATAGTTTTGGGTTGCAGGCATGCGGAGCTGCATTCTAAAGAAATCATTTTCAGAAGTCGCTGCCGAAAAATTGGTAAAGAACAGAGGGAGGCAAAATTGTTGGTCAGTGACCCTAACTTCATAAGTACATACCACGGCTGACCAAGCTTTTCCCGCTGGCTTACTTACCTCCAGTCGTTCCATCCCTTCCTTAGAAATCTCCGTTAAGGCTAACTCCTCTCCAGCCAAAGTTGCCGCCAAGAAATCCAGGCTCGTTCCTTCAAATTGTAAAGCCTTAATTTCAAAACTGGATACAGAATCAGCCAGGCTCAACGAAAATGTCTGCTGAACCTGCAACACGGAATCCTCCATGGCCACCTCAACCGAAACGGCGGTCAATTCCCCCTGAGCACTCAGACTGGTCACACCCAAAAACATCAGTATGTATAGCAGACACTTCATTTATACCCAGACCTCTTCTAGTAATCGCAAAGTATTTTTCCCCATCACCTTGGCAATATCCACTTCCGAATACCCATGCTTCACCAACCAGCGGACGATATTATAAGAGCCTTCTGTTGGATTCTCCAAGCCGTCCACATACTCAACCGGATCATATTCCAAGCCTGCTTTGCCTTTCCCCTTAGACTCTTTCAAAGACAAAGCTGCGGAGTAAGCGCCATGTAAGCCGACGTGGTCGCCATACAAAGTATCTGGCCCCATCGTAACGTGGTCAATCCCTACTAAATCCTTGATGTATTCAAAATGCTCCATAACCGCATCGAGATTGTGCCTGCGGTGATTAGGCGTCAAAGTGGTGTGCGGTGCTGCCTCTATTCCAATTACACCGCCTTTCTCTGCACAGGCTATTAGGACCTCATCCGGTGCCATTCTATTGGTTCCCCAAAGGGCTTGGGCGCCGATATGACTCAGGATGATGGGTTTACTGCTGTGCTCAATGGTATCAAGAGCCGTTTGATCCCCGGTATGCGAACAGTCGATCAGTAGTCCGACCTTATTCATTCTATCCACCGCTCGCCTTCCGAACTTTGTTAGTCCACCATCCCGGTCTTCCTTTAATCCGGAGCCCAAAGCATTGGATTCGCTGTAAGTGATCCCAATAGATCGTAGACCAAATCCGTACAATAGATCGATCCGATCCAACTCATTCTCTATCATCATAGCCCCTTCCATGACTGCCACCCAAGCCACTTTACCTTCTCTATGGGCACGACGAATATCTTCGACTGTCTTACAGTGGATCACAAAGTCCTGATGGGCTATATCACACAATCGCATCCCCAAATCATGGATCACCTCACTCCACTTCCAACCGCCTTTGGAATGTATTTGACACACCCCATTCATTAGATTATCAAATACACAATCCCAATGGCTCCGGGATAGCCCTTCAAAAGCTGTTGCCATGCGGCCCTCCTTGATATACGCCGGTGTTTGATTGATATCCTTTGGGAAAGTTCCTAAATGCTCATGCACACTGATCAAGACGTGATCCGTCAATATCTTAGTGACTAATTCCTCTTGTTCGGTATTGAGTTCAACTCGATTGGAAGATACGCGATCGATTTCATCGGCCAATTCGAAATACTTGTAATCGCGATCTTTTTCCAGGTATTGAAAGGACTGGTAGCCCTTGTAGTTCTTTTTCAGACTCATGTTAGGTTTTAAATGGATGTGAGGTCAATTTACAATTATAGGGAGCCTTGGCCAAAAAAGGCAGTGATGGATATCGGAGTAGCGCAAAAGAAACACAGGAAGCGGGTAAAGAAAATTAAGAGGAGATCAATTCCAATCTTATCTATCGATACTTAGTATCAATTCCAGCCTCTGCCATGACCTGCAGCTAAATATAGTCAATTTTGTATATTCGTCATTATTGATTTAGAGAACCAGTTGGATATTCCTGCATGGATCATGAAAAGGAAAACAGGAAAGGGATAGGCCCTTTACAATCAACACAGAAACAAGATTCCTCAAAGGGTAGGTCCTGGTTTTTAGGTATTGGGATTGATACTTACCAGCATTTCCCAAATCTCAATAACGCCCAAAAGGACCTAAGAGACATCCGAGATTTATTGCTTAATCGATATGATATCGATACCAAGCATACCATCTGTCTTTTCGATGCAGATGCCAGTCGAGACAAGATTATTGAAACCTTCGATCAACTGGCTCAAGAACTTGCGTCAGAGGACAAGATCATAATCTATTATTCTGGTCATGGATTTCTGAACTCAAGTACAGAATTAGCGTACTGGGTCCCACCGGAAGCAGAGAAAGGCAAGATCTCTCAATTCGTCCCAAATTCCACTATCAGAGACTATATTCGGGCTTTTAGATGTCGTCACATTTTACTAATATCAGATTCCTGTTTTTCAGGTGCCCTCTTCATCAGAGGGGTTAATCGGGGTGAGGCAGTCGCCGAAGACCTGGAGAAACGGCAGTCACGCTGGGGCTTGACCTCGGGTCGGCATGATCAAGAGGTGTACGATGGTGCACCCGGCAAGAATAGTCCCTTCTGCGCCAGTATTTTGAAAGCGCTGAAGTTAAATGAACGAAGTTTCATGGCGGTTGGCGAACTTGTCTACCTAGTAATAGAATCTACCCGAGCCAACTATCATCAGCTGCCGGAAGGCAATCCCTTGTTTGGAGTAGGTCACGATGGCGGGCA
>ENA-UENT01000275-UENT01000275.1-marine-metagenome-genome-assembly--contig:-NODE-275-length-35988-cov-5.660809_pt1 | contig 35988 bp, 31 predicted proteins | sample MGYA00237879_ERZ529330 | MGnify/ENA primary metagenome ERZ529330 (study PRJEB26372, sample SAMN05368345) | marine metagenome | biome: cultured habitat; feature: ocean water; material: water; isolation... | reverse complement strand
CGATTAACCCAACTAAATTCACTAACCATCAAACCATCAAACCAACTAACCATCAAACCTGAAGCAACCCCTTCAAATCTTCCAATGTATTCGCTTCCGCAATCGGCTTGTCTCTTCTCCAGCGTAGCATTCGCGGAAAACGTAAGGCGATACCTGACTTGTGTCGAGTACTTGCACGGATTCCTTCGAAGGCGATCTCGAAAACATGGGTTGGCTTTACACTTCGTACTGGGCCAAAGCGCTCAATTGTATTGGACTTTACCCAGCGAGTGATTTCATTGAATTCCTTATCGGTAAGACCAGAATAGGCCTTTGTGAAGGGAACCAGCCGGTCGCCATCCCAAACGGCAAAGGTGAAGTCCGTGAATAGGTTTGCGCGACGGCCATGGCCCTGCTGCGCATAAATCATTACGGCATCCACCGTGAGTGGATCAACCTTCCATTTCCACCAGTCGCCACGCTTGCGGCCGGTCAGGTAGGGTGAATCCAGGCGCTTTAGCATGATGCCTTCGCTGTGCTTTTCTCTGGCCGTTTCTCGTTCAGCGGCAAGTTCTTCCCAGCTGCTATAGTTTACGGTAGGGCTTATTTGGAGAATCCCTCCACTAGGATGGTTACTGACGAGTTCTTCCAGTAGTTTCCTGCGCTCCGCTAAGGGGTGTTGGCGGATATCTTGCCCCTCCCATTCGAGGAGGTCATAAGCCATGAGGGTTACTGGCGCCTTTTCCAATATTTTCTTGGTGACGTTCTTTCGGCCGATGCGGGTTTGCAGGTCATTAAAATCTAAGGGGCGTCCATCTTTCCAGGGAAGAATTTCACCATCAATGACCGTTCCGTTGGGCAGTAGCTGAGCCAGCGGATGATACTCTGGAAACTTATCCGTGACTAATTCTTCACCCCTTGACCAGACGAACAGTTCACCTTCTCGAACAATCAATTGTCCGCGAATGCCATCCCACTTATGCTCGGCTTGCCATTCCGCGGGTGTTCCAATTTCTTCCGTGCTCTTATCAAGCTGGTAGGCCAAGTAGAATGGATACGGGCGGGAAAGGTTGTCGCTATCACTAGGCTCTATGATCAGTGCCTGAAAATCGACTGTAGCAGGATCCCATTTACCCATTAAGCGATGTGCGAGAGTGGGCCCCTCAATGCCAGTGTACTTACTCAGGGCTCTTACCATCAACTTCTGCGAAACGCCCATTCGGAAACCACCGGTGATCAGTTTGTTGAAAATAAAGCGCTCTACCGGTTCCAATTCACTCCAGGCTTCCATCACTGCGGCCCGCTTGTCTTCCTCGTCCAAGGAACCCAGGGAGATAATGAAGTTGATCCAATAGGTAAGTGACTCTTCTCTTTTTGATTGCGGAGGTGGGAGGAGCAAGGCAATGGTTTCCGCTAGATCACCAACGATATGGTAGCTATCCTCGAAGAGCCATTGTGGAAGTTCACTGAGCTCAGCAGCCCATTGTCGTAATAGTGTAGTATTGACGGTGCGCTTTGGTCGACGATGACTCAAGATTGCCATCGTCCAAAGCCGGTCCCGATCATCCACCTTCTCAAAATAATCGCTGAGCGCGGCTACTTTGACGGTAGTCTTCGTTGTCTCATCCAGCCGGGTAAATAGTTCTGCGAAACGTTGCATGGGCTATTGAGATTCCGTTGATGATTCTTCTTCCTCGGTGCCGTAGGCTGTCTGTACCACTGCGGATTCCAATCCCTGTTCACGCAGCCACTTACTGAATACCTCTGTATAGCCGTGCGTGACAAAAACACGTTCCGCGCCTGTAGCCTTGATCGCATCGTTGAGTCCAGTCCAATCAGCATGGTCGCTTAGTACAAAGCCTCGATCTACGGCTCGGCGTCGTCTTGCACCTCGAAGCCGCATCCAGCCTGATACATAAGCTAAAGAAACGGGCTTGAATTTCTTCAGCCAACTGCCGCCTAAAGTTGAGGGGACAGTGACTACCATATTACCGATATAATCTTTGCGATCTATTTCAGCAGTAACTCGGGTAGTTGGGGGCAATGCAATGCCTTGCTGCCGCATTATTTCATTGGTGTTCTCTACCGCGCCGTGGGTGTAGATGGTGCCGATGCCAGGGTCCAGTCCTTGCAATAATCGTTGGGCCTTGCCCAGCGCATAAGAGAAAAGGACCGATACTTTTCCGTCGGCCTTGTTTTTACGCCACCAGTCATTGATGTCTTGCATGACCTGCTCCTGAGGCTCCCACTGATAGATTGGTAGGCCAAAGGTGGATTCTGTAATAAAGGTATGACAGGGAACAGGCTCAAAGGCCTCCGCCAAACCATCATCTTCAATTTTGTAATCACCAGAGACCACCCATACTTCTCCGCGGTACTCTACTCGAATTTGGGCAGATCCTAAAATATGCCCAGCAGGATGGAAAGAGAAACGTACCCCATTGACGGTAATGGGTTCTAGATAATCAACCGTACTTAGGGAAATATCACCGAGTCGGTAGCGAATGACTGGCGCGGCAGTTGTAGTACACAAATAGTGCTGATGCCCCCAGCGGGCATGGTCACTGTGGCCATGCGTGATCAGGGCTCGCTTAACCGGTTTCCACGGATCAATATAGACATCTGCCACCGGGCAGTATAAACCTTGTTCTTTAAACTCGAGTAACATGATGTTAGGACAAAGGATACCACTCTTGGGTTCAATCCGTTTTGATTGCACAAGCATTTTACGCTCACCCTACGAGCTTGGAATAATGTTTTATCCTACTGAAATACGGCGTAGCTGACGCCAAAAAATACAACTGACAATACGACCCCAATCATAAAGAGGTTGTAGCAGATTCGCAGTTGATTGTATTTCTTACCTAACGAACGCCCCAGGAAGTATAAGTCTCTTTTGATCGCCGATTCCAGGCTCTCATCTTCCCGGATAACGGTGTTCATACCCTCGTCGTACTCGGTAATACTCATGCGGTAAAAATTACCGAAGAAGAATAAGTTGGAACGCCCTTGAAGAATATCATCCTGACTGGTCAATCCAGTCATAGGAATAGGGCGGGTTGCCAACGTAGCAAAGATCATAGACACCAGGCAAGTCAACAGCAAAATGATCACCGGTGGCATCAGATGAGGGGCGTCATTGACGTATCCTGCAGCCATTGGTACGGCAATGGTTACAATCAGGGCATTTACCGATAGCATGATGTTCGCCTTGTTATCCGCCAGGTTACTCAAGTCCATATGGTTACGGAGGGCGGTCTTGAACATCATCTGCGCACTACGGTTTGTGCCAATCGTATTTCCCGTACGCGTGTCCTTCTTGGCCTTGTCGTTTTTCTTGTTGTTGTTTTTGTTATTCTTTTTCTTGGGCGCAGAGAGTTTCTTCAACGTCTTTACATTCTGCTGATGTTGCGTGCCGTAAATCTCTTGAGCAATCTCCGTGAAGTATTGGTGCTCACTAAGAAACTTGTAATTCAGCTTATACCAGGCACGATCTTTATGAGATTCTTCCCGAAAGATCTCCCATTCGTGCCGAAGACCTGAAAGCAGGGCTAGATAATCGGCTCGCCCGATATTACTAAGGTCAGCATCGCGGAGAATCATCTCCAACTGATCAACTGGTTCGTGGCCTTGTTTGGTAGCTAGGATCAAACGACGAATTTCGGCAATACCTTCTGCATCATAGTTTGCCTCTTGTAGGAAAGCTTCCGCAATTTCAGCGCTTGCTTCCTCGTGCTCCTCATAGGTTGTAGTGAAGCCAGTATCATGAAACCAGGCAGCAAGCTCGACAAGCTCGCATTCGGCTTCAGGAAGTTCGTGTCGTGCGGATAGTAAACGGGCTGCGTCTACCACTGCCAAGGTGTGTGGTAGATTGTGATAAGAGTGGTCAGGCGTTAATTTATCCTGCAGTAACTGTTTCACATAATGCTCCGCCTTACTGACGTTGCTGTCCATAACTGATATTTTTCCGATCGGCAAACAAACTCTAATGTAAGCATCTTCGCGCTATTGCACCTGCTCTGCCGATATTAATGCGGTATAGGCCTCGCTCAGGGCTTGTGTCTTCGGGCCCGGCTTGCCATTTCCAACTGCTTTGCCATCGATAGAAACAATAGGAAGCGCACCTTTGATCGAACTGGTGAAAAATACTTCCACAGCGGTATCGAGTTCCCCAACCAGTACTTCGCGTTCTTCTACTAGCATACCCAGATCGCGAGCCACCTCAAGGACTTTTTTTCGAGTAATACCCATTAGTACTTTATCCTTCGGGGTAATTACTGTGCCTTCCTTGTCGATTAGGCAAAAGTTTGATCGATCACTTTCTCGGAGGTAGGTGCCATCATGGTATAATGGATAGTCGGCACCCTGCTCTTTTAGCCAGGGAAGTAGATAAATGCCCGTCATATAATTGATTGACTTGACATTCGGAATTTCTCGCTGATGCTGGTACAGTGCCACCCGGCCACCATTGTTCTGAATGTGATCCGGCACTTTTGGGAATGGTGACTGAAGAATGAAAAAGTTACAAGTAGTGGGAGCAAACCCATTGTTTGAGTACCCGCCAGTAAGTACTAGTCGGATGCCACCATCTGGAACTTCGTTGGCCGCAATGAGCTGATGAATGGCCTGGCGTACTTCATCTCGGGAATACGGACAATCCAAGCCTAAGTAGTCGATTGCACCAAAAAAACGATCGATATAGTCTGTTAGGAATCGGGGTTGAAACCGTTGGAAGACAAAGTAATCAAAGATGCCGTAGCCACGTAGCAGGGCCAGATCATTGAGTTGTAAATTGGCCTCAGATGCTGGCAGAATGCTGCCGTTCAAGTAACATTTCATCGAATTCTTCATTAATTCCCGGTACCAGGCGGAAATATAGCGGTAAAAAACGGATGTTTGCAGGAATACTGCCAAAGCAGCTGTAAAATAATGAGTGAATATATTGCCATAGGAGATCGCGTTTTGTACAACAACCACCATCTGGTTGCTTTTAACAAGCCTGCTGGTGTTCCGGTACAGCCAGACCCTACAGAAGATCCTTCTCTTTTGCAGTTGGGTTCGACTTATTGTAAGACGCAGCTACAATTGATTCATCGAATTGATCGGCCGGTGTCTGGAGTGGTTCTATTTGCCAAGCGCAAGGATGCACTGCAGGGTTTGCATCAGCAATTTCGTGCTCGATCGGTACGGAAAACATATCTGGCGATAACCGCTGTAACACCGCCCGAAGAGAAAGGCAGCCTCGTGCATTATTTGCGTAAGCGCAAAGGGAAACATCAGGCAGAAGTGCTTGATAACCCTGCGGATGATGCAGTTGAGGCTCGTTTGGATTATGCACTGGTTGGCCGTAGCGAACGTTATTTTCTTTTGAGAGTAGATCTGCAAACTGGTCGCTATCACCAGATTCGGGCTCAACTGGCACATCTGGGTTGCCCAATTCGCGGTGACGCCAAATATGGCTTTAGACGCCGCAACCCCGACCGGAGTATTGACCTCCACGCATGGCAGTTGGAGTTCCATCACCCACGAACTAATATTGTGGAAACAGTGACTGCTCCTTTACCGCAAACACCCTTATGGCAAGCCTTTAACTTTGATGGTGGCGCCATCAAATCTGATCAATAGTTATGGATAGAATTCGTCATTATTTCCCTGACCTTACACCACTGCAAGACCAGCAGTTGGCCGAATTGGATAGTCTTTACCGAGATTGGAATCAGAAAATTAATGTGATCTCGCGCAAGGACATCGACAATCTCTATCTACACCATGTGCTGCACAGTATGGCTATCGCTAAGATGATCTCCTTTAAACCAGGGGCCAAAGTATTGGACCTCGGTACAGGTGGTGGCTTCCCCGGAATACCACTGGCGATCATGTTTCCAGAAACAGAGTTCGTACTCATTGACGGGATTCGTAAAAAGATCAAAGTCGTAAACGAAGTAGCGGAAGCCTTGAACTTGAAAAACGTCAAAGCGTTTCAGCAAAGAGCGGAGGAAAGAAAGGGCGCACACTTCGATTTTGTGGTAACACGCGCTGTCGCCTTGCTCGAAAAATTGGTTCCGTGGAGCGAACGCCTCATTGCGGATAAACAACAGCACGGACTACCTAATGGCCTAATTGCCTTGAAAGGGGGGCGGGTGAAAGAAGAGATAGCTGGCTTACCCAAAGGGAGTTATACAGAAGTCTATCCGATTAGCGACTTTTTCGAAGAAGATTTTTTTGTGGAGAAATCCGTGGTATACGTGCAGTATTAGTATGTATATAAAAATATGGTATACGAATTAACAATATCTGTTGGTTAACAGACTGTTGTACTTTATAAAAAAATATCATATATTTACTTCACAAAAGGCAATTCGCGAAAGTACCCTAGGACTCAGAGAGCTCCTTACACTATGAACACTGAAAGAAAGAATTGTCAACATTCCAGATAGAGCTACTTCCGGATTGTTGCTAAATGATCCGGAAGATTAGCTCTTATTTTACCTCCTGAAAAGTACCTTCAATTCGGATTGTAACGGGATCAGCAGATCGGTTTTGCTGCAGTGTGTTGATGCGGTAACCTTCTTGCGGTAGATACACAAGATCGTATTCGTTACTAGCTAGTGTGCTTATACTTTCTCGACGAATTTTGACTTCTGTTACCGCACCTTCTTTATCCCATTTTACTTCCAGAGATCTAACTTCCAGTTCTGGATCTAGTGCCTGGTATCGAACTTCGCGGGCTCTTTCATCCTGGAATATGGTATCTGCTTGATAGAGGTCAACCCAGGCTGGTTTGTTGATATCCGCACGTCTGAAAAGGCTCAGCTCTTTTCCGTAGTCTATCTCATTATTGGTTTGAGTTTCTTCTTGCTCGTTGTACCAAATGTGTTTTTCTAGTGGCATTCCAGCCTCATTTAGGCGAGCCACCTCTTGTTCGATATAACTTTCAAGAGGAAAGAAGACAGCAGTTGCTTCCTGCTCTTCCGTTGTAGCGGTATCAGAATCCACGCTTTGGCAAGCCACCAAGGCGGTGCATGCGACTACAAATACACCAATAATTTTGTACATCCTTTATACTTTGATCAATTGATCTTGGGCTACTGCTTAGGGGCAATTAAGACTTTTCCTGTCATTGCCTCCGGTTGGCTTAGGCCCATCATTGCTAGAAGGGTTGGAGCTACGTCACCTAGTTTACCATCGCTGACATTCCACTGGCCTTCTCTCTGGTTAACAAAAATACAAGGAACCAGGTTTTTGGTGTGAGCCGTGTGCGGGCTACCGTCTTCATTGATGAGGAAGTCGGAGTTACCGTGGTCGGCAATAATTAGCAACTCGTATCCGCGAGGTAGTGCTGTCTTCACAATTTCTCCCAGGCAACGATCTACTGTTTCGGCTGCCACCTTAGCTGCGGAGAATACCCCGGTATGCCCAACCATATCTGTGTTGGCAAAGTTGAGGCAAATGAAATCAGGCTCGTTTTCCTTAATGTCCTCAATGATAGTACTAGCTACTGCCGGCGCACTCATTTCTGGCTTTAGATCGTAGGTGGCCACCTCTTTAGGGGAGGGGATGAGCAAGCGACGCTCACCCTCAAATGGTTCTTCTCTACCGCCGTTGAAGAAGAAGGTTACGTGAGCGTATTTTTCGGTTTCAGCAATACGAGCTTGTGTTTTACCATTGCGCTCCAATACTTCACCCAGCGTATCTGACAGGTCACTTTTTTCGAATAACACTTCCAAGTTTTGGAAGGTCTCATCGTAGCGGGTCATCGTGAGGTAGCGAAGGTCGAGTTTTTTCATACCCTGCTCGGCAAAGTCCCGTTGGGTCAGGGCCTCGGAAATCTGGCGTGGCCGGTCCGTACGGAAGTTGAAGCAGATCAAAACATCATCATCCTTGAGGGCTGGAGGTAACTGACCGTCTTTATCCTCTACCAGAATAGGCTTGATAAATTCATCCGTTTCACCGCTGGCGTAGCGTGCTGCCATGCTAGCCAGAATATCATTGCTCTTCTCGCCTTCACCTTTAACCATTAAGTCATAAGCAAGCTGGATTCGCTCCCAGCGTTTGTCGCGATCCATTGCGTAGTAGCGGCCAACTACCGTAGCCAATTGGGTAGACTTACCTTCAAGATGCTGCAGTAAATGATCCAGATAGTTTTTTCCACCTTGTGGGGCAGTGTCCCGGCCATCCATGAATGCATGGATATAGGTTTCCTTATTTCCAGCTGCTTCAATGATATCTACAAGAGCTGTAAGGTGATTAATGTGAGAGTGCACACCACCGTCAGACACAAGGCCCATTAAGTGTACTGCTTTTCCTTGTTCTCGAGCGTAGCGCAGTGCCTCCTGAAGTTTGGCATTCTCGCCAAGATCTCCATCGCGAATAGCTTTATTAATTCGGGCAAGTTCTTGATAAACCACTCTGCCTGCACCGATATTGAGGTGGCCTACTTCCGAGTTCCCCATTTGGCCCTCCGGCAAACCTACCTCCTCACCAAAAGTAACGAGGGTAGAATGAGGGTATTCATTCCAAAGGCGATCAAAAACAGGCGTGTCTGCTTGGGCAATGGCATCAGCAGTAGGTACAGTGCCCAGACCCCAACCGTCGAGAATAACGAGAAATGCTTTTTTACTCATGGTGTAGTGGTTTTGCGTCGGAATATTTGCCCGAACGAACCTCAAATATACTCACTTAGTGTAAACTGCACACTAAATGGTTTTAACTTGCTTTTAATAAAAATGTTACTATTTTTGACAAGCAACTAAGCAATGAACAATTACTGCCCAACGTTTACTCTTTTGTCATTGCCTTGATTAGCAACCTCTTGCCTTAGATAAAGCTGGTATGACTTAGGAAAAGTTTAGGTTAGTCAGCTTATCAGAATTACTGCAACCATTCAAACTATCTCCGTAAGGCACGATGCAAAAATGTGACTTTTGCGCCTTTTTGCGTCTTATTTCCAAAGCAAAGTTATTTGGCTTTCAGCCCAACAACTAAAAGAATGCTTATGAAACAGTTCTTGTTTGCATTAATGTTTTTGCCACTGATGGCTGTTTCCCAGACGGGAATGGCTCAGATTACTGCCGCACTAAATAGCGGTGATGTAGAAGCATTGGGCAGTTATTTCGATGAAGCTATGGAGCTCTCTATCTTAGAAGAAGAGGGAATCTATAACAGGGGACAGGCTTTGCAAAAAGTCAAGCGTTTCTTGTCTAGTAACTCAGTCAGTTCGTTTACTGAAGTGCACCAGGGGGCTTCCCGTAGCAGCGATTCGCAGTACGTTATTGGTGATTTAAAGACAAGCGGTGGTACTTATCGCGTGTATTTATTCCTGACCAATAGCAATGGAAAAATGATTATTCAGGAGCTTCGCTTTGATCGCGAATAAGCTCTAAAACTTTATGCCCCCTTGGGGGTTAATTTGGGGTACACCCGGTTCTGTTTGCAGGGCCGGGTGTGCTGTTTTTATAGGAATATATATTCGCTAACGCTTTGCGTCGTAAATTTGCCGCATGGAAACGCCATTGATCGTCAAGAAGGATATTCGCCAGTTGCAGCTGGCCGAGCTACAGGAAGTGATGAAAGACCTGGGGCAGGCTCGCTTTCGGGCCAAGCAAGTCTATGAATGGCTATGGCAAAAAAGTGCGCGCTCCTTTACGGAAATGACGAACCTGTCTAAGGACCTACGGCAACAAATGGAAGAGAATTTCGTGATCAATAGTATCACGGAAGACAAGGTGCAGCATAGTTCTGATGGCACTGTCAAAACGCGTTATCGTTTGCATGATGGGCACCTGATAGAATCCGTGCTGATTCCGGTACCCGCTGATAATCGCTTCACGGTCTGTGTGTCGAGTCAGGTAGGTTGCAGCTTGAGTTGTAAGTTCTGTGCTACGGGGCAAATGAAGCGCTTGCGCAACCTGGATGCGGCCGAGATTTACGATCAGGTGGTGATGGTAAATCAGCAATGCCTGGAGAAGTTTGGGCACCCATTGACCAATATCGTGTACATGGGAATGGGCGAGCCACTTTTAGCTTACAAGCCGGTACTGGAAAGCATTGAGAAAATCACTTCGCCGGAAGGACTCAATATGGCACCACGTAGGATCACTGTCAGTACCGCGGGTATTGCTAAGATGATTCGGCGTTTGGCGGATGACGCTACCAAAGTGAACCTGGCGCTTAGCCTTCACGCAGCAGATGATGTGAAGCGTGATGACATTATGCCAATCAATGAGCAGAATAACCTATCCGTGCTCATGGATTCACTCGAGTATTTCTACCAGCAAACCCGCAACCGCATTAGCTACGAGTACATTGCCTTTCAGGATTTCAATGATAGCCTGGATGATGCGCGCAATTTGCTCAAACTCTGTAAGCGTTTCCCCGTGCGGGTAAACATCATTGAATACAATCCCATCGACGGGGCTGATTTCCGCAAGGCGACTGCCCACCGGATTGACGACTTCGCAAAACTCCTGCGCGATAATGGTGTGATGGTCACTATTCGCCGGAGTCGAGGAAAGGATATCGATGCCGCCTGTGGACAGCTGGCGAATAAAGAATAGAGGGCTCAAATTTCACTAAAACTTAAGTTGGGGTATATGAAGATGCTAATTGTAGGAGGTAATGGTACGATTGGCCAACGGGTGGCTACTCACTTCCGTGAAAAGCACGAGGTCATCATTGCTGGCCGCACCGGAGGTGATATTCAATTGGATATTGCCGATAGCACTTCTATCGAAAACGCTCTTGAACAAGTAGGTGAGCTCGATGCCATCTTATGCATTGCCGGCGAGGCTAAATGGGCGCCGTTCAATGACCTCAGCGAAGAAGACTATTACATTGGTTTACGGAGTAAACTCATGGGACAGGTGAATCTTGTACGATTAGGAAGGAAGTTTCTCCGCCCAGGAGGATCCATTACTTTGTCCACTGGAATTCTGGCGGATGATCCGGTGCAAAAGACAGCTAGCGCAGCTATGGTGAATGGCGCGATTCACAGCTTTGTCAAGGCCGTAAACCTGGAAATGGAGAATGGTATTCGGGTAAATGTGGTATCTCTTGGTGTGGTAGAAGATGCTTACGAGAAATACAAAGATTATTTCCCTGGCCACAACCCAATTCCTACTAGCAAGGTCATCAATGCCTATGTACGAAGCGTGGAAGGCCATGGGCGCGGAGAAATCATCCGCTACTATGATGGCTACGTGAGTTAGCTTCCAATACCCCGAGCCATGATCGTGGCCAAGAGGGGGATAATAGCCATTAAGCCGAGTTCAATAAGTATGATGCGGCGCACCTTGGAAGGTACCTCAATCTGCTCCTGTAGATCTTCTCCTTTGCGGTTGCGATTAAAGAAAAGGGTAGGGATTACGGATAAGATACCTACGATGATGGCTAGCGTAACTTTGGTATGGAAAATACCATTGACATTGTAAAATTCAGCGGGCTTACCTACACCAAACCAAAGTAGAAAGCCCATTCCCACCACTAGCACGGCACTTATACCATATACGGTATCAATTTTAGCCAGTCGCTGAATTTCAGCGCGGCTAAGACTTGGTTTCAGTAGAAGCCATTGGGCGACCAAGGCACTCACCCAGGTGAGGATTCCGATGAAGTGCAAATACCGAACAATTGCTTCTGCGTACATATGCTTTACTCCTTAGTTAAGCACTAAACTGAGTAAGATGCTAAAGGTTTGCGTTGTGGGCGAAAACCTACCGGAATTCCAGTAGTTGAAGTTTGTCGTAAAACAGGTAGCTGTTTTCGTATAGCAAATGCCAATTTTGCTATGAGTATTAGGACTAAAATCCCTACTTCCTATTTTTTTAATGATCAGCGAAAAACTTCAACATAAATATCAAGTAGAGATTTCTTTACGTCCACTTACACCTAAAAAACTGACATGCTAATGTTTCGTCGACCCTATTACTTCCATGTACTGGTCTTATCATTAATCTTTGGGCTTGCGGGCTGCGAAGGTTGTAATAATGAAGGCCCGGATAACTTCTCAATTACTAATCCTGGTAATGATCTTATTGGCTTCCTGCTCGATGCTGCGGATGATAATAGTAACCTCACCGATCATACCATTATAATTCCAGCACTTACTTCTTTTGATTTGTCTTTTGATGCTCAGCCGCGTACGGACAACGAGAGCGAAGAAGTAGTCGCTTTTCGGAAGGAAAGCCCTCCCGTCATTCTTAACCCTGTTTCGCTACGAAGCGGCCGTGATATTATTCCCATCGTCTTCCGAGAAGAAATTGTGCTGGATATTACCGTCTGGGTATTGGATGTAGGTTCTGTAGCAAACACATTTAATGACCGAACGAATGAAATAATTGATGGTTTGGCTTGGTGTGAAGAGCGCTGGAGAGAGGAAAGGATGGGCGTGCGTATTGGTGATATACAAATCAATGACGTCCGCACTAATCCGGCTGCTGCTACATTGAGAGATCATGAAGCCGAGGATGATCCAGCTACCTATTTTGCCGCATTAAGTACGGATATCGGAGAAGATACCGATCGTGTCAATTTTTACTTGACTAGAAAGGTAGGCGGCTCGCGTCAGTTTGCGGGCGCATTACATGGTGAAAATCAAAGCGCCGTAGGAATGTACGCTGGTGAAGTGGATATCCCTTTCACCCAGTTTGGAGAATTTTTTGGCTTAGAGCCAATTGATGGCAATTCCAATTTCAACTCTGAAAATGTTGCTAAGTCGATCGGTAATTTGTTGACTCGCCGGAAGTACATGACCGAGGGACAAGTGTTTCGCTGTCATACTATTCCATATAGTGCCATTAACGATACTTACAATGCTCGTCCTGGACAGTACACCACAACTTGCCTTAACGCAGATAATGATGTACGGTGCCCACCCGTAGAGAAGCGTATTTGGGCGGATAGCAATGCATTTCCTGCAAACTAATTTGACACGACTAAACACCATAAATCATGAAAGTACCAACCCTTATTATATCCACCATCTTTTTCTTCCTGACTGGTAGTTTTTGTCTGAAGGCCATACACTCATCGATTCATGTTCCTACCGAAAAAATGAGTCCGATGGAGGCCTACCTAGAGTTAGATAACGGTCTGGCTGGCTTTGAAAAAGAACTCATTGCCGGACTTCTTGAGGAGCCCGATGCAGCAGAGGAATATTTCGTTGACATCATTAAAAATGGGCTGCCGAAGGAAGCACAAGCTGCGGCGCAGGAGGACTACACTCGTTTTTATGCCTACCGACAATCCTTTCTTGCGAACAAGGAACGTTCGATAACGGTAGTGGAGGGAAAAAAAGAAACAACTTGGACGCCTCCGCGCATGAGTGAACGCGAATTTGTAAAGGGCCAAATCGAGCAATTCGAAAGAAATACCCGCGCCCGTGCTATGGAAGGATTGACCGTTTTGGAACGCCGCTCCGCCATGGAGTTCCTGGAAGAGCTGGCCAATGATAGACGATTCGAGTTACGGGAATATGCCCAAGAGTTGCTGGAGCGCAAATAATAAGGAAGGCGCATTGCTGTTTGCTACAGGCAGGCGGCAATGCGTCTCTACTAATAGACAGATTTAGACGTACGAAATAACTCCCACCCCTAAGTTAACCAACAAACTATCCCTATCTTTACAGCCTTCCAAACAATCAATTACGTCTATGTCAGAGAAGCGTTTGTTTCTACTCGATGGCCATGCTTTAGTTTACCGGGCTCACTTTGCGTTTATCAACCGTCCCTTAATCAACTCTAAGGGGTTCAATACTTCGGCGATTACCGGATTTACGCGAACGCTTTGGGATCTGATGCGCAATCAAAAGCCAACCCACTTGGCGGTTGCTTTTGACCCTTCTGGTCCAACCTTTCGTCATGAAATGATGGAGAGCTATAAGGCTAATCGGGAAGAACAACCGGATGATATCCGTGCTTCTTTCCCCTATATCCACCAAATTCTGCAGGCCTTTAAGATTCCGATCATTACGGTAGAAAACTATGAGGCGGACGATGTAATTGGCACCTTGGCTAAGCAGGCCGAAAAAGAAGGCTATGAGGTGTATATGGTAACGCCTGATAAGGATTACGGCCAGCTGGTTTCAGAGAATATCTTCATGTATAAGCCCTCTCGGCAGGGTGATGGTGTGGAGATTTTGGGCGTACCAGAAATTTGCGAGAAATGGGATATTCAGCGTGTTGATCAGGTGATCGATATGTTGGGCATGCAGGGTGACTCTGTGGATAATATTCCAGGAATTCCCGGTATTGGCCCGAAGACTGCAGCCAAGCTGTTGAAGACATATGATAGTCTGGAAAATCTGCTGGAGAATACAGACCAGCTAAAAGGCAAGCAAAAAGAAAAAGTAGAGGACAACCGGGAGATTGCGCTCTTGAGTAAGGAGCTGGCGCGCATCAAGATTGATGTGCCCATCCAGTTTAATGCGACTGATTACGTAATTGAGCCTTTCGATCGCGATTGGCTGACGGAAATTTTCAAGGAATTGGAGTTCCGTACACTTGCTCGCCAGATTTTGGGGCAGCAAGAAGAGAAGCCCATGGCGGGAACCCAGGGCACACTCTTTGCAACGGAAGCAACCGTAAGTAAGGATACTGGCCTGGCGCAGCATGAGATAGCCAGCAATAACCTGGCTAACACAGAACATAACTACCATCTGGTAAGTGGTGCGGCAGCTGAGCAAGAATTGGTCGATAAATTACTGCAGGCTCCTATCGTATGCTTTGATACAGAAACAACGAGTATCGATGCCAACGAGGCCGAACTTGTCGGTATGTCTTTTGCCATTGGTGCCGGTGAAGCATGGTATGTGCCAGTGCCTGCCGACCAAGCTGCAGCACAGGAAATAGTGGAGCGTTTTCGCCCGCTTTTTGAATCAGAATCTATTGCCAAAATCGGCCAGAATATCAAGTATGATATGAAGGTCTTGCGCTGGTATAATATCCATGTGAAAGGCGAATTATTGGACACTATGGTTATGCATTACTTGCTGGAACCAGAGCGCCGCCACAACATGGATTACCTGGCAGAGACGCTACTGAAGTACAAAACCGTATCCATAACGGAACTGATCGGCAAGAAGGGTAAGAACCAGAAGAGTATGCGTGATGTGCCGGTAGAGCAAGTGGTAGACTACGCTTGCGAAGATGCGGACATTACCTGGCAGCTCTACGAGTCATTAGCGCCTAAGCTGAAGGAAGAGACGCGGATTCAAGAGCTATACAATCAGATCGAAGGACCACTAGTACGGATACTTTCCGAAATTGAGCACGAGGGCATCAAAGTGGATGCAGATTTCTTAGCCAACTACTCTAGTGAATTGGTAGAGGAGATTGTGCAGTTAGAAGAGAAAGTACACGCTGAAGCTGGCGTGCCGTTTAACTTGGCTTCTCCGAAGCAAGTTGGGCAGATCCTTTTTGATCACATGAAGATCCCGTATCGCTGGCGGAAGACGAAGTCAGGGCAGTACTCAACAGATGAGGAGAAGATGTCGGAAATTGCTGCTGATTTTCCTATCGCTGCCGATATTCTCCGTCACCGGGGATTAACGAAACTGCGTTCTACTTATCTGGATGCGCTACCTAAGTTGATTAATTCTCGTACTGGGCGTATTCATAGTTCGTTCAATCAGACCGTTGCGGCTACAGGTCGTTTGAGCTCCAAGGATCCGAACTTACAGAACATTCCTATTCGTACGCCTGAGGGGCGCCGAGTGCGCGAGGCCTTCGTACCACGCAATGAAGACCATATCCTATTGGCCGCGGATTATTCTCAAATCGAACTTCGATTGATCGCCGAGATCAGTGGAGACGAAGCTATGCTGGAAGCTTTCCAAAGTGGGCGCGATATTCACCGAGCCACCGCGGCCCGGGTTTTTGATACGCCCTATGAGGATGTTGATCGTGACCAACGGGGTAAGGCCAAAACCGTAAACTTTGCCATTATTTATGGTGCAGGTTCTCAAAACTTGAGTCAGCAGCTGGGGATCAGTCGTTCTGAGGCGAAGGAGTTGATCGACACTTACTTCAGCCGTTATCCTGGCTTGAAGAACTACATGGAGAATACGGTCAAATACGCACGAGAAAATGGCCACGTGACCACCTTGCTCGGGCGTCGCCGTAAGCTTCGTGATATCAATAGCAAGAGCTCTTTAGCGCGAGGTAACGCGGAACGCATGGCGATCAATACACCAATTCAAGGTACGGCTGCTGATATGATCAAGCTGGCCATGCTGAGTGTACAAAAGGCACTGCAGGAGCAAGGATTCGAATCGAAAATGATCCTGCAAGTGCATGATGAATTGGTGTTCGATGTGAAGCGTGACGAACTTGAACGCATCAAACCTATCATCGAGGAGAGCATGAAGAATGCCATGCCTGACCTCAAGGTTCCAATCATTGTAGAAATGGGCACTGGACAGAATTGGCTAGAGGCCCACTAATACGACTTGCTATTTCGGTAGCCGCTTAAGTCCGTATCGGTAGGCATAGTACATAAAGCTGAAGGCAATCAGTAATCCGAGTACTGAGGGCAGATATTGACTATGTGGCTTGTATGCCTCTAGAACAGTGCCGCTAAAGGCGGAAAGTAGTCCCGCAAAAGCACTCATCATTTTGTAGATGTGTTCGTACAGCCAGATCCGGTGCTTACGATACTTTTCCTTTGGAATGAAGTAACGCAGGAAGTCATAAGTCAGTACAAAAGCCAATGCGCCAACCGTACTGTAAATGATTACCGGCGACCATATCATGCCAATCGACTTGAAGTAGCGGAGAAAGTGTACCAATACCAGAATGCTAAGTATGGCCACCGCGATGTCCAATAATTTTGGTTGGTTTGATTTGAATAGTAGTACTCGATAGCCAGAAAAAGCTACGTATCCACTGAGTACGGTAATGACAGCCAGGAACGTATTCCTGCCAAAAACGACTACTCCGATAAGGCCGGTAATAATGACTACCGTCATGAATCCTAGGAAATACCTTCCACTGCTATTGTGTACGCGATCCCCTTTGGTGCTAAGAATAGCAATGAGTCCAAGTAGTAAGGCAATTGAACCGGTAATGATGTGAATGATAATGTTTGTCGTGTGCATAAGCTGGATTTGCCAAGTGATTTGAATGATGGCAAATAGCAGGAAATCAGCGTATTGCAAAAGAGACTTCTGGTGAGTGGCCGATATTACCAGTGAGTGGACCGTTTTTGGAGGTGGTTGAAAGCTAGCTTTTCGCTCAGCGTAGCACTAATTAATCTTGAAGAGCTTCCGCACAGCAGTTGAGTAGCTTTTGCTGCTAGTAATCGAAGGGAGTTTGGTATTGCTGAAGGAGATGACATACCGTCCGTTGAGGTGTGGACGAAGTTCCTGGATGTGATTGGTGTTGACGATGTATTTGCGATGCACTCTTAGAAAACTACCCGCTAACCGCTGCTCTAGAAATAGCAAGGAGTAATCGCAAAGTCGTTTCTCACCCTTCAGGTTAAACACAAAAGAGTAATTGTCGAAAGCTTCGAAGTAGGCAATTTCCTCTAGCGGGATGAGCAAGAAGCTCTCTCCTTGTTTGACCGGCACCTTGGTGATGGTTTGTGGGCTTGATTCCTCAATAGCTTCCTCCTTGGATTCGGATGAGGGGTTTGTCTTAGGGAAAAGGGAGCTGTTTTGGAAAAAGCTGAATCCGAGTACGTTCGAGATAATCCCGTTGAATAAATAACTTCTGCCTCCGGAGAAGGGGGTATAGGGATTTTGTCCGAAGATGGTCGAACGGATGAAGTGTTCGACTTCTGAAGCAATGCTGCCCAATAAAAAGAACACCACAATCAAGACGGCATATAGCTTCCAGTTAGGCTGGATAGTTTCTTCCATCGTTGCTCTATTAGCTGCGATTACCACCAAGCTGTAACCAATAATCAAGCTGGTACAGATGGCTTGGACCACCCACTGCAACCAGTTCAACTCGCCATTTAAGAAGAAGTTGGCGGTCCCAATTCCCACACCAATCAAGATGATGTGGGGAAGATATTGGTTGGCCTTTTGGAAATCAATGGACATAATCAATGGGAATATGCGATTTGCACGGTCTGGTTCAATGGTGCTAAATCGGAATCCAACCAAAAGTAATCGCTTTATGTCGACTGGCACAGGAGACGGGAAAAAACTGTAGTGCATTCGTTTTTTTGGACCAGATCCTTCCGCGCTTTACCTGAACCATTGGTGCCTAACCTTGTTCAGCTTTTAATCTTCTGACCTCTGGATATTAAGTACCTTTGCATGTCAAGCATACCTCAAAAAGTGGATATCGATCCCATTAAAGACATTTTTCCCGACGACGATCCCACCGCTGCCGAACGCAAGAAAGATCACATCGAGCTAGCGTTCAAAAGTCAGGTGACGGCCGCGATGCTGGATGAGCGGTTTTATTATGAACCACTCCTAGCTGCACACCCTACTGATAAGGATACTTGGCCTGTGTTTACCTTTCTAGGTAAGCAGATGCGCCTACCACTTTGGGTGTCCAGTATGACTGGCGGTACGGAAAAAGCACATCGTATCAATTACAATTTGGCTCAGGCTTGCCGTGAGTTTGGAATGGGAATGGGCCTTGGCTCTTGCCGACCGTTGTTATATAGCGATGAGCGCCTCAGCGACTTTGCGGTACGAGATATGATCGGAGAAGAGCAACTCCTCTTTGCCAATCTGGGAATAGCCCAGCTAGAGCAACTGTTGGAGATGAACGAGTGCTGGCGTATCTCAGAAATGATAGCCAAGCTTGAGGCAGATGGATTGATCATTCACGTCAATCCTTTGCAGGAATGGTTACAGCCTGAAGGAGATCGCTTCCGCCAGCCTTCTTTGTTGACCATTCAGCAAGTCATGGAGCAATTACCTGACTTGCCGATCATCGTCAAAGAGGTAGGCCAGGGAATGGGGCGCGGTAGTTTACGTGCTTTATTGCAGCTACCGCTAGCGGCCATTGACTTTGCGGCCAGTGGTGGTACCAACTTTGCCAAGTTGGAGTTGCTACGAAGCGAACCAGAGCGACAAATGATCTACGAACCTTTAGCACGCGTTGGGCACACAGCTGCCGAGATGGTGGATATGGTGAATGAGTTAAAGGAAGAATTGGGAGATCGAGTGAAATGTGATCAAATCATTATTTCCGGAGGGGTGAAAACCTTCCTGGACGGCTACTATCTGATGGAAAAGACCAACTTTAGTAGCATATATGGTCAGGCATCTGCCTTCTTGCGGCACGCCCAAGACGATTATGAGCAGCTACAAACCTATGTACGTGCGCAGGCACAAGGGCTGGTGTTAGCACGGAATTTTCTAACGGTCAAGTAGCGATAATTTAAGATGAACGCCTTTATGCAGGATAAAGTGATTTCTGGATTTTCCAAGATGGATAAGCAAGCCAAGATTGAGTGGCTGCGCCAGTATTTTTTGGATGATGATCCGGCAGTACAGGAGCAATTAGCCAGCTTTTGGCATCAGGATGAAGATCTTCAGCGCGTGCTGGATGGGTTCAGTGAAAACACACTGTCCAATTTCCCAATGCCCTTTGGGATAGCACCGAACTTTAAGATAAATGGCGAAATGTACGCCATCCCAATGGTGATTGAAGAAAGCTCTGTTGTAGCAGCAGCTGCTTCAGCCGCCAAGTTTTGGCTGCCACTTGGTGGTTTCCATACAGAAGTAGTGGATACGGTCAAGCTGGGGCAACTGCATTTCCGCTGGGCGGGCTCAACAGCACGTTGGGAAAGCCTATTTGCAGACCTGGAAAAAATGCTCCGTTTAGAGACGACTCACCTCACTGCCAATATGGAAAAGCGGGGTGGTGGTATTCGCGAAATCAAGTGGCTACGTAAACCAGAAATTGGCCCTGACTACTACCAATTGTTGGTGAGTTTTCAGACTTGCGATAGCATGGGAGCTAATTTTATTAATTCCATTCTGGAGCAGTTTGGAGCCAGTCTAAAGCAATGGGCTGCTTCGGCGCCAGAACTATCCGATGAAGAGCGCCGTCTGGAAATCATCATGGCTATCCTTTCCAATTATACACCTGAGTGTGTGGTTAAGGCTTGGGTAGAGTGTGAGATAGCGGATATGGAAAAAACACTTCGCACCGGTGACGATGTGCGGCATTTCTGCCACAAGTTTGAAACGGCAGTCAATATTGCTCGTCATGACCCATACCGTGCAGTTACCCATAACAAAGGCATTTTTAATGGTATCGATGCCGTAGTCTTGGCCACCGCGAACGACTTTCGTGCGATTGAGGCTTGTGGCCATGCCTATGCGGCCCGTGATGGCCAGTATCGGAGCCTAAGTAGCTGTACGATAACTGAGGATCATTTCCGTTTCGAGCTCGAAATACCTTTGGCACTCGGAACGGTGGGCGGACTTACCAAGCTGCATCCGCTAGCTAAATTGAGCTTACAGATTTTGGGTCAGCCTTCTGCTAATGAGCTGATGCAAGTGATAGCTGCTACGGGTTTAGCCCAGAACTTTGGTGCCTTGCGCTCCCTGGTTACAACCGGGATTCAAGCCGGGCATATGAAGATGCACCTACAAAATATACTGATTCACCTGGGTGCTACTCCGGCTCAAATGGAAGAGGCTAAGGCTTACTTCGAGGAGCATACCGTTTCCTTCACAGCCGTGCGGGAGTTCTTGGACCAGTACAATACCGTTCAGTAAATATGCGGGCAAACGGCAAACTCCTCCTTACGGGTGAGTACTTCGTTTTAGATGGTGCCCTGGCACTGGCCATGCCGGTGCGATATGGGCAAGATATGGATGTACGTCCACTACCCAAGCCTGAACTGCTCCAGTGGCAAAGCCTGGATGAAAAAGGGCAGGTATGGTTTAGTAGCAGCTGGAAGTGGGATGGCACCGAGATCACGCCTCTCAATGTTTCGGATGAAGCAATAGGTGAAAGGCTCGAACAACTCTTTCGCGCCGTTCATCAACAGCGCCCTGACGGCTTAAAGGCACTCTGGGGTAATGCTGTGTCTACGCAAGCAGATTTCCCACGCGATTGGGGCCTGGGGACTAGCTCGACACTTGTGAGCTTACTCTCACGATATACCAACACGGATCCCTACCAGCTCTTAGAAGATACTTTCGGTGGCTCTGGATATGATATTGCCTGTGCCAGCGCACAAACACCGATTCTCTACCAGCGTCATGGTACAAAGCCAATGGTAAAGGAGGCTTCTTGGATGCCGAGTTATACCGATCATATCTTCTTCGCTTACTTGGGGCAAAAGCAAAACAGCCGTGAGGGAATCCGGCATTATCGAGAATTAGGGGGGACCCAACCGACCCTAATTGATCAAGTGACGGCTCTTACAGAAGACTTCCTGGCCGCATCTGACATGGCCACGGCCCAAGATGTCTTGCGCGCACATGAGGATTTCATTGCTGAGGTACTCCAAATGGACAAAGTCCAGGATGTGCGGTTTAGCGACTTTCCTGGCGTGGTGAAATCACTAGGGGCTTGGGGAGGCGACTTTGTAATGCTTCTTGGTAAATGGCCGGCGCACCAAATGCGCTCCTACCTCAAGGACAAGGGATGTCCGATCGTATTCAGCTTCAATGAGCTTGCGCTCTAGCGAATACACAATAGCCCGAATCTTGCAAGAAGATTCGGGCTATCCGTTCAATATCAAATTTCTTTCTAATGCTAGAAGATCAAGCCCGCTGTTAAGGCAAGGCCACGGTGCTGCAACTTCTTAAAGTCGTTATCATTTGAGTTGCTAGCATCGTCGTCCAATAGGTTATTTGTGCCATGATTGTAGCGCAAATCAAAGAACAAGTTGCCTAAGGTCAATCCGCCGCCTAGTGCGAATCCGTAGTCGATACGGCGCTGGTCATCTGCATCGTCGAACTCAATGTCTGTTTCTACCGTGCCTACTGGCGTCTCAGCAGTGCTTTTGCCACTAAAGGCATAACCTAAGTAAGCACCACCATTCACATAGATTCCAAGGCCTTCGCCATGCGTGTCGCCGATATCTACGCGCAAAAGCAGTGGAATGTCCAGGTAGTTGTAATTCAGATCGGTGGTAAATTCCTCACCCAAGATCGTGTAGGTGGATTCAGCTCCTTTTTGCGTGTAAAGTAATTCTGGTTGTAATGCTACAACATCACCCAGAGGTAGGATAAAGGAAAGACCTCCGGTGAATTTTACCGCACCATTACGGGCCAAATCTTCGATAGAGTTTTCATCTTCCTCGAATAGCATATTAGAAAAATTCACGCCGGCTTTTACGGCTACCTGAGCGTGTACTGCCATTGCTCCAAGCAATAACAATAAGATCAGGGAGGTTTGCTTCAAAGTTTGCATAATAGTAGTTTGGTGAATGTATTAATAATCGCGTGGGGAAACGCTAATCTTGTATGACCCAGGTGTTGTCGGCAGTGCGGAACCCTACCACTCCCACATTAGGCTTAACGTAAATGCCTAATGTACCTTCCTCAAATACAAGCACATCGGTGAAGGTTTTGTCCAGTAAGGTGAGGGATGCTTGTTCTTCCAGCACATCGATAATTTCCAGTGTTTCGGGCTCAAAGGTACCAGTAAAACGGGGTTCGAGTACGTGCACCGCCGAAATACTAGGGTTCCCAAAAGAGAAACCAGCCTGGAAGGCATCATAGAAATCGTCCATGCCATAATCATAGACGTCGGAAAATAGGAGCAGATCAATGACCACCGTATTGTCTTCATTGAAGAAGGTGTAGCGCTCGCTTTCTGCAGCTACAAACTCACAGGAGGAGGGGCTTCCGAATTCTGCTTCCGTACAAGTGGTCCGGTAGCACAGCTCATCGCTGCTGATGAATTTACCTTCTGGAGCCATGAAGCGCATTTCTTGACCTTGGTCATTCAGGAAGACCAGCGTTTCGCTGCCGTCATAGTTGAAGAAGGCTTTTGCTACACTGCCCAGGGCAAGTTCACCAGTTTGTTCACTGGGTGGACAGCTGCATGCTTGCCAGAATAGCGTACCTGCCAGTAATACTAGGCTGAGTAGTTTGTTCATTTATTTGCTGTTTCAATTGGTTTACGAACATTATAACGAGTAGGTTACGCCAAATAATGTATGACGATCGCTGATCAGATGAGAATAATCTGGCCGAATGATTCGTCGGTAGGTTGGTCAATAGGGGCAACAACTCGCATATACCTCGCGTGGAGTATGCTTGAGTTTGATACAGATCGTTAGTAGAACCTGAACCAGCTGCCCAGCACAAAACCCACTTATTACTCTTATTTCCAATGCGAAATAACTTAAATTTGTTGGACTGGGAGAAAACACACTCAACGATTTGTCAGATACACGAACTAAAGCCAATACTGTAGTGGTATTGAGTTTTTGGTATTCGAACTAAGGTCTCTACTTCCTCCTTTCGTTGATAAAAACATAAGTAGAGCGGATTTTATGCCCACTTATCTGTTTGTTATTACATGCTAATTAGATCAGCACTCCCCTTCCTGCTATGTCTGTTCTGCATCCAAATGGGTCTTGCCCAGGATTTGGATCGACAAAGGGATAGTCTACTGAATGTGCTGGAAGCTACTGATGACAATGCTACCAAGGTTTCAGCTCATTATTGGCTAGCGCAGCTTGATCTCTATACCCACCCTCAAAATAGTGCACAGCTTTGCCGAGAATTGATCGCTTTTTGTGAGCAGATTGATGATCATAATACTATTGCTGCTGCGTATACTCTCCTGTTTAATGCCCAGTTATACTATGGCGCTCCTGCGGATACCCTGTTTAAGACAATTCAGCGCTACGAACAGCACGTCGATAGGCATCTAGAAGAACCTGACCTCGTCAATGTCTATTGGATTTATGCCCTTTACTACGATAATCTCAAGCAGGCCGATAAGGAAATCGAATACTATATCAGGGCACTAGGCCTGGCGAGGAAGCATGAACAAGGGGCAAGTATAGGAGGTGCACTACTGGGAAATATTGGGAATGTGCTGATGAATCAAGATCGGCATGAAGAAGCCAAGGTGTATCTAGAACAAAGCCTCGCGCTCGCTGGTGATGCCATTGGTAAAGGAAGTGTAAAGCATAGTTTAGGGCTGGTGTTTAGAGAAGAGGGGGCGCACGAGCTTTCTCTAAAGACCTTTCAGGAATCCTATGATCTGTTTGCCGAAGGGCAGGATTACAAAGGGATGGCCCTAGCTTTAATTGAACAGGGGGTACACTATGATCGGATCGGTTTTTTTGAGGAAGCGAATCGGATTTTTATATCGGCCAATGATTTAATTGAAAGGAATGATGTTGGCAGTGTACTGCCTTTTTTATACGTGACGTTGGCGAAGCACTATCAAGCGAGGGGAGACTTTCGAACTGCTGTTCAGTTTGCGGAACAAGCGTTGTCTGAAAGCGAAAGGCAGCAGAGTTATGACAACTTGGAGACTACTTTTACGGTTCTGCACGAGTGCTACGCCAAATTGGGATCGTATCAAAAGGCTTATGAGATAAGAGGGCAAGAATTAGTTTTTAGAGACAGTGTCAATAGCGCAGAATTGAGAACCAATGTCGAAGCACTAAGGACGCAGTTTGAGGTAGAGCAAAAAGAATCGGAAAATCAATTGCTAAAGGCACAAGCGGCGACTGACCAGAAGCGGCTCCAGAACCGAAACATAACCGCTTTAGCTTTGCTTTTAGGTTGTTTGTTATTGTTTAGCTGGGCTTTTACTGTGTATCGAGCTAGTCGGCAAAAGGAGAAATACAACGAAGAATTAGCAGCCAAGGTGTCAGCGAGAACAGCAGATTTGGAAGAGGCCAACAAGAATCTCCGCCAGGCAAACTATGAGCTCAATACCTTTAATCATATTGCCTCGCATGATATCAAAGAGCCGATGCGGAACATTGGAAACCATGTGGGGCTAATCTATCGGATGCTGCCTGAGGACATTCAACCAAAATTTAGAGATTACTTCGATACCGTTCGGCTCAGTACTGCCCAGCTTTATACCGTAATCGAAGATTTTTCCAAATATATTCAGCTGTCTAAGGATGAGGATTTCGTTATTGAAACAGTTGACCTGAATACGATTGTCGACAATGTTAGGTTGGGCTTGGATGCTCACAATGATCAAGATCGCTTTACGATTGTCAACAAGGGGTTGCCTAGTATAAAGACGAATGCCTCAATTGTTTATATCGTGTTGAAGAACATCATTGAAAACGGCTTGAAGTTTAATTCGTCTTCCAACCCTACGGTGGAAATAAGCGCTCGCTCACAGGATGGATATACGGAAGTCCTTGTCAAGTTGCTGTTGAATAAATTGGGAGGCAGTATCAGCTTAGAAAGCGAGGTGAATGTGGGGAGTACGTTTATCCTTCGGTTGCCAGAATAGTGTGGATTTGTCCTCGAGCAGGGGAGGTGCTTGGGCATTCTAAGCAAAAATTCATTTCAGATTTAACCAGTGTAGGGTTGTTGTTATGTGCTGGAGGTCTTGGACTTGCAAAGCCCAGAAGAAATCCGTACATTTGCACTGTCTTTACGGAAAGACGCAGGAGAGGGAACCCCATGGTTCCCTCTTTCTTTTGCCTATTTTTTTACGAATTGGTCAAATCTGTGGAAGAAAAGATCATTGATCTGCTGGAAGAAAAGTTTACGGACCCTGAGTTTGAGAACTGCTTTTGGTTGGATGTTAAGCTACTGCCCAATAAGAAGTTAGAGATCATTATTGACTGTGACACAGGAGTCACGTTTGATACCTGTCGGAAGATCAGCCGCTACCTCGAATCCTTTATTGATGAGGAACAGTGGTTGGGGCAGAAGTACACATTAGAGGTGTCATCGCCCGGGGCAGATCGGCCATTACAGCTTCCTCGGCAGTATACTAAACATATCGGCAGAAAGCTGGAGGTGAAGACAAATGAAGGAGAAGATTATGAAGGTCGCATGATTAGTGCAACCGAGACAGAAATCACGCTCCAGTATAAGGTACGTCGTAAAGAAGGTAAGCGGAAAGTGACCGAAGAGGTAGAAACAACCATCCTCTTTACGGATATCAAGAAAGCAAAAGTTAAACTATCATTCAAATAGCCACTCAAAGTGGCACTCAATAAATAAAGTGTGCAATGAATCTAGTAGACGTATTCTCGGAATTTAAAGCCGGGAAAAACATCGACCGGCCCACCATGGTGCGCGTATTGGAAGATGTATTTCGCACGCTGATTCGTAAGAAGTACGGATCTGACGAAAACTTCGACGTCATTGTTAATACCCAGAAGGGTGACTTGGAACTATGGCGGGTACGTGAGATTGTACCCGATGGCGAGGTGACTGATGACCGCAGCCAGATTTCCATTTCTGAGGCCCTTTCAATCGATGAAGACTACGAGATTGGTGAGGAATGCTATGAGCAGTTATTCCTGGAGCACTTTGGCCGCCGAGCTATTATGGCCGCACGCCAAACGCTCATTTCCCGGATCTTAGAGCTTGAAAAAGACGAGATCTACCGCAAATACAGCGAGCGCGTTGGAGAGCTCGTGCTTGGTGAAGTGCATCAGATTCTGAAGCGAGAAATCCTCGTTATCGACGATGTAACCGGTACTGAATTGGTACTCCCACGCCAAGAAACGATCCGTGGTGACTATTTCCGCAAAGGCGATATGGTTCGCGGTGTAATTAAGGAAGTGGAGATGCGAAACAATAATCCAGTTGTTATTGTTTCTAGAACTGCTAACCTCTTCTTAGAGAAGTTACTAGAGCAAGAAGTTCCAGAAATTGAAGACGGTCTGATTGTCGTTCGCAATATTGAGCGTATTCCAGGCGACCGTTCTAAGGTATCAGTAGAGTCTTACGATGATCGTATTGATCCAGTAGGTGCTTGTGTTGGTATGAAGGGTTCTCGTATTCACGGTATCGTTCGTGAACTTCAGAACGAGAATATTGATATCATTAACTTTACCAACAACCTCTCTTTGTATATTCAACGTGCTTTGACGCCTGCTCGGGTTACTACTATCAACCTGGATATGGATAAGCGCCAGGCCAACGTATTCTTAGAGCCGGATCAAGTATCATTAGCGATTGGTAAGGGAGGAACTAATATCAAACTGGCAAGCCGCTTGACCGAGTTTGAAATCGACGTTTACCGGAACAATGATGAGATCGAAATCGACGACGTAGAACTGGTAGAATTCAGCGATGAAATCGAAGACTGGATCATCGATGAACTCAAGAAAATCGGATGCGATACTGCACGTAGCGTATTGGAATTGAGCTGGGAAGAAATCGCACGCCGTACAGAATTAGAGGAAGAAATGGCTAAGGAATTGCTTGAAATTCTGGCCGCTGAATTCGAAGAATAATACAGGACTGACTGTTAAGCCGGTAAATGCCGGCTTAACATTTTACATACGGAAAGGAACAACTTACGGTGGCTTTCGCGTTAGAAAGCTGCCAAGACCTTGAAATTGTGAGGTTTTATGCCTTACTTATGGCATTTAGAATTGTTCCCAACCACTTTTAAAGATTATCTTTGCAGTGTTTTTGGCTGACGCTGGCTTTTATTTTATCAGCAGGCGGGTCAAAGACTAAAATTTTAGAATGGAGAGACGTTTAGTCAAAATAGCAAAAGAATTAAATGTTGGTCTATCAACTATCGTTGACTTCTTGCAAGACAAGGGGCACGATATTGATCCTAAACCAACAGCCAAAGTATCGGAGGCGATGTACCAGGAACTGCTACAGGAGTTCCAGCGTTCTATGTCGATCAAAGAACAGGCTGACCAATTGGTGATAGGTACTCGACCAACGGCTTCCGGCGGAAAGAAAGAGAGCGAGCCAGCACAGAAGGAAGAGCGTCCGAGTGTATTAGGCCAGGCTGCAGAAGTGCCCGGTTCTTCCATTCTGAAATCGCGTTTGTCTACTCCTCCTGCACCTAAGGCTACCCCGGATCCAGAACCTGTGGCTGAGCCAGAACCACCTGTAGTGGAAGAGGCCCCGGCAGAGGAACCTGCTGTTGCAGAAGAACCTGCAGTAGAAGAGGCGGAGAAGCCAGGTCTAAAGGTGCTCGGCAAAATTGACTTGGATAAGCCACGTAAGCCCGCAGCTAAGAAGGAGAAAAAAGCGGAAGAGCCGAAAGCAGAAGAGCCAGTTGTAGAAGAAGCACCTGCTCCGGAAGCACCAGCAGAAGAGGCTCCGGCGGAAGAGACTCCAGTAGCGGAAGAGCCAGTTGAAGAAGCTCCAGTAGAGGAAGCACCAGCTGAGGCTTCTGCACCACAACAGGAAGAAGAGCCTGCAAAAGCAGCAGCTCCTGTTGAGGAAACAGCAGAGCCGAAAGCAGCAGAGCCTGCCGCTGAAGCGAAAGCGGACGGTGAAGAGGCTTCTGACGAAGCTGCTCCTAAAGATCCTAGTACTATTACCCGGGCTAAGACTCCTGAATTGCGAGGCTTGAAGATCTTAGGTAAAATTGATACCAGTAAGTTAGGTGCCGGCAGAGGTAAAGGCAAAAAAGACAAAACCACCAAGACGAAAGAAGGTGGTGATAAAGCCAAAACTGCTACTCCTCAAGCTAAGAAAGCAGGACAGAGCAGTGCTGGTGGAGGCGAGCGTAAGCGTCGTCCACGTACTCGCAAACGGGTTTCTGCTCAAGGTGGAAACCAAGGAAGGCCAAATCGCGGAGGAGGTCCACGCCGTTCCAATCGTGATGAAGTTAAAGAGGTTTCCCAAAAGGAAATTGAAGATAAGATCAAGGCTACCATGGCCAGAATGGCCGGTGGTGGTAAGAAGAAGCGCCAGAAAATGCGCCGGGACAACCGGGAGCGCCTGCGTGAAAAGCAGGAGCAGCGCGAAATGGAGGCAAGAACTGACAACTTACAGGTAACAGAGTTTATCTCAGTTCAGGAGCTTGCGAACCTAATGGACGTTTCAGCTACCGATGTGATCATGACCTGTATGAATGTCGGGGTGATCGTATCAATTAACCAGCGCTTGGACGCTGAAATCATCGAACTAGTAGCGGAAGAGTACGGCCACGAGGTAGAGTTTATCTCTGTGGAAGAAGAAGTCGATGAAGATGTAGAGGTGGTAGATGATCCAGAAGATCTGGAACCACGCGCCCCAGTTGTGACTATCATGGGTCACGTTGACCACGGTAAGACCTCTTTGCTAGATTACATCCGTGAAGCAACTGTAGCCGAAGGTGAGGCCGGGGGTATTACCCAGCACATTGGTGCCTACGAGGTAGCAGTGGGTGATGATAAGAAGCGCATTACTTTCCTAGATACTCCGGGTCACGAAGCCTTTACGGCGATGCGTGCTCGTGGTGCGAAAGTGACTGATATTGCCGTGATTATTATTGCGGCTGATGATAACATCATGCCACAGACGCGGGAGGCGATTAGCCACGCAGAAGCGGCAGGTGTACCCATCGTATTCGCGATCAACAAGATTGATAAGCCAGGTGCTAATCCAGATCGGATCAAGCAAGAATTGGCTTCCATGAACTACCTGATCGAAGAATGGGGTGGTAAGTACGGATCAGCAGATATCTCTGCTAAGATGGGTACCAATATTGATGCCCTCCTAGAGCGCATCCTACTAGAAGCGGAAGTTGGCGAGCTAACTGCTAACCCTGATCGGGCCGCTGTTGGTACTGTTCTGGAAGCATCCTTGGATAAGGGACGTGGTTACGTTGCCAAAATGCTCGTACAGGCTGGATCACTTAAGATTGGTGATTCTATGGTTTCTGGCGAACACTCTGGTCGTGTGAAGGCGATGTTCAATGAGCGCAATAAGCGTGTGAAAGTTGCCGGACCTTCTACACCAGTACTTGTACTTGGTTTGGGCGGTGCACCGCAAGCCGGTGAACGCTTCAAAGTTGTAGAAAGCGAACAAGAGGCTCGTGATATTGCAAATCGTCGTGCGCAGATTACCCGCGAACAGGCTAACCGTGCTACTAAGCGTATCAGCTTGGATGAAATCGGACGTCGTTTGGCACTCGGTAACTTTAAGGAGTTGAACTTGATTGTGAAGGGTGACGTAGACGGTTCTGTAGAAGCATTGTCTGATTCACTCATCAAACTGTCGCAAGAAACAGTACAGGTGAATGTGATCCACCGTGCGGTAGGTCAAATCATCGAATCTGATGTATTGCTGGCAACTGCTTCCGATGCGATCGTTATTGGTTTCCAAGTGCGCCCATCTTCTGGAGCGCGGAAGCTAGCTGAACGCGAAGGTGTACAAATCAAGACCTACTCGGTGATCTACGAAGCCATCGAAGAAATCAAGTTGGCAATCGAAGGTATGTTGGATACCATTAAGGAAGAAAACGTACTTGGTCAGGTTGAGGTCCGCGAGATCTTCAAGATCAGTAAGGTGGGTACAGTGGCTGGATGTTTTGTTTCGGAAGGTAAGATCCTACGAGAGAACAACGTTCGCCTCATCCGTGAAGGTATCGTCATCTATCCTACTAAGGAAGGCCAGGTCGCTGAGATTGCAGCCCTTAAGCGTTTCAAGGACGATGTGAAGGAAGTACGTGGCGGTATGGAATGTGGTGTGTCCATCAAAAACTATAATGATATTAAAGTAGGTGACGTCATCGAAGCCTACGAAATCATAGAAGTGAAGCAAAAGCTTAGTCTGTAAGCTTCAACTTCAATAGGGAATCTTAGGAGCCGCCTTGATGTTATATCAAGGCGGCTTTTTTATTGATGTAAATGGTACACCCACCATTGCCATTCCGAATTAACCATCCAACCATCCAACCACCAAACTATCTAACCATTTAACCTTTCCCCAAATCTTGGTTTATACCAAGGACAAGCGGTGAATTAGCGCTGATTTTTGTCTCAAAACAAATCCAATGAGACAAATCATCATCATTCTAATTACTGCTATGATTACAACAATTTCGCAAGCCCAAGATTGGGTGGATCGTTCCCTTTACCCTTTCGATAGTTATTCTATTGAGTTAGACGCTGGGAGAATGCACTACCTGGATGAAGGCCAGGGTGAGGTGCTACTATTTGTACACGGAACACCTACTTGGTCATTTCTATACCGAGAATTTATTCAGGACTTATCCAAGGACTATCGCTGCATTGCTATTGATCATTTGGGCTTTGGGCTTTCGGATAAGCCTGCTGATTTTTCCGGTACGCCGGAAGCGCATAGCAAAAATCTAAGTGCTTTTATTCAAGCCTTAAGGTTGGAAGACATTACACTGGTTGTGCATGACTTTGGTGGTCCGATCGGTTTGGGGGCAGGGCTAGAAAATTATCAACGAATTAAGCGAGTAGTGCTGTTCAATACTTGGCTGTGGTCAACCAAAGATAACCCCATTGCTGCCGAAATTGATGGCTTTTTGAACAGCGAAGTGGGCCAGGATCTTTACTTGAATCAGAACTATTCTCCAGCTGTTTTATTGAAGCAAGCATTTGCTGATTCTACTAGACTGACAGCAGCTGTACACCAGCATTATATCGCGCCGTTTCCAACTCCATCTTCTCGGATGAGTTTGCTGAATATCGGGAAAGCCTTTGTCGGATCTTCCGCATGGTACGATGAGCAATGGGAAAAACTCAACCTACTGGAAGACAAAGATTGGCTGATTCTCTGGGGAGAGAAAGACCTATTCCTAGATGTGAATCATCGCGACCGGTGGAGTAACCGATTACCGCAAGCCAAGGTTGTTTCCTTTGCAGCTGGGCATTTTGTGCAAGAAGAAGAAACGGAAGCCGCTACTGATGCGATTCGCGCCTTCCTGAAAGAGTAAAGAAATCCGACTGTTTCGTTTTTCGTCCCGGGTAGCATGGCTTTTGCTACTCGGGATTCGGAACTTTGCTAGGCTTTGTAGACATTGCATTAGGTAGAGCACAATCCGTGTCACTCCACTTTTTCAAAATCCACAGCTATGGAACAAGAACAAAAGCAAATGATCTCTGACTACGTAGCGGCCTACAATGCATTTGACGTAGACGGTATGCTAACCCATCTCCATCAGGAGATTCGTTTTCAGAATATTTCTGGTGACGAAGTGAATCTTGCTACTGAAGGTATTCGTGAATTTGCTGCCCAAGCAGAATCCGCCAAGGCTTATTTCAAAGAACGCCGGCAATCGATCACAGCCTTGAGTGTTGAAGGAGACAAAGTGACTATTGATATTGACTATTTTGGATTACTCGCTATCGATCTGCCGAATGGCATGAAAGCTGGAGATACCCTGGAGTTGCAAGGACAATCAGTCTTTGAATTCTCTGAAGGAAAGATTGTAAGCATCACGGATCGTAGCTAGAAGCTTCATTCAGTGGCTCCAGCCTGCGCTGAAGTTGATTGCATGAATGTAATTATTCTACTTCTACAACAGCTTGAAGACCTTCTTTCCCTTTTGCAGTAAGATAGGGGTAAAGCATCATCAGCAAGGCATTGGCTTGTTGCTTGGCGTACGCTTGGTTGAGGTTGTTCTCAGGGTATAGGATGGCTCCGTATAGCCAGGTATTGCCAAAATGGATCATCTGGTTTCCCAAAAGCGTATGTTCATCTTTGAAAGAAGGGGCTTGCATGAGCTTCATTTGCTGTAAAGCACTAAAGAGGAAGGTGTATCCTCCAATCCTCTTTTGCAAGGCAGCCTGAAAATGACTATTGATCGCAGTGTTGAGCTGTAATAATTGATACAAGTCTGTCCAGAAGAACCGGTAATCTAGCATGACGAGCATGCTGGAGTAGATATCGTCCCGAATTTGAGTAAAGGATATTTCCTGTTGTGGCAGTGCGGCTACGCGGGCATCGAAGTGGTGCACCATTTCGAAATAGAGGGCCTCTAGAATGTCTTCTCTCTTTCGGTAGTGGTAGTTGAGGTTGCCGGAACTCATCTCGAGCGCTTCCGCAATCTGCCGAATGGTCACATTCAAAAAGCCACGTTCGTTGAATAGGGCGCGGGCGGTTTGCAGGATGCGAAGCTTAGTTTTCTTCATTAGTAAACTTGTCCTAAATTCTTATTTTTAGTAAATTTGTCCTAAAAATAAGAAAATGCCTTCATTCTTCAAATCTGAAGCGGCCAAACAAGACATACTCGCACTCTACGACAAGAAGCTCGCCGAGCTGGGAATCGCTTATGAGGAACTCACCGTATCCACCCCATTCGGTGATACCCATATCCTGGTTACGGGTGATCCTGCTAATCCTCCTTTAGTGCTATTACACGGATCGAATGGCTGTGCCCCTATTGCTTTGGAAACCTATCCCAAGCTTAGTAGCCAATACCGAGTATATGCCGTTGATGTATTGGCCCAACCCAATAAGAGCGACGGTATTCGCCCAAGTATGAAAGACGATACCTATGGGCAATGGGTTAACGCTATACTGGAGGAACTGGAACTGAATGAGGTAACACTGGCTGGCTTTTCCTTTGGGGGCTTGGTGATCCTTAAAACACTTATTCACAACGAAAGTCGCATTAAGGAGGCCTTCCTAGCGGCCCCGGTATATATCGTCAACGGGAATCCTTTCAAGGCGCTCTGGAATATCTTCATTCCTATGCGGCGCTACATGAAGACGAAGAAGCAGGAATACGTGGAGCGCGTCATTGATGTACTCTTCACCGAGCGCGATAACTTTGCCTTGCCGTTTCTTTCGCAAGTCTTCCTTTATTTTGATATGGACTTTAGCCCGCTGCCGATCATTAGCAAAAGGGAGGCGCAGGGAATTGAGACACCTATTACGCTCTTTGCCGCCAAAGACGATATTTTATTCCCTGGTGAGAAGATGATTAAACGAGCACGCAAGCTACTTCCTTCCTTGCGCGAGGCCATTCTTTTTGAGGAGTCAAAGCACGTACAAAATCGAGTGGATAATGCCCGGGTGGAGACGTACATTTTAGGCGAGCGCTAGCCTGCACTTTTCTTGATGCTTATAGTTCTTGATTACCGATCTTCATCACTACGACTGGTGTTGCGGTAAGATCTTTTGGGGGCACAAATAGATTTATACCCATTATACCTTGCTGGTTATTAGAAACGGCTGCTAGAAAATTGTTTTCCAGCAGCCGTTTCATATCTGTTCGGTTGAGTGAAGACGTTTATACCTTCTCTCGTACCATGGCCATGATTTCGTTTTCATTTTGATCAGCCGCAGCGATCAATTTGGCACCAGCTTCGAGGAGCTCATCCCTGTAATTCACATCTTTCAATCCGCTAGCATTGATCTGCACATTGAGGAAAGCACCGTGTACCGCCGCCCGGGCGCACAATGCCCCTACACCAGCATCTGAAACGGAGGCTTGGAGGCCATTTTCGGCCATCGCCCGGCAAAGTGGAAATACCTTGCTAGCCGTTTCCATAACTTGAAATGGTACAGCCATCGCGTTCTTGGTAGCGTCTTGAATAGCCTGCTGACGGGCTGCTTTTTCTTCTTCACTCCCTTTCGGTAAACGGAAAGCAGCCATCACACCTTCGAAGGCTTGGGTATCCTGATCAACAAGAAGGAGCAACTCGTCCTTGATTACCTGGCCACGTTCTGCCCATTCGCTAAACTCGGCCCAGCGATCATCCCAACCGCGCTTATGACTACTCAGGTTGGCTACCATCGCTCCGAGGCCAGCTCCTAAAGCACCTAAGTAGGCAGCAATGGATCCACCACCAGGAGCTGGGCTTTCACTCGCTGTTTCATTAGCAAATTCACGCAAGTTCATGTCAGCCAATGGTGTGGCTTGATCGGCACGAAGTTGGTATTCAATGATCTTCTGTTGTGGGTCAAATGGACCTAGTTCGTCCAGGCCTAGAGACTTCACCGCAATTTTGATAATCTCCTCCTCGCTGATACCCAGTGAGCGCTGTTGTTGCGCCAGGAAGAATCTACCTGCGTCTAATAGAACTTGTAAAGGCACCATACCAACCAGCTCAGAACCTGTGACACGCAAGCCACGACGGTTAGCGCTTTCTCGAGTAGCTTCGAAGGCTTCGTGTAGAGCGGTAGCATTGGTGTCCGTAATGTTCATACTGATTTGTGCGACGCCATATTCTTCGATAAACCAGCCAATGGCCTTCACGCCCTTACAGGCTCCTGGAATACGCACTGGATCACCATTTTCGTCATTGACTACGGGGCCTGTTATCGGATTGCCCTCCCGCTTGATACGGCCCTTTTCGCGAATGTCAAATGCCACAGAATTGGCACGACGTACAGAAGTGGTGTTCAAGTTTAAGTTATAGGCGATCAGGAAGTCGCGTGCGCCAATGACGGTAGCTCCAGCAGAGGCATTGAAACTCGCTGGTCCGAAGTCGGGCTCCCATTGTGGGTTCTTTAGCTTGTCAGCCAGGCCTTCGTACTCTCCTGCACGGATCGTCGCTAGATTTTGGCGTTCCGGGCTAGTGGCGGCACTTTCGTAGAGGTAAACGGGAATTTGTAGTTCTTCTCCAACCCGGCGTCCTAGTTGACGTGCCCAGTTGGCGGCTTCTTCCATACTGATATTAGCAACAGGCACGAGCGGGCACACGTCGGTAGCACCCATACGAGGGTGTTCGCCTTGATGTTTACTCATGTCAATAAGCTCCGCAGCTTTACTGATTCCGCGGAAAGCAGCTTCTACTACTGCTGCCGGTTCACCTACAAAAGTGACAACGGTACGGTTGGTTGCTTGACCAGGATCTACATCCAAAAGCTTGACTCCCTCGACACTCTCGATGGCGTCGGTAATCTGTTTGATGATGCGCATATCGCGTCCTTCGCTGAAGTTAGGGACGCATTCGAGCAAGGCTGGTTTAGACATCTTTGGTGGTTAGGTTGGTTTGTTGGCGCAAAGATGAGAAATGTGGGTAATAGTTGGATGGTTTGAGGGTTAGATAGTTTGAAGGGAAATAGTTGAGTTGGTTGGGTCGGTGAATTTAGTTGAGTTAGTTACTCATCCTTCGGTGTCCTTCTTGCCTGATAAGGTTCTATTCTGAGGTGCCCTGTGGTGACTTAGGTGGTTCAATAGGTTGGATAGTTTGAAAGTTAGATGGTTTGGTGGTTGTGCTAGTTGAATTAGTTGGTTTGGTTTT
>ENA-UENT01000274-UENT01000274.1-marine-metagenome-genome-assembly--contig:-NODE-274-length-36302-cov-124.527503_pt1 | contig 36302 bp, 28 predicted proteins | sample MGYA00237879_ERZ529330 | MGnify/ENA primary metagenome ERZ529330 (study PRJEB26372, sample SAMN05368345) | marine metagenome | biome: cultured habitat; feature: ocean water; material: water; isolation... | reverse complement strand
TGGCAGAGGATGGTGGCGGTAGCTATATCGCCTGAACGGCAAAAAAAGATCCACTCAGGGGTTCTATAAGTCAAGCTTTTTTTCCTGTAGTTAGCAGTCTATCTCCCTGATATTATCCAATTCCTCGGTTCCAAACTTGCTAGCACAGAATGGGAAATCTCAGATCTTGAATGTTGGAACCAAGAGCGATCGTCCCCACCAATTAGCGGATACCGAAACCAGAGTCTCTAGAGAAATCTTGTTGCAAATAGCCAGCAACATAACCCAAGTCATTGATGGTATATTCCTACGCTACTTAGACAATGCACAGGAGCTAAATATACAGTGTTTTCCTTTGCTATCATGAGCGCCCATACGGGCAAGATACCCGCACTATATAATTTTCATCATTTGCCCGAAATATGCTGTCATTGTTCGCGCTGTAGATAGCAGCGCTTACGATGTAGAAATTAGTTATGAAACTATATTGCAGCGCTTTTGAAATTGATAAATTACATCGCCATAACCAAAACCTTGTAGGGACGTTGCATGCAATGTCCCTACTTTGGGACTGGCCAACTTACTTATGAGCCCGTTAAGCCAAACGAATCGTACTCATTCTACCCAAGCTATATTTTAGGCGTATTAGTGTGTCACATTTCATTACAGTGCTTTTTATTTTAGTAGACTACAGTAGGGGCGAATGGCCATTGACCCTATAGGATTTTGGTTATGACAATGTGGTTCATCAATCTGAAAAGTACTGTAAAGCACCCTACAAGATGATTTGCTGTAGGTTAGGTTGAGGGACGAAACCAAAGCACTATCAAACATGTCTTTGGTTTCACTGAGGTAGTCGATGGGGATATCGCTATCCTTCACCTCTACTACAAAATTAATAAAGTCAGAGGTTTGTTAGAGGCAATTAGGTGTTTTAAAAGTAATTACAGCGAATTCCACCTTAGTGAGGTACACCCAAGCTGCTAAGATGTCTGCACTACAAACATTTAATTGTTAATCTTTGTACTTTACATACTTGGAATCTGCTGTAAATGGTTAGTTTCTGTTAAAAAAGTTGATAAGATTAAATGTAGTTATAATAATTCTATTTTGTTTGTGTCCAAAGTCTAACCGCTTTTTGGGAATAGACAAGAGGCAATAGCCAATGGGCAAAAGTTTCGGAGTTTATCTCTACTTTTTGAATTGTCACAACCTATTTGGGATTGTTATATGGATTTTTTTACTAAACTGTAATTTTTTGTATTATCATGATTTACGCAAAGGTACTAATTGTACTGCAAATATCTGAAAAATTCATCCAAATACACCATATATAGCTGTGCTACGTAAGTCCTGATTATAAAAATAATAAAATGCAAGGAGATAAAAGAATATGAGTAATAGGTTTAATTTCTGGGAATTTATTTGGAATTTGTTAGGGAAAGTTATATTTGAGAGGTTTGTCATTAACTTTTTATTGAGAACTAAAGTAGGAAGATGATTCTTATTTTTTTTGTTTACATGCTTTCTACCTTTGCTAATTCCTTATGTTCTCGATTATATATTCGAGCCAAAAGACAATGAAATCAGTCGCCAGGAAGTTATTGATGGATTGACAAGACAGTGTATTGCTCAAGAAAGCCATTACTTAAAAAACGGCAGAATGTACAACAAATCTAATGACCCCAAAGGCGAGGGTAAATACTATCATTTTGGTTTAATTAAATATGGTAAAAATGATAGAATTGCTCCTATATATGCAGAACCAAAAGAACCCACTTTATCTACTTTTGTAGGACTTGCAGTTATGTCAAGCCAAGAGAAATTTTATTGTTTAATTTGTCGAGCCAGCATTTATCACAGTGTAGCTTTGTCGAAAGACTTTCCAGTTGTTAATGGTAGCTCAGTTGACTGTCCTGAAGGATATCATAAATATAAAAGAGTCGATTTTTAATTATTAATAATTAACGAAGGTAAAAAAATTAGGACTGGTGACTTATTGTTTGCTTGTTTGCTAGTATCTCCTGGAAAATCTAGAATTGTTTCTCAATTTCCTAGGAACTTTGCTAAAACAATTCATCGGTTGAAACCCCGTTGGTGGGACTACATTAAAATTCCCAATTTGTTTCTTGATAGAGATATGGTATTACTAAATCAGCAGGGGCATTTACTAAAACAAAAACAATCAAGTAAAAGTTGGAAAATCGCTTTTATAATTCGATACGGTTCAGGTAATTAGGTAAGACGAAAACTCCTATGATATGATCTGGAACCATTAGACAGGCTTGTCAGACTACAGAATTACAAAAAAATCCTGATCTAGCTTCAGTCGTTAGCCCTCTTTTCATACTTGTTACTAAGTTATCAATTATTTACTCTAAGCTCTAGTTATCAGTACCGACCCCTAAATTATAGCCCTTGAGACTTGATTTTATGATAACAATTATTTGATAATTTATCATAATTTGAAAATAGGAGATAATCAGTATTTTCAAGGATTATTAATATTTATTTGACTGTGTATAATTATCTGACTTCAGTAGTTACCCCTCTTTGCAGACTTGTTACTCTAAAAGCTATAACAAAATATCGATCGCCTGAAACATTGCTCTAATCTGTTGCGCTTCATTCATATCTTGCACTTCATACAATGCTAACGCCTGACGATAAGCAGCCATTAAATCCTGTACTGATTGAATCTTACCATCTACAGTCAGCAAATTCGATAACACCCAACCTAAGTTACGATAAGCTGGCGCCAAATTTGGGTCTTGTTTAACTGCCTGTTCTAGATACCCTTTTGCATCCTGCCACTGGTTGAGTCTTGCTAACACTGTCCCCAAACGATAACAAATCCAAGCATCTTGAGGTATTTCCTGGTGGCGGTGCTTGTACCACTCCAAAGCACTAGGCAAATCATTGAGGTGTTCGTCTATCAAACCCCGATCCCGTGCTACCCAATTAGGTATATCCCCACACTTACAGGCCAACTCCAAACTTTGGCGACAGGCATTGAGGTTACGATCGCGATACTCATACCAAGCTTGAAATCCCAAAGCAATAGAATTATTCGGCACTTGAACCACAAAATTTCTGAGCCGTCGCTTAACATCACCGCCTTTTTTAGTAGTCACTTTATCTAATGCAGCGATCGTGAATGGATACACCCAGGCTTGCAACGCCATTGCTATCCGAGACCCTTCCTGCTGAGACTTAAAAATCGCTTGGGTTCCAGCTTGAATCACAAATCTCCATTGTTTTTTGTGGAACGATATCCAAGCTTTTAAACCTAAAGCGAAGGTCGAATTTGGGTCCAACTGTAACCCTTGTTGAATCGTCCTCTCTGCGGATTCCCAATTTCCCTGTTGTCCCAAAGCCCAAGCCAGATTAGCATGTATCCAGGCTTCCTTCGGACTGAGGCGAATACCTTGTTCTAACTGTTGCGCAGCATGATTCCATTGGCGACGATGACAACCAACTAAACCACACACACCATAACTACGCCCATCCTGGGGTTTAAGCTGCATACCTTTTTGGGCTACAGTTACAGCGCGGTCTTCATCCATATATACTAAAACTAAAGCCAATTCGACGGTAGCTTCTCCATTATCCGGTTCTCGCTCTAGACAAGTTTCGTAGGTACTGACAGCATTATTCAAATCACCTTTGCTGACATAATCTTTAGCCTTTTGATGCAGAGGAGAAACAAGTTTTCCATCAAAAGCATTAATTAATTCCTCAGCAGTTTGGATGCGTTCTTCAACACGAAAGCGCATTCCCATTAAAATCACTTTTTCCAGATGAGGACTAATGAGAGAGTTAATTTGTCGCGGTGGGAGCAGAGGGTCTGGTGCACCTCCAGAAAAGGCAGTAGCCCTTTCAACTGCTCCACTAGGTAACTCTCCAGTCAATAATTCATACATGGAAGCGCACAGAGCGTAAATGTCCGAAGCTGCATAACGTTTGCTATTTTTTGAATATTGCTCAAAAGGAGCGTATCCAGGGGTGAGTAGTTGTGTCAGGTCTCCAGTTTTTCCAGCGATGAACTCCCGGGCTGTGCCAAAGTCGATTAAAACTGCGCGATCGCTACTATCGATCATTATATTCTCAGGTTTGATATCCCGATGCAATAAATTGTTTTCATGAACGACTACTAAAGCATTAGCGATCTGTTTTGCATATTCAATAACTTTGTTCTCATGTAAACATTTTTGGTTGACCATAAGGCTTGAGAGAGAAACTCCATCAATAAATTCCATTACCATATAAATACTGGAATTTTCCTCAAAACAATCGTAAACTTTGGCAATATTAGGAGAGTTACAACGTTGTAGATAAGCTGCTTCTAATTTAAACTTTTCAACTTGTTCTTTCTGGTCTATGGGAGCAATTGAGGGCGGCCAGACAACGGACTTATCATGTCTGTATCCACTTTCTGGCCACAACTCTTTGATAGCAACTAAAGTAGAATTAAGGCAGTAAATAGCTTTGTAAGTAATTCCAAATCCTCCTTGACCGAGAACTTTCTCTATTTTATACCATCCTTGTTTGAGTAATGTTCCCATAGGGAGATGAAGCCCCGATACAGAAGATGGGGAAGTTGTTGCTGTGGAGGTCAAATCTGTTCCACAGACGATGCAGTAGTTAACACCAGGGGCATTTTCATGTAAGCAGGACGGACAAATATTGTTCATCGATCATCACTTAGGAAGTAAAAAGTAAAAAGTCAAAAGTCAAAAGTAAGATTTTATATCATCTTAGGAAGTTAAAAGTAAAATTTGATATCATCTCTGCTAACAATACAGATTTGATATAACATTCTTTTTTTCAACCAGACAAGAGTAGAAAAATTGAGGGACAATATTTCTGACTACATCCCCTGTAAATTCCCACTGCTCCGTGGCTGCGTGCCTCCTAATTCTTATACATATCCGACGGAACCCCCTACCTATTCTCACTCATAAGAGTTATTTAGCAAACCCTAAATTAGTATGAGAAGTCGGGAATTAAGGGAAATAAACTTGAGTAGGAGTTATCTGACAGCGTAACGCTAATAGAGTGGCATTATCTGGTGCGCCACGTTTTAAAACCAGCTTTATCCCTTGGTTGACAGCAGTCTGCAACACTGTTGTTGAGCTCATTGGCATGAAAAGTTCTGTCAGTTCTTGGTCACTTACCAGATCCCAAACACCATCAGAGCATAACAAAATAACATCACCATCTTGCAACTCTATATCAGTAACAGTTTGTACATAACCCTGGGAAAGGCGCTTTTTCGCCCCCAAAGACTTAGTTAGAACATTGCGCTCTGGATGCTGCCGACTTTCTGCTGCAGAAATTTGGCCGCTAGCGACAAGGAGAGCAACTAAAGAATGATCTTCGCTCAACTGACGAATTTCTCGATCGCGAATCAAATAAATACGACTATCACCTACATGTGCGAGGGACATTTTTGTCGACTCTAATAACACTAAACTTAATGTTGTTCCCCCATTTGGAGCTACCTTTGAAACTTCAGCATTAGCCTGTTCTATAAGATAAATCAGCCAACGCTCTCTATTATTTCGGGTATTTTCAACTTCTCCACTTAATCCATTAAGAATAGTCTTCACTGCTAAACGACTAGCCACTTCTCCTTGGGCCATTCCTCCCATTCCGTCTGCTAAAGCTGCTAAAACAACGATTTCAGAACCATCAGAATCACTTTGAGTGATTCCGTAACTGTCTTCATTGTGCAGTCGTTGTGGAGATAGTCCCACCGTTGATTTACTAGCTATTTCCCAACTCACACGAACAGTATCTAGAGTATTATAAGCCTCAATGAGCAAACTCCGTAACTGTACCAGAGAAAAACGTTCATCAATAAGGGGAGACAAAGATAACGCTAGTAGTTGAGCAAAGAGGGGTACTGAACATTCTTTATACTTCAGTTCCTTGGTAGGTGGGTCTCCATGCAACATATGATAAAGTAAAGCACCAATAGTGTAAGTGCTACTTTTCTCCTCAGGTGTTGGAACAAAGGCTAATTCAGGAGCGCAATAAGTTCCTATTAATCCACTGGTGAGCGGCCTAGCTTCAGGATAAGCACAAGTGAGGTCAAAACAGCAAATAGGTTTACCGACTGCTATCAAATCTGGGTCAAGGTCAATTAGGCACCATTTTTTTTGATGGAGATACCAGAAAAACTGACAAATTTGTGTGCTCAATTTTAAGGCTTCTAGTGGACTAGGAGAATTTTTTAACCAGTTACTGAGGGTGAGTTGGCTATCAGGAAACTCTGTTAACAGCAACAACTGTTCCCCTTCATTACCGGGAAGAGGTATTTCTGGATAATACTCATCTTCAAGATAGTCACCATTATTAGGCTCATCAGAAGATTTTAAAGAGTCTAAGTCTACCGCATCAAGGGTATCTTCATCAAAGGATTTTTCATCGGCTAGAACTTCAGAATCTATTGTTTTTTCTACAACAGTTTCCATAGTTTCCGCTTCTATTTCGGTTTCGACCTCTGATGGCGTCTCAATTTGTTCTTCATTGGTCTGAAGTAAAGTTTTCTGACTTGTTCCATTATCACAACTTGATGTCAAAGTTTCGTCTATAGGGGTTTGGACAACAGTATCTTTTGCAGGTGACGATACTGTTATAATTTGTGCAATGTCGGAAACAGTAGTTTTGGCGATGAGGGGAGCGACTAAGGCATACTCACCTAAAATTTCCCGCAGTTGTAACTCCTGCTGAAGTAAACCTGTTGCCGAACCTACACGCAACATTCCTATTTGATTCATTTCGCTATCTTCACTGTCAAAGCGTACTTTAAAATAGCGAATTTGATTATTACGTTGACCTATATTTTCGAGTACAGTTATTGATAACTGTTCAATTTGTAACGAAGTATTTTCTGAAATCACGAGCTTACTTAATGATGATGTAAGATGTTAACAAAGTGGTGAAGTCCTCAAATTAGCTATAGTTTTTGCTAACTTCCTAGTCGAAATACAAATTGAACTTTTCCAAAGGCAATTTCGTCCCCAGGATTCAAATTCATAGGAGTGGTAATTCTTGCCCCAAAGCGAGTTTGACCACTAGGTTTGATAAAAATACCGTTAAGTGATCCTAGGTCTTTTACCATCCAATGCCCATATTCTGGGTAAATTTCGGCGTGCTGACGTGACACTGTTTCCCCACCCAGAAAACTTTCAAGATCGATATCCACTGGACCACTATCAGGATCGAACACCCCTACCACTGCAACATTGTTTAGAGGAAATTCAGATTGAGGGACATTGGGTTGTTTAGCAACTAAACGTGCAGGGGATATTGTTGTCGATAAAGAAGGTGTGGGAATGGCAGAAGTAGATTCTAATCCTGGCCCTGAAGGTGTGATGGGAATGAATTTAGGAGTCGTAATTGTTGGATTTGTTTGAATGGTAGTGGCAGCGATGCTTTTTAGCTCTGCACCACATGCGCCACAATATTCAGCATCAATAGGATTATTATCATAGCCACAAGCTTGACAAGTAGTAACAGCTAACTCTGGTCCTGAAGGTGTCATAGGAATAACTTTAGGAGTTGTAATTGGTTGATTTTGTTCAATGATAGCGGGACTAGTACTTTTCAACTCTGCACCACATGCCTCGCAGTATTCGGCATCCGTGGGATTATTATCGTAGCCACAAGTTTCACAGGTAATATACATAGCTATTTTTTAGGTGTTAGGTGTTAGGTTTTAGGTTTTAGGTTGAAAAATTAACAACATTCACTCTTTTTTCTTTTAACTGAGTTTTTCCATTATAAGTGTCAGGTATCTGGCGTAAAGTTAGGTTTCAGACTAGGTTCCTGTCATATTACGGATTTGTTCTTCTGAAAGTTGATCATTAGGACTATCGCTCATTTTTACAGTTTTACCCTTAGCACCCATTTTTACAGTCTTGCGGGTTCCTGAAGACAGTTTACGGGTTTTGCGTACTTCTTCAATACCAAGATTGAGAGTTTTTAACATGGCTTCATTTCCAATTTTGACAGTTACTCGTTTTGCTGTTTCCAAAAGTTTTGCTGCTTCATCAGGGTTGCTATCAGCTACTGCTGCTGCATGATCGACTAATTGACCAATGTTACACTGTTGTACATATCCCATGACTTCCGGATTTGTTTGGGCAATTCCACCTTTTCCGGCAACCAACTGAATAACAAGATTTTGAGGGGGTAGTTCTCCTCGTCGCTGCTGACCGGGAATGTCGTAAGTTAAACCTAATTGAGCAATACGAACCCGTGATTGAGCTCTGCTATCAATATCAAAATCAAGAATAAAAATAGTATCGTCATTAGCGAGAGCGCTGCCGATGAGATAAGGTTCTTGAGTAACAGGAATATCAGCGCGGTCTGGATAAACACGGCTAAGTCTTTGTAAATTAACCCCTTTGACAGTACGAACACTAAGCTTGAGGTTATTAATGACCTCAGCTTGAGCCTGTTGTACTTCTTGAAAAATTGTCTGTGGCAGCTCAGAAATTGCTATATCTGTGGTTCCAGTATTACTGGCTTGTTCCACAACATTAAAAACGCGACCCCCAGTGTGATCACTCAAATAGACTAACAAGTCTTCATTGTAGTCACCAACACCGAGAGCAGTAATAGGAATTCCAGCTTGGGCAAATTGTACCGCTAGTTCTCGACAGTCAATTTCATCTATTGTCTGTCCATCAGTAAAAATGAGAGTGCGACGACTACTGAGAACAGAGTCTTTCAATAAATTCAGGGATTTTTCTATTCCCAAAGCCATCCTTGTTCCACCACTAAAACTTCGTAATTTGGAGATGGCATTTTGGAGAGTAACAGTATCTGTGGCAGCAGTCAAGGGCAACAAAACTGATGCTGAATCATCAAATTGTACTAGGGCAATTCGATCGCGAGGATCTGCTTGTATATCAGTAACTAAGCGTTCGAGAGCTTCAACAACAATATCAATTTTCGGCCTCCCCACTTCACTATCATCATACATTGAACCACTGGTATCAATAACAAAGGTGAAGGTTGTTGAAGGACGACTTGCTGAAACAATTGCGTTTGGACGTAATTTTAACATGACAAACAGCTTTTGTCCAGGGGTATCAGCCGCTAGAAATTCTCGATGGGGGGTAATGGTTACGTCAAGCATAAATTTTTAAGTAATAGGTTTTTATTCTAGCAATTCCCACAGTTCTCAAGTACACTGACGATCCTCCTGAATCTCCCTTTTTCAGGGAAACTTTGAAAGATATTCCATTTTTAAGGATAGCGGGGATGGTTCTAAAACTGTACCTTATAAATTCAAGAACTGCTATCTATCATAGATTTAATTAAAGATTAATGGAGGAAAAACTCCGTTTTGGGGGCAAATTGTGCTTAGGTCGGGAGGAAATAGATCAGGAATTGAGAAATCTCCTGGATCTTGAAGTCGATGAATATTATCAAATTCTATTGGGAGGAGATTGAAACTGAGACTGGTTGAGCGATAACCCCTACAGATATCCTCCATCCAAATTGTCACAATAGTTTCTAAATGGTAATCATTGATCGAACAGGATGTTTTTTGTTGGAGAGTTGAGCGGAGTTGTTCGCGAAATTCTCTATCAAACAACTGTTCTGGATTATTTTCAGACTCATAACCCAATTCTAAACTGTAGGATACAGGATTTAAGTTAGGTTGACTATTGTTCGCAATTGTTAGGGTGTATTTTACCATAAATTTTTGTTTCCCATACTAAATTCTTTTGAACAAAGAAAGGCAGGAGGTAGGATAGATCTATCCCGACGCCGAAGACAAGTCTTTTGGTGAACTTAGGGCATTTGGGCTTCAATTCCCTGCCCTGAAAATAGTTCAGTGGCTCCCATTCAGGAGACTCCTGATAGTCACCTTCTACATAAGTGCCTCTTATCTCTTGGCTTCTTAACTAAGACTAAGAGGACTTACGCACACAAATTATACACTATTTGTAGAGGTTAACGGTCGTTAACCCTTGCTATGTATAGTTAAGTTATGGGTAAGTCCTGACCAATTTCTTTAAAAATATGGAAGAGTTTAATCCGCCTAACCATGACTGAGAAAAGGTTACTCAATAATTTATGCTGATGGCATAACTTTATTAAAATGGTATGACATGATGTCCAGATAATAAGTAAAAAAAAGTTTTTGTTTTACAAGCTTGAATAATAACTATTTAACCAGGCTTGATATAATTATTGACATGATGATTTAATCCAATTAATTCCATAGATAAAAATCAAATTACTAGTATAAACGATAATATTAGTTCTCCTGCTGACTCCAGACTTAAGAATTATTTTAGTATGTTTTTTTGTGGAATTTCTAATAAAACATCTCCGAATTTACGACTTGAGCCATATGAAAGTTCCTGTTTCAAAACTTTCATATTTTGAAACTTCGGGCGCTCTCTAATTGACGGGTCAAATTCTAAAATAATTTTTTCTTCTTCAATAAATATCTTAGCAAACTTAGCGGGAAAACCAGCATCTCTTGATAGATAAATATGAGCATTCCGGGAGCTACCAAGTTCAATGGGTTCCTTTCCCAAGGAAATAGTTGTAAATTCTGAGTTGTTCCAGCGAACCAACAATACTACCTCCCGGTCTAGTTGTTCACTAAAAGCGATAGCCAACCCAATGCAAAATCCTAAAATTCCTGCTCCTACCAAACGAGCTGGAAGCACACCTACCAATGCATTGAGCAAGAGAAAGCAAGTCGCTCCTAACACACCTCCTAACCCTCCGGCGATCAAGGCTTTTTCACGAGGTAGGTTAGGAACAAATAAAGACGTTCCACCACCAACAAGGGTTCCGAGAAAAGTCCAGCCGGTCATTCGAGCTACGATCGCTAAAGTCGGGAGATTAGTACTTGACAGAAGCGCCAATTGACCGATCGCTCCACCTACTACTCCAGCGAGAAAACCACCCCCACCTCCAAGAGCAACTTCTTGCTTCGACAACAACCGACGGCGGAGGTTATAGTTTTGTCCAAGGATTAAGGCCAGTCCAATTCCGAGAGCCAGAAAACCGGTCCATGCCCCTATGCGGAAAATACCGAAGACTAAGCCGTAATTACCACTTGTGTCAGATAGTTGTGAGATGGCTTTTTCAGCAGCTCGGAAAGCTTGGTCTATTTCTCCAGAGTTAGCAAAAAAGACTAGGTCTGGATTTTCTGTCAAGGAAGTGAGATAGTTACTGTTTGCATCTCCGGTTCCCACTGTGACTAAATTAATTCCTGCCTCTCGGATTTCTCTAGCTATTGATTTTGAGGCCCTAGGGTCGTTGGGTTGACCATCTGTAAATAGGAGAATATTGGGAGTGTTGCTGTTTCGCAGAAGAGAAGCGACTGTTTTGAGGCCTTGAGAAAGGTTTGTACCTCCAGATGGGGTGAGATTAGCGATCGCTTGTTTGAGTTCAGTTTTATCAGCATCAAAATTGGTCAGAACTTGCGAGTTGCTGGAAAATTCTACAATGGCTAAGTTATTAACAGTTAAATTTTGTCGTTCAACGAATCCGGTAGCTGCTGCTTGGACTTCTGGAAGTTTACCACCCCACATGCTAGAAGAAGTGTCGATGAGGAGAACGACAGTTTGAGGTTGGGGAGGTCGCCTGGTCAGAGACAGCCACATTTCACCAAATATTGCCGCAGCTATAAGACATCCAGCACCGCCGAATATTCCGAAGATAATTGGTTTAGGGAGTTTTTGAGTCAAGTTTTGCCAGTTCATTGTAGTTTTTTCTCCTGAGAGATAGCTATGTAATTATAGCAAATTCAAAAAGTTGCTCATTTTGTCATTAAAAATCTTCTTCAGTTTCTTGCTTGAGTCTCTGACTCCAATTCCAGAAAGGTATAACTCCTCCTAACCCCAATAGCAACAACACTAAACCCGTCATTTTTAATCTGGTTTTTGCTGGTAGCGATCGCCCAAAAGCATTAATAGTATAAGATTTCTGTGTAGTATCTACATCCTGTCCATTAACTGTAGCTGTCACAAAAACCTCATGTTTAGAGGCGCGTACCGGGTTGGGTTCCCGATAAATAATCTCGTATTCTCCTAACAGAGAATTGAGAAATAACTGCAACGCCTCGGCAATATCATCAGCATCACCAGAGAATTCTGAGATTCCTCCTGTTACTTCTGCTATTTCCTGCAAACGCATCTGGTCAACAAATTCCTCTGCTGGAACATATTTTTGATTTACATCAGCGCGGGTTGCTGGTCGTCCCAGATTATACTTTTTTCCAAGCTGTTCTTGTGTTAAACCGTATCCCAAAGTGTGAACCACAATATGATCATGACGCTCAAGTAAAGCAATTAATCTCCTAAAATCCCGGTTTTCGTATTTTTTGTTATGGTACCCATCAGACAGCAAAATCACTGATAGTCGTGGTTCTGGTTCTATGGAATCTTCAGGAACATAAAAGTCCGTATCTTCTTGGTCGCTGAGCAAGCGGATAGCTTCTTTGAGAGGGTCATAAATATTAGTGGATGCGCAAGGAGTTTTCTTGGCCAGATTATCTAGTAAGTTTTTGTGTTTGAAATCGTCCGCAGGAAAAAATCTAGATTTGATATTCTCCCTCCTCACCTTATAACTATTACATCTTCCTCCACCTTCCCCAAAAGGAAAAATTGCTACCCTGGTATTGCTACCACGCGCACTCGTTGTTTCCAGAAATTCTCGGGTAGCCTTGATCGCTCCCTCAAGTTTTGTAGTTCCACTACTATCTTTTTCCTTCATACTCCCGCTAAAGTCGAGCAAAACTATAATCCATGCTGGAGGAGGAACGCTTTCTTCAGGATTTTTCCATGATATAATATCTACCAGGTCGTTATCGACAATTGCCTGAAAATCTTGTTCTTCAAGAAACATTGCCGGGCGCTCTCCATCTTCAGTAACTTTAATGCGGAGAGTAATTTCATCATCCTTGACCATGGGACGACCAACAATTTCGGCAGTCTGTCCGAAAGCTGAACTGTTGAAACCTAGTATAGCTATAGCTAAACTACTAAGCCATCGGATCGAAAAAGCGGTTATAGAAGACCATACGGTAGCATTCGGGAACTTCAATATTATCATCTTGAGCATTAGTGTAGAAAGTAAGGACATAGTTATGTTTGAGATCAATATTACGACTAGAACTGAGTCGCGTCCCGTTAATGGCAACGGTATCAAAAAACCTTGGGTTGGGAAATAAAATCGCGTTTTTTCTTTTTAGTCTAATATCTGCAGCGTGCAGAGGGAGGTGGGGAAGGCAAATCTGAGCTTTGTTGGCTGAACCAATGCGAATAATTCCCTGGTCGGGAAGTTCCATAGATAAACCTTCCTCAATTTTGTAGTCATTATCGTATTTGTATTGAGAACGGTAACTGATAAACTTCAGGAGGGAGCTATTTATCCTGGGATAGTCTCGACTGAGGACTGTCCGACGGGGATCGATGTCATCATATTCTTCTCCTGAATACTCGAATCCACTTCCTGCTCTCAATGCTGGCAGATAACTGGGGGTAAAGTTGGTAATACTAAAAGCAATGCCCAAACATAATCCCAAAATAGCAAAACCGAAAGGATCTTCATAAGATTTGAAAGATGCTGGCATAGATCCCTGAATTTGGCGCAATAATTCAAAGGCGATAGCAGCTATGAGACTGGCAATACTAGCTGTGATCATACTGAGAAAAAGTCGTTTTCGGAAGTATTTAGGGTTGCCAGCTTGAATACTACGCCACCGCCAACTCAACCCTTCGGCAGAGCCTACGGAAGCTCCCACTATTAACCAACCACAGATGCGAACAATAAAAGGGGGAACAGCTATTTCGGGAGCTAAGAAAATTTGGTAAATGCCACCCGCTACTAAACCAAAGATAATTCCTATAATGAAAGCGATGAACAAGGGAGCGGGTAGCGTCCGCAAGCTGATTTTGGGACGAGTGGGGTTACTAAGGAAGATTTCGTTAGCAATACTGCCCATCGCCAGGGAGATAGCAATGCAGGGAAACAAGATTATTTCCGGAAAAATGCCAACTTCAGCCAAAAGGTTAAACAAGCCAAAGTCACTGAGGAACAGTTGTCCTATGTTCCATCCAAGAAGGGCGGAAGTTATGCCGGAAAGAATATAGAAGTAAAGTTTCATTATGTACTAGGTGGTTTTGGGTTTTTCAGGTTAAGGGATTCAACTGTTGTAGATTTTAAGCATTTTTTCTGAATATTTTCTTTTAATGTTTTTTGTGTATCTTTCTCCTGATTAATTACTCCATCAGGAGCTGTCATTGTACCTTTTTCTCTCTGATATTTCTTGATTGTTTCACTAAATTTCTCCCATTCTTTATTATATTGCCTAATATAGCTGTACTGGAAGTCAGACCCCAGTCCCAGTTCTTTTTTTACACAGTGCTGTACAATTCCTTGTGAGTTGATGTTTTGTGGGTTTGGGTTTTGCTCTTGATAGTAATCTTTATAAAATATTGCTGGGATATCAGTAGGTAAACTTTTATTTGAAACTAAATCTTTTATCTTTATTTCCAATCCTTTTGCTATTGCCTCAATTGCTGCATTAGTTTTATCGTATTTATCTTGATTTATCTCAGAAAGCCTAGGAGACAAGCATTCATTTTCAATATCTATTTTTAACTGTTTATATGTATTTTTATCTCTTTTAATTATCCCAGGAGCAGCATTTTTTATTCCTTTTTGATCCTGATATTTAGAAATAGCTTCACTAAATTTTAGTGATTTTTGATTATCTGCCTTTATATCACTGTACTGAAAATCTTTAATTTCTAGTATGTCTCCAATACAAAACGGTAAAATTTCTTCTGGCTTATTTAATTTCTTCTGCTTAATGCTAGCAATAATTTTTTTAGGTAACTTATCATCTTGATTATTCTTCTTGCTCTGATCAAATATATTTTTTGTTTCTTTAGTCAAATCATCTATTAAAGCATTAATTGCTTGATAATTTTCATTCCTTTTTGACGCTGAACCGTTAGGCTGTAGAATACCTCGCAGAAACCATCCACTATATCCAGCGAAGGATACTGAGGCGAAGAAAACCAACAAAATAAAAATTCTACGCATTCTATCTCCCATGTCTATCTTTTCAAACAAAAAATCCCAGCAAATTTTTACAATACCCTTTGATTTCTGAGCCTTTTTTGAAGGCATTATTGATGTCGGAGCCTCATTCCCCCCTATTCCATAGAAAACTTGAGCCAGTTTTGGTGTTTCCACTGCTTCAAACAAATTCCCCAATGTCCAATATCGAGAATCTGCTTGTTGTCCCCGTGGCGAAAACTTCATAATATCCCTCAACAGCTCCTCCCATTCAGGGTATTGAACTGCCTGAAACGGCAAATCTCTTCTCCCAGAAATATAAGCACTTATCAGATTTATGTCATTCTCTAACTCCCCAGAAAGAGATTCTTGGTAAACCTCCGACCACAACCCTGGTTTAGTTAACAACAACTTGGACTCTTTAAGAATGTGTGGGTAATTAACCAAGCTATGAATAACGATACAAATACCCCATTTGAGTTGTTCAGAAAGTTTTGGACAATTTTGAGTCAATTCTGGGACTTTCCCTAATATCTCTTCCTGTAGATTTTGAGAGACACTATAGTGTTTTTCCGATTCTTCTGATTTCCTAAGCCATTCCAGAAAAAGAGGTAAAAAATGTGGAATCAAGATGGCCTTTAATGTCAACAGTTTTATGATGCGCTTAGAGTAAGAATTCTTATCCAATGCTCCTTTCGCTCCTTGCTTGTCGAAAAATGACTCCCATGATTCATTATCGTTTAGTTGGTTTTCTGTAGAGTTGTCCAAAGCATTATCCAAAGTTGTGAGGTATTCCCACTTTACGGAATTGTTCATCAATTTCTGAATTGCTGTCCGCCGACTTAAAAGAAAAGTTGTTTGAACGTCATTGAAAACAGAACTAATATGATCGCCTACACTTTTCTTGCGATCAATCTTCTTGTTAAAAAGTCTTGTTGATTCTGATTTTTTATCTGAGGGTAAAATACTGTCAAACAAATTTTTCGGAACGCTACCCTCTGCTATTTGATAGAAAATAGCAGCCAATTTTGCGGTTTCTAATTTCTCAAACAACTCTGCCAAACTCTTATATTTATTATCGGGTCGTTCTTGCGGATACCAAAACTTATTAATTTTACCCAATAAACTACTCCATTGGGGATATAGAGAATTCAGAGACTCCAAATTATGTCTCTTTTCACCCATAAGATCGAGAACATTCTCCAACTCCTTAGAAAGAGATTCTTTGTAAAGCTGACCCCAAAACCCTGGCTTAGTTAATAAGAATTGAGATTGTTTAATAATTTTCGGCTCATCAACCAAGTCATCAATTGTATAGCAAATTCCCCATTTGAGATATTCAGAAAGTCGGGGAAAATGTTCAGTAAATTTCGGGGCTTCTTGTAACATTGATTGCTGTAACTTTAACGAAGTACCATAATGTATTTCCCCTTCCTGTGAATGAGCAAGCCAAGCTAGAAATTCAGGCAAAAATTGTGGAACTAACATTGCTTTTAACGTCAACAGTCGCACATAGCGATCGCCATAAATATTTTCTGTAACAGCTTGAGAAGCGCCCTCTTTATCTAAAACAGATTTCCAATAATTCTTATCAAGCCCTTGGTTTCCCAGAGCATTTTCTAAACTCTCAATATGTCCCCGCTTCACCCGACCATTCATCACCGCTTTAATTGCTGTTTTAATTCCAGATTCTCCCGATATCAGCACTGAGGAACTTTGACGGCGGTCTAAAACTTCCCTGATGACCATCTCTGCTTTAGCATCAGCGGGATAAATGACCTGAAAATACTCTGGTCGTTCCAACATAGCCACTTTATAAGCCCATGAGCGATCGCCATTGGGTCTCCGTAGTTTTCGCGTTATTTCATTTAATAGCAACGGTGTACAACTCTCTGCAGCAAGAAAAATAATTGGTGGTGACTGGTCTAACATCTCCTTAAATTTAATTAAGTTAACCTCCATATAACTATGATCTGCTTGATGAGGTTCCCCGATCGCCCTCTTATCAAACGGATTAAACACCCACGAAAGCGGTTTATTCATCCAGCGCAAAATAGTTTCAATGCCTGTATCTCCCTGACACAGAAAATAACGGTATAGGGATACTCCCCGTCCGAAATCGTCTCGACCCCTTGTTACGACTGCTACTACCGACCAGCTTTCCTTACCACGTCTTACTACCCGCCCCACGATCGCCGGCTCTGCTCTCACCACCCCTTCCGCTAAAGCAAACTCTCTGTTAGCGATTGAATCTAATACTGCCTGCGGAATTTTGTCAAGAGTCCGGTTCATATACTCTCCGGTAAAACCCCCTGATTCCCATGCTGTTGCCGTACCTTTTACCTCAATGCCAGTACTAAATTCGTGAATATATATTTTATTCTCCATACTCATAACTATAAAAAAATTAGCCTAAGTAAATAACAAAAGAAGCAAGCTCAACCTAGTCTCGATCAAGTTCCGAGTGGCGTTTTCCAGTACAAAGCCAATAAATGGGTGACACCAAACCAAAAGGGCGCCAAAGTTTCGGCTTTTTAATCACCGAACCAGTTCCATCTCGCGATCTTCTCAACCGCATTGAGTTGGGTTCTGGGTACTGTCGTCCTAAAATTCCAAAGGCCGAAGTAGTAAAATATTCTACCGTACCCCCACCAGAATAAGACCAAGCTTCTAGTTGAGCAGACAATTTGGGAAATCTTGCTGCCACTTTTCTTGGTCGATGTCGATTAACCCACAGTTCTAACTGTTCACATTTACTCAATACCAACGCGATGCGCCGATGCTGCATCTCCATTTCTGAGCGATCTATTTCCATCAACAACTTCTCCATTCCCATAGCAAACTCCTTATCCTTACGATGACTTGTGCCATCAACCAGCATTAGTAATCCTCTGGCCAAGCAGCAATCTTCCAGATAACCTTCTAACTTTGGGTCTCCTTTTTTATAAATGAGGTCGGAGAAAAGTTCTCCTGAATAGTCCTTGCAACTGATATTGAGTTGAACTGACTTCTTTGAACCCTCCAACCAAGAAAAGCGGTCTTTTAAATTGATACTAAAACTATAATCTTTCACTTCATTAATATCAGCCTTTAGGTCAGTTGGCTCAAGTTCTAATCCCTGTTCCAAGATATCTCGTGCTTTGTCTATAAGTTCTTCTGCTTCCTCACCAATAGGCGTAATGCTTTTGACTGGACTTTCTGGATTAGCATTAGGCCAGTAGGCCAAAGAGGCCAGATAAGCAGTTTTGCCAGAGTTGCGACCGCCAATAATACGTAAAAGCGAATCATCCCCGAAAGCTTTTGATAAAGAATCCGAGTTTAGTTTTTTTTGTTTGCCAAATAATACCATTTCTTTCTTTAAGTATTGTTATAGACTGTAAGACAACCCTAGGAGTTAAGATCCAAACTATTTTGGCCCCTCCTTATTTAACCAACAAAGGGGTTCTATGAGATTATAGGGTTTCCAAGATTTCCCCTCCGATTTCCGTAAAGTCGAAGCTCGTCCCCCACTACCCACAGCATCAACACGGTTTGGCCGTGGGTCATAACGTCCTAAAACACCGAAGGTTGATAGGGCAAAAAATCTTAAGTTCCGTTTAGGAATGTCTTTTTTGAGGGTTTTAAAAGTTTTTTTCAAATAAACACGGAATAGGTCGGTTTCAGGGTCAATACGTCCTGGCCAAATTTCTCCCCGCTCACATTTACTCATCACCACAGCTAGACGATAGTTGTAAAGACGACCGTGTTCATCCATTATTTCCACAAAGCGACTCATAAGTTTACTATAAAAATCGTCTTTGCTATTTTCCCATTCAGTAAACAGCAACAGACAACCATCAACATCAGGCATTAAACATTCGTTGATAAACTCTTCGTGAATACTATCTGTTTGACTGGCATAGAGGATATTCTCAAATATTTCACCAGGATAGTCCCGAACATTTAGTATAATGATATTTTTAGGTTTAAAAAGTCCCCTTTTTACTTCAATTTTAAAAGAGTAGTAGTTAAGGTCATTTACGCTCTGAACATAGGTACCAGTCGCATCAAAGGATAATCCCGTCAAAATAGTATCTTCCGCTTGCTGCTTTAGCTCGCGAGACTCATCGTTTAGAGGTGAAACTATATATTTACTACAAGAACCTCCATAATCAGAATAATAGCTCAGTCCAGCGAGATAGGTAGTTTTTCCTGAGTTCTTGGGTCCGATGATACAAATATTTCCCATAAATTTTTACTTAAAATTAAATGTCACTTTTAAGATAAATTCCTAGATAAATCCAGGGTAGCTCAAGAAGCTCACGGTTATAAATGCTAGTAATAAAACACCTCACACTTAAACCAGAAGTGTATTTATTAAGTTGAGCAATATGGGAGCGAATAGGACGGAAAAAGCGCTTGAAGATATAGTCATTGCGTTCATTCCAGTTCATACGGGAGCTGTGGGGATGAAAGGCCAATTTTTCTGCTTCCTGTTTCAGGTCAATACCTTGGAGTAAGTCCACTTTATTCAGACATAAAGCAATATGTTTGACATTTGGACACTCATAACGGAAAAAATCTACCCAGCTATCAAACCGTCGTACCCACTGCTGTTGAGTAATAAATTCATCAGGGTTGGTTCCCCCATCTTGACGGATAATTTCCCGATAGGGAGGGACAACTAGAATAACTCCTTGGCTACTATGAGCAGTTTCTACAAAACTGGCCCATTTGTCCGGGTTATTTTTTTGCCAACTTCCTCGCCATATTTCTCCAGGAGTATCGACCCAGTCGGTATATATTGTTTTGCGCCTAGTGGAAAGGAAAACTTCTATTTCTAGGGTCCGGTCATAGGTAGCTTCCCTGCCATCCGTAGCACGGGTTCTCCCCTCTACATCGTCCCACAGTAAAGCCTTTAGTTCGTTGTAGGGGGGGGAAATAACTTTGACAAAATTATTACTACTAGGGTTAGCTAGTTCAAGAGCAAGAGAAGTTTTACCTGTTTCGCGATCGCCAATATATATAATACCCATAGTTACAAATAGGAAAATAGGGACGTAAAAATATAGGGAGACTTTTAGGAAAAAATAGCTTAAAAATCACATCAAAAGCTATCCTAATAATCTTTACTTCTCTTTATTTGTCAAGTTTTATGTTAATAAAGATAATTGAGCAAGCATAACTTAAAAAGAGGAAGAGCTCACAAAAAGTCCCTCTTTTTCAAGGAGATAATGGGGTATCCTAGAAAATCAAACAGAAAGTCCCCCTTTTTCAGAGAGATAATAGAGGCTCGTAAATGTACCTCTTCTTTATGAAAAAAAACTATAAATAGCCAATAATGTATAAAAACCAAGCAACAGACATAACAATAGAAACTGAAAAAAATTGTTTTGAAATAATAGGTGAAATGCCCATATAAACCAGAAGTATCCAACATCATAGAGCATCTATTCAGTTACAATAAAATTTGTGAATTTTATTTAAAAAGCAACATAATAATTTAACCAATAAAAAACTAAAAATAGAGTATATAAAATTAAAATCATGAGAGAATATTATTCAATTAGTAAATTAATCCATACAGATTTTATGGTTATTTATGAAATAAACTTAGCCGTAAACCTTGGTAAAAATTAGATAAATTGCACATTTTTTACTATTTCATTAGTAGTCTTGCTAGCTCTTTCTAGGGAGACAGGATAAAAACAGAATATGCTGATATTGCAGTAATTTTATGGCTATAAAAATACAACAATTAATAGCAGTTTTATTAACAAAAAAATATGTAACTTAAGATTCTATAGAAGATGCTGTTAAGAGTCATAATAATATTTTTTCTTATTCATAAAAATCAGTAATTAAAGCTGAAATATATCCTATTAAATAATCGAATTATTTTGAATTATTAGCAATGTATTGCCGGAAAATCATACAATTATTTGTCGGAAATAAACTTATTTATATTATTTTTCCAGAAAATATTATTTTACAGAAATTAAGATGATACAAAATATCAGATAACTTATCAAAAACAATGACGTTATCTATTAGGAATTTTAAAAGCTAGATCAAAAATATTAGATTTTGACTATTTGAAATTGTGGAGCGATCGCTTACAATTAACTTCAGAATTAGAAAAAGCATTTAATGAAACAAACTTGAAAAAAGAAAGTACACAGTAAGTTGGGTTTAGTAACCGAAACCCAACAAAAATACAGCCCTACCCACAAGTCAAAAGTCAAAAGTAATCTCTGATAAATTTTTAGTACAGAAATGCCGCGCAAAAACCGTTTAACAGCCTCCTAACCTAAACCCATAGTTATAAAACCAATGTTTAGCTTTACTGCGTTATATCCAACCTACTTTTTACCGATAACTAATAACTAATAACTGAAATGAAAGTATATATCATTGGAGCCGGACCCGGAAATAAAGAATATTTAACCCTCAAAGCACATGCCCTAATTACTCAAGGGGAAGTATTAATTTATGATGCCTTAATTGATGACTCTATTTTAGAACTAGCACCAGAAAATTGTTTAAAAATAGAGATGGGTAAACGTGGCGGTAAACCCAGTATATCTCAGTCAGAAATTAATAGCTTATTAATAGAAAAATATAATTTAGGCAAACAAGTAATTAGACTAAAAGGAGGAGACCCCTTTATTTTTGGTCGTGCTACTCCAGAAATTCAAGCATTAATTAAAGCAGGTTGTGAATTTGAAATAGTACCAGGAATTTCCTCTACATTAGCTGCACCTTTACTAGCAAATATTCCTTTAACAGATACAGTAATGAGTAGAGCTTTTGTCATCTTAACTGCTCATGACATAAAAGTATTAGACTGGGAAACAATATCTAAAATTGAAACTTTAGTAATTTTAATGGGGGCAAAAAATTTAGGTGAAATTGTACATCAGTTATTAAAACACCAAAGAAAACCTCAAACTCCTGTAGCTATTATCAAAAATTGTGCAACTCCTAAACAACAAATTTGGATTAGTAATTTGAGCAATATTGCTAAACAAACTTATGCTGAATATTTATCCCCTTGTGTGATAATAGTAGGAGAAGTAGTCAGATTAAGAGATTATTTACAATATCCAAATAACATGGTTAGAGAAAAGTCAGAAGCCAAAACAGAGATAGCACCTTTAGCAAATAAAACTATTTTAGTAACTCGTTCAGCAGGTCAGTCAAGTAAGTTTAGCGAACTTCTCAAAAAACAAGGAGCAAAAGTAATTGAAATGCCAGCTTTAGTTATTACTCCCCCTTCAAGTTGGCATGATTTAGACCTAGGTATTACTAATATAAATAGTTTTGATTGGTTAATTCTTACTTCTACAAATGGAGTAGACTATTTCTTTGAAAGATTAGCAGAGAAAGGTAAAGATAGTCGTGCTTTAGCTGGAGTAAAAATAGCAGTAGTTGGTAAAAAAACTGCAGAAAGTTTGAAGACTTGTGGTTTAGTACCAGATTTTATTCCACCTAACTTTGTTGCTGATTCTTTAGTAGCGAATTTTCCCGAAAAATTGAGTGGGAAAAAGATTTTATTTCCCAGAGTAGAAACTGGTGGTCGAGAAGTATTAGTTAAGGAATTAAATAGTCAAGGTGCAGAGGTAATAGAAGTAGCTGCTTATGAGTCTAGTTGCCCAGAAAATATTTTACCCGAAGCTTTGTTAGCCCTACAGAATTATCACATAGATGTTATTACTTTTGCTAGTTCTAAAACTGTCAAAAACTTTTGTTATTTAATTGGGGAAAATAAGGATAAATTACCCGAAGATTTATTAGAAAATATTTGTATTGCTTCTATCGGACCTCAAACTTCTCAAAGTTGTCATAGTCTATTAGGTAGAGTAGATGTGGAAGCTCAAGAATATACTTTGGATGGATTGACTAAAGCTATTATTGAGTGGGTAAGAGTAGCTTAAAGATTAAAAGTCAAAGTTCAAAATTTCAAAGTAAGATAAATATAGTAATTCCCATACTATTGAGCTACAAAATTATTTGGTGGCGCCCGAATAGTTAATAGTTAGAAAATTATTATAAAATTACTACTCAGTATTAATTCTAAAAATAGGGAATAAAAAGAATAAAAATAACTTGATATTATTAACTTTAAAAACACTGTAGCTATAATTTATATTCCCTAATCTTGTTTGTTTTTTATGTCTGTATAGGATTTTAAGTAACCTAAAAGTATCCAAGTCAATGTACATCCCAATGCATAGTATAAAAAATCCCACCATACAAAGGTATTTCCTAATAACAACCTACCAATTAAAGTAGCTCTAATAGCTTGTAAAAAAGGTGGTTTCCATAATTGGATAAATTCTAGAAATGAGGTACTAATAAAAACAAAAAAAATAACCCTAACAGTAGAAATTTGAGGCCGAATAAAAATTACTAATAAAATCCAGAATGCCTCATAAAAAATCGAACTAAAAGAATTGTTCAGCCATTCCGAAAAGGTTCCTTCATAGAACTTAGTTAACAAACCTAAAATTACAGTAAAAACTAAACATATTAAAATAATCTTTCTGTATTTTTTCATATTAACTTAAGAAAGCTAGTCTTGAAAGCAAGATGAGATTAGGGAAGTAAAAAAATATCAAATAATTTCCTGAAATTACTAATAGCATCAAAGTTTTGAATTTTTCCAAACTTATAGTAACCAAGATATCAGTTAGGATATCGTATCTTGATTAAAAGGCAACAGGAAAAAAGCAACTGGCAATAATAAATATTCCTAACAGTTGTGGCAACTCCTATAATGTATTAATGTATGAATTTTGAGGTGTATGAAACGATTTTACTTAACTCTAAAACTGCTGTAATTATAATTTCTGGAACTCCTGCAATACTAACTCCTAACTCCTTATTTCTGACTCTTAAAACTCACTGAGTAAACTTTTCAGTAAACCCTAATTATATGGTGTAGGTAGACAAGAATTAGTAAATAACCATCTATAATAACCTCGCTGATAGGCATCAATATAAATTAACTGTTGTCTTAATTTTGTTAAACCTAAGTTATCCATTCCCACTCCTGGAAATTTATTTAATCTAGCTTTTGCTCTCAAACAACCATCTTTAAACCCTATAGCTTGTAAATACATTTCACTTTTATTCATAGTAATATACTTACTTAGGTCAGTTTCAAACTGTAAATAACCACGTAGATAAGCATCAGCATAAATTTTATGCTCTATTATTTCCATTATATTTCGTTTCTGAATTCCTCCTTCTATGAATTCATCTAAACCAGATTTAGACCTTTGATAACCATCCAAAAAACCTTGAATTTCAAGTTTATTTATGATTTCTTTAGAGATAATATTATTCCTAAGTTCCCCAGAAAAAAGAGGCTTTTCAATAGCTATTATAAAACTTATATACAGAAAGATTTTTCCGAAAAAAATGAAAAGAATAGTCAAACTTTTTTTTCTTTTTTTTCCTATGTTACAGAATCTTAAAATCCTTTTTGAATAAAGTAAAAGCAGCAGATAAATACTATTCATATAAGCCGAGAAATATTTTTCTTAGTTTTAATCATAAAACTAATTTTTATGTTTAAAACTTGTTGCCATCATTTATAATATTGATAAAATGATAATTTCAAAGCTACCAATATTAACATTACATCAAGTTCTTTTAATTATCATAACAAAAACCCTATCGTATATGTTCTAGGGAGGTCTACCCCCTCTAGGGGTTTGATTCCTACACCCCGAATACCTACTTTTGTACCCCTACTAAAAATTACTTATTTAAATATCTGAAAAAGATTTTGATTTTCTGGTTAAAACTAAATCCAAAATTGCTTGAGCTGCGCGATTACAAACTCCTTCTTCTCCCAAAGATTGACGCATTTCTTGATAATCATTTAATGTCTGAGCACGGCGTTGAGAATTTAATAAAAGTTCCAAAGCTTCAGAAACAATATTTTCAGGATTAGCATTTTCTTGAAATAATTCCGGTACAATAGACTTCATTTGTACTAGATTAGGTGGAGAAATAAATGGAATAGAAAACCTCAGAATATTTCTAGCAATCCAAGCAGTTATAGGATTAACTTTATATATTACTACTTGAGGTATATTTAGCAAAGCTATTTCTAAATTTACAGTACCAGATTTAGCGATCGCCAAGTCAGCTGCAGCCAGAATTTCTAAATTGTTCCTTTCTTGTATTTCGTCACTATTTTGTGGAAAAGATGGATAAACTGTTGCCTGCAGTTGATACTTATTAATTCCCTCCGTGATAGCATCACGATAAATCTCTAAAGATAGAGGAATCAGAAAATGAGCCTGGGGTAATTTTTTCTGAATTATTTGAGCTGCCTGAAAAATTACAGGCATTAAATATTTCACTTCTTGTTGCCGAGATGCAGGCAATAAAGCGATCGCCAATGTATCAGGAGCTATACCCAAAGTACTACGAGCTTTTTCCCTAGTAGGAGCCATTTTAATCCTGTCAATAATTGGATGACCTACCCAAGTAACATCAGCTCCCTGTTGGCGAAAATAACTTGCCTCCTCTGGAAAAATAGCTAAAAGTTTATCCGCAAAACTCACTATTTTAGCTGTTTTATCCTTTCCCAGAGACCAAACCCATTCTTGAGGAGCAATGTACCAAATAATCGGCAAATTTGGCCAGGTTTTGCGAATATAACTACCAATACTGAGATTAGGCCCCATGTAGTCAATTAAAACAACTATATTAGGAGACTGCTGATGTAGATATTCCTTAGCTTTTTCTTGAATTTTCAGAGTAGGGAAAACAAAAGGTAAAGACTCAACAATTCCTACAGAACCAATTTTAGTTGTATTGCCCAACAAAGTAGTACCAGCAGTAGCCATGCGATCTCCCCCCAAAGCCACAATATCCACATTTAAACCCTGAAGTTGAGCTTGGCGGTAGAGTGCCTCAACTAACAGAGCACCTTGTAAATCTCCAGAAACTTCACCTGTACTAATAAAAATTTTGATGGGAGATGGGGGGTTAAGCATTGGCAATAAGCTCAAAATATAATAGCAGTTATTTATTTAAGTTGTGTAGAAAATATTACTCAAAAAAGGGAAAAGTACTCTCCGAGATCAGAGTTTCAGGCATTTGAAGATTTTTCAAGTCTAAATTCACCATACTTCTCAACATCAAACGAGAAATTTGCCCAGTTTTTCATAGCATTATAAAGTGCCTCAGATAAATTCACATCTTTATCTCTATATATAGTACTAATTATAATGATTCTACGTTGAATAGCTGTCTGTTGTTCAGTCGTGAGGGAACACTCTTCTCTGTATTTTCCTAATGTCAAAGTATATCTTTTTTTGACTTTGAGAGCGTCATGCTCCTGTAAAATCTGTTTCAACCATTTATCCAAATTAACAGCTCTGCTGTAGGCTCTCTCGTTTTCTGTGATTTCTTCTCCCTCACATGAAGCAGTACCAACACTAATTACTTCAGAAGTTTCTCTAAAATTAGAAATCATTTCTTCACTAGAGAGCAACGGAGAAATATCAGCAACTTCTCCTTTCAACTCAATTTGATCGTCACTTTCATACTTCCAATTATACTTGTCAGACAAAATAGCGACTTGAAACTTAGCTTGTTTTTGCTTTGTATCCACTCCTGTAACTCTACGAATAATTTGAAATTCACCAATATTGAAATCTTCTCTTACAATTATCTGAAGCTCAATTGGCAATATGCTAAACTTGATTACTCCACAATGTTTCTTGTCCTTTAAATCTTCCTCAAAAAACAGCTTTTTTGACACTAGACTTAAAATTTCCTTCCTTCCACGTTGTCGAAGTTTAGGTTCATGCTCTTGAAGTCTAGCAATAATTATGTTCTCTTTTTCTTGTTGTATTTTTTCCAAAGAAGCATTCATATCTGAAGCACAGTATTGCTTTTGAAATTCTATAGGTTTAAACATCTTATCTTCAGGCTTTTGACTGACCTTGAAAGATATGCAAGACTCACCAAAATTGCTGTTGTTCTCATATTCTTTTTTTTCTAGAACTATATATTCTTTGAGAACATTAAGCATCATATCTTCTTGTTTAAGACTGTAATTAGACCTACCCATACTATCTATAAATTGATTTTTGAATAACTTTTTAGCTATATCTTTCTTGGCTTCCGAAAGTAAAACCTCTTTAAATTGGTCAATGTTATTGTATGCTGATTGATAAGAGTACTTGCAATAACGACTCTTATCGTCTTTCTCATCCTTAAAGAAATATTGTAGAAGTGGAAAACGTATACTAACCAAAATTGTGGCTAATAGACATATCGGAACCCAAAATTTAAGCTTCACTTTATTTGATACAAGAAACTCAGTAACTTTAAATTTTCTAGACTCATAGCCCGAAAGATAAAGACCTGTACAGAGAATATTACAAAAGCAGAGAAAACTAAAACTTTCGGGTAAGCCTAAAAAAATTGCAGAATGCTTTGATTTTCAATCATAAAGATAGAAATAAACTTCTCTGTCTGTGAATTTATACTTAAGCTTTCTGCTTAAACAGGATTTACCTAAAAACACTATCCATTCATTCAATAACTCATCCGGTTTTTCCTCATTGGAGATTAGTCCATAATTACCACCGTTTTTTTTGACATATTCTGACTAAATTCACCCCAATAATTTATGACAAATTCTATGACCTGACTATTTCGTCACATAATTCATTTTATGACAAAATAGTCCTCAAATATTTACTTAACCTTTGCCCATTGTGTCCAAACCTATTCCCAAGAAGCCCTAAGATTTGAACCACAAATCAAATAGGATTGCTATATATTAATTATTAAACCCTTCTAACCTTGATCCCTTCGACCTTTTTCCCGGCATCGGTCCACGACGTTCAGACCCCAGAGACATACTTAAAAACTGATGTAATTCTTGAGCATACTTATTTTCTGAGAGTAATTGTAATTCATTTAAAGCTTCACTAAAAAGTTTATCTTCACGATAGAAAATCCGAAAAGCCTTTTTCAAAATTGCTAAATCTGCACTGGTCACACCAGCACGCTTTAATCCAACTAAATTAAGCGATCGCACCAAACAAGGATTCCCTTCCACCAACATAAAAGGTGGGACATCTCTAACTACCTTGCCCATGCCACCCACCATTGCCATTTTGCCAACATGAACAAACTGATGGATACCCAAAACCCCACCAATTACAGCCTTAGACTCAATTTTGACATGACCTGCTAAAGATACAGCATTAGCTATCACCACAGAATCTTCAACAATACAATTGTGCGCCACATGAACATAAGCCATCAGCAAATTGCCATTACCAATTATAGTACTCTCACCAGCATAAGTAGCACGGTTAACAGTAACGAATTCCCTAATTTGGTTATTGTCCCCAATTTTAACTCTACTAGGAGCGCCCGCATATTTTAAATCTTGTGGTTCTAGACCAATAGCTGCCCCAGGAAAAATTCGATTACCAGAGCCAATTTCTGTTGGCCCTTCAATCACAACATTAGCGCCAATAGTAGTCCCTGCCCCTACCTTAACCTTTTCTCCTATTACAGCATAAGGACCCACCTGTACAGTGGGATGTAGTTCGGCACTTTCAGCTATAACGGCTGTTGAGTGAATTAGAGTAGGCATATTTTAATCCATCATTGAAAACATCAAGTCCCCTTCTGCAGCTTTTTGACCATCCACTTCTGCAACACCTCGCATTTTGGCAAACTTATTACTTTTAAAGGAGAGTAATTCTGTTGTTAATATTAGCTGGTCTCCTGGTAATACTGGACGGCGGAATTTTACCTTATCCATAGCTGCAAATACAAATAATCCTTCTTTAATATTGGGCATTTGAGCAGATATTATACCTCCGACTTGAGCCAATGCTTCTATGATTAATACCCCTGGCATAATTGGTCTTCCGGGAAAATGTCCTTGAAAATGGGGTTCATTAAAGGTCACATTTTTAATACCAACTGCTTTTTCTCCTGGTACATATTCTATGATCCGGTCTACTAAAGCAAAGGGGTATCGGTGTGGTAATATTTTGTGAATCTCTTCAATAGTCAGAATATTTGCTCCAGTAGTTGGAGCCTCTTGATTTTTTTGAGTCTGAGAATTTTCTTTAGTATCTATCGAATTACTTGTAGTTTCTTTAGAAGTTGACATTTGTATAGTTATTGATTGGAGGCTTTTATCTTACCATGAGTAAAAAGTAATCATAACATTAATTTTTAGAAGACTTACGAACATAAAAGTTTTAAAAACTATCCAAACTAAGACGTTATAGTTTTGATTAATTATAGCTATCCTCATTGATTTTGTAATATATTATTATACTTAGGTTTGGTTTGCAAACCCCCATGGTTTTTTTCACAAATTATTTTTTGATTGCTACATATCAATCTTGATACTCTTCTAAGATTAAAGTAATTTTGTGCAATTAGTTTAACTCTAAAATTTTTTGAGCTAACTGGATATGCAACTTATGACTAGCTTTGTAAGCAAAATAATGAGCCTGAGGAAAACTTCCCAGTAAACTCAAATCTCCAATTAAATCTAAAATTTTATGACGCACTGGTTCATTTGTAAATCTTAAGGGTGGATTTAACCATCCAGTTTCACTACAAACTAGAGCATTATCTAAACTACCACCTTTGATCAAACCAGCTTCTCGCAATTGGTCAATCTGATATGATAAACCAAATGTCCGAGCCGGGGCAATAGAATCAGTGAAACTTTCTGTTTGTGGAGACCAACTATACCATTGATTACCGATCGCTGGTAAATCAAAATCTATCCCATAAGTAAAGCGAGTTTCAAGACTCGGTAAAGCAGCAACAAAACTATCCCCCTGATATATCCAGACTGGTTGAGAAATCACAGGTAGTTTATGGGCTTTGAGTTGTTGGAGGTGAGTATTATTAATTTCTATAGTTTCATCTCTCCATTTCCCAACCTCCTCATCTACCCCCTTTGCTTTTACTAATCCTATAGAAGCGATCGCCTCTGTCCAGACTTTAGCTGAACCATCTAACAAGGGAATTTCAGGGCTATCAATTTCTATTCGAGCATTATCTATACCCATTCCTGCCAAAGCAGCTAATAGATGTTCTACAGTACGGATACGAATATCTCTAGTACCTAGTTCTGTAGAGAGAGTAGTAGAAATAACAGAAGAAACTATAGCTGGAATTACTGGATAATTAGGTAAGTCAATTCTAACAAAATATCTGCCTGTATTTTGAGGAGCAGACATAATTTTAACATGAGATTTTATACCACTATGTAAACCCACTCCCGACCGCGAAAATTCCCCTCCTAAAGTATATTGATAATTCATATTCATCTGTAATATTTTTTTTATGCTCTATAGGTAAGTATCCTAAATTATTTATAAATCTAAATTATCCCAAACTGATGTGATATTCTTCGATTTTTTGTAAATTTTTAGTTATTAATTATTCGCAATTGCCACTTGATACATGTTAGAAACTTTTTTGATATTAAAGCAATTAGAAGATTTTAAAAATTCTATAAATCTACCACTTAATTTTAACTGTTTTAGGATTGTAGTGATAGAAGAATTATATTGTTTTTGAAATTCTGTACCAACATTAGAAATGAGAATATAGCCATAAGGCTCATGAACAGTTAAAACTTTAATAATATTCACCAGGGCTTTTTCCAATTGTTCTGGAGATCTAATTATCTGTGAATTTACAGTATTTATGTTTTGAGCAGCGATCGCCACTTGATATTCTTTAGATTTGGTTTTTTTTTTCACTCTAAATCTTGGAGAAAATTTGAAAAAATTATCCAGATCACTATTAATTTTTAAGTTCTCTAATATCTGTTTTATATCCTCGCCAAATATTGCCATAAATTTTTCATTGACCAACTTCATATCTACAAAAACTTGATTTTTATTTACTGGAATATTAGAGATAATTTTGATCAATTCTTCCTCAAACTCTGCTCGAGAATTAATCTCAGGTAAATCAACTGTATTTGACTGAATAGTTGACTTTTTTTCAACCAATTCTGTCGTTAAACTTTTAGTTTCTCCAATCTCCAGTTCTTCATAAAAAACCTCGGATAAACTTTGTTTAGATTGTCTATCTAGAGAAATTTCACATCGCTTTTCTAATAAACTAGCAATAATAGATAATTCAGATTTGCGCTGACTAATCGACTCATTTGCCAATTGCAACAACCCCTGAATTTTATCCACAAAATCTTCAAATTGTGGAATTTCTGTTGTCATTTTTAAGGAATAATGCCTCACCTCCAAAGTATTCCGATTTTCTATACTTAGAATATTATCTGGCTTTCTTTTCACCCGATAAACAACCAAACCTTGATTTTGTAAACTATTACAAAGGTGAGTCAATAACCAATCCGAAGAACAAACAAAAACAGCTTTAGCATCAGAATATTGCCTACCAATAGCTGCCCCCATAGACATCATTTGAGCATCAGCACTATTCTTACCTTCAGGAACATGAATAAGTTGATATCCACGGTTAAAAAGTTCTCCATCACATTTGCTCAAAGCAGAACTTTTCCAATTACCAAAAGCAATCTTAACTTGTAAAGAATATTCAGAAATATTCGCTAAAAATTGCTCCGTATTAACATCAATTTTTAAATTTTCAACATCTAATAATAAAATTGCCATTCCCGATTTTGGAGCTTCAGCTAAGGCTTTAGACTCAGATGGATTAACAGAAATTTTCTGCTCTATATTTGACGTAGGTGACTGTACCATAAACTGCCGACCACAATCTTTGCAGCGATAACGTTGACGATTATTGGGACGACCATTTTTGCGTAAAGATGTAGAACCACAAGTGGGACATTTCATAAAAAAGAAGGAAAAAGCAAAAAAAGAAAAACTAGATTTGCGGTATGTACTAGGTCTGGAAACAATTTTTCTCTCCATAACCAAAATATTTTGGTCATTATATTTAATCTAAACCCTCTCACCCAAAATTCTATAAATTCATAGTGTAAGATAATATTTAACCAAAATAATTATGGCCCGTGATTTAAGAGGATTCCTAAAAATTTTAGAAGACCGAGGACAACTATGCTGAATTAAAGCCTTAGTTGACCCTGACCTAGAAATAGCAGAAATTTGTAACCAGATGCTACAAAATGGTGGCCCTGCTCTTCTATTTGAAAATGTTAAAGGGTCTGAGCACTCCATAGCAATAAATCTTTTAGGGACCGAAGAACGAGTCTGCTGGGCAATGAATATCGAAAAACCCCAGGAGTTGGAAACCTTGGGTAAAAAACTGGGAATGCTGCAACAACCTAAACCACCAAAAAAGATTTCTCAAGCAGTAGAATTTGGTAAAGTTCTATTTGATGTAGTCAAAGCAAAACCAGGGCGCGACTTTTTCCCTCCTTGTCAACAAGTAGTTATTCAAGGAGATGCCCTTGACTTAAACAAAATTCCCATAATTCGCCCCTATCCAGGAGATGCAGGTAAAATTATTACTCTTGGTTTGGTAATTCAAAAGACTGTGAAACAGGTACTCCTAATGTGGGAGTTTATCGGCTGCAGTTACAGTCTCGTAATACTATGAGTATGCATTGGTTATCAGTCCGTGGTAGAGCGCGACATTTGAGGGAGGCAGCAGAAAATGGGAAAGAGTTGGAAATTGCCATGGCCCTGGAAGTAGACCCATTAATTATTATGGCTGGTGCTACTCCAATTCCGGTAGATTTATCTGAATGGTTATTTGCCGGACTTTATGGTGGTTCAGGTGTGCAGTTAAACAAATGTAAAACTCTAGACTTGGAAGTACCTGTAGATTCAGAATTTGTTCTAGAAGGTACTATTACTCCTGGGGAAGTATTGCCGGATGGCCCCTTGGGCGAGCATATGGGTTATTATTGTCGGATGGAAGATTCTCCAATGATTAGATTTCACTGTATAACTCATCGGAAAGACCCAGTTTATCTAACGACTTTTAGTGGCAGACCTCCTTCATAAGAGGCAATTATAGCGATCGCTCCGGATCTATACTCCTATCCTGAGGCAGCAAGTTTCAGAAATTGTAGATTTTTTCCTATCAATGGAAGCCCTCAGTTACAAAGCTACAGTCCTCTCTACCAAGAAAGCATATCCAGCTCAGGCAAGGCGAGCTGCTTTAGCTTTTTGGAGTGCTTTGCCACAGTTTACTTATACACAATTTGTTATTGTAGTAGATGAAAAGATCAATATTCGCGACCCGCGTCAAGTAGTCTGGGCAACTAGCTCTAAGGTTGATCCTTCTAGAGATGTGTTTATTTTGCCGAATACACCTTTCCATAGTTTAGATGTTGCCAGTGAGAAAATTGGCTTGGGTTGTCGGATGGGAATAGATGCGACCACAAAAATTCCCCCCGAGACTTACCATGAGTGGGGTGCCGCTTTGGAGTCTGACCCAAATATATCGGCAATGGTGGATAAACGTTGGGAAGAATATGGGTTTGAGAATTTGCAGTTAGGGCAGGTTGACCCCAATTTGTTTGGGTATGATTTTCGGTAATTTTATTTAAAACACAGTGGTATGACACTGGTTTGGAAGTTGATGAGGTAAAAAGTTTGATCAGTTTTGGAGTTAACGCAATAGAGATTAGTATTAAACTTTACTTCACTATCCTTTAAATTTTTCTCAAAAATTATCCTTTTTTATATTCACCTTTATCTTTTATAAAAAGGATAGTCTAATTAATTTAGAGAAGAGGCTATTACTATTAAGAAATTTTCCCATTCCTCAAGTCTAGCCCATGCTGCGAATTTAACTTCTGAATTTTGATTTTAGCTATAGGTTTCTATGAATGTATAGACTAATCTGATTTTGTCTAATTTGGCTAAACTAATATGTCTACAAACAAGGTTCAATCTAATTTATATAGAGAAAAGCGAGAATGGTTAACAGTTATTTTTCAAATGCAATATTCTGTTATTCCCTCAATTATTTTCAGAGTGATATTCTGCGGATTATTTGGTTTTATTATTTCTATACTTTACTACCTCAATTTTCCTGTTACCTTGCCAATTAAAAATAGTATTGTTCCTAGTTTAGTATTAGGTTTACTATTAGTTTTTCGAACAAATACAGCTTATGAAAGATTCTGGCAAGGACGACAGTTATGGGGAAATATTGTTAACATAGTTCGTAATTTTGCACGGCAAATTTGGGTAACAGTTGAAGAAAACAATCAGGCAGATAGAGAGGAAAAAGAGGAAATAATTCGATTATTAGTAGCTTTTGCTATAGCTAGTAAATTACATTTGCGCTGTCAAAAAATCAATTTAGAATTACAGGGATATATGCCTAAAAAGTGGTATGAAAAAATAAAAAAAATGAATCATCCTCCCATTCATATTGCTTTTTTAATAGGTGATTATCTTCAGAATCAATATAAACGTGGTTGTGTTAATCCATATCAACTTACTGCACTGTTTCAGCTATTAGATAAAATGGTTGAAGCCTTAACAAGTTGTGAGGGAATTTTAAAGACACCTATTCCTTTAGCTTACTCAATTCATTTGAGACAATTATTGTTAATTTACTGTCTATTATTACCGTTTCAAATAGTCAATCAATTTTATTTTTGGACTGGCTTGGTAGTTGCTATAATCAGTTTTACTGTATTGGGAATTGAAGAAATTGCCTTAGAAATAGAAAATCCTTTTGGCTATGATCCTAATGATTTACCCTTGGATTCTATTTGCACTACAATGCACCATAATATTGAAGACTTAATTACCTTAACACCTTGCGTTAGATATTGGAAGAGTAAACCGGTTAACTATGAAAAGCATCCTTTTTAATTTAACTTCTATGTCAGTAATCTCAGATTTAAATTTGTATGAAATTATCTATAATTTAAATTCCCGTATTTTAGTATTAAAGATAGTATAACTATTGTCTGTATAAAAACTCATATTAAATTTTATATACGCAAAATAATCAAATAAGTCTAACTTTAGGTACATTATTGACTAACACATGAATTTTTCTTATATCAAATTCTGCTATGGGATTAATCTATAGGAAAAGAATATATTATAATAGTGTAGCAATTTTATTTGAGTTACGTAAAAGACCTGGTGCTTTCAGCTAAAAAGCATTCAGACAATAAGCAACAGGTAATACAATTGGTTTGGATTTTTACTATTAGTTAAATAACCAAATCTTGTTTTACATCTCATTTGAAAATGCTTAAAGATTGAAGATTTTAGAGATAATATAATATACTAAAGACAATGGAAAATACTAAAACTAACATAGAAGATAATGATATTATAGCTATTTATGAGCGGGCTATCGCGAATTATCAATTAGCAAATTATCAGGATGCAATTGCTGATTATAGTAGAGTAATAGAAATAAAATCCAGTAATGCTGAACTCTACTACAGTCGAGGGGTGGCCAAGCATCAAATGGAAGATTATCAGGGTGCAATTTCTGACTACACTGAAGCAATTAAAATTGACCCTAATAACAGCAGTGTCTACAATAATCGTGGTATAGCTCTTTCTCAAATAGGTCGTTATCAGGACGCACTCACTGATGTAACTGAAGCACTTCGACTGAACCCTAATGATGCTGATAGCTATTACAATAGAGGTTTTGTATATGAGGCAACTTCAGATTATGAAAAAGCTATTGCAGATTACACACAAGCTCTAACAATTAATCCTAGTTATAACTTAGCCAATAAAAGGCGAGAGTATATTACTACATTGATTAAACCTCAGTCTGAATCATCTGCCAATGAGACTTTGACACAAACACCTCAAACTAATGTGGAAGAAGAAAAACCTCCAAAAGTAGCTTTAGAGGAGAATTTAACACAAACATCTCAGACTAACATTGAGATGCAAAAATCTTCAGGAATTGAGTCTGATGTAGAGGAGGAAAAACCTTCAAAAGTAGCCTTAGAAGAGACTTTAATACAAACATCTCAGACTAATATTGAGATGGAAAAATCTCAAGAAATTGAGTCTGATGTGGAAAAGCAACAACAGTCTCCAGAAGCATTAAAAACTTCGGAAAATTCAGCTCCTAACTTTCTGAAAAGGTGGTTAAATCCTTATTTACGTAAGGGTACATCAGTAGATGAAACTTTGCCAACTACAACTCAGACTGATGTTGAAACTGAAAAATCTTCAGAAATTCAGACTGATGTTGAAACCGAAAAATCTTCAGAGGTATCAGTAGATGAAACTTTAGCAACGACAACTCAGACTGATGTTGAA
>ENA-UENT01000271-UENT01000271.1-marine-metagenome-genome-assembly--contig:-NODE-271-length-36394-cov-5.127554_pt1 | contig 36394 bp, 38 predicted proteins | sample MGYA00237879_ERZ529330 | MGnify/ENA primary metagenome ERZ529330 (study PRJEB26372, sample SAMN05368345) | marine metagenome | biome: cultured habitat; feature: ocean water; material: water; isolation... | reverse complement strand
GCCGACGGTGACCTCGATGCCTTCATCGGCAACTACGAAGGCAACACGATCTATTTCCAGAACACCACACCCACTGACGGCGCGAACATTGATGTGGCAACCAACGGTGGTGATACACCCTTCTCAGCCACTACCCTTACCCTCTCCACTTCTGTTACGGCTGTTAATGACAGCCTGAACCTCTCCATTGGCGGCACTTCAACCACAGCTGCCCTCTCCTCCTATACCAACCAGGACATCGATAGCGAAGCCGTTCTCTCCAATGACGATGCCACACTGACCCTGACGGGAAACACCTGGATTAAAGCTGATCTGGCCACAGATAGTTCTCCTGATGGTTATACCATCACGGAGAACACTGTTCTCTCCTTTTCTTTTAACAGCGCCGTTGAGGGTGAAATTCAGGGCATCGGTTTTGATAACGACAACAACATCAGTAGCACACAGACGTTCCAGCTCGCTGGGTCGCAATCCTGGGGCATGCAGGACTTCAATAGTTACGTGACCGGTTCTGGAGCGCAGACCTACACTATTCCTGTCGGTGACTTCTTGACAGGTGATTTCCAATACCTCACCTTCCTCAATGACGATGACACTCCCAATGATCCATTAGCGACTGATTCGTTCTCCAATATTCAGCTGTATGACAACTTAATTTAATAATAAGCTTTTGATCGCCGCCAAATAAACTCATGATGTCATCAGGGGCTTTTAATGATTTAGGCAGTATCTTATCCGTGCAGAGTTGAGAGGCAAGAATTAATCGCATGAATTTAATCTGAAGCCAGGCCAAAACCTAATCAGTTGTATGCTTATGCAAGTTAAGCATTCCTTGTAATGAGCGTTTTATGAAACTTATTTTTTAGTCAATTATTGCTTTCTTGGCGTTGCTTTGTTGAGGTGATAAGAGCTAAGCATCAAGCATTTTGCATGACAAAATCGCCTGAAACCGTTCTGAGGTGCTCAATGGGGCGTTGCCGCGGCTTACGATCTTCAAATTGCATTCATCAAAGTTGAAGCGCCACTACATTATAAAATACATAGCCTAGATTTTTTATAAATGCTTCTACCCTTGTAATCTGAAAACTGTCCGTAGATCAGTCTTTTAAAAAGAGCTACAATAAAAAGTCCAGGTCATCTCCGCCTGATGGTGACCTAATTGAGGGATCCTGTTGAAAGCGACTGCAAGTTTTGATCCAGACCTAGTGGGATGGCTAGGAGAACAGAACATCAGCCTGGTGCTTTCGACCTACCGAGCCAACCGTCTGCTCTTTATCGGAGTTGGCCTCGATGGCCAGTTGAAAATTCATGAACGCCTGTTCGATCGGCCCATGGGGCTATTCAATACAGAACAATCCCTATGGATGGCTGGAAGATCCCACCTTTGGCGCTTCGACAACCTCCTCAATGAGGGCCAGACCTATGAGGGCGCAGATCGTCTCTATGCACCAGCAGCAAGCTTTCTGACCGGTGAAGTCAACGCTCACGAACTGGTTGTTCTCGAAAACACCAAGCCTTTGTTCGTAAACACAGTATTTAGTTGTCTGGCAGAACTGGAAACAGGACTCAGTTTCAAGCCGGTTTGGCAACCACCTTTCATTGACGCCCTTGTTCCGGAAGATCGCTGTCATCTGAATGGCCTTGCACTACACAACGGATCCCCAATTTGGGCCACAGCCTGCTGCAGTGACAATGCTCCCACCAGCTGGAGACAGCAGCGGGTGGGTGGTGGGGTGATGATCCATATCCCGACTGGAGAGATCATCTGCAGCGGTTTAACGATGCCTCATTCCCCACGCTGGCATGAGGGACGGCTATGGGTGTTGAACTCAGGGCGTGGTGAGTTGGGTTGGGTTGAAAGCGGTTGCTTCTATTCACTCTGTGAATTGCCAGGATTTATTCGTGGTCTTGCCTTCTCCAACGGATGTGCCGTCGTGGGGCTCTCCAAACTTCGATCACCCGTTTTTACTGGCCTCCCCTTAGAGGAGAAGCTGAGCCAAGTCAGTGATTCTCAGCAGGGAATTTGTGGTCTGCGGGTGGTGGATTTGAACAGTGGCTGCATTCTCCACAGCCTTGATTTGCCTGAACCGATTGATGAATTGTTTGATGTTGCTGTTCTCCCCAACGTTCGTGAACCACTGGCACTCGGCCTCAAAGACGAAAGCATCGACTGTCTTGTGAAACTGCCGCAAGTTGCCAACTTGGTTCAGATCCGCCCCAAGACGCCCAGCGACCCATCACAGCAAGATTCAGCGGTTGCACGCCTTGGCCTGCCACAACAAGAGCATGACCAACAAATCAACACTCCGTCAAAGCTTCAATATCAGTGTGTTTATCAACTCACCCCTGCCACCCTGGCACCCTATTCCGCTCTCACGTTTCCTCCCCTCACTCCGGGATCAAACGCGCTGCAACACCTGTCAGGAGAACTGCTGGGCGTTGCAGCCAACCACAAGGGTCTGATGGTGGGGCTGGTCATCGCTGAACGGAATGACCAAGGCAGCGCTGTAGTGGTGTCGCTGATGGTTTCACCCGAATGGCGACACCAAGGCATCGGGACACGGCTGGTTGCTTATCTTGGCCAGCTCCTGAGCAAAGAAGGGGTTCAGCAACTCACAGTTCGCTACCAGGCTCCACTGAATGGTTTGAGTGTCATGTCCCGTTTATTGAAACGTCTTCACTGGCGGGAACCACAAGAGGATTTCCTTCTTCTGAAGGGCCAATCTGATCAATTGGCTGCAATCAACTGGCCCGACCGTTTTCCGCTTCCAGAGGGTTACGCGATTCATCCCTGGGTATCGAGTTACGCCAAAGAAACGGCGAACATTGATGCCCCCGCTGAACTCAGAGACGGTCTTACCAGCCCATCAATCGAACCAAGCATGTCTATGGCTTTGATCCATCAAGGCCAACTTGTGGGGTGGATCATCGCTGATCGCATTCATCCAAAAGCTGTCAGGTACAGCAGTTATTTTGTAGAGCCAAGCCACCGGCGACGGGGCCAAGGTCTTCATCTGCTGGCAGCCGCCTTCCGACGTCAGCACGACGCCTCAATTCCCATTGCCAGAGCTGCCCTAAGCCCTGCCAACAAGGCAATGCTACGACTGACGAAGCGTCATCTGCTTCCACATCTCAGCGCCATGAACAGAAGCCTGCACTCAGGAGTGCAGCTGATGGCATCAAACGTGTCATCTCCAAACACCAATCACCTCTGAGCCAGCTATGCAAATAACCCAGATTTACTTAACCGATCACGGTCAGGAACCCAGGGGGCTTCTTCACAGTTTCAGGCAAAGTGTGCAAAGAGCCTTTCACGGAGCACCCTATGTCCTTTACAAGAATCAAGAGGCGGATGCGTTCCTTGAAGAAAATTTTGATAATCGTACTATTAGTGCCTATAAGAAATTAATTCCTTTCGCCTACAAAGCAGATTTGCTGCGCCAATGCATCCTGTTCATCAAGGGTGGCTGGTACGTCGATATCGGTATGTACTGTCCACTTCCTGTTCCCAAGTTCGACAAACGAATCGATCTCGTTGCCTTTCGCGAAGAGCCAAGGCTCACGCCATCCTCTTCATGGTCTGTTGCCAACGGTGTTATCTACGCGAAACCAGGCCATCCAGTGCTCAAACGCACCATTGATAGCATCGTTCATCACTGTGAGGTGAATTATTATGGCCATACTCCACTCTGCCCAACAGGACCAACACTCTGGGGCCGTTCTCTGTGCGAAGAAGGAATACAATCCACAACCTTTTATGGAGACTTCATTGATCTAACCCCCCTGCATGAAACAAGAAATAGAGCCATGGTCCTGCCCAACGGACGAATTATTGCTCTGTACAAACCCAATCAATCCCATGAAGTCAGGCAAACATTGAGCAGCCTTGGGGGCGAAGGCACCAATAACTTTGCTGATCTATGGCAACAACGCCGTGTTTACAACTCTCCGTAAGCAAGCTTCGAGCTCTTTCTTAAGATGACTACTCTGAGGCTGATCAGTACCACCCGCCAGGACGCCAACGCATTCCGCAAAGAGACCCTGCTTGGCCAGTCGCTACAGCATCCAGTCCACAGTGGTTTGCTGCGAAGCGTAGCGTTTGACAATCGGCGAGGCTTACCTGAGGTTTATAACACCGCCCTCCTTCAGCACCAAGAGGAGCTGCTGCTGTTCTGCCACGACGACCTGGCGCTCCCGCCCACACCCTTGGAGCCGTTAATTGAACACTCTCTCACTCATTTCGACATTGTTGGACTGGCAGGGAATCGCCGAGATCAAGGCCATGTGGCATGGCATGTCAGACCCGACGGCCTGGGATGGGACTATCCCTATCTGCGTGGACAATCGATCTCGGGCTCAACATCACACCCCATTAAAAATGTGCGGGGATTGTGTGATGTTCCCGTTGCTTTGATTGATGGCGCCTTCATCGCTGTTCAACGCAACCGCCTTTTGGAACAAGGCGTCCGCTTCGATGAACAGTTTCGGTTTCATTTTTACGATCTCGATCTCTGTCGCCAGGCAAGGAAACACGAACTACGTTTGGGTGTTATTCGTCTCGATTGCCTTCATCAGAGTGGCGGTGCGTTTGGGCATCCCGCCTGGATTGAGCAAGCCAAGCTCTATTGCACGAAGTGGAATATCCCCTACCCCCATAAGGCAATCGCCTGTTTTCAGACAGCAACCAACCCCCAGATCATCAATGCAGCACCCTCAGGGCCTCAGGCTTTTGAGGAGGGACGCAAGGCCTACCGCAACCGCGAATGGAGTTCATCTCAACGCTGGTTTGAGGAAGCGCTGAAGATCGAACCGGATCACCCATGGAGCTGGCTCCAGAAAGCCAACTGCCAGCGACAACTGGGCGAAAAGAACCAAGCCATAGCGTCCCTGCGGCAGCTTTGCCGAAGCCATCCGCGCTTCACAGATGGCTGGAAAAATCTAGGCCTCCTGCTCCAACAGGCCAATGAATACACAGAGGCGCGGGATTGCCTGGAATGCCTGGTGGCATTGGCCCCTACCCATGTCGAGAACATCGGCATCCTCTCCGATCTGTTGATCAGTATGGAATCCACGGAGGACGCTGAGTCGCTTTTGCGGGCCGCTGCTCATGGTTTTGGCCAGCACCAAAAAGCCAGTCCAATCTGGGTGCGGCTGGGAATGTTGCTGGAAAGCCATGGTGATACCAATCGAGCCATCAAGGCTCTCCACAATGCAGCCCTGCTGGACCCGCATAATCCAGCCGTTCAACTGCCGTATCTTGCCCTGATGCTGAGCATTGGCCAACCAGAAGCGGCCTTGGTCAGTGTGAATCAACTGCTTGAAAAGCACCCAAACCACGTTGATGGTTTGCAGCGCAAAGCTGAGATTCTTCAATGTATTGGCCAGAACGAGGTGTCACTCGCCGTTTGCAAGCAAGCCCGCAACCTTGATCCTGAACGCATCGACCTGCAGCTGATGGAGCTGTATGCCTGCCAATCTCTCTGTGAATGGACTCAACGCGACCAACAACTGGCAGGGCTTGAGGAATCTCTCCAACAACGACCGGAGCCGGGGCAGCGAATGAATCAACCTGAACCCAGGGCCTTACCTCCCTTTGGTCTCTTGACACTGCCTTTGTCGACCGAAATCGTCACCCGAGAAATTGATCGGTGGGTGCTGACCCATGGTTCGCACAATGGCAACCAAGCCAAAACTCCTCCTCATCAGAGGGGGCATCACACAAATGGCCGGCTACGTATCGGCTACCTCTCCGCCGACTACCGCACCCATGCGATGGGACTGCTGCTCGAAGGGTTATTTGATGCCCACGATCCGGAACAGGCTGAGGTGTTTGCTTACTCGATCAGCCCGATTCGGGATTCACTCACCGATCACTACCGCAGTAGCGCCGATCATTTTCATGATCTGAGCAAAACCAACGATTTCCAAGCTCTGAAACAAATTGAAGCCGATTCTCTTGATGTATTGATTGACCTCAGCGGACTGACGACGTTCTCCAGACCCGCAATTCTTAGCGCCCATCCCGTTGAGCTGCAAGTGGGTTATCTGGGCTTTCCCGGCAGCCAGGGACACCACCTCGTAGATGCCATTCTGGCTGATCGAGAGCTGATTCCTCAGGAGTTGGAGGGCAACTACAGCGAAAATGTTCTATGCCTTCCCTATGCCTGGAATACGCGTTTCCGCCAACCCACGCCTGGCATTACGCGCAGCAGTCTGGGGTTACCAGAAACAGGAACTTTATTTTGCTGCTTTAACCGGGCCGAGAAAATCACACCCACGATTGCCAAAACTTGGATGGCCATCCTGCGTGCAGTCCCTGGCAGTTGGCTGTGGTTAGCTTTGAAACCTGATGCGCTCAATCGTTTCAAGCATTTCGCACAACAGCAGGGCGTTGCACCGGAACGAATACTGATCGCTTCTTACCAACAACCAGTCGAACGCTTCATCGCCGCCATGGCCTGTGCTGACCTCTTTCTTGACACGCCGGAATTCAATGCAGGTGCCATTGGAGCGTTAGCCATCAATGCGGCACTCCCCGTTCTCACATGTGCTGGAGAAGCCTTCTCAGCACGCATGGGTGCCAGCATCTGCAAAGCTGCCACCCTTGATGAGTTGGTGATGCAGGACCTGATGCGTTACCAGAACAGAGCGATTGAACTGGGACGCGACTGCGACAGATTGCAGCAGCTCAAACAGAAACTATCAGCAGAAGCCAGTTCTTTGCCCCTCTTTCAGCAAAGGAACTGGGCTGACAATCTCTGCAAGTTGCTAAGGAACAAGGCAAGTAATCAACACTTAAGTGCAAATTGAACCTTCAGTTGACGCTCAACAGCTGAATCTTTTGATGTCACTGGTAAATCCATTCACTTCAAGACGACGAGGCCACAATTTAGCGAGCAAGGACTTACAGAATACATCCAACTTTAGCTTAGAATTGCTGGCCGAGCGGGATGTTGACTTAATGATCACCACCGGTGACTTTCAGGAAAGATGTCATTCCTTTGCTGCCGTTCAGGCGGCTTGCATTAACGGTACCCGCCCTGGTTCATTGAGTTCATCCGGCGGCTGGTTGATCCAGACCACCTCCGGTTGATGCCACACCTGGTTGACCTTGACCAACGTCTTGGATGGCGCTGGCGGGTCTGTTCATACACGACAGAACGGTGCCTGCAGATCTCTGTAGCCCAACCATCGTGACGTTGCTGAGGCGTCACGAACTTAATCCCGCTGTGCCGGTGCCGATGGTTGTACCAGTCGACGAATGCAGCAACCCACTCACAGGCCTGCCCTTTGGAGATAAAGGGTTTGCGGGGGTAATCAGGCCGATACTGTCCGCTCCGCGGGACTTCGTCTACACCGTCCTGAACAGCGATTCTGAGTACGGGTTGTCATTCGACACCCTTGGCCTCGAAAAGGATCTGAGCACACCCAGTTCCTCCAGCCGGCTCTCCAGCGTGGCGGCACGCAATTCTTCGAGAAGCCTGCGGCTAGGCGTTGCCGTTATCGGCATGGAGCACCAGTGGGTGCTTCCTACCTTTGCTGATCCGCTCCCTCAAGCAAGCCCGACTCACCAGATCCGCAGCAATGGCTGGATCCTCACGCTCATCCACTTCCCAGGCCACCACTTTGCGGCTCCAGACGTCGATCACCAGGTAGAGGTACAGCCAGATCCCACGCACGCTGGTGGGCAGATAGGAGATGTCCCAACTCCATACCTGGTTCGGACCTGTGGCCCGCAGCCGTGGAACTTGTCTGGGCTCCTGCGGGAGCCTGGCGCGACCACGTCGGTGCACCTGGTCATGATCGCGGAGAACCCGGTAGAAGCTGCTCTCTGAACCGATAAAGATTCCCTGGTCAGCCAGATCCGGCACGATCTGACTCGGTGGCAGCGCGGCGTTCAGGGGTTGATTGCAGTAGTAGCAATTATGTCCCACTAATCCTCGCCAGGCCTTTGTGACTGCTCTCACAGCTTTTCATAAACGAGATAAGAACTAACCAGAACAAGATTCTTTGACTAATACTCGCCACAAGTTCTTCGTCACGCGGCACACTTTTCAAATCCTCCGCGAAGCTTTTTCGCCACCTACTCAGCACCTCGCTGCTTCCAGCTGGCTCGCACCAAATTGTGTAGTTCGAGGTGATTGCTAGTGAAGAATTGCTCCCCGGATGTGCGGCTTGGCGAAGCTTGGAAAGGGTGCCCCCCGCTGCGCCTCATAGCGGTTGTAAGCCTTGATCAGGCCGAGATAGCCCACCTGGAACAGATCATCTTGGTCGAAGCCCGTTTGACGGGCGTAATGGCGCGCAATGGGGCGAACCAGATCCAGATGGTCCTTGATCTGACGGTTCCGCTGCCGGAGATGGTGCTTGTTCAGGGGATGAATTGGATCGCTATCTCAAGCGTTTGCTCAAAAGTTCGCCTTTGGCATCCGTGCCACCACGGCATTGTTCAACACCGTCTAGAACCTGTGCTGATCGCTACAAAGGCGAGCCATGGAAACAGGTCTAATGCCGTTTGAATCCTCGTCGCTTTGGATAAGAGGTCTTTCTGTGAGTCGTTGGTGACCCGCCTGGGTCAGGAATCCTTCGATGCCACCGCAACGATCAGCAGAATTCGTGGCTTTGATGGCGAAGCTCCATCCCAGAGCAACAACTTCTGCTGCGTTGATGCCACAGAAGACCTCTCTGAATTCAGGGGGTTGGTTGAGATCAACGCCGTTCAGTATTGCTTCATTGCCCAGATCAACTCGGATGATCAGCACCGTGCGCGCTTCATCCCTGCTCAGGAAGTGCTCGAGGAACCATCAGGTCATCCACGAAAAATGCAACCGATCATTCAGGAAATGATCCTTGGCCGCAAACGTGGGGTGATGCTCATCCCCGAATCCGAAGACGATGCTGTGGATGTGATCGCCGGGTTAATCGAACAGGGATTTCATGACCTGGCTTCTGAATACAGGGATTTCATCATCGGCCAGCTGGAAAAAGCCAAGGCCAAGGCTGGAAGCTGATCTAGGCCTGAACAACAGCGCGGAGCAGGGCCTCAGGCCCTGACCGCTGAATCCATTCACGATCAGACGCCTCGGTACTAAGCAAAGATCCTGCGAAGCCAAGGGCGTTGACGCTGAAACCACGGATGCCCTCCCTTTCGCGGCGAACCATGGCCATCCACTGGCGTGATAGCAGCAGGTTGTAAGCCCCTCGAGGGCAGTCGTCGGTCGTGGGATGCCCCAGACCGAGGTCTGCAGCCAGAGCGAGATACAACTGATAAAGCGTCTTGGCCGTCAGGGTTGAACGGATCGGCGCGACCCGTGCACTGCGCAACAGAGGATCCTGAGCAGACGTTGTTGTGCCCTCCGCACAGCGCTGGAACCAATCGTCCCGAGCACAGATCCGCTCCCCTGCTGAACGCGGTAACAACTGCAGATGTCGATGGGGCTGACTGGCGCCGGCATCAGGACCACTGTTGAAGAACCACAGCCCCGTCGTCATTGCATCGACCCGGGCGAGAGAGCGCCAATCCTCGATCGATAACCAACCGGTCTGGGGTTGCCAGTCCTGAGTGATCAGCAGCATGTGCGTGGTCTGAACGGGATATTTGTTCAGGATCACGACGTGGGATTCACCGATCCGATCAACCTCCAGACGGTGGTCCCAGGGGAGAAACGGATTCGGCTTTGGTCCTGAGGATCGAAGATGTTTGGGTGTAGCGCTGAGCAGATGGCGCAACTCAAAGCGACTTCCTGCATCACCCATGAGGTGGGTCAACGAGGTGTCAAGGGGCACAAGCGCACCGGATGCAGTTGCTGCAACCGTGACCTCCATCGCTTTTTGAAGCAGTTCACTGGTCATGCCATGTCAACCGTGCCAGCGAGGCTCCTGCGTAGTACCTGCCGAGGATGGCATTGAAGGGGAGTCCCTGACGGGCAAGTTGCTGAGCACCGGTTTGACTCATGCTGGCGCCGAGATGGCCATGGGCTTCAGCACTCACTTGCGCGTTTGACGCATAGAGGCTTTCCACAATGCCACCGCTGTAACTGAGGATGATCCCGCGGGTCTCCCGTGTTGCTGAACGACTGGCCGGGGTGGTGCTTTGCTCCCCTGCAAACACCTGCCAACGGGTTGTATCCCCCAGGTGATACGCCGTCGTTGCCGGTCGGGCGAGATGGGCCATCGCATAGGAGCGGGCTGCAACGGCTTGCGCCTTGAGGGCTTCCCCATGCCAACTGCTGGGCATTTCGGCGCCAACCACTGAGGCCACGTAGGTCTCCAGATCAAGCGAGACCACCGGGAGCCAATCACCTTGGCCTTTCAGCAGTGATACATCGCCTTGATAGTGCTGCTGGTTGATCTGAACAGGTCCACCGGAGCAATGAATCTCATGCTGAGGTAAGGAGGCGATCCTCTTCATCAGCTCTTGGGCAGGGATCACAGCGCCGTGCTGGTAGCGACAGAGCACGTTGGGTCCGGGTCGGAAGGCGGTGATGGGGCTCTGGCTGACCAAACCGACGCGGATCTCCAGGGGCACATGGTCAGCACCAGGCGGCACCTTTGGAACCACACTCGAACCAACGGTTGAATCGTGATCGAGCAGATCAACCAAGCTTGATCTGAGCTGATCAGGCCGCTGTGAGAGCGGCCGAGCCAACCAACCGATCAAAGCCGCCATGAAAAGACTTCCGATCGCGGCCGGGAGCCAGAAATGACAGCGCATCGGCACCAGAACTGCTGTCAGAGCCTCCAGCCGATGATGCCTGATTTCCGCTAGACGTTCTCCTCTTTGCAGCAAGTTCACATGGTCGAAGAAGCTCCGACCACTTGGGCTGGCTTGGCTCTGGTGGTTGGTCCCGGCGGGATCGGAGCGGCGGTGGCAGCAGAACTGAAGCGCACCTGCCCTGATCTGAAGGTGCTGACCGCTGGACGTCATGGACCTCCGAGGTCCTCACTGCAACTGGACCTTCAAAACGACAGTGATCTGGATGGTCTGAGCTCAAGCCTGCGAGCCCAGGGGCTCCCCCTGCGTTTGGTGTTCAACTGCAGCGGCCGTCTGCATGGTCCTGGGCTTCAACCGGAAAAACGTCTTCAACAGATCGATCGTTCTCAGTTGGAGCAGCAATTCGGCATCAATGCCATGGCACCGATCCTGCTGGCCAAGGCGATCGAGCCCTTGCTGCAGCGGGATCAACCCTTTCATTTCGCCAGTCTCAGTGCTCGCGTGGGAAGCATCGGCGACAACCGCACGGGAGGCTGGTACGGCTACAGGGCGGCCAAGGCGGCTCAGAACCAGCTGCTGCGCTGCCTGAGCATTGAATGGGCCCGCCGCTGGCCGTTGGCCACCGTGAGCCTGTTGCATCCCGGTACGACCGACACAGCCCTGTCTCGTCCGTTCCAGAGCTTTGTGACACCAGACAAACTTTTCACTCCAGAACGGGCTGCGCGGCAGTTGGTTGAAGTGTTGCTGCAACAGACCCCGGAACAATCAGGAGCTTTTCTCGCCTGGGACGGTCAGTCGATCGATTGGTGAGCGTGCTGCTTCAGCTGCTCAAGGCTGACAACCGTCAGGGCTGTGTCTTCCGTGGCCTCCAGGCGCACCAGCGGTGCGACGCCATCGTCGTAGGCCTGCTTCCAGCGTGGTGCACAGACGCACCAGTGGTCCCCTGGTTTCAAGCCCGGGAACTGAAACGCGGGCATCGGTGTGCTCAGGTCATTGCCCTGGGCCTTGCTGTAACTGAGAAATTGCTCGGTCATCACGCAGCAGATGCTGTGCTGGCCGAGATCGGATGGATCGGTTTGGCAGAGACCATTGCGATACCAACCCGTCATCGGCTCACAACTGCAACTCTCCAGTGGGTCGCCAAGAACGTTCCTGGCCGGCGGAAATTCGGGGCTGCTGCTGGACATCTGAGCGCTCGTTTGAGGGGGAGTCTGCCCAAGGACTGGCACATTTTGACTTCAGACGGTTGACGAACCCCTGGGGGAGCGGGTTAAAGGTCATTCAGTCATGTCCACTCGATGGATTGGGAGTTCACTGAAGACGCTGCTTTTCTGGCGCTCTGCGATGCGTTTCGCGAGAGCGGTGAAAGCTCAGCGATTGAGTTCCTTGCCAATGGAGAGGGAGCCTTTCATTTCCAGGACCTGGCCCAGAACGCCGCTGGTGAAGGCCTTGATCTGAGCGAGTCCAGTGCCCTGGAATCGTTCCAGCAAGAGGTGATCGACACGATGGAGAAGCTCTGCCAGGACTGAGCCCGGCAGAGGGTGCTTCTGCGTCAGCAGGAGATCATCCGTAGAAGAAAGCGATCTCCTTGTCCTTCAGACCGTCCCATCCGGCCTCAAGCAGCCTTTGATTGAGCGTTTCCTGGTCGAAATGCTTGGCCCCGGTCTTGACCACCCGGTTGCGCATCGATTTCAGAACACCACTGCGGGCGCGCTGACTTTCCAGATCCATCACCTGGTTGTAGAGGGCGAGCATCGCTTCAGGGATTGGACTTCCATCAAGATCCACACCAGCTTTGATGGCGGCATCAACACCATCCGGTCCGGCAATGGCCATGGTGAACACAAACAGGGGGCTTCAGGCTATGGGACGCCCCTCAGGGCTCAGGCGCTGAAGTAACGGGCCTGGGAGTGAAGCGCCACCAATGCTGTGGTGCTCTGCTCCGGTTCGAGCTGGTCGCTGGCGTCCATGCTCAAGCCGATCCGCTCAGCCCCGAGCCAGTCCAGCTGCTGCCTGGAGTCGGCCACATTCGGGCAGGCGGGGTAGCCGAAGGAGTACCGGCTGCCGCGGTACCGCTGTGCCAGCACATCCCGCAGGGCCATGCCATCAGGATCAGCGAAGCCAAGTTCCGAGCGAATCCGTGCGTGCACCCATTCGGCCATCGCTTCGGCCATCTGCACCGCAAGGCCGTGGAAGTACAGGTAATCGCTGTAGCGATCGCTCTTGAACAGCTCCTGAGCCACCACAGAGGCCTTCTGGCCCATGGTCACGGCCTGCATCGGCAGCACGTCCGTCGGGCGGCCCTCAGCGTCCAGATCGTTGAAGAAATCGGCAATGCAGTAGCGGTTGCCAGACCGTTGACGGGGAAGCTCAAAACGTCCGAGTTCCAGCGTGCCCTCGGCATCGAACACTCGAAGACTGTTGCCATCGCGCCCCGCGGGGAAGTAGCCGTACACCGCCCGGGGGGTCAATAGTGACTCGTTGATGCAGCGCTGCATCCACTCCTGCAGCACCGGCTCTGCCTTCTCCTGGAGCATCGCCTCGTAGTCGTCCCGACTCTGCTCCTTGGTTTTGCGGAGCATCCACTGGCCAGCGAAGAGGGCATTGCGATCGAGGTAGTGGAAGACCTCGGCGATGTCGATGTCGGCCTCAGTAATCACCGCAGAGCCGAGGAAGGGCGGCACCGGTGCGGTTTCAGCGGGGACAGCGTCGGATCGATCTGAACTCACCGGCGGCAGATCCACAGCCGGAGCATCCGATGCGGAGGTGGATGTCTCCTCAGCGCTCTCGGAGGTTGTCGACTCTTCATCCAGGCCAACCCCCTGGGGAGCATCAGCCAGAAAGCCCTTGGTGTTGGTCCAGTTGTCGCTGCGCTTCGCATCCATCAACGCATCCATGAAGCGCAGATCAGCGAAGGCATCACGGCCGTAGATCACCTTGCCGTCGTACACCTCACGGCAGTCCTTCTGCACGAAGCGTGGCGTCAGGGCCGCACCGCCGAGAATCACAGGAACATCGATGCCCGCATCGTTGAAGGCCTGGAGGTTGTCCTTCATGAAGGCCGTGGACTTCACCAGCAGACCGCTCATGGCGATGCAATCGGCCTGATGTTCACGTTGGGCCTCAACGATGGCTTCACAGCTCTGCTTGATGCCCAGGTTGATCACCTCGTAGCCGTTGTTGGTGAGGATGATGTCCACCAGGTTCTTGCCGATGTCGTGGACATCGCCCTTCACCGTGGCAATCAGGAACTTGCCCTTGCTTGTGCTCTCGCCCTCGCTCTTTTCCATGTGCGGCTCGAGGTGAGCCACGGCGGATTTCATCGTCTCGGCGCTTTGCAGCACGAAGGGGAGCTGCATCTGGCCACTGCCGAACAATTCACCCACCACCTTCATGCCATCCAGAAGGAAGGTGTTGATGATCTGCAGAGGGGGGTAGGTCTGCAGCGCCTCGTCCAGGGAGGGCTCAAGCCCGATGCGCTCTCCATCAATGATGTGCTGCTTGAGCCGTTCCTCCATCGGCAGATCCGCCAGCGAGGGGCCTGAAGCACGGGCTTCCTTGGTGCTCACTCCCTCAAACAGCTTGGTGAGTTCGGTGAGCGGGTCGTAGACGCAGATGCCGTCCTCGAAACGGCGGTTGTCATTGATCAGATCTCGACACACCTTCTGGTGGTCGTCGCTGATTTTGATCAACGGGAGGATCTTGGCGGGGCTGACGATGGCCGAATCCATACCGGCTTCACAGCAGTCGTGAAGGAAGACCGAATTGAGGGTGATCCGGGCCGCCGGTGAAAGGCCAAAACTCACATTGCTGACCCCGAGCACCACGTGCACGCCGGGGAGGTTCTCCCGGATCATCCGGATGGCATCCACGGTGGCGCGACCATTGAGCCGGTCTTCCTCAATGCCAGTGGAGATGGGAAGAGCCAGGGGGTCGTAGAAGATCTCGTGGGCGGGGATGCCGAACTCGAGGGCATCGCGATAAGCCCGCTGGGCGATGGCGAACTTCTTCTCGGCCGTTCTGGCCATCCCTTCTTCATCGATCGTGCCGACCACCACAGCGGCGCCGTAGCGGCGGGCCAGCTCCAGAACCTTGAAGAAGCGCTCGTCACCGTCTTCGTAGTTGGTGGAGTTGAGAATGCATTTGCCCCCAGCCACCTTCAGGCCTGCCTCCATCTTTTGCCACTCGGTGGAATCGAGCATCAGGGGCAGGTTGACGTTGGTGACCAGACGGCTCACCAGCTCGTGCATGTCCCGTTCGCCATCGCGACCGACGTAATCGACGTTCACGTCGAGCACGTGGGCGTTTTCCTTCACCTGGCCGCGGGCCACCGACACCAGCCCGTCCCAGTCTTCCTCCGCCAGCAGTTCGCGCACCTTGCGGCTGCCACTGGCATTGAGCCGCTCACCAATGATCAGGAAAGAATTGTCCTGGTGGTAGGGCGTGACGCCATAGATCGATGAGGCTGCGGGCTCGTAATTGAGGCTGGGGCGCACATCCTCCGCACTGGCACGATCCCAGCGGGAGGGGCGTTCAGCCGGCTTGAGCTCCTGCGCCAGTTCCGCAAGGCTGCCGATGTGGGCGGGAGTGGTGCCGCAGCATCCACCGATCACCTGCACGCCGAGGTCCTCAACGAAGTGCATCAGCTGCATCTTCAGCTCCACCGGCGTGAGCCGGTAATGGGCCACCCCGCCAACGTTTTCCGGCAGTCCGGCGTTGGGAATGCAGCTGACGGTGAAGGGTGAATGCTCAGAGAGGTAGCGAATGTGCTCCTTCATCTGCTCCGGACCTGTGGCGCAGTTCAGGCCGAGGATGTCGATCGGGAATGGCTCAAGGATCGACACCACACCGGCGATGTCCGTGCCGACGAGCATGGTGCCCGTGGTTTCCATCGTGACGGAGACCATCAGGGCCCGCCGCTCACCGGTGGCGGCAAAGGCCTCTTCAATGCCCTGGAGTGCTGCCTTGATCTGGAGCACGTCCTGACAGGTTTCGACGATGAACAGGTCGACGTTGCCGGCGATCAGTCCCTCAGCCTGCTCGCGGAACGAATCCCGCATCGTGTCGAAATCGATGTGGCCAAGGGTGGGCAGCTTGGTGGTGGGCCCCATGGAGCCCGCCACGAAACGTGGCTTCTCAGGGGTGCTGAATTCATCAGCCATTTCCCGGGCCAGCTCGGCTGCCCGCTTGTTCAGCTCAAAGGCCTTGTCTTCCAGGCCATATTCCGCCAACACAATCGATGCAGCGCCGAAGGTATCGGTTTCGATGACATCGCAGCCCACCTCGAGGAACTGGCGATGCACTGCTTTGACTGCATCCGGCTTGGTGACCGCCAGATTCTCGTTGCAACCCTCCAGGTCAGGACCACCGAAATCATCCGCCGTGAGCCCAAGCCCCTGAAGGCTGGTGCCCGTGGCACCGTCGAACACGAGCACAGGACGCTGTGGCCCATGCAGATACTCGAGGAATGCAGAGGTGGTGGCTTTCCGATCTGCCTGCGTCACCACCATCCATGCACCCTCGTGGAAGCACCGATCTTAAGAAAAGCTCAGGGCGAACTTCAGGCTGTTGATTTAGGAGAGTTGGCTTAGGAGATCGGAATGCGGGTCACCCAGTGCTCATAGGCGGGATCCCGTCCTTCGGTGATCGCCACGAGCTTGGCCTTCAGGGCATCCATCACAGGACGCTTGGCGTTCAGCACCGTTGATTCGATCTGACGGATCGGCGTCACCTTGGCGGCCGTGCCGGACAGGAACACTTCATCGGCGATGAACAACTCGGTTTTGTCCACCGGACGTTCAATCACAGGGATGTCCATCGCTTTGGCCAGCTCAATCACGCTGGCGCGGGTGATGCCCTCAAGGATGTCCTGATCAACTCCAGGCGTGATCAGCTGGCCATCACGCACCAGGAACAGGTTCATGCCGCTGGCTTCACTGATCTTGCCGCGACTGTTCAACAGCAAGGCTTCGTCGAAACCGCTTTGTACGGCTTCCGTCTTGGCCAGGGAACTGGTGATGTAAGCACCAGAGATCTTGCCGCGCAGCGGCAGGGAGCGGTCCTCCTGGCGGGTCCAGCTGCTGATCCTGCAGCTCACCCCCTCCGGAGACAGGTAATCCCCCAGGGGGAGTCCGTAAATCAGGAAGTCGGTCTCGATGTTGTGCAGGCGCGGGGCGATGCCCAGATCGCTGGTGTACACAAAGGGCCGCAGATAGATCGGCTGATCAGGCTTGTTGGCCTGGAGCATTGCCGTGAGAGCCGAGAGGATCGTGTCCTCACTCAGATCCGTGAGCAGCAACCGGGCGCTTTGGCTGAGACGCCGGGCGTGCCGATCAGCACGGAACAACAGCATGGTGTTGCTGTTCTGGGGATCGGGAATGGCGCGCATGCCGCCGAAGGCACCGGTGCCGTAGTGCAGGGCATGGGTGGCAATGGAGATCCTGGCCTCCTCGAAGGGGACGCACTGGCCCTGGAACCAGGCATAGGGCAGGAACTGATGCATCACCGTGATGGATCCGATCGCTGAATCTTCTCACCACCGCGCACCGCAACACGGAGAATGGGGTCATGCATCGCCTTGCCACCTGTCCGGGTCTGGACCCACCGGAAGATGTGGTGCTCGTGGAGCAGCCGGGCGCGGATGTGCTGTTCCTCACTAGCGCAGGCACTGACATCAGCTGCCTGGACGCCAGTCTGCCGAGCAACCCGGTCTGGAACGAGCGGATCCGGGCGTTGCCCCTGAGCTGCCTGGAGCACCCAGCGCAACTGGACCACTACCTCAACACCACCGCCCAGGCGGCGCACTTGATCGTGGTGCGTCTGCTTGGCAGCCGCGGGCACTGGAGTTACGGCCTGGAGCAACTGCAGCGCTGGTGCAGCGAAGCGAAGCAGCGACAACTGATCGTCCTTGCCGGAACGGCTGATCAGAGCAACGAGCTGCATGGCTTGGGCTCCTGCAGTTCTGAACTGGCCGATCAGCTGTCGGCACTGCTGCGAGAAGGGGGCATCGACAACATGGGGCGGTTCCTCGGAGCTCTCGAGGCTCTGCTGGAGGGCACCCCCCCAGCACCCGACAACGTTGCGGTGGTGCCTTGCCCCGATCCGATGCCCTGGGATTGGCGCGACGAAGCCGGGGCTGCGGTGGGCGTTGTTCTGTATCGGGCTCAGTTTCAAGCCGGAGACCTTGCCCTGGCGGATGCCCTCACGGCCGCACTTCGGAAGGAGAGACTGCGGCCCTGTCTGCTCTGGGTCAGCAGCCTGAGAAACCCGGCGGTGCAGGCCGGCGTCCACGACCTGTTGAATCAGCAAAATGCTGAGCTGGTGATTGCGGGCACGTCCTTTGCCTCGGTGCAGACCGAACAGGCCGGCCTTGGCAGCCCTCTCTGGGATCGTCTCGATCGACCGGTGATGCAGCTGCTCAGCAGCAGCCGCAGCCGGGCCCAGTGGCTGGAGAGCAGCCAGGGGCTGAATCCGATGGATCTGTCGTTGCAGGTGGTGATGCCGGAGCTGGATGCTCGAATCACCACGCGGCCCTGCGGTTTTCGAGACCATCTGCAGACCACCGGCCCCCTGGCCACAGCCATTCCCTGCCTGCAGCCAGATCCATCTGGACTCGCGTGGCTGGCAGAGCACAGCCGTCGCTGGGTGGAGCTGCGACAGACCCCCTGTGCCAAGAGGTGCATCGCCATGGTGCTGGCCAACTATCCCGTTCGCGACGGTCGTGTGGCCAATGGTGTGGGCCTTGATACGCCAGACAGCACGGCGCGGATGCTCCGCTGGCTGGCTGACGCCGGCCATGACCTCGGTTCGGGAGCCTTGCCGGATTCAGGCGATGGCCTGATGCAACAGCTGTTGTCCGGCCGCACCAATGCACCGGAAGGACAGCACCGCCCAGCGCTGGATCATCTGCCCCTCACCACCTATCAGAAGTGGTGGAACAGCGTTCCGGAATCGGCTCGACGCTTGATCGAATCCCGTTGGGGACCTCCAGAAGCCGCCTGCGATCTGGATCCAAACAGGGGGTTTGCCATTCATGGCCTGCGCTTCGGCCATGTGGTGGTGCTGATCCAGCCGGATCGCGGCTATGACGCCGATCAGATCGCCGATCTCCACTCACCGGATCTGCCGCCACCGCACCGGTATCTGGCTCAGTACCTCTGGCTGCGCTGCGTGCATCAGACCCAGGTGATGCTGCATGTGGGCAAGCACGGCAGTGCGGAATGGCTGCCGGGCAAGTCGGTGGGGTTGAGCGATGCCTGCGGCCCCGAGCTGGCCCTGGGCCCGATCCCCCACCTTTACCCCTTCATCGTCAACGACCCCGGCGAAGGATCTCAGGCCAAGCGACGGGGTCATGCCGTGGTGCTGGACCACCTCACACCGCCCTTGGGGCGTGCTGGGTTGCACGGACCGCTGCAACGGTTGGAGGGCCTGCTCGATGAACTGGTGGAGGTGCGGCAGCTGGGGGGGAAGCGGGCACGGGTGCTGGAACAGGCGGTGCATTCCAGCCTGCTGTCCCTCAACTGGCCCGGAATCCCCAGCCGAGCGGAGATTCGCCGCCAACCGGAGCTGTTGGAGACCTGTCTGGATCAAGCCGAGACCTATCTCTGCGAGCTCAAGGAATCTCAGATCCGCACCGGCTTGCATCGGTTTGGTGTGGCGCCATCGGCAGAAGCCGCCGATGAGCTGCTGATCGCCCTGGCCCGCCCCCCCAGGCACGGGCAACCGGGCTTGCTGCAGGCCATGGCCCTGGAGGCAGAACTGGACTTTGACCCCTGGCAGCAGGACGAAGGCGACAAGCTCTCGGAGGCGGATCAGGCCCGCCTGAGGCTGCTGGGGGGAGCGAACTGCCGGCGGGTGGGGGATGGTTGCGCCTGGCTGGAACAGCAGGCCCAGTTGTTGATCCGATGGATCATCCATGGGGAACAGGGGGACGGACTGGCGGAACCGTTCCGGACCTGGAGCCGAAAGGATCCCTGCCTGAAGAACCTGCACGACGACCTCTGGCCCCGCTTGAACGGTTGTGCCTCAGCTGAAAAGGAGGCCTTCCTGCGGGGCATTCAGGGGCAGCGCATCGCTGCAGGACCATCAGGAGCACCGAGTCGTGGTCGCCCCGATGTGTTGCCCACCGGCCGCAATTTTTATTCCGTCGATCTGCGGGGCTTGCCCACGGAAGCCGCCTGGGACCTGGGGCGACGCTCGGCGGAGCAGTTGCTGGATCTGCATCTGCTGGAGCAGGGAGAACCCCTGCGCCATCTGGCGTTGTCGGTCTGGGGAACAGCCACGATGCGCAATGGCGGAGAAGACATCGCCCAGCTGCTGGCCCTGATCGGTGTTCGACCGGTCTGGGATGGCCCCACCCGAAGGATGGTGGACCTGGAGGTGATCCCAGCGGGTTTGTTGGGGCGACCGCGGGTGGATGTGGTGTTGCGCATCTCCGGGCTGTTTCGCGACGCCTTCCCCCAGTTGGTGGGCTGGGTGCATCAGGCCCAGACGATGGTTGCAGGGCTCGATGAACCGAATGAACTGAATCCCCTGGCTGAGCTCACCCGTCAAGGCGGGCCCCAGGGCCGCATTTATGGATCCGCCCCCGGTGCCTACGGAGCCGGTCTGCAAGCCCTGATCGACAGTGGCGCCTGGGAGTCCCGAGCAGACCTGGGCCAGGCCTTCCTGAGTTGGAGCCAATGGTCGTACGACGGTGCCGCCGCCCCCAGCCTTGATCGTTCCGGCCTCGAGCAGGCCCTGGGCAGGGTGCAGGTGGTGCTCCATAACCAGGACAACCGCGAGCACGACCTGCTCGATTCCGACGACTACTACCAGTTCCAGGGGGGCCTTAGTGCAGCGGTGGAAGAGGTGTCAGGAACACGACCGCAGCTTTGGTTCGGAGACCATTCCCGCCCCGAACGGCCTCGCCTGCACCGGCTCGAAAAAGAATTGGACAAGGTGATGCGCAGCCGGATGCTCAACCCCCGCTGGATCGAGGGAATGATGCAGCACGGCTACAAAGGTGCCTTCGAGATGGGGGCCAGCCTTGACTACCTGTTTGCCTACGACGCCTCCACCGATCGCGTTCCTGATTGGTGTTACGGCGCGCTGTGCGAACAGTGGCTGAGCCAGACGAAAATCCTCGATTTCCTGAAGGAGAGAAACCCCTGGGTGCTGAGGGACATGGCCGAACGGCTGCTGGAGGCCTCGAATCGAGGCCTTTGGACATCAGCAACGAAAGACCAGCTGCTTCACCTGCAACAACTGGTGAACAGCAGCGAAGCCCAGATTGAACGGGGAAGCCCTATTTGTTGAGGTCTCGAACCATCTGACGGAACGGATCGATCGATCCAGGCTTGGAGGACGGCGCAGCGGAACCCGCCTTGGCCACAGGTTCCTCCTTGGCTTTCAGCTCTGCCTTGCGGCCGACGGGAGCAGCATCTGCGGGAGCAGGGGTGTTCACACCCGTGATGGCCGTGCCTTTGAGGCGCTTGCTCATCTCCTCGGTGCTCACCTGCTCAGCGAAGGTTTTCTTCACCGGTGTGGGGATGCCCGCATTGAGGGTGATTGTTTCTTCCTTCTTGATGACACCACCGAGGCCTTCGCTGCGCTTTTCAAGCTTCTCGGTTTCAGCAGCCACCTCCATGATCTGCTCCTTGGTTCCGGGGCTGTCGAGCGTGCCGGGGAAAGTGCGGCGAATCGTCTTCGACTCGCGCATGTAGTTCAAATCCCCGAGGGAGGAGGAAGCGTCGGCATCAAGAAAGAACTCGGCCGGCTTCTCCTTTGCCGGCTTGCGCGGCTGAATCGTGGAGTCGGAATCTGCGGAATCCTTTTTCAGCAGACGATCCAAGAAGCCCATGTCGACCGGAACTGAGATGGAATGAACTTAGCGGCCGCAAAGGTCAATTCCATGGGTATCGGTGCCACACGTACGCAAAAGGCCAAGGTTGCTCAGCTGACGATCGATGGCCTCGCAGATCAACGGGCTGGCGGACCAGGCTGGCTGCATCTCGTAGTCATACCAGGCCTCACCACCATCGAAACCAAGCCGGGCCGCCTCATCGATCAGCACGTCATGGCCAAGGCGGTAACGGGCCGGATGGGCCAACACCGCCAGTCCACCGGCGTCATGGATGGCTTTCACCACCGCCTCAGCCCTTAGCGGTTCACCGACGACGGCATCACCACGGTTGTAGGGCTGGAGCGCAGGGTGGTAGAGCTCGAAGCCAAGGGCGAGCACGTGAACGAGGCACCCCTTCAGCAGTGCACTGATTTCCATGCCACTCCACACCGTGGGGACCTCAACACCACTGGCTCGCTGCTGATCCAGCCAGGCCTGGATCTCCCGGTGGGCATGGCTGCTGTGGTGATCCGTCACCGCCAGATGCTTGAGCCCCCGCTCGGTGGCCTGCCGAATCAGGTCCAGCGGTTCGAGGCTGCCGTCACTGCAGATGGTGTGGCAGTGAAAGTTGTGCGTGGTGGGACAGCTCGACGGCCCCACCTGTTCGAGAACGGCTTTGAGCGGGTGGGTCATCTCAGCCCTCATCTCAGGCTTTGGCGGAGGCTTCGGCCCGCAGGCGGCGCCAGCGGGCATAGAACTGAATCGACGCTGCCATGAACACCACCAGGGCGACGATGAACCAAGTCGCGGCACTGGTGGGGAACTGCGTTTTGAACACCACCAGCATCACCACGATCACCAGCAGCAACGTGGGCAGCTCATTCAGGGCACGCAGCTGCTTGCCCGACCAGGCACAGGTGCCGGCGTGGAGTTGACCCATCAGCCGGTAGCAGAACACGTGGTAAGCCAGCAGGGCCGCCACAAAACCGAGCTTGGCGTGCATCCAGCCCTGTTGAAGCCAAGAGGGCTGGGCCAGCAGCAACCCAATGGCCATCGACACCGCCACAGCCATCCCCGGCGTGGTGATGATGTTGGCGAGGCGTTTCTCCATCAAGGTGTACTGATCACGGAACGGCTGCTGCAGTTCCGGCGCCAGTTCCTCGGTTTCAACGTGATAGATGAACAGGCGCACCAGATAAAAGAGGCCCGCAAACCACACCACAACCCCAACGATGTGCAGGGTCTTGAACCAGAGGTAGGCCTCGGGCGAAAACGTCATCAACACAACTGATCTGGAGCGACCTTACGCAGGGTTCAGGTGAGCGCGTCAAGAAAATCGCCGGCCCGGCGCTGATGGGTCAACAGAACGTCGGGAGCCATGCGATCCAGGTTGCGGGCCATCATGGCCAGCCGGTATTGGCGCCGGAAGAAGTCCTGATGGCGATGGATGAACGTCCAGAACAGGCCATCCCAGGTGTCACACCACTCCCCTTTGCGGTAATCCGACATCTTGCGCACGTAATTCGAGCCGGAGAGATAGGGCTTGGTGGTGAAGATGCCGCCATCAGCGAACTGACTCATGCCGTAGACGTTGGGCACCATCACCCAGTCGTAGGCATCTACAAACAGCTCCATGAACCAGGTGTAGATCCGGGTTGGATGGAATCCGCAGAGGAGCATCACGTTGCCCAGCAGCATCAGGCGTTCGATGTGATGGCAATACCCGGTCTCCAGGGCATGGCGAATGGCGTCATCGATCGGGGCCAGACCCGTGGATGCGGTGTAGAAGGCGGAAGGGATCGGTCGGTCGTCGAAGCCCCAGAAATTGCCGTTGCGCATCTCCACCCCATGGCGCCTGTACATCGCCGCCATGAACTCCCGCCAGCCGACGATCTGACGCAGAAATCCCTCCAATGAACTGAGTGGGATGTCACCGGCTTCAGCCCGCTCCAGCGTTCGATCCAGCACCTGCTGTGGCGTGAGCAGACCGATGTTCAGCATCGGCGTGAGCACGCTGTGCCACATCACCTGGTGCTGGGTGCTGATCGCATCCTCGTAAGCCCCGAACTCGCGCAGGCGTTGTTCGAGGAATTGATCCAGCCAACGGGCTGCATCGCCATGGGTGACGGGGTAATGGAACCCGTCCCAGCTGCCGATGCCGGTCACCCCCTCCTCAATGAGTTGCTTCCGGGCGGTTTCAACGATGGCGTTCGCTGCGCTGGAGCGTTCGGCCGGGGGCTCTGGCACCAGGATTCCCTTGGGGAGTTTCTTGCGGTTGTCGGCATCGAAACTCCAGCGGCCACCAACAGGACCACCATCAGGATCGATCAGCAGATCCAGTCGCTTGCGCTGGATCTCGTAGAAGCGACCCATCAGGGGCTTCTTGCCGGAGGCGAAATGGTCCTCGATGACGGCCTCTGGGGTGAGCAGCATCGGGGTGGCGACGATCTCCAGACCGCAGCCGTGGCGGGACGCGAAGGCGGAGATCCGCCGGGTCAGAACATCGTCCACCGGATCCGCCAGATGAAAGGACCGATAGCCCTGATCGAGCAGATCTCCGAGGATTTCAGCGGTGCTGGCCGCCTGCCCCTGCAGCACCCGCAACACGGTGAAGCCCTTGGCCTGAAGCATCTCGGCATAGGCATTCATTGAGGCCCGATGCAGGAGCAGGCGCTGCCGATGCACCTGGATGGGCCAGCGGGGATCAGTGCCGAACAGCAACGGATCTTCGATCAGGGCCACAGCCCGTCCCGCCCGAAGCGCGGGATGGTGCTCAAACAGCTGATGGGGAAAAACGAGACTGAGATCCACCGTCAGCTGTCCTCCCCAGCAAGACGGCAGGCGCGACGACCCAGGGCGGTGGCATAGGCGCGATCCACGGGTCCGGCCATGGGGCTCAACTGGCCAGCCCGGCAATTCATCACCACTTTTTCGCGATGGCCCTGCTGATCGTTGAGCCGCAGCACCAGCTGCCAGTGGTTCTTGGCGCTGCGGGTGATGCCGTCGGCACACACAGGCCCGGTGCACAGCCCGGGAGACGCCCAGACCGGAGTGGCCAGAAGAAACACTCCTGCCAGAACCATGCAGAGCTGAAGGATCATGCGGAGAGTTCCTGAGGCTGCTCTTCTAAAGCAGCCCTGGCATCAGCGTCGGCTCCGTCGTCGGAAGGATGGAAGAAATCGTGGATGTCGCGGGCCAGAGCCGGTCCGACGCCAGGGGCCTTGGACAGGGTCTCAACCGATGCCAGCTGGATGGCATCAATTGAATGGAAGTGGGCCAAGAGATCCTTGACCCGCTTGGGCCCAACTCCGGGGATGTCCGAGAGGCGTGAACGCTTCATCCGCTCACCACGCTGCTGGCGATGGAAGCTGACAGCGAAACGGTGGGCTTCGTCTCGAAGCCGGCGAAGGAGCACAACTCCGAGCTGATCCGGTTCACTCTCCAGCGGCTGGCTTTCGCCGGGGAGAAACACCTCCTCGCGCTGCTTGGCGAGGGAGCAGACGTTGAGATCCTCGTGCAGATCAAGCTCGCGCAGGGCCTCCATCACGGCAGAGAGCTGGCCTTTGCCGCCGTCGATCATCACCACATCGGGCCAGTCGTTGAGGCCGTCGGTCTGCAGAGCGCTGCCACCTTTGTGACGCAGGGCACCCACATCCACCCCTTCCGCCTTGGCCCGGGCCCAGCGCCGAAAACGACGGCGCATGATTTCCGCCATCGCCATGAAGTCGTCGCTGTGGCCAGCGCGGATGCTGCTGCTGCGGATCTTGTACTTGCGGTAGTGCTGCTTGGCGGGCAGCCCGTCGATGAACACCACCTGGGAGGCCACGGCATCGCTGCCCTGGATGTGACTGATGTCGTAGCCCTCGATCCGCCGCGGCGGGGTGGGCAACTCCAGCAGTTGCGCCAGATCCTCCGTGGCCAGCGACTGCTTCTCCTGACCTTGCTTGGCGCGGAGCAACTCAAACTCCGCGTTGCGCTGCACCAGTTCAATCAGGTCGGCTTTCTGCTGGCGCTGCGGGCAGTGGATCTGCACCCGACGCTCGCGCTGTTCCGAGAGCCAATCCTCCATCAGTTTCTGCTGGGGCAGAGCGTGCTGCACCAACAACTCGGGGGGCACCTCAACGGAATCCACCTGGCTGTAGTGCTCTTCAATCACCCGTTGCAGGATCAACCCAGGTTCCAGACCTGAGGCGTCAGCGGTGTAGCCAAGACGTCCCACCAGCTTCCCGGCGCGCATCTGAAACAGCTGCACGGCCGCCAAACGTTCATCGAAGGCAAGGGCCAGCACATCGCGACTTACCGAGGAATCCGGCAGGCTCATCTTCTGATCAGCGGTGAGCTGATCCAGCCCCTGAAGTTGATCGCGAACCCGGGCCGCCGACTCGTAGTCCATTCGCTCGGCATACCGCTCCATCTGCTCCTGAAGCAGCTGCTGCAGTTCATCGCTGCGGCCCTGAAACACCATCGCCACCTTGCGCAGGGTGCGGTGATAGTCCTCTGAGCTGATTTTTTCCTGGCAGACCCCCGGACAGCGCCCGATGCTGTAGTTGAGGCAGGTGCGATCGGGGTACATCGGCCGGGGGCGTTGCCGCAGCGGGAACACCCGCTTCACCAGGAACAGGGTGCGGCGCAGCAGACCCACATCGACATAGGGCCCGTAAAAGCGATCCAGGGGGCTGCGGAAGCGACGGCGACGGGTGATGAAAATCCGCGGGTAGGCCTCACTCCAGGTGATGCAGAGGTAGGGGTATTTCTTGTCGTCCTTCAGCAGCACATTGAAGTGCGGCTGATGGTTCTTGATCAGGTTCGACTCGAGAACGAGGGCCTCAGCCTCGCTGTCGGTGACGATGAACTCAATCTCACAGACTTGGCGTGTCATCAGCCGGATCCGTGGCGATAGGTCATGCCGACTGCGGAAATAGCTGCGCACGCGGCTGCGCAACGCCTTCGACTTACCGACGTAGAGGATCCGGTCGTCGCCGTCCCGCATCAGATAGCAACCCGGCTCAGCGGGGATCTCCTTGAGCCGGCGTTCAAGACGCTCGGGCTGCGTCAGCAGCGGTGCACCGGAGGCGGCATCCACCAGGCCAGCTCAGCCGCCGTAATTCCAGCCGGTGCTGGCCAGGTTCAGGGCCTCGCCATCGGCGATCAGGCGCGCCGTTTTCACTTCGCCCACAAAAACGGTGTGGTCACCATGCTTGATCGATCCCACGAGTTCGCACTCCACACCACCGACGGCATCGGTGAGCAGGGGAAGACCAAGTTCGCCCTCCTCGAAGGGTGCCGCTTCAAAGCGACCTCCAAGTGCCTTCTGGGGCTTGAAGAACACGGCTGCCAGATCTTTCTGATCGGCCCGCAGCACGTTGAGAGAGAACTTGCCGGTGGCCTCGATGATGGCGTGACTGCTGCTGTCAGCCCGAACACCCATCACCACCAAGGGCGGTTCGAACGATCCCTGGGTCACCCAGCTGGCCGTGAATCCGTTGACCTCATCACCGTTGCGAACGCCGCAGATGAAGAGCCCATGGGGGATCTTGCGAAGCAGGACCTTCTTGGCGTCGGCGTCGAGGCTCATGGCACGGATGCGTTGATTGAAATCTAAACAGCGATCCACTGCATAGGATCCGCCCATCGCTGATTCCCGATGCGGGCGCTCTACCCCGGCAGTTTCGACCCTCTCACAAATGGTCATATGGACCTGATCGAGCGGGCCGTGAGCCTGTTTGGCGAGGTGGTGGTTGCGGTGCTCAGCAATCCGAGCAAACGGCCTGCGTTCAGCGTTGACGAACGGATCGAACAGATCCACACGGCGACGCGCCATCTCTCCGGCGTTGAAGTGATCAGTTTCGATGGCCTCACGGTGAACTGTGCCGTCACCCATCGCGCCGACCTGATCCTGAGGGGCCTGCGAGCGATGAGTGACTTTGAATACGAACTGCAGATCGCCCACACCAACCGCTCGCTGGCCGACGATCTGGAGACGGTGTTCATGGCCACCACGGCACGCCACAGCTTTCTCAGCAGCTCCGTGGTGAAGGAAGTGGCCCGCTTCGGCGGATCGATCGATCACATGGTTCCGCCAGAGGTGGCGAAGGACCTCAACAGGCTCTTTAATTCGGCTTTCCCCTCCAGCTGAGATGAACGACGTCCGGTTCTCCGTTCTCGATCAACTCGATCAGTTGGAGGAAGTTGTGCTGGAGGGCAGTCGGCTGCCGTTCACCGGCGGACGATTGGTCAACGAAACCGATGCCGTTGAGCTGCTGGATGCCGTCCGCGATGAATTGCCAAAGGAGCTAGAGCGGGCCATCAAGTTGCTTGATCGCCGGGACGAGTTCATCAACACCGCCCGCAGGAACGCCGAAGAGATTGTTGAGCAGGCCCAGCGTCAACGCGAACAGCTGGTGAACAACGCCGCGATCCGCCAGGAAGCGGAACGGCAGGTGAATGAGATGCGTGAACAGGCGCGTCAGCAATGTGAGCAGCTGCTCCAGAAAACGCGACAGCAGGGGGCGACGTTGGAGCAGGAGATGCAAGGCAAGCTGGCGCAGTTGGAGCAGCAGTTCGCCACCCGCCGCCAGCAGCTTGAGCAGGAAGCCCTGGAGCGTCGCCAGCAACTGGATCAGGAAGCGATTGAGCTGAAGCGTCAACACGCCGAGCGACTCGACGCCAGCCGCCAACAGGCTCATCAGCAGATCCAGCAGATCGAAGCCAACGCCGTTGAGCTCAAAAGACAGCACGCTGAACACCATGAAGCCAATCGCCAGCATGCGCTGCAGGATCTGGAGACCATTCGTCAGGAAGCCCTGCGCCTGCAGAAGGAAGGCCGGGACGAAGCCGAGCGGATTCACAACGATGCGCTGCAGTTCCGCCAGCAGACCCAACAGCAGTGCGAGTCACTGATCCAACGCAGCCGCCAGGAAGCCGCCGGCGTTCAGGACGGTGCCAACCGTTACGCCGAACAGACCCTGGGTGAGCTGGAGGTGCGCCTCAAGGAAATGGCCCAGGTGGTGATGGCCGGCCGTCAGGAGCTCTCCAAGATCCAGATGATCCGATCAGCAACTCCTGCCCCTAACGCTGGTGATGACAGCAAAACCGTGCCGTTCAGTCGGTCCCAGCGGGCAGCGTCCCGGCTGCGGTCCATGCGGGGCAACGGCTGATCCTCTGGCTGGCCAGCAGGATCTGGCCCATCACGGAGTTGGGTGCGTACGCCCCGTTGGCAAGCATGCTCACGTACCGCGGGCCATCGGTCGTTTCAAGAATGCCGGAGATCGCCCGAACACCACTGAGGGTGCCGGTCTTGCCCCAGAAGCGACCCTCAAGGGACGTGCCCCAGAAATAGTTGCGCAGCGTTCCCCTCTGGCCAGCAATCGCCATCGAGGCCTGGTAGTAGGCCGCCAGGGGATGTTGCGCCATGCGCCACAGCAACACAGACAACGACCGACTTGTGAGCCGGTTGCCTCGGGACAGTCCACTGCCATCCCGGAGCCGAAGTCCCGTCATCGGCACACCCTGGGCTTGCAACCAGCGGGTGGTGGCGAGGGAGGCACGATTCACATCCCAGACATCCGCCGCCTCACGCATCAGCACCTCTGCCGTGAAGTTGTGGCTCTCCGTGTTGGCCAGGCTGAGCAGGGCGTGCATCGGCGCGGAATCCTCGCTGTGCAGAACCACACTTGCCCCCCTGCTCCGCGCGAGGGCCGCTTCCCGGGTCTGCTGATCGACCATCTGCAGGCGGATCTGTCCCCCTTGCTGCTGCACGGTGGAATTGAGGATCCGCTGCAGCCGTTGCGCTGGATCCATCACCGCCATGTGGAGGGCATTGCTGGTGAGGGCAAGGCGGGTGATCGGTGCGCCGTAGGCGTAGGAGCGATCCGCAGGATCCCAATCGGCGGGCCACCAGCGCTGACGCGGTTCCTCCCGCACCATCAGCTGAACAGGCGCAGAGGAGACGCTGGAGGTGCTGCTGGAGCCGCCCTGGCCAAGAGCCACCATGGCGAACCTCTGGATCTCGGCAATGCTGAGGTCGGGATCACCTTCCCCAACGATTTCCAGAGATCCATCGGGGTGACGCAAGAGCTGCGTCTTCAGACGGAAGTCGGGGCCAAGGCGATCCAGGGCAAAGGCCGTGCTGACCAGTTTCTGATTCGATGCCGGGATCCGGGGGATCCCCCCGTTGAGATCAGCCAGCAGCTGACCCCGTTGATCGACAACGCTGACGCTCCACAACCGCTCTTCCGTGCCCACCGCTGATTCCAAGGCGGTCTGCAGGGCAGGGCACAGTGCACCGCCGCTGAGCATGGCCTGGCCCTGACGCTGCACCACCGGAGGTGGTGCCAACAGTTGAGGCGCTGCCCTGACGGGCAACTGGGGCGCCAGCACCAGCAGGGAGACCAGGGCAGAGCGAATCACAGAGGCATCACTCCGCTCACGACACCGTTCAAGCGGTAGAGGCGACCCTCCAGCTCAACGGGCACACCCACCTTGAGCTTGGTGCCACCGATCACAACACCGGAGGGTTTGATCTCGGCCTGGGCCTCCATCACAAACCGGGCATGGCGGGGTAGAGCCGTAGCGGGGGCATCAGCGAGCACCACCGAACCATCGGGCTGCACCGCCGTCAGGGAAGTGGTGACGTCATCCACCGACACCAGGCTCACCCGTCCAGCCGGTTGATTGCGAATCACGATGTTGAGGGCTGCTTCCTCCCGCACTGAATTCAGCAGCTGCTCGGGATCAGCGCTGTACAGCCGCACCACATCAACGCTCACCTGCACAGGTTTCACAGCACCGGTGGCCTTGGCGACCGCATTCGAGAGCTTGGGGGACCAGACAACCCCGGCCAGAGCGGCCAAGGCGACGACTCCAGCCACGGCATCGATGGGTGAAAGGGATCGAAGCCTGTTGAGCACCATCGAAGGGGAGCCTGGGCTTGAACCTTAAGGAGGGTCTGAGCCTGGATCAAGCCAGAGGCGGCTCAATTGCGCAGACCATCAAGGAAGCGGTCGACCCCGGACAGCTGTTGCTTGATGCTGTCGGGATCTTCACCAACCAGAAGCGCTGCTGTGGTGTCGGGATCCGGGCGTTCGGGGAGCACCTCCAGTTGCCGGTAACCATCGGGATCCTGGCGATAGAGACGCCAGTCATCGGGGTAACAGCGCATCAATGCACCACCCTCAAGGGGTTGAAGCCAATAGGCCTGTTGCCAGCTGGCAACGAAACCCTTTCGGCGCTCCCGGGCCACGCTGCCGATGCCCACAGCGGCATCCTCCAGACGTCCATTCAGCATCAGAACCACTCCTGCGTGGTTCTCACACAAGGCCTGGAACTCCTCGTAATCCGCAGGGGAGGGGTTCACCGCAAGCAGAAGGCGGGTGTCGGGAACACCGCTCTCCGCCCGTTTGAGCTGATTGAAATCAAGGATCACCTCCTTGAGGTCCTCCGCATCGCGCCGCGCCAGGGCGGCAGCACCGGCATCGGGCCAAACCATCAACAGGTCCTGACCGGCAGTGATCAGTGCTCGGGCCAGCCGCAGCGCCACCGGAAGCAGGCGAAGCCCTTCAAAACGGAGGCTTGCGGCCCAGCGTTGACCGTCGCCGGATCCAACGGCCGCAAGGGCGGCTTGCAGCATGGCCTCCTCGGCGGCGAGCAGATCCGCGGGGAGGGCGAGACAGGAAGCGTCGGATTGAGTCATCGCCAAAGCATGTCAGGACAATGCCGTTAACGCGGAGGCAAAGCGGCCGGGAACGGCGTCGAGATCCTGATCCGACAACCAGGGGCCAAGGGTCAGCCGCAGGCCCGACTGACGTTCAGGCCCGGGAATGCCCATGGCCGTGAGCACAGCACTGTCGGCACTGCTGCCACTGCTGCAGGCACTGCCGCTGCTGCAGGCCACCCCCGCCGCCGCCAGCCGTCGCACCAGATCGCGTCCCGGCAGCGGCTGTCCACCAACGGTTTTGGCCAACAGCGCGATGTGATGGGGCAGACGCTGATCGGGTGAAGGGCCGCAGAGCTGAAGCTGGGGTAGCTGCAGCAGGCGTTCGAGCAGTTGATCCCGTTGACGACGGATCTGGGTTGAGCTGCCCGGTGGAACGTGCTGACTGACGGGGTCAAAGCTGGGGAGGGCCATCAGGGCTTCGGCCATGCCACCCACCAACGCAACAGGTTCGGTACCGGAGCGAAGGCCGTGCTCCTGTCCACCGCCGCCCTGGAGCGGTGAAAGGTCCACACCCTGGGCCCGAATCAACAGGCCCACGCCCCGGGGGCCACGGAACTTGTGGGCGGAGAGGGTCAGCAGATCAACGCCGAGCCGGTCGAAGGCGAAGCAACCCTGGGGCACCAGCTGGGTGGCATCGCTATGGATGACGATGCCGCGCTCGCGGCAGGCCCGAGCGATCGTGCTGATCGGTTGCAGTGCACCCACCTCGCCCTGGGCTGCAATCAGGGAAACCAATCGGGTTGGAGCGGACAACACCCGATCGAGCTGATCGAGCCGCAGTACGCCCTGCCCATCAACGGGCCATTCGGCAATGGTCCAGCCCAGGGCTTCCAGTTGGTGCGCCGCAGCGACCACCGCCGGATGCTCCACCGCAGAGATCACCAACCGGCCCGGGACAAGACCGGCGGCACTGCCGAGCAAGGCAAGGTGCACGGATTCCGTCGCCCCTGAGGTGACGATCAACTGGTCAGGGTTGACAGCGAAGCGCTCGGCGATGGTCCAGCGCGCTCGCTCCAGAGCTTCCGCTGCTGCCAACCCAGCCCCATGGAGGCTGCTGGGGTTGGCCCAGGCCGTCTGCTGGAGCTGCTGCATCACCGCGATCACCGCCGGCAGGGGCGGTGTCGTGGCAGCAGCATCCAGGTAGAGCTCAGGGGGTTCCACGCTCGAACCGCGCCTTGGTGCGCTGCTCCAGGGACTCACTGGCGAGATTGAGCATCGAGTCGAGGGACGTGCTGCTGAGGAAAGCCTGCACCTTCTGCTGCGCCTCATCGCGGAGGCAGCGGTCGGGGCGTTGACACTGGTCAGCACAATCCTTGGAGCAATCGAAGTCGGTTGCGGCCGTCGGCGCAGGTGGAGCGCCAGGCGCTTCGCTGATCGAAGCCATCGATGATCCTGCCGGCACCAGATCGGGCGTCAGCACCCCGTCAAACACCGCTTCGGCGGGTCCCGTCATCAGCACGGAACCGGAGCGATCACGCCACTCAATCATCAGCGGACCGCCGGGCAGCACCACCTCGGCGCAATCATCGGCGAGGCCCAGCAGCACCGCCGCCACCAGGGTGGCGCAGGCACCGGTGCCGCAGGCCAATGTCGGGCCAGCACCCCGTTCCCAGACCCGGATCTCCAGCTGCTCACGGCTGTGCACCTGGAGGAAATGAACGTTGGTCTTGGCCGGGAAGGCCGGATGAACCTCCAGGGCAGCCCCCCAGGCATCAAAGGGAATGCTGGCCAGGTCGTCGACGGGCACCACCACATGGGGATTGCCCATGCCAACGGCCGCCACCTTCAGTTGTTCTCCCTCCAGCAGCAGCACCCCCTGCGGTAGGCCGTCTTCGGGCATCAGGGTTGTGGGGATGCCCTCGGAGGTGAGGAAAGGAGGACCCATGTCCACCCGCAACTGGCCATCGGCCATCAGTTCGGGGCGAATCATTCCCGCCAGGGTTTCGATGTCCCAGCGGCGGCCTGGGGCATCACCGTCGGTGTCGGCCAGGTAGCGGGCCAGACAGCGAATGCCGTTGCCACACATTTCGGCCTCACTGCCATCGGCATTGAGAATCCGCATCCGCAGTTCTCCCTCCGCCTGAGGAGGCAGCGCCAGAATCAGGCCATCGCCACCAACGCCGAAGCGCCGATCACAGATGCGCCGCACCCAGGCGGGATCGGGATTGCTGATGGCATCGGGCAGTTGTCCCTGCCGGTCTTCAACGATCAGGAAGTCGTTGCCAAGTCCCTGATATTTGCTAAAAGCGAGCATGGCTTGAGACGACAGTGATACCAAGGGTCTTGGCGATGATCTAGGCCCAAGCTCTAGGCCCAGGACCTTACGCCGATTCCCAATTCTATGAAGGTGTGAGTGCAGGCCTGATCCCCCCTCTCTAAAAAACGAGGAGCAATGCCTCACTTGAATGCAGCTGAATAAAGCTCTGCTGACCGCTGCTCTGCTTCTTGCCTCCACTGCAACTGCTGCTCTGGCTCAGAAGGAGATCCCAAAGGCTGAAGGTCATGACCAATGCCCACTGGGCTACGTGAACACGCTGGGGACTACCTGTGTCTCGCCCATCTATTACGAAGTGGCTCCTACCAACGGTGAAGCCTGCAAGGAGGGGTGGATGAACATCGGTGCCGGCTATTGCAAGAAGAAGAAGGGACCATTCGGAATCCTCTGATCCAAAACCGCCTTCAACTGATGAGTAGGAGTAGATGAGGAATACGCAAGCCCGGTCATTCTCAACAGCGGCCGACCTATAGAGAACCTAGTCATACCAATAGATCTCGAGAGAGAGCCAGGCCTGCACTGACCACTACTCGATCCCTCCGTTTCGTCTCCTGGCCAGTCGCAGCAAGGTATGTGGGAGGGCCCTGCCCCACCCCTTGTCGACCTGGACCTACCCCACCCCCTCACTTGACCCCTGGGTGGCCTGGTTTTGCCGAAGAGGGGGTACCCATGGGGGAAAGACGCGACCGCCGATATAGCTACAGGCTTTGGAAGTTCGGGTGATTTTCACTCTGAGCCCCTTCAGATCGCCCTACAAAGCCGGTCTCGGCTCCAATAGGCAGAACTAGCACCGAGGGGTTGCACTCTTGCTACAGAGGGTTACAGAGATGTCTGAGGGCATCCCCCTCGATGACGCCAAAGGCGGAGGAGAGGGAGTGCTGAGCTTCAGAGGTAGTTCAGGTCGATCTCTTTCAGAGCGTTCACAAGGCTGATCGTGCCGGGATCTTCTTCAGGATCGACAGTCACGTCCTGTTGCTTCAGGTACGTGAGCATGTTGCGGACACCAGCGTTATCGATCTCTCCGGTCAACAGCATCTGTTTGGCCTGGAGCTCAAGGATCTGCACGGTCAGTGCATGCACCTCGGCGGCCTGAGACTCTGTGACCTTGTTGTTATTTGGTTTTGCCATCGTTGTTCTTGGTCTTGATTAGAAACTTGGCCAACGACAAAGCGGCTTCCTGTTGTTTCGATAGAGAGGACTTGCCTGCACTATCAAGGCTTAAACATGCTTCGAGGTAAGCTACTTGGATATCAGGCAAGTCCATGTGCTTCGTATTGAGAAATAAGGGCACAAACCCTGTAGTGGTCAAGCAGCATCGTGATGCCACCCAGAACATCTGCATGGTCAGTGCCGGTGTTCGACATCTTCGATAGCTTTATCTGACCCGTAGGTCTGCCACTCCGTTTGAGACGGATGATCTTCATGTTGTTGTTGTGGAATAAGTAGTCAGTACCGCTTGCCCCGTTGTTTCATCTGCCTGAGCTTCCAGGCGTATGCATTGCGAGAAGCCTGAGCATCGAGCTTTGATTTGACGGCACGATCCTGTGCAACCTCAGCTTCAATACGAGCTTTCTCTGTGGCTTGTGCCTTTGAGGGACCACGTCCGCCATAGGACCAACCGAGGGTGTTGGCTTCAGTCGGATCAGTGAGCTTGGGGAGAGGGTTGTCCTTCTCCCACTGAGCGTTGAACTCCTCGGGGTCATCACACCTCACCAACTTCTGTGTCGGGGTGATCAGCGAAGCGGCGGAAGTCGTAAGCCTCGTTGTCGAACCTGTAACCCTCGGGGCGGGGCTGCAGGGTTCGGCCAAGACCAATTGAGCTGACGTTAGTCACACCAGAGGGCTGGCGTTTGCCCTCGGTGACTGTGATTCCCCTATTCATCCAGTTCCCTTCGGGAGCCTTGTCGGATGCTTTGGGGTGACGCCCCACCTTGGGGGCGCCAATGGGGCGGGGGATCTTGATGTCCTTAGCCATCAGCTTGTCCCTCCAAAGCATCCAGACGCTTGACCACCTGGGTCAGCTTCTTCTCGAGACGCTTGATGATCCGCTCCTTGGCAGCCAGGTCGGCTTGAAGGTTGGAGGGCTGTGAAGCTTCGACAGCAGCACGAAGAGCTTCTGCTTCCTCAAGCTCCTGGAGACGTCGGTCTGCTTCCTTCTTGTCGAGACGATCAAAGATGCCGGCACTAGGTGCAGTCACCTCTTGAATCTCAGGACGAGGCTTAGTCACCTTCGCCACATCACCACGAAGGCAAGGGATGTGTGAGGAGGGCTTGAAGGAGGTGGCTGGGGTCAGCTCTACCTCTTCCTCCTCGGGTGGGAGTAGTCGACAGGCTCCACCTTCTTGAGGGTGTCTTCCCTTGTCCCCCTGTCGTGCCCGTTAACCCAGTCAGAACCAAACGGGTGGCAGTGAACATCCCCATGGCCCTCTACGAAGAGGCGGCTGCACTTGCCAGGCACGACCGGCGAACCATCAGCCAGTGGTTCCGTGTGGCTGTTGAGGACGCCATCAAGAACCAGAAGAAGCAGCTGCGTGAAGAGGGCGTCGAACTCTCAGTGCCGGCACCTACCCCTGATGAAGAGGTGCTCACCTCAAAGGGCAGCGCAGCTATCCAAGAAGCCCTGAAGAAGAACCCAGCCGACAAGCTGCTGAAGATGGCAGCTGACGATCTCGACACCCTGGGAGGTGTGGATAAGGAGAAGGTCAAGAAGATCAAGCTGCTGATGGAGCTGCTGGATTCCTGAACATCGTTGCAAAGCCCTCCTCACTCCTGCTAGCACAGATGTACTGATGAGAGGTGATGGTCTTGGAGGAGTGGGACTTCGTCGAAGACCGCGACCTGCAGAACTGGAAGGGAGGCGTGGTCTGCATG
>ENA-UENT01000270-UENT01000270.1-marine-metagenome-genome-assembly--contig:-NODE-270-length-36404-cov-3.599104_pt1 | contig 36404 bp, 31 predicted proteins | sample MGYA00237879_ERZ529330 | MGnify/ENA primary metagenome ERZ529330 (study PRJEB26372, sample SAMN05368345) | marine metagenome | biome: cultured habitat; feature: ocean water; material: water; isolation... | reverse complement strand
ATCTTATCCCATCCATAGCTAAGCGCTCCCCTAATAAACAAGCCGAGGTCACTATTCCGGTGCGCCGGCTTCTCCTCGATCCACGCCATAAGGTCAGCCCAGGTCTGGATAGCAAGATATCTATCAACACTACAACCTAACCAGATCGGTTCTAGCCATTCGGAACGATATTTTTCCAGAATGGAGAAGGCTTGACTTAGGTTTTGAACTTGAAAACTCGTGGATACCCCTCCAGGGGTAGCAAAGTCGGCTTGCGGCCATTGACCTGCAATGGAAGAATAAAGACTAATAGGATAGGCACTGGCGGTAAGCCCTTTGCGAAAAGAAGTCCCCTTGATAAAAGCAAAGCGCTCTACGATAGCAGGATAGAGGAGGGTTTGACTATATTTATTACTAGTTAAGTCATGTGAAAAATTGGAGTAGAACCAGCGTGGAATGTTTTGCATGATCTCCGCTGCCTGAGTGATTTGCCGTAACAAAACAGCATTGGCAGGCATCCCTTCGATAGTCCAGGCATTCTCCAAAGCTTTGGCAGCAGCTTGCTGATGCGAACCCCCACAAAAGCCAAACAAGTGCGCAGTAAGTCTACAAGCAGAAACAGGCCCTTGTTCCATCAAGATACCTTTATCTCCCTGATACAAGCCAGATCTTAAGGTAGCGCGCATGATCTGGCCGTTGCGGTTGATGTACACATCGGCCTCCAGCTCTTTTTCTACCTGACCTGCAATCGTACTTGCACTTACGCCTGTCATTGACTTAGCCTAGTTTAATGGGTTCTTGTAAAGCATTTAGTTGATCAAACTCGATAGCTCCCTGAGTAGTGAAAAAGGGCTTAATCACACCCCAGACACTATGACGGTAAGCTTCAAAATCTGAAGTTTCCTTCCCCTCAATTTTTTGCATGATGAGCCAAAAATCCATCATACGCCATAAGTGTTGCGCGGTTTCCTCCAAGCTAATGTTGGAATCTTGCCAATTCATTACACCTCTAGCCTCATGCATTTGTAGCAACAAAGCTAATTGCGTCTGCTGCCACTGTATTTGTTCTTGTTGTTGGGACTTTAATTTCTCGTTGGCTCGAATTACTTCGAGCATATCGAGGTAAAAAAATGCAAATTTTTGCTGAAGCTCAAAAAGGGATGATATGAAAAAGTCGAAGTTAGCAAAGATCGGACTTAGACTGGTATCCGTTAGCAATCTTCTCTGTTCGGCACTTAGTCGCTGATAGATGGCCAGCAACATTTCCTCCTTATGCTTGAAATGATACCCTTGATTGCCAATACTCATTCCTGCTTTATCCGCTATATGTTGGAGTCTTACGTTGACATACCCATCACGGTTAAATAAGGAAAGCGCTGCGTCTAATATCTTCTGCTTGGTATTTTTCATGGGTCTATTCCAACTTCATCGCGTATTTTTCGGGTTCTTTTTCAAAGCTGACTTTGCAGCCATCACAACAAAAATAAACCTTTTTTCCCTGGTATTCCAAGATATGCTTAGCTGTACTTTTTTGCACAGGGATTCCGCATACTGGATTGATGAAAAGATCCTCGTTTAATTGTGCCGTTTGAGCGGGTCGTTCGGTCCCATCTGACTTAATCTGGATCTCCTCTCCACGGATTAATTGTATGATTTCAGCCAAAATACTGACGGCGACTTCCTCTGGTAATTTGGCTTTTATATCCAGCCCAGCAGGAGTCTTGATGCCCTTTAATTCATCAAAGGTAATTCCTCTTTGTCGCAAGCCTGTAAATATGGCATTGGCTTTGCGCATGCTGGCCACAAAGGCCAGATAAATGGGTTTTGCCTTGATAGCCTGTTCCAGCGCCACTTCATCTCCTTCTCCTTGCGTAGAAACGATGATACAGGAGTTGGGCTGAATGTGCTCAGCTTGTAACTCTTGGCTATCCACAATCTGATCTGCGGTAGGAAAACTTACCTTGTCTGCATGGCTGGCCACTACAGAAACTTGATAATCCATGGCTTTCCCCAATTTAGCCAAGGCCATCGCTACATGCGACTTCCCCATGATGACTAGATGGGGACGGGGCAAAACAGGTTCTATATATACTTCCACAGCTCCTCCGCTTTGACAGGTCATTGCATAAGTTTGAACACCGGCTTTCTGCTCTTCTAGTTGATCCGGAGCAATTTTAACCAAGCGTGGTTTCCCATCATTAATGGCGGCTTGGGCTTCTTTGAGTACGATACCTCGGGTACATCCTCCTCCAATCCATCCGATCAGGGTTCCATCTCGCTTGATAATTGCCTTATCTCCCGGTTTTCCCGAGGACGGGATGGTTCGGTTGACGATAAAAGCCCAGGCAAAGGGCTCTTTTTCTTTATAGAGTGACTCCGTGGCTGTCAGAAATTCATTAAACATCCAATAGGAATTTTTCCAATTCTAAAATGCTGTCCAGATTGTGGGCAGATTTAAAAATGTCAACTGCTGGCAAGGCCGCCTTCATACCTCTCTGGGTGGGTTCATAACCGCGCATCCCTTTGAGCGGATTCAACCAGATGAGGCGTTTGGTCCTGCGCCGGATTTTTTGGACTTCTTCAAATAACACATCCGGTTCCCCAGTATCTAAGCCATCACTTAAAATGATGACCGTGGATTGTCCATTGAGCATGCGCTTTGCGTGCTCTTCATTAAAATCACGAAAACAGGCTCCAATCTTGGTGCCACTTGACCAATTGTCTGCTTTGGCTGACAAGACGGTTAGTGTAGTGGCAAGATTGCTGGCCGATAGATATTCTGTGATCCGGATCAAGTTGGTGCTGAACAAAAATGCCTCTACCTTTTCGAAGTGCACGCGCAAGGCGCAGATAAATCGGAGTAGGAAAAAGCTATACTTGTCCATAGAGCCACTTACATCTAAAAGAACGATGAGCCTTTGCTTGCGTGGCTTCTTATTTTTTCTGAACAGTCGGATCGGATCTCCTCCAGTACTAATACTGGATCGGATGATTTGCCGAAGATTAAGCGGCCCTTTGGTAGTAGAGGCTTTCATCTTGCGTTTCAGGCGCAAACTCATTTGTTTCCAAAGCTTCAAGGCGATTTCTTCTAACAATTCACTATCCATTTCTTCTATCTTCGAAAAGTCAGTCTTTCGAAGTCGTTCTACTCTATTGGCACCTGATACATTTCTGGCTTCTTCCTCTTGTCCTCCTTGCTTTTGGCCCACCCCCATCATAACCAATGAGGCCGGTGTTTTCTTCTGAATATTGGATTGGTTCTTGAAAACAGTTTTGGCTTTTAAAGCCCCCTTTTCCCAACCCCAAAACCATTCGTACAAGGTGTCGAATTGAGCCCGTTCCTCTTCGCTACAACAACAGATAGCTTTTAAGGCATATCCAAATGCGATGCGATCATTCAACGGCTCCAAGCGGGCCATCCGAAGTGCATCCATGTTTTCCTGTAGCCCTACATTGAGCCCGTTTTCTCTGGCCAACTGACAGAAGGCCGTCACGGCTTCTTGGAGGCTTTCGAATTGGGTGAAATGTGGGTAATCTGCCATGCTTGTCTTATTCGGATACGACCAGTAGTTCTTCCAGTCCACTCGCTTTAACCATCTCGATATCGTCAGCTGATTTTAATAGGCATCCTAAACTGCGTGCCAAATCATCGGCTGTGGGGTTGGTAGCTTGTAAAGCCACCAATGCGTTGACCCAATCCAGGGTCTCGGCAATCCCTGGTACTTTGTTCAACTTTCGTTCTCGCAATACCTGGACGATTCGAACCAAGTTTTCGGATAATTGCTTATCCAATTGAGGTAGATGTTTTTGAACAATCCGTAATTCACGAGGAAGATCCGGATAGGCGACCCAATGATACAGGCAGCGCCGCTTTAAGGCGTCGCTTAGTTCTCGTGTGCGATTGGAAGTGAGGATGACTAAGGGTTTGTGGGTGGCCTTAATCGTCCCCATTTCCGGTATACTAATTTGGAAAGCGGATAGTAATTCTAGTAGAAAAGCTTCAAACTCTTCATCAGCTCGATCTATTTCGTCAATGAGCAAGACCGGCGCCTTTTTCGTAGCCGTAATGGCTCGAAGCAAAGGTCGCTGTAGCAAAAAGTCCTCTCCGAAAATGTGAGATTCCTTCTCTGCTTCAGATTTCTGCGACCCTTCTTGAAGCTTTATGGACAAGAGTTGCTTCTGGTAATTCCACTCGTAGACAGCCGCATTGACGTCCAAGCCTTCATAGCATTGCAGACGGATCAGTTCGGTATCCAATGCCTGGGCAAGGACATTAGCCACTTCGGTTTTACCTACTCCTGGAGGCCCTTCCAGTAACAATGGCTTTTGTAAATGTAAGGTGAGGAATAGGACCGTGGCCAATTCCTCATCCAATACATAACCTAACTGATCAAATTCTTTTTGAATTGAACTCGTATCTGTCATTTGCTAGCTTCTTCCTTTGGCTTCTGTTCTTCCTGTCCCTTTTCTTTCTTACCACCAAACAAACCGCCAATTTTGTTCTTTACAATCGTACCTACCATAGCACCGGCATTGATGCTATTATCAACTTCTTCTGCGCCAGCCAGTTTCGCCTTAAAATTGGTAACAAACTGGTTGAGCAATTGATCTGATACATCGTTGATCAAACGTGATCCAAATTGGGCAAGCATCCCAATGATGGATACTTCCATAGAGAATTGAACATCTGTTCCCTTCTCAGTAGGGGTAAGGTTGCCGTTCATGATCATGTCGGCACTACCTTTTCCTTTGGAATCCAATCCACGGCCTTTCATGACCATTTTCTTGGCGTCCATATCTAATTCTTGGATGGCGATTTCTCCACTATATTTAGCCTTAACTGGCCCAAATTTCATGGTGACTTCTCCTTTGAAATTGCGATCGTCAATTTCTTCTGTGATGGAAGCACCAGGAACACAGCTGACAATCTTGGTAGGATTGGCTAGATAATCCCATACCTTTTCAATCGGTTCTTCTACGGAGAAGTCTTTTTTTATTGTCGTTCTCATATTTCTTTAGCTAAAGAGAGAGAGCCTAAGACTCTCCCTCTATATGAATTGATATTTATTCTACAACTCCTTTCTCTTTCAACACCTTCCAAACTTTGTAAGGTGTGATCGGAATATCCATGTGCGTGATACCATGAGGGCTCAAGGCATCAACAATCGCGTTAGCGATAGCTGGTGGAGCACCTACGGTTGGGGATTCACCTACGCCTTTCGCACCAATAGGATGGTGAGGAGACGGAGTGATCGTATGACCCGTTTCCCAATTCGGTGATTCTACTGCAGTCGGTACTAGGTAATCCATCAAAGTTCCGTTAAGGATATTACCGTCTTCATCGTAGATGAGCTCCTCATACATCGCTGGTGCGATACCTTGTGTAAGCCCACCATGTACTTGACCTTGCACGATCATTGGATTGATGATATTACCGCAATCATCGATCGCCACGAAACGACGAACCTTGATTTCACAGGTTTCTTTATCAATGTCTACCACACAGATGTAAGCACCTGAAGGGAAAGTCAAGTTTGGCGGATCATAGTAGTGGGTAGCTTCAAAACCAGCTTCCATACCTTGTGGATGGTTGGTATAAGCAGCGAATACGATTTCCTGAATGGTCTTCGCTTTTTCTGGAGCTCCTTTCACAAAGAACTTACCAGGTTCCCACTCTAAATCTTCTTCACTCACCTCCAGTAGATAAGCCGCAATTTTACGCGCTTTATCTCTTAGCTTACGCGCGGCTACCGCTGCTGCTGCACCTGCCGTCGGCGTACTTCTACTAGCATAAGTACCTAGTCCGTAAGGAGCGGTATCTGTATCTCCTTCTTCAATTTGGATATGCTCGGCCGGAATACCCAGTTCTTCCGCAATGATCTGAGCATAGGTGGTCTCGTGACCTTGCCCTTGTGACTTAGTACCAAATCGAGCAATCGCTTTACCTGTGGGGTGTACACGAATCTCGGCACTGTCGAACATCTTAATACCCAAGATGTCAAAGTCTTTAGATGGCCCTGCACCTACAATCTCAGTGAAGGTCGAAATACCGATACCCATCATTTCTCCACGAGCGCGTTTTTCAGCTTGCTCTTTACGAAGCCCCTCATAGTCGATAGCATCCATTGCCTTCTGTAATCCAGCATGGTAGTCACCACTATCGTATTCCCATCCCGTTGGAGATTTCCAAGGGAAGTCTTCTTTCTTGATGAAATTCTCAAATCGCAATTGAGCAGGGTCTTTCCCGATTTCTAAAGCTAGTCGGTCGGTGATCCTTTCAATGGCATGTACGGCTTCGGTTACCCGGAATGAACAACGATAAGCTACCCCTCCTGGAGGTTTGTTGGTATAAACAGCATCTGCTTCGAGATAAGCTGTCCCATAGTCATAAGATCCTGTACAGATCGAGAACAAGCCCGTTGGGAACTTAGAAGGGTTGGCTGCTGCATCAGTATATCCATGATCCGCCAAAAGCTTGAAACGGATACCTTGGATTTTACCTTCTTTGGTAGCTGCCATTTCTGCGGTGATGTGGTAATCCCGTGCGAAGGAATCTGCTTGTAGGTTTTCACTTCTGTCCTCTACCCATTTGACTGGTTTTCCAACGAGGAACGAAACGGCAATAGCGATTACATAACCTGGATAAACAGGTACTTTACCACCAAATCCTCCTCCAATATCTGGAGAAATAACCCGTACTTTTTCTTCGGTTAAACCAACATGCCCGGCTACCAGTGCGATTACGGTACGAATCGCGTGAGGTGCTTGGGTCGTCATATACATGGTCAGGTGGTTCTCTACCTTATTGTAGTCAGCCACACAACCACAAGTTTCGATCGAAGCAACGTGGATTCTAGGAATGTGCATTTGTTCCTTAACCGTTACATCTGCTGAGTCGAATAACTTATCTGTCGCTTCCTTATCCCCTACACTCCAATTCCAGATGTGGTTATCTGTTTTCCCTTCCTTATCGGTACGTAATACAGGGGCATCTTCATCTAATGCTTTGAATGGATCGATTACGGGCTTCATTGGCTCATAATCTACCATCACCGCTTCTTTACCATCTCGTGCAGCATAGCGGTCGGTAGCAATAACTGCGGCTACCTCCTGTGCTTGATACATAACGGTATCGGTAGGTAAGACCATTTGCGTATCCGACATTAGCGTCGGCATCCAATGCAAATTGTATTTCTCTAAATCTTTTCCCGTTACAACGGCGATAACACCTGGAATCTTAAGTGCTTCCTCGGCATTGATGCTTTTGATTTTAGCATAGGCATAAGGACTACGAACAATATCCATATGCAGCATGCCCGGCAATTTGATGTCATCTACATAATTGCCCTTGCCTTGGATAAAACGGGCGTCCTCCTTTCTCTTAATGGAGTGACCCATTCCTCCGATGGCCTTTGATGTTTTACATTTTATCATGATGTGATAATTGTCAGGTTGAACTAAACGAATTCAGGCTCTGTGGAAGGAAGTTCTTCTCCTCTAATCTTGGCGCCTGCATATTGAATGGCTTTTACGATGTTGTTGTAGCCGGTGCAACGGCAAAGGTTTCCAGAAATTCCCCAACGGATCTCTTCTTCAGTAGGATTTGGGTTTTTTTCTAGCAACTCTACAGCCCTGAGCATCATTCCCGGCGTACAGAAACCACAGTGAAGACCATGATTTTCCTTAAATCCTTCTTGTAAAGGATGTAGCCCTTCAACGGTAGCTAGTCCTTCTACTGTGATAATAGACTTTCCGTCAGCCTGAATCGCCAACATCGTACAGGACTTGATAGATTTACCGTCAACTAAAATAGTACATGCTCCACAGCTTGATGTATCACAACCGATATGCGTTCCGGTCATGCTAAGCTGCTCTCTTATAAGGTGAACCAATAGTAGGCGAGGCTCTACTTCTACCGTATGCGCTTCTCCATTTATGGTTACAGTTATTTCTTTTTTCATAATCAAATTGAGTATTAATCTGGATTATCTAGATACGGTCGCTTGCCTTATTGATCATTCGCTTAACAAGTACACGAACCATTGAGCGTTTGTATTCTTCACTTCCTCGTAAGTCGGTGGAAGGATTACAATCCTCAGAAGCAGCTTGTGCAGCAGCAGCAATCGTTTCTTCGGAGAGTTTCTTGCCTACGAGCGCCTCTTCTGATCTAGCAGCTCTAAGTGGAGTGGCATTGACATTGGTAAGGCCAATTCCTGCATAAGTGCAAACACCATTAGCATCTACCGCAATTTGTGCTGCGACTCCGGCTGTAGCGTAATCACCCACCTTACGTTCTAGCTTGTGATATGCATTACCTGTACCCGCACCGATGCTTGGTATTCTGATTTCAGTTAAAATTTCGTTGGGTTGAAGCGCAGTCATGTAAAAACCAAAGAAGAATTCGTCTATGGGGATTACTCGCTGTCCACCTGGACCGGTGGCTACTACTTCGGCTCCTAGGGCAAGCATTACAGCAGGATGGTCATTGGCTGCATCACCGTGGGCAATGTTTCCACCGATCGTACCCATGTTTCGAACCTGAGGATCTGCAATCAACTTAGATGCATCCGTGAAGATGGGATATTTGCTACGGATGATTTCGCTTTCTTCTAGCTCTGATTCGCGGGTCATGGCGCCTATCTTCAGATAGCCATCTTCTTCCTTGATGTACGAAAGCCCCGGGATATTATTGATGTCAATCAAATGCTCCGGTGAAGCAAATCGTAGCTTCATCATTGGAATGAGACTGTGACCCCCCGCTAGTATTTTGGCTTCATCACCATGCTTCTCGAGAAGAGCAATAGCTTCATCCAGCGTGGCTGGTGCATCATACTCAAAGGGTGCAGGTATCATTTATTGAAGGATTTGAAAAGCCCAATAATGCTTGGATGAGTGGGCTTTCTGTGAAAGAATAAAAGATAATGATGTAATTTTAGTAAAAATTTACTAAAAAATGAATAAAAATGGAATAAACCCTTTTTTGCAGCATAGAATTGCCTAATGGCTTACACTAAAGAAGAAATATTTGGTTGCGGTGAACACTTACAGGACTTTACACGGAGGTAGAAGTAAATAGGCTTTGTGGTGACAAAGCTTGCGCAGTTAGGAGTGGATAATTACACGGAAGATAGAATAAGACCAAATGACTTCAGCTAGGAATGCGTGAAGATGAGGCTGTCAATTCTTGGTAAGTTGTGCGAAAGGCATTGCCAGTTTTGACCATTGTTTTCAGACAAGAAAAGATTGCCGGTGGTGGAACCAAAAGCCAATGTATCTCCTGCATTGCAAAAAGAATGGCGAAAAACAATATCGAAGCTATGGTTTTGAGGGAGTCCTTCTCGTAGTGCCTGCCAGTTCTTGCCACCATCTTCGGTTACACAGACACAGAGCGCTAAGTCTTGTGCTACTCTGACCTCGTCACTTATGGCCGGAATCACCCAGGCGCGCGCTGGATTCTCATGATCTACAGCCAACGCAAAGCCATAGTCCGCCAAGCCATTTGAATCAGTGACATTATCCCAGGACAAGCCCGCATCTGTAGAGCGGAAAATGCCACAGTGGTTTTGCTGCCAGATGACGTCTGGTTCAGCAGGGCAAAGCAACATGCGATGAGGATCATGCCCAACTTCGGCCGCTGGATTGGGTAAGTAGGCAGCGATTAGGCCTTTATTCCTTGGTTCCCACGAAGTGCCAGCATCCTTGGTTTCAAATACTCCAGCACAGCTAACAGCGATGTAGACATGATCACTGTCCCTTGGATCAATTACGATGCTATGGATAAAGGGGAAATCTCTCCCCGCTCCAAACCACTGATTCTGATCTTGTCTACTGGGGTGATTCCATAGCGCTTCGACTAACTCAAAGCTTTGCCCGTTATTATCGCTATAAAATAGACCTCCGGGTTCGGTACCCAGCCATAGACCTCCTGGCTTGTCCGGACCTGCATGTTGCATGACCCATATCTTCTTGAGCGTGGCGGGCCGGTTGGGGTATACGAAAGTATCTTTGGGGTATTTGGGCGTAGGAACGGCTTGCCAGGTCTTACCTTGATCATTGCTGTAGTGCAGCTTTTGCCCCCAATGCCGATGCGCGATGCCCGCCCACCAGGTTTGTGTTCGCTCGTCTTCATAGATCAAAGCGACGGGCATGCCAACGAAGTGAACATCCTTAATGGTCCAAGCAGCTTCTCTTTTTTCAAAAACGATAAGTCCCTTACTTGTACCGACAAGTAGCAATTGAGTTGAAGGCATGCGATAAATTTATTGGGAATGATCAAAAAGGCTATCCGCCAGAAAGGGCTTGAAAAATAAGGATTTCGCTACTATCTTGTAGTGGATCCTGAAGGTGGACCCGATCCTGGATGAGTTCTCCTCCAACGAAGATGTTAACATGTTTACGCAAAGCTCCTTGTTCATCTAGGAGATAATCAGAGATGCCTGGATAGTGACTTTCGAACTGCTGAATGGCTTCTGCGACAGTACTTCCTCTAACCGCTTCATCTTTTAGGTTAGGAAAAAACCGTCGTAAGGCGCCAGTACATTTTATGGTTTGCATTGATCCCGCTTTGTTAAAATCTGTCAGATACTGCTGTGTGTGATTTTGGTTCCTTTCTCGGTAAATTTACGGAAAAAGTGATAGAAGCTACCATTTACCCACACGCCAAACAAGAGAGATAAAGTCCCTCCATAATAGAAAGCTATTTCACCGGTCTTTAGTTCACTGTAACTGATCAGAAGGCATCCGGTAATTACTAAGCTTGCAGCAAATAGCGTACGTAGGCCTTTGTAGTTAATTAGAATTAGAGCAAGCGTTAATAAGGCTAGACTAATGGAGATATAAGACGTCCAAGCAGGAGTATGATTGTAAATCTTAGTGCCACTGCACAAGGTGATGGCACTGGAGTAAGCAAGTATACAAAAGTGACATTTAGGCAATAGGGCTATGGCGATTCCCATTAAGGCTGAACCAATACTGGAAGTAGTGGTTTTAGGAGGTATAACCTTTGCCTCTTTTTGCTTTTTGCAATGACAGGATTGTACTTTTGTAGTCATGCTTGGAATTAATAACTTTGCTAAAATTAGAAAATATTTCCTAAAATAACGGAATAATGAAAGAATTGTTGGCAACTGTAGCTGATTGGACAAATAATAGTAAACCTTTTGCCACCGCTACGGTGATTCAAACTTGGGGCTCCTCACCCCGGCCCGTTGGCTCTACCATGTTGGTCTCCGCTGATATGGAAATGGCTGGGTCGGTAAGCGGAGGTTGTGTAGAAGGGGCCGTGATCAAGACCTCGGTGGATTTGATTAAGGAAGGAAAGAGTCAGCGCTTGGCTTATGGCGTTACAGATGAAGATGCCTGGGCAGTGGGATTGAGTTGCGGTGGGAAAATGCAGGTGTTTGCTGAACGATTCTTGGCTTTTGATCCTAGAAATGAGGAGCAAGCTGCCTGGCAACAGTTATCAAGCTGCCTGGAGCAAAACGAGCCTTGCATTTTATTAAGTCGCCTTGTTGATGGAGAAGGGTTTCATGCTGTAGTGCTGCCAGATGGTTCAGTGGCAGGGCAAGAAATTAGTGGAGTACTAAAAGAGGAGGCTTTGCGTGCCTATCGAGAACGGAAACATCAGATTGTAGAAGAAGGGGAGGTGAAGTACTTTGCTCAGGTCTTTCCACGAAAACCACAAATGCTAATTATAGGAGCCGCTCACATAACCGCCGACCTGGTTCGCTTAGCATCTATTTACGATTTTGAGACCATCGTGATTGATCCACGTGGTGTGTTTTCCGAAAAAACACAGTTTCCACATCCTCCAGACCAGATCCTTTCGGCCTATCCAGCTGAAGTGTTACCAAACTTCACCCTGGATGCCTACACCTATGCAGTAGTTCTTTCGCACGATCCCAAGATTGACGATAATGCTTTGCATCTTCTCTTGCCGTCAGAGGTAGCTTATATTGGAGCTTTAGGCAGTCGCAAGACGCATGCCAAGCGAGTCAAACGCTTGGAAGAAGCTGGTTTTGATGAAGAAGCAATTGCTCGTATCAAGGCGCCAATCGGCTTATCCATTAAGGCTAAAAAACCCAAGGAAATTGCTATGAGTATTATGGCTGAAATCATTAGTGTACAAAATGCTTTTCTGTAAGGTATGGACTGGCATTTGCTACTCAATTGTGCTATTTTTGAATAGACGAAATAAGACAGCAATCTGACTTGCTGTTGACCAACAATTTTTAAACAAGTAGCCAATGCAAAATTTACTGTACCAACTAGGTGTCAGGGAAGACACCCTATCCCCTGACGAAAAACAATTCCTGGATCAAAATGGATACCTCAATCTAGGACCATTGGTTTCTCCTTCGCAAATCGAAGAAATTCGAGGCAGAATCGATGAATTGCTGCATGTGGAAGGGGAAGAGGCGGGTTCTGAATTGATGGAGTCAAAAAACATTCGCTTCCCCAAAGAGGCTGGATCCGATCGTTTGGCAGACCTAGTCAACAAAGGACCGGTTTTTGACCTCTTTTACACCCATCCTCGAGTGCTAGCTGGGGTCGCTCATGTTTTAGGACAACAGCTAAAATTATCTTCACTCAATTATCGAGCTGCAAAACCCGGAATGGGACTGCAACGGATGCACGCAGATTGGCACGAGGTAGTACAGCCTGGCGATTACAAGGTGTGCAATTCCATTTGGCTACTGGATGATTTCAGTAAGGCCAATGGAGCTACCCGCCTGGTACCTGGTACCCACTTGCGCTCTCAATTGCCGCAGGATGCTATGGGAGACCCTATGCAGCCTCACCCTGATGAGATCGTCATCGAAGCCCCGGCAGGATCTGTTTTCATTTTTAATTCTCATACCTGGCACGGAGGCACCACTAATACAACGACTTCTCCTAGACGAGCGATCCATAGCTACTTCTGTAGAGGGGATCAGCCACAACAAATTGACCAGAAACGATATATTCTTCCGGAAACTTTGGAGCGAATAAGCCCTTCCGCTAAGGAAGTTTTGGCAGTATAGAAACCTGAAGCTGGTGCCAAGGCTAGATATTGTAATCAAACGAGAATAGAATATTCTGTTTGCATTTAATAAGTCTTTGCACCAGCCTTCCACAGCCTATTATTCGTTCTCTATTCTCTATCCTCGCCAAGGGATAATTCTCCCTGTTCAAGTCTGAATCCAACAGAACAAAGCACTTCTTGATATTTGTCAAGGGAAGAAAGCGAGTTTGCATTTAGCTTTACGGCTACCAATAATGTATGAGACCAAGCATTTTATTTCTCAATCATTTCATCGGAAGCCATGAAGAAAGAGCAGCAAATAGAAACCATTAAATCTGTCTTTTCAGCGATTGAAAAACAAAAGAACAAAGAAGATGCGGACGGGATCACTTACCAAATCGACGCCGAAAGATATACTTCGAAAGAACGTTTGGCCAAGGAAAAAGAGGTCGTTTTCAAGAAGTACCCGATTGTCTTGGGTGCAGCCGCACAGCTGAAGAATGCCGGCGACTATTTCTTGCATGACTTGACGGGTATTCCCATCATGGTGATCAAAGGTAAAGATGGTGAGATTCGGGCTTTCCTGAATATGTGCCGACATCGTGGCGTGCGCTTGTTAGAAGAGGAAGAAGGACATGTAAAGCGAAATATAGTCTGTCCCTACCATGCCTGGTCTTATGATACGGCTGGTTGCCTAAAGGGAGTTTTTCATCCCCAGGGTTTTGATGGAGTAAATGCGGATACGCACAGTTTGATCGAGTTGGATAGCTGGGTGCGCCTAGGGATGATCTTCGTTGTACCAGATCCCAAGTCCAAAGGCAAATTTGATATTGATGAATGGCTTCAAGAAGTATATGCCATTACCGAAGGCTTTGAATTTGGGGACATGCATCCTTATCACTATACAACAGGAAACTTGGCTTGTAATTGGAAGTTACTAGTAGATGGCGGCTTGGAGGGCTACCATTTTAAAATTGCCCATGCTAAGACGATTGGTCCCTACTTTTTAGATAACATGAGTTTGAATGTGGAGAATAGGCTGCATAGCAGTATTATTTTCCCGAAGCGTGCTTTGAAAAAGATGGAAGATGCTCCTCCTGTTGAATGGGAACTCAGAAAAGGAGCTAATATTTTACTTCACATCTTTCCTAGTACGATCATTCTGATTGAGCCGGACCATCTAATGGTCGTTTGCTCATTTCCTATTGATGAAAAAACAACGCAGTCTAAGTCCTTCATGTTGGTCCCCTCCGAACCAACCACCGAAAAGGAGAAAAAATATTGGGATTTGAACGCGAATATCTTTTGGAATGCCATTAATGAGGATAATGAAATGGCGATTCTACAGCAGCAGAGCTTTAATGGCTATTCAGATACTACGATGACTGTCGGAAGTTATGAGAAACTGCTGGTACAGTTCGAATACCTAGTTGATGCCGCCTTGGAAGGCAAGCTCTGGCAATAATCTGTCCCCCCAAAAAGCCCGGCGCGCTCCCCCCGCCATTGTCGGGTGTTTTCCACCCACAATCCAGCATGAGCCTGGTGAGACTTTTACGTCGCTCACCCACAATCCAACACGAGCCCGGCGTGACATCCAAAAAAGCACCCGGCGTGACAATCCCCTCCACCCCAATCATAACAACCGCTTCCCAACCTCCTCATATACCTCCCCCCGATACTTCTTGCTAATGGGAATCTTCTCCCCCCAGATATGGCAATGATGATATTTGATTTCGCTTAGGTTTGTCAGGTTAATGATATAGGAATGATGAATCCGCTGAAAGGACTTGGGTAGCGCTTGCTCAAGTTTTTTCAAGCTGTGGTATACGATGAAGTGATGATCCTGAGTATAAAACATCACATAGTCCTTAATGGCCTTGATAAATCCGATCTCTTGATAGCTTAATTTTTTGAACCCACCATTGGTTTTGATATAAATGCTTTCCTCTTTTTCCACAAACTGTATTTTCGGGTCTTTAGTCTCAAACTTATTTACAGCGAGTAGGAATCGTTCAAAGGCTATCGGTTTGAGTAGGTAATCCAATGCATTTTTATCATAGCTCTGAACAGCATATTCTGAAAAAGCTGTCGTGAAGATAACCTGTGTTTGTTTGGAGGGTAGTGAGGTAATTAACTCCATACCCTTTAGGTCGGGCATTTCAATGTCAAGAAATAGGAGATCAACAGGATCCGTCTGTAGTGCCTGAAGCCCCAGCAGAGGATTATCATAGGAGGCAATGAGTTCCAAATGAGGAACTCGTTCAATGTAGTCCTCCAGCAATTCGATAGCGAAGGGTTCATCATCAATGATAGCGCATCGGATGTTTTTCATACTTGGATAGTTAAATGAGCTCCAAAGGTTTCTTTCTCCATCGGTCCTACTTGTAGACGGTGTCGATCAGGAAATAGCAATTGTAGCCGTTTGCGTAGATTTTGCAGACCAATTCCTGTCTCTTCGCTTCTATTGAGGCTGTTGCTATGCAAGGGATTCGTAACTTCAAAAGTGATCTCCTCTGCACTTGCTTTTAGTTCGAGATGTACAAAGTTAGTAGCGGCTGATTTTTTGATCCCGTGTTTGAATGCATTTTCCACCAAAGTAATCAACAGGGCGGGCGGAAGGCTATGCCCGTTCAGATCACCTTCCAAGTCGAAACTGATATCAGTATTCTTTACCCTAATACGTTCTAGGTCGATGTAAGCATTGATGAAATCAATTTCGGTGTGTAATGGTACCTGCTTTTTGCGGTCTTTCTCTAATAGATAACGCATCATGTAAGCCAATTTTTCAACGACAACCGAAGCCTGTGGGGATCGCTTATTCGTGAGTAGTAGCAGATTGTTTAGGGTATTGAAAAGGAAATGAGGATTAATTTGAAGTTTAAGGTATTTTAGTTCAGCCTCCAGTTGCTGATTGGCCATTTTTTGCTGCTGAGCCTGTAGCTTAAAGTAATCAAAGGAAAATTGCATCATACTGCTGATCAAAATAATCAGCAGACATTCGATCGAGGTCCAGATGACAAAAGACCAGGGTCTCGCCAGAATACTGTACTCTTTTTCTCCTAGCTCATCATACAATATGATGCTGGAGGCACTGTGAATGGCAACGCCAATAGTAATAACTAAGAGTAGGCGAAAGAAGTAGACACCCCTCTTTTTTGTGGGTCCGATCAGAAAAGGTAGTCCAAAATAATAGTGACCAAAAACGAGCCAATAGAGATAGGTGGCAGTTGAAAAGGTAATCCATAAGGCAACATCAATCGGGTACTTTTGAAATAGAGGAATGGACACCAGGAGTGGAAAAACTAGCCAAAAGACAGTTTGGATATACCTATGGTTTTCCCAAAAGTTTTTTACGAATGGTTGCATGTTATTAAAGATAGACAACCGAGATCACTGATTTTGGCTTTTTAGATAGCTGGAAGCGTTTACTGGACCGTTGGCGGAAAGAAGGGGAAGAACGATCTAAATTTCAAGCTCGAATATCTAATTCGAAGCACTGATTGCCTGGTCGTTGTCTATTTTTTAGAAAAAAGTAATAATGAAAAATCTCACCATTTTTTTGCGTTATGCCCTGAGCGTAATTGCTGGCTATCTAGTCATGGTGTTGCTATTGGTAGTAGCGCAAGACCTAACTTTTGGTAGGCCTGAACTTGGAACAACACCCTTTTACAGTATTTTCTTTGCCGGAATAGGTAGCGTCTTAGCTGCAGTTGGTGGTGGCTGGGTAGCAGGGCAGATCAAAAGGCACAAACAGCTATGGCCTCAGCAGATCATGTGCTTAATCCTCATTGTCGAAAGCACTTATTTGATGACCAATGATATTTTGCTCAACCCGCTTTGGTTTGAATTGCTGGCGAGTATGTCTCTAATATTTGGCGTCCTGATCGGAGGTTGGATTGCAAATTACGGATGGGTCATGCCGATGATGAGAAGAACGTAAGAAAAAGGAAACGACCACTGGCAGGTAATAATGGTCGGGTGATTCGAATTTCGGATAAATGGATTCGCCAGTATCGTTTCCTTGTCATCTAAACTAGAAAACCATACTGGCGAACACAGGGACAATTCGATACTTAGCCCCAAATAATAGATACTTCATTCAATCACACCCTTCCCGACGCGCACCCCCCGCCCATTGTCGGGTGTTTTCCACCCACAATATAACACCAGCCCGGCGTGACAATCAAAAAACATAATCCCAAACCCACAATCGACAAAAGCCCGGCGTGATTACCGATTAATCACATTCTTAAACCGCGCCCGACGAGGCTGCACATCCCCCAATCGCTCCTTCTTCGCTTTTTCATAATCAGAATAGTTCCCTTCAAAGAAAACCACTTCCGAATTACCCTCGAATGCTAGGATATGGGTAGCCAGGCGGTCAATGAACCAACGATCGTGAGAGATGAGTAGGACGCAACCGGCAAAGCTATCCAACGCATCCTCTAGTGCACGTAAGGTATTCACATCAATATCGTTGGTCGGCTCATCCAGGAGCAGCACATTACCACCTTCCTTCAGGGTCATGGCCAAGTGAACGCGGTTCCGCTCTCCACCAGAAAGAACCCCGATTTTCTTCTGCTGGTCTGTTCCTCCAAAATTGAATTTGCTAATGTACGCTCGAGCGTTGACGCTGGCGTTTCCAACGGTAATTAAGTCATTCCCTTGAGAAATTACTTCGTAGACCGTCTTTTCAGGCAATAGCGCTTCATGACTCTGGTCCACATAAGCGACTTGTACAGTATTGCCAATTTCCACCGCTCCGGCATCGGGCTGCTCTTTGCCCATAAGGATGCGGAAGAAAGTACTTTTCCCTACACCATTCGGTCCAATGATACCAACAATGGCATTCTTAGGAATAGAAACATCGAGATTTTCAAATAGAATGCGACCATCATAAGCTTTGGTCAAGCCCTTCGCATCGATAACCACATCTCCCAAGCGGGGCCCGGGAGGAATATAAAGCTCCAGTTTAGCTTCTTTCGCTTTTACTTCCTCGTTGGCCAGTTTATCGTAGGCATTCAAACGAGCTTTACCCTTAGTTTGACGCGCCTTTGGAGCCATTCTAATCCAGTCCAATTCCCTTTCGAGCGTTTTTCTACGCTTCGATGCCGTTTTCTCTTCTTGCTCCATTCGCTTGGCTTTTTGCTCTAGCCAAGAAGAGTAATTCCCTTCCCAAGGAATACCTTCCCCTCTATCCAATTCCAGAATCCAGCCCGCTACATTGTCAAGGAAGTAACGGTCGTGCGTCACGGCAATAACGGTGCCAGGGAAATTCTGTAGATATTGCTCCAACCAATGGACAGATTCAGCATCCAAGTGGTTAGTAGGTTCGTCCAGAAGTAGAATATCTGGATTACTTAGTAGCAGGCGACACAAGGCAACTCTTCTTCGTTCACCACCAGAAAGCACTTTGATGGAGGCATCTCCTTCTGGACAACGCAAAGCATCCATGGCCGTTTCAAGGCGATTGTCCAATTCCCAAGCATTATGATGATCCAACTTGTCCATTAATTCCCCTTGCTTCTCAATAACCTTCATCATCTCATCGTCACCCATTGGCTCCGCCAACTTGAGGTTGATGGCTTCGTATTCGGCCATTAAGTCCACGATCTCTTGCACCCCTTCTTCCACCACTTGCCGAACGGTCTTCGACTCATCCAGCTGAGGTTCTTGCTCCAGATACCCAATCTTAAAACTGCCGTCGAACTCGATCTTACCTTCATAGTTTTTATCCAGTCCAGCGATGATTTTCAATAGGGAAGATTTACCGGATCCATTAAGACCTAGGACACCAATTTTTGCGCCATAGAAAAAGGAAAGCCAGATATTTTTCAACACCTGCTTATTGGGGGGGAAAGTCTTGCTGACCCCGGACATAGAGAAGATAATCTTGTGATCTGCCATCGATAGGAATTTGAAATTGGGCTACTCTGATAATTTTTCCACACCTGCAGCGTTAGCCGAACAGGTAGTAGATAAGAACAAAAGCGCTCAGAGAATTGAAATAAGAGTGCAAATATAGTCTAAGTTCCTATTTTTAAGTCAAAAATATGCGCCCACTTTCCGTTATCATCACTACACTAAATGAGGCTGACAACATTGCGGCAGTCATGGCCTCTGTTGCCGGAGCGGATGAAATATTGGTAATCGATTCATTTAGTGAAGATGATACTCGCCTAATAGCGGAAAAAAAAGGAGCTACCGTTTTACAAAGAACGTATCAAGGTCCTGCGGATCAGAAGAACTGGGCCATCCCACAAGCGCGGAATGAGTGGGTCCTAATCCTGGATGCAGATGAACGAGTTCCGCTGCCGCTTTGGAATGAGATCCAGCAGATTTTGTCTCAGGAGCAGATCGAGATGGATGGATATTGGATAAATCGGCAAAATCACTTCATGGGGCAAAAAATCAACTATAGTGGCTGGCAAGGGGATGCAGTCATACGGCTCATTAAGCGAGATGTTTGTCGCTATGACGATAAGCAAGTACATGAAGAAATTATGACAGAAGGAGTGAAGATTGCCCGTCTATCTCAAAAAATGGATCACTATACCTTCAAAAATGCCACTCACTTTTTGGAAAAAATGCGGCGCTATGGCGAGTGGTCAGCTAAAGATCATTTGGAAAAGACGAATTCCATTGGCTTGGTGCATTTGTGGGGTAAACCTCTATTCCGCTTTATTAAGCACTTTTTTCTCCAACGAGGTTTCCTGGATGGGAGAGTCGGTTTTATCATCAGTGTCATCATGGCATGGGGGGTGTTTTTGCGTTACCTTTATATGCTTGAACTAAAAAAATGATTTCTTCTGAACATAAAGACTAAATCAAATCATGCCGATGTTAAAGTATTGCCTATCTCTAGTTTTGGTTTCCAGTCTCTTTCTGACAGGCTGCAAAACGACCCAATCCACCAGTTCGGATTCCACTACAAATGTTCCTAAGCCAAAGCCGGAGTTTGCCTTTGACTTCGCTGAATCAGAACAATTGATGCCTTTGTTGGATCAGGCCAAGAAAGAGAGCAAATTAGTTTTCGTGGACTTTTACACAGATTGGTGCCTACCTTGTCGTTTGATGGAGAAGGATGTGTTCATGGATAGAGACTTGGGGAACTTCTTCAACGAAAACTTTATCAATTACAAAGTGGACGCCGAAAAGGGAAATGGCGTCAACCTCGCCCAGATTTTCAATATTCAAGCTTATCCTACGCTCTTGTTCTTGAATGCGAAAGGCCAGGTGCTAGAGCGCAAAGAAGGAGCGGCCTATCACTCGGAGCTAAGGGCAATGGCCGAGAGTGCTATCTCAAAGCGCTAGGTACTTCCTGGAGCAGAGATTAAAACCAAGAAATAAGATCGCGACCTCGAGAGAAACTCAGTGGCCAAGTTATACGGCGAATCTGAGAATCTCTCTTCTGACGGGTCTCTTCTTCCATGGACTTTTAGCTACCTTTGCCGCAAATCGAAGCACCTATGTTTAAGATCGAACACATCGGCATTGCAGTAAAAGATTTAGCAACAAGCAACGAGCTATTTGCCAAACTGTTAGGACGACCTCATTACAAAATTGAAGAGGTAGCCAGCGAGCATGTCAACACCTCCTTTTTCCAAACTGGGGAATCCAAAGTAGAGCTACTTCAAGCTACGGCTCCAGAGAGCGCCATCGCCAAGTTTATTGAACGCAAAGGAGAGGGAATTCACCATGTTGCCTTTGAGGTTGCCGATATAAGAGCTGAAATGAAACGCCTAGCAGCAGAGGGTTTTCGTCTGCTGAACGAGGAGCCGAAACGAGGAGCTGATAACAAATGGGTGTGTTTTTTACATCCAAAATCGGCCAATGGTGTTTTAGTAGAATTATGCCAAAGTATTCCTGAAGAATAATGGAGATATACGTCTACTTAATTGCCATCCTCGGCGCTGCGATAGCTGGCGCGATCAATACCATGGCCGGTAATGGCTCCGCCATCACCTTAACCATCCTCACCGAAATGCTTGGCCTTCCCGCTAATATAGCCAATGGCACCAATAGGGTAGGAGTGTTTACCCAAACACTAGGTACAACCTATGGATTCCATCGCAATGGGAAGCTGAAAATGGATCGTTCGAGATTGTATATGATCTCTACCGTAATTGGAGCGGTGATCGGTGTGATTGTGAGTACCCAAGTCAGTAATGAGCAGTTCAAGAGCGTATTTAGGTTTTTGATGATCATAATGTTATTCGTCATCGTCATCAAACCTCAAAAGTGGTTGCGGGAAACTGATACGACTAAAAAGGTGAATCCTTGGGTGGTTATCCCCGCTTATCTGGGAATAGGCTTCTATGGAGGCTTCATTCAAATGGGGATGGGAGTGATCTTCTTGGCTGTTACAGTTCTTTGGGCGCATTTCAGCTTGATGGACTCGAACGTTATGAAGAGTGCGATTGTAGGGGTGTATACGCTCTTGGCTTTGCTAATTTTTCAATGGAATGGTCTAATCGATTGGAAAATCGGTGGAGTGATGGCGGTAGGTCAAGCTGCAGGAGGTTACCTAATGGCTAATTATGCGTCTAAGTATCCGCAGGCAAATGTGTGGGCGCATCGAATTTTGGTAGTGATCGTTATTTTGGCGATCATAAAATTATTTAATTTGCATCAATATTTTTTATAAGCAGGAAACTATTCCTGAACCCATCTTGTTTGTGCCAGGAGGAGATTGAATTGAGGCGTTGAAAGCACAAAATTTCCCCTGTTTTATAAGTCTTGGATTGTCTATTGTATAGCCGAACTAGAGGAGGCTATACAACAGATGAATTTTTTACTATTTATTGATTAATCACTGTTCTGGATACCTAAAAATGACGAGTATCCAAACAGATAAAAAGTGTTTGAAATGTTGAATGTTAAGGAGTTGATTTCGGTCTCTCTCATTTTGTTTTCTGTGATTGATATCATTGGGAATGTACCCATTGTGATCGACCTGAAGCGCAAGGGAATCAAAATTGAATCGGGTAAAGCATCCTTAGTAGCTTTGTTGATCATGACACTTTTTTTGTACGGGGGAGAGGTTCTATTGCATCTTTTTGGGGTGGATGTAGCTTCCTTTGCTGTGGCAGGTGCAATCATTATTTTCATTATCGGCTTAGAAATGATCCTTGGAGTGGAAATATTTAAGCACCAGCAGGGATCGGGGAAAGGTACGATCGTTCCGATAGCCTTCCCTTTAATCGCCGGGGCAGGTACAATGACTACCATCATCGCCCTGAAAGCTAAATACGATGTAGTCAATATTCAGTTGGGCGTAGTACTAAATATTTTGCTGGTCTTTCTAGTACTTAGGTTTTCCGATTGGATTTCCAAGAAGCTTGGAGAGGACGGCGCTAACATCCTGAGAAAGGTTTTCGGGATTATACTGCTAGCGATCTCCATAAAGTTGTTCAAAGATAACCTAGCCAGTTTCAAGCTGGGATAAGCTATAAATGACCAAGACTTCTTGCTCAACAAGAAGTCTTGGCCCCTCCCAAACTATTAATTCCACATTAAACATTATCTCTTCACCATTCTCCAGCTTTTCAACTCACCTGCTGAATTAGCATATTGAATAAAGTAAATGCCTGGCGCCAGACTGTGCACCGCTAGGCTCTGCCTTTGTCCGCCAATCCAATGCTGAGATAGATTTCGTCCGTGAATATCGATGATGTTAATTTGTATTCCTTCTTTGCCATTCATTTGCACTTGCAGCTCCTGATCCACAGGATTTGGGAAAAAAGTAAGTGATTCCTTTATGGCTATGAATGCCGATTGAATAGAAGAGTAGCTCCAAGTTCCATCGTAATCTACTTGCTTAATACGATAATAATGTAAGCCGCTTCCCGGCTGCTCATGCAAAAAAGAATAAGCTTGTTCTAATTGACTGTTGCCTTTACCTTTTACGGTGCCGAGCGGGGAAAAATGTTTGCCATTGGAGCTCCACTCAATTTGAAAGTAATCGTTGTTGGATTCTGTTTGTGTCTCCCACTGCAGATACACGTCCTGCTCCTTAGTTTTTGCAGAAAAATGACTCCACTCAACCGGGAGGAGACTGGATACTGTGCGAAAATCTACGTCTCTAATATTTCCGCATACATCCAACGCATACAAGGATACACCGAACGATCCTGGGTTCACAAAAGTATGTGACATCACCGTATTGGGGTCCCTTTGTGGTGCTGCCAAACTACCATCGCTGAATGCGTAAACATATAGGAATCCACCAATGGAGCCTGCTGCATCTACATCAACCGTTTTGTTGTCGGCCTGTATGGCTAGCTGATCAATGGCAGCATCAACGGGGTTGGGATCCTTGGTGGTGAAATAGACTTCATCAATGATAACGTCTTCATTATCATCGTCAGCAGTCAGTGTAAACTGTAAGGATACATGTGAAGCCTTCTGTGGGGTTGGGGAGGCTCCGTCGTCTGGAAGAGGCCACCCTATGTTGTCATCATGAATAGTATAACAGTACTCTAAGTAGCCATCTCCCAAGACGTCAATTTGCCGAATGCCTTCTCCTGGAATATCTAAGACAGGATAGGAGGTAATGGTATTGCCACTTTCATCTTGGAAAATTAGACTGGCTCTAAGCCGGTCACTGGCTTCAAATTCATCATCGAGAGCAGCGGGCGAAAACCATCGAAAGCACACCTGAGATTCCGAATAACAATCGAGTCTAACAGGACGAAAGGTAACTTGCGGGGGGGCTCCTCCAAAAGTTTGATCTAGATATAAGGCTTGTCGCCCCAGATAGGGAAAGAATTCACCTGCAAGGTTACCGGGAAAGGTGGTAAAGGAACTGCTGGTACTACTAAGAATACCTAATTCTTGATTGAGTCCCTCGAAACTAGTGTACTGTAAAAGGTTTCTTCGGTATGGCGGGACTCGATTCGGACTATTGGCCAAGGCATCCAAGTCTGTAGGAGTGAGGTCATCTTCTAAAGAAAGCACAAAGCGATCCAATTCAAAATTGATTTCCCGTGGCCAGAAATTGAAGGTTAGAACTTTCCCCAAATCCTTATCCTGCACTAGATAGGTACCAGGAAAAGATCCTCTTGCCACCAACTCAATTTTTTGCCAACGAAACTGCCCTGCAGGAGAGGAATTAGGCAGATTGGGGCTGAAAGATCGTTTTGCCTGGCCAAAGCCGTCCGGAAGGAAAAAACTACTTCCCCCCATGACGTTCTTGTAGCGGACATATAAATAGTAGGTCCCTGAACGAGCAAATTGTAAATAGTAGGTAGCCTTTGCATCCTGCAAAGCATCTACCCCCCTGCCTTTATCTCCTTGGATTCCTCCCGCGGCCCGCAAGGCTTGGGCCCCACTGGCTGTATTATCATTAATGGTAGTCCAGGATTGTAGGTTGGTATTTCCAGGATTGTGATCGAAGTACATGCTGAAAGCTTCCGCTTCAATGACCATATGAGGCGTACTAGGCTCTTGCAGGTAGATGGGACGATTTTGGGAAAATAGGGTAGCCGACTCAAAGCAGTAAATGGCTACTAGAATTCCTAATAGTGTGTGTTTTCTCATAATGTTTGCGATTGGGGGCCCGCCATGGATTATGATAGGTTAATCACGGTGGCGAGACAAGCGTACATAATTACTATTGAAGAAGTTTCTGCTGAAACTTCACCTTATTTAATTTCTCTTAAACTTGGTGCGGGAAAATTGGTCGGGGCCTGTCCTAGGCTATGACAGAGCCCCCGAGACACTTGTGTTCAAACGTGTCTAGATAAGTAGATAGAAGAATTGGGTCTTAGGAGTGTTTTGGTATTAAACGCAGAAATCTGAATGGCTAAATTAGCAAAAAATGTTATGGATAATAGAGTATTCAGCTAAAATATTAATCTTCGTAACCCTGCCTTTTGTAGGGCTTTGATACTGAACGAGCAAACGTCCTCCAGTGTCTTACCGATTTTAGGAGGTGAATTATGTACTAAAGACGCGGTATTGACTGTACAAGCAAGGCCAGAGGGCTAAACGCCGATTTTCTCATCCAAGGATTCCAGGATTTGCTTGGCGGCTTGAAGACTTCGAATACCGTCCTTCACAAGAATCAGATGACGATTGCTTTGCTTCATACCGAATCCAATTTCATGGCCTTTGGTAGAAATGAAAGCCATAATCGCATTGAATATCGGGCTCTCATAATAGGGCGACTGCGGGTTTTCTACAAAATAGCATCGCAGCTTATTATTCTTTAAAATGATTCGTTCAAAGCCAAGTTCTTTTGCTATCCAACGAAGTCTCAATCCATCGAAAAGAGACTTAACTTCTTTGGGGACTGGGCCGAAACGGTCCCTCATCTTATCGTTGTAAGCTACGATCTCCTCCTCGGTTTCAATTTTATCCAATTCCGTATATAAACTCAGTCGCTCCTGGATATTGCTAACATATTCGTCAGGAATCAGCATCTCTACATCGGTGTCCACCTGGACATCACGAACAAACTGAGGGTTTTTCTCCAGGTCTTCTTTAAAGACGTCCTTAAATTCGTTCTCCTTAAGTTCTTGAATGGCCTCCTCAAGAATACGCTGATAGGTTTCATAGCCAATCTCTGAAATGAAGCCACTTTGTTCTCCTCCTAATAAATTACCTGCACCACGTATATCGAGATCACGCATAGCTATGTTAAAACCACTACCTAAATCAGAGAATTCTTCCAAAGTTCGGAGTCGTTTCCTGGCATCTGGTGTCAAGGTGGACATAGGTGGACTAAACAGATAACAGAAGGCCTTTTTGTTAGAACGCCCTACTCGGCCACGTAGCTGGTGCAAGTCGCTCATGCCAAATTGGTTGGCATTATTGATTAGCATCGTATTGGCATTGGGTATATCCAAACCGGTTTCGATGATATTGGTACATACCAAAACATCAAACTGCCCGTCTATGAAGTCCAAAAGAGTTTTCTCTAGCTGTTTAGGGTCCATTTGTCCGTGAGCTGTTCCGACGTCTACATCTGGGCACATCCTTCGGATCATAGCCGTCACATCGGGCAAGGTCTTAACGCGGTTGTGTACAAAGAAAACCTGGCCACCTCGATGTACCTCATAATAGATAGCTTCTTTTATTAGCTCTTGGTTAAAGATGCGTACTTCCGTATGGATGGGCTGTCGATTGGGCGGTGCCGTACGGATGACCGACAGGTCTCTGGCTGCCATCAAACTGAATTGCAGTGTTCGAGGGATTGGAGTCGCTGTTAGCGTAAGCGTATCTACATTTACCTTTAGATTACGTAGTTTTTCCTTTGCAGAAACCCCAAATTTCTGTTCTTCGTCAATGACTAAAAGTCCCAAATCCTTAAAACCGACCTCTTTGTTTAGCAGCGCATGCGTGCCAATTACAATCTCAATACTGCCTTCCTTCAGCGCCTTAAATATGGCTCTTTTTTGGGCTGCAGTTCTAAAGCGATTGACATAGTCCACAGTAATGCCGAAGTCCTTTAATCTTTCACTAAAGGTTCGATAGTGCTGCAAGGCAAGGATCGTTGTGGGTACCAAGATAGCCACCTGTTTACCATCGGAAACGGACTTAAAGGCAGCACGGATGGCAATCTCCGTTTTACCAAAACCAACGTCTCCGCAGATCAATCGATCCATAGGATAAGGCTTTGACATATCCTCCTTGACCTCGTTCGTGGTCTTTAGTTGATCTGGAGTGTCTTCGTATATAAAGGAGGCTTCCAATTCATTTTGCAGATAGCCGTCTTGTGGAAAAGCATGGCCTTTGCTAGCCCGACGCTTCGCATATAGCTTTATCAACTCTCCAGCAATATCTTTAACCTTCTTCTTCGTACGGCTTTTCAGGCTCTTCCATGCCTCAGAGCCTAACTTGTTTAGTTTCGGAACGTGCCCTTCTTTCCCACTGTACTTAGAAATCTTATGTAGGGAGTTGATGGAGACGTAGAGGATATCGTTGTTCTTGTAAATTAAACGAACAGATTCCTGAACGTGGCCATTGATATCGATCTTTTCTAGACCAGAAAAACGGCCGACACCATGGTCAATATGAGTGACGAAATCGCCAGGGCGTAGTTCTCGTAGGAGTTTGAGATTGATGGCGCGGTCCTTGGTAAACCCTCTTCGCAGTTTATATCTATGGAACCGGTCAAAAATCTGATGATCCGTAAAGCAAGCAATCTTCAAATCCTTATCGATAAACCCCTGGTGGATAGATACGGGAACAGGGTGGAAGTTCACTTCTGCATTTAGATCATCGAAGATGGCGTAGAAACGCTCAATTTGCTTCGCGTTTTCTGTTAGAATATAGTTATTGATACCCTCCTTGCTCTGGTCATTCAAGGTGTCGATCAGGAGAGCAAAGTTTTTGTTGAAACTGGGTTGTGGATGCGCCTGGTAAACGATCGAAGTATTATAAACAATCGGCTGCACTTTGTCGGTAAGTCCTACAATGTGGTGCTGCTCTATATCTTGAATGATTTCGTTAGGGCGAATAAAGGCACGATCCCGAAATATTTCGGCCAATTCTCCTTCATCTAGCACGGTGATCGTTTTAGCAAACTGTTCTGCTTTTTCGAAGCAGATGGCTAGACTATCCAATAATACCTGGAAGTCCTTGACCCAAATCACCGTATTTTCCGGTAGGACATTAAAGATGGATACCTTTTGATCTTGCTGAAATTTCGTATTGATATTGGGTACAATAGAAACCTTAGAAATATTCCGTACAGATAATTGAGTAAAGGGATCAAAGGTCCGAATACTTTCTACATCCTCATCGAAGAGCTCTATTCGATAAGGATATTCATTTCCGTAAGAAAAGATATCGATGATTCCACCGCGGATCGAAAACTGCCCAGGCTCATACACGAACTCTTCCCGACTGAAACCACAATCCGTTAATATTTCTCGAATCGTGGCAACATCCATCTGTTCATTAACACCAAACTCAATTCGCGTTTGCTCCAAGACTTCTGGCGCTACTACCTTTTCAAAAAGAGCTTCCGGATAGGTAACCACGATCTCCCCCTTGGTTGAGCTTGAGGTTATTTTATTAATCGTCTCCGTTCGCTGCAAGACGTTGGTATTGTCCAGCTTTTCAAAATTTCTAGGCCGCTTGAAGGAGTCAGGAAAGAAACGAACAGGCTTTTTACCAAATAAACCCACTAGTGTATTTTGGGCGTAAGCGGCTTCTTCCTTGTCTGTGGCGATGAAAAGATGATGGCGTGGAGCGTTTTGGTAACTTCCTGTCAAGACAAAGCATTCCTGCGCTCCCATCATTCCGAGCAATCTTACTCGAGCGGGAGTTGCTTGATCAAGGGCCATCTGCAGTTGCTGGGTCCGTTTATCTTCGCGATACAAACTCAGCAGTTGGTCAAGATTACTCACGGCTGCAAAGATAAAGCTAGCCTCCTACTTTCCAAGCTCAAAAAACCGAAAGCGTGACATGCTTCGCCAATCCCCGACCAATGCCGATGTTTTCTCCGACCATTGCCCATGTTTTCCACGACTATTGTGGGTATTTTTCACCCACAATAAAGCCACGCCCCAGACCTCAATTGCAGGTGTTTCCCACGATTATTGCAGGTGTTTTCCACCTGCAATAATCTCCCCACCAAAAAGCCACGCCCGTGCCATGGTGTGTGTCACCTACTAGCCAGCCTTAAATAATCGTGGAAGATAGAAAAGTGGATACACCAACAATATTCCATTAAAGAACCACCAGGTAGGATCGAAATCGCCGCGGATGGTCCAAAAAGCCAGCGCTTGCAGTCCAGAAACAAAAGTAAAAACCAGCGAGACCAAAGCCCACCGCTCCCAACTTGCTGAATTTTGGCGATACAGCCTGATACTTGTCAGGCCAGTAAAGGAGATCAACAAATCCAAGGGTAAAAATGACCAGTTCCAATCTACTAAAATGGGGTTTTCATAATCATTGTATAGATACTCTGCTGGAATAAGGTGCAATGCCGTAATGATCCAATACACAATGAATCCAATATCAATCACTAAAAACCACCATCTTAACCCTTTCATATCCTAGTATTTAATTGCCCCTATCCCTTACCATTGCAGGTGTTCCCACCTGCAATCAAAGCCACACCCTAGACCTCAATTGCAGGTGTTTTCCACCCACAATCCACCACCCCCTACGGCTTGTGCCCAGCAGGTACATTCCGCATCAAATAACTACTGAGCAGTGTATATAGGTGCCTACTGGTATTTTCACCCTCCCGGATACCATGAGATCGGTTTGGATAGGGCATTACTTGGAATTGCTTGTTATGCAAGATCAATTCATTAATTAAGGCTTCCGCATTCTGATAATGAACATTGTCATCCCCAGTCCCATGCACCAACAATAGATTGCCCTGCAAATGCTTGGCATAGGTAATAGGAGAGCCTTCAATAAAGTCAGCTTCATTTTCGCTAGGCAATCCCATGTAACGCTCTTGATAAATATTGTCGTAATAGAGTTGATTGGCGACCGGTGCTACGGACATCCCGGTCTTATAGATCTCAGGATATCGGAATAGCAGATTTAGTGTCATGGAGCCACCACCACTCCAGCCCCAAACAGCGATTCTTTCAGGATCGACAAACGGCCATTCTAGGACCTTTTTCGTCGCCATAGCTTGATCGCGGGAGTTGACAACGCCTATTTTTCTATAGATACTTTTCCTCCAGTCCTTACCTTTCAGACTTGGAGTACCTCGGTTATCCATGGTAATGATCACATATCCTTGCTGGGTCAAGTAAACATCATAAAGAGACAACCACCTATCTACGGCGGTTTGTCCCCAAGGCTCTCCATACACGTGAAAGAGGACCGGGTATTTTTTTTCTGGGTCAAAGTCATGCGGCTTAAGCATACGGCCATCCATGTCTACACCATCAGCTGTTGTGACTTTAAAAAACTCGACACTCGGCCAATCCAGTGTCTTGATTTTCGCTTGGTAAGACTTATTTCGGATTAGGGGTTTAATAAGTGAATGATTAGCTACTTGGATCAAGGCCGTTTGATTTGGAGTCGTGACGTTCGAGTACTGATGAATGGCATGTCGGCCATTGGGAGAAATATTGTAGTTGTGAATACCTCCTAATTTTGCTGGAGTGAGCCGTGTTAATTTCCGCTGTTGACCTAATTCTACTCGATGTAAAAAACGTTGCGTGGGATTTTCCGGTGAAGCGTTGATGTAAGCGTAAGAACCGTCAGGAGCTACCCAATAAAGCCTAGCTATGTCATAGTCCCCCGGCGTCACTAATTGGGTATTTCCATCAGCTAAAGAAATCTTGTAAAGCTGTCGCCAGTCTCCTTGTTCTGACAACCGCAGGACGGCTTGACCATTATTAATCACATGGAGATCAAATACCTCAAAAGCAGAGGTAGGATCGGGGTGATCGATATCAATCCAGGTATCCGATTTTTCTTCGTAAATGAGCTCCGCTGACCCATTTTTTGGATTTGCGATCCAAAGGCGGTAGTGGTTTTGCTTTCTATTAAGTTGTTGCACTAGAATGCGCTGATCATCGATCCATTGCATTCTGGGGAGGTAGTTTTCTTTGGGATCTCCGGGAATCTTAAGATCTACAATGGTTCCGCTGGCAACTTCAACGGTCTTGAGGCGACAAGCAGAAGGAGAAACTCCTACCTTAGGATATTGAACGGGAATGAGCTCTGCATAATTTGAATCGGTGTTGTTGATCATATAAAAATTGCCAATCTCACTAGCGTCAACTTGCCAATAAGCAATCATCTCTCCATTGGGACTCCATCTAAACCCGTCTCGACAGCTAAACTCTTCCTCATAAGCCCAATCGAAAGTGCCATTGATTAGCGAGGTACTACCATCAGCAGTAAGGGCTTTGGTTTTTCCAGAACTGACCTCTTCTACATAGATATTATTGCGACTGACATAGGCCACCTGATCACCGGCAGGTGAAAACTTCGTGAACATTAGGGAGGACACGGGTTTCTTAGCCCCGAGCTGACGTAGGCTATTGTCTCGGCGATCGAACAGCCAATAGTCGCCACGGGTATTGGCTCTCCAAACCCTGGCCGTGTTGGTGAAAATGAGTAGCTGTTGTTCATCATGCGACCAACTGTAGGATGAAATAGACAAAGGCGCGGCACCCTCGGGCGTGAGCTGTTCAGCTGTAATCAAAGGGGTTCGCTTTTTACTATCAATATCATACTTGATGATGTCCCTTGCTTTCCTTTGCGTAATAGAAGGTTCCAGCGTAGTATAAGCCTCACCATTCTGAAGCCATTGAGAAGGCCCGAATCTTTCCATCCTAAATTCATCACTGGCATAAATTCGATCGAGATCAAGCTTGCTATTTTGACTCAAAAGGATTTGAGAAAGACAGAAAAAACCAAGAAGCATCAACTTTTTCATCGGTATCAAAAGTTTATTGAATCGGAAAAGTAAAGAATTTTGATCAGCAACAAGGAGAGTACACTATAGAATTTGAGCGCTGTCGAGAAGCTGTTCTGTCCGAAATGTTTTGTTTAACGAATTTATGTTTTCAGACCTTAAATTTTAAACAAAACACGAGGATCACTGTTGAATCCCCTGTGTAATCCAAAATCAATCTTGGGGTATTCTTACAGGTTGGGCGTCTGGCCTTTTAGCTTGAAAAAATTGTAAAACAAGATTTCATCTTGAACGCCAAATCACCCGACATGGGAATCACCTGAGATCCATCAAAATCTGATAGCTTGTCAAAGAAAGTAATTGTAATTGGTTCTGGTTTTGCCGGATTAGCTGCAGCCTGTAGTCTGGCTGATAAGGGCTTTGAGGTTAAGATACTGGAAAAAAACCAGATCGCCGGGGGGCGGGCCCGTAAGTTTGAGGTGGATGGCTTCACCTTTGATATGGGGCCCAGCTGGTATTGGATGCCTGATGTTTTTGAACAGTTTTTTGCTCGCTTTGGAAAGAAAGTTTCTGACTATTATGATCTGGTACGTTTAGATCCATCTTATAGTGTCTTTTTTGGGAAGGATGATGTGATGAATGTTCCTGCTAAGATGGCAGAGCTTAAGCAGATGTTCGAATCCTACGAACCAGGTAGCGGGGCCCGATTAGAGCAGTTCTTGAAGGAGGCAGCTTACAAGTATGAGGTGGGGATGAATGAGTTTGTTCAGAAGCCTGGCCATTCCATTTTTGAATTCGCGGATTTGAGAGTGGTTTCAAGCCTGTTTCGTCTACAGATGTTCCAGTCCATGTCCAATCATGTTCGGAAACTATTTAAGAATGAGCAGTTGATCAAATTACTGGAGTTTCCTGTACTCTTTTTAGGCGCTACTCCTGAAAAGACTCCAGCACTATATAGCTTGATGAATTATGCAGATTTGGTGCTGGGTACCTGGTACCCAATGGGAGGGATGCATAAGATTGTAGAGGGAATGATTAGTCTTGCCAAGGAACTCGGAGTACAAATCGAACTTGGGCAGGAAGTCAAGCAGATTTATGTCCCTAACGGACATGCCACTAAAGTCATTACTAACCAAAAAGAATTTCACGCTGATATCATCGTTGGAGGCGCAGATTATCATCACGTAGAACAACAACTACTTCAGCCCGACCACCGTATGTACTCTACCAAATACTGGGATAATCGCACAATGGCGCCTTCTTCTCTTTTATTCTACCTTGGTATTAGCAAGAAACTAGACAATCTACATCATCACAACCTCTTTTTTGACGAGGACTTTAGTACCCACGCTTACGAAATTTATGAAAAGCCTAGTTGGCCAAGTAAACCGCTCTTCTACGTTTGTGCCCCTTCCATTACCGACCCTTCTGTAGCCCCAGAGGGACATGAAAACCTTTTTGTTCTCATCCCCTTAGCCCCTGATCTCGAAGATACCCCTGAGCTGAGAGAGCAGTACTATCACATTGTGATGGACCGCCTCGAAAACCTCACCGGACAAGCTGTAAAGGAACATGTTGTCTATAAACGCTCCTATGCACATCAAGACTTCGAGAAGGATTATCATGCATACAAGGGGAATGCCTATGGCTTGGCAAATACACTCATGCAAACGGCCTTTTTGAAACCCAAATTGAAAAGCAAGAAAGTAGCTAACCTATTCTTTACCGGCCAATTAACTACGCCTGGCCCCGGTGTGCCTCCTTCACTAATTTCAGGCCAAGTAGTCGCGGAAGAAATAGCAAAGACCTATTCCTAGCTAGTTTTCGATGGCGATCATGTAATGTAATGGACAAGCGATCACCAGAAAGGATTGAATTACATTATTGATTATCCGGAAAGCGAACTTGGTCAAGGGAGAAAACCACTAAACGATTATTGTTACTCCGAACAATCTGATAAACTAAAACGATCTGCCATTATGATGACACTGTATAACAAGACTTGCCAAGAGTGTAGCCAGTTAATCACTAATCGGTATAGCACCTCTTTTTCCATGGGCATTAAGGTATTTGACAAAAAATTCCGAGCCCCAATCTACGCGGTTTATGGCTTCGTACGTTTCGCGGATGAAATTGTGGATACCTTCCATGATTATCCCAAGGCCACCTTGTTAGAGCGTTTCCGTCAAGACACCTACAAAGCAATTGAGGAGAGGATTAGTCTAAATCCCGTATTGCAATCTTTTCAGGAGGTGGTACACAAGTACAATATCGAAATGGAGCTGATTGATGCTTTTCTAGATAGTATGGAAATGGACTTGTTCTTTCATCGGTATGAGGATAGTTTATACAAGAAGTACATCTATGGCTCCGCAGAGGTGGTGGGACTTATGTGTTTGAGGGTTTTTTGCGAAGGAAATGATGCGCAGTACGAATCATTGAAGGAACCTGCTAGAAGCCTAGGATCTGCTTTTCAAAAGATCAATTTTTTGAGAGATATGAAAAGCGATTTTGACGAGCGGGGTAGGGTGTATTTTCCGGGAGTGGATTTTACGAAATTTACGAACGATGAAAAACTCATGATTGAGGCGGACATCAAAAAAGATTTTGATGATGCCTACAAGGGAATTATCCGATTGCCTAAAGGAGCAAGATTCGGGGTATACTTGGCTTACGTTTACTACATCAATTTATTTCAAAAGATTAAAAGTGCTCCGGTGACAAGGGTTCAACAGGAACGAATTCGGGTCAATGATCGCAAAAAAGTCTATTTATTGTTTCAATCAGCCCTTAGAAATGGGCTCAATCTGTTGTAATTTATTTTGAAAGCACTAAAGATCGAAGGAAGGCAAGGGGATATGGGGAAGGCAGAAAGATGGTACGTCTATATCCTGGTTTATCTTTTTCTTTCCGGCCTAATAGCTCACCTGGTACCTCGAATTTATCCTTTCACCAGGTATACCACTGATCTCTTCTTGTTGATGATCAACGGTGCGTTACTCTATTTCCTTTTTGAAAAAAATAGAGATCAAAATCTGTGGTGGTGGGCGGCCATAACCTATCTAGGTACTTTTTCGCTCGAGGCGCTTGGAGTGGCTACGGGAAAAATATTCGGTGAATATCACTACGGCCAAACGATGTTCCTGCAAGTGTTGGATGTACCCTTAGTGATAGCACTAAATTGGACCGTTCTAATCCTGGCTGTCAATAATCTAATGTATAAGTGGACCCAGAATCCCATTCTGTTGGCTTTATTAAGTGGAGTTTTTATAGCTGTATATGATTACTTCATCGAACCGGTTGCGATCCGCCTTGATTATTGGCAATGGGAAGGGGGCCCAATTCCTCTGCAAAACTATTTGGCTTGGTCTGTCATCGCATTCGTATTCTCGCTTCCCCTGCACTATTGGAAAATTCGATTTCATAGTCCCTTGCTGAATATCTATCTGTTTGTCCAACTGATTTACTTCATTCTCCTTAATCTATTGCTGTAAAATCTTCGGCTAATGAAGCATTTTGACTATATAATTACCGGAGCTGGAGGGGCAGGACTTAGCTTGATCCATCATCTTTGTCAAACTTCTTTAAAGGATAAGAGGATACTCGTAATTGATAAGACCTCAAAAGATGCCAATGATCGTACCTGGTGTTTCTGGGAACAGGAGGCTGGTCCCTTTGATGATATCGTTTACCGCTCCTGGGATCAGTTGAGTTTTCATTCGAAGACCTATAGTAAGGATTTTGAAATAGCTCCTTTTCAATATAAGATGATCAGAGGGATAGATTTCTATCGCCACGTACAAGAAAAAACAATCGAGCAATCCAATATCGAGTGGCTAAAAGCGAAAGTGGAGGATATTTCTATGGAAGGAGAAAGAGTAGTGGTGAAAGCTGCTGGCCAAAGCTTTTCTGCTGATTGGTGTTTCAATAGCATTCTATTCCAGCCGATCAATAAAAAAGACTCCAATTATCTAGATCAGCACTTTAAAGGATGGGTGGTCCAAATGGAAGAGTCTTCTTTTACACCTGATCGAGCCACTTTGATGGATTTCCGAATTCCTCAGGAAGGTGAGACACGTTTCCTATATGTATTGCCGATTGATTCGCGTCGCGCGCTAATCGAGGTGGCCATCTTTTCCAATAATATCCTCACCTCAGCGCAATATGATCAAATACTGGATCAATATATTAAGGAGTATATCTCTGAGCAAAGCTATGAAGTCACGCATGAGGAATTTGGAGTTATACCCATGACGGATTATCCATTTACTCGTTCGGAAGGCCGAGTGATCCACATAGGAACAGCGGGGGGGGATACCAAGGCTTCAACTGGATACACTTTTTGGCGAATGCAGAAGCATCTTTTGCAACTAGTGGATCAATTGGTTCAAACAGGAATCCCATCCATCAAACCAAGCAGTTGGCAGAAGCGCTTCCATTTATATGATTCTACTTTATTGCGAGTGCTTGATGAGGAAAGGATGGCTGGCGATGATCTCTTCACCTACTTATTTCGAAAGAATCCTCCCCAACGACTACTCCGATTTCTAAATGACGAGTCTCACCTTGCTGAAGAATTGGCATTAATGTCGAGCGTTCCAACTGCACCTTTTCTTATGTCATTCATAGCTGAACTGTTGAAAAAACGACTGCCTACCCCATCCAATCTTCCTACTTGGAATCTTGATCCGAAAGCAGTGGTCTGATCGAAAATCATAGGTGAAAAAAATTTTATGCGTCAGAGGAACTTATTAAGCCGCATTTTAGTTCTATTTCTCGCGCAGATAAGTTTTTGTTTTGCTTTGTGAGGGCTGTTCCAAATTAAAAATAGTTGCTTGTATTTTCTATGTGAAAGAGAATAGAAAAAAGAGGAATTGAGCTTGCAAGATCAATATTCTGTGCTTACATTTGCAGCCGCTTCGGAAGAGAAGCAAACGCCTTGAAAAAGAGAAGAAAAAAAGTTGCAAAAAAAATTAGTCAAATAGTTGCACTGAAAAATAACTTGACTTATCTTTGCAGCCGCTTCGGAAGAGAGGCGAATAAAAATTGATTATTTTTCGAGTTTTCGATAAA